>JAABUM010001015.1_pt1 | contig 44308 bp, 42 predicted proteins | sample 5559161 | NCBI WGS metagenome assembly JAABUM01 (sample SAMN10711868, study PRJNA513369) | rock metagenome | isolation source: Antarctica rocks | place: Antarctica: Victoria Land, Siegfried Peak nord
GCGGCAGCGGCCGGTCCGGGTCGTAGGGCCGAAACACCCGCTTCGCCATGCTCCCTCCCTCCGTCGCCGCCGCCCACCTGCGCCCACTGCCCAGCGTATCTTACCGCAACTCAGACAGACTCCTAGTGCGCGCGCAGCCTATCATGCAGCGTGCCATACGGCGTTGCACACCGGTGCGGCGGTGCCGCTCACGACCACCTTCCACACCATGAGTGGACAATCGCTCGAGGTACGCGGGCAACTGACGCGGCACCCGAGCCGCGAGGGCGAAGCGACGATCCGTGGCCTCTTCCAGAATATCACCGCGCAGGAATTCCACGCGGAGCGCGTCTCGCACGGTGCCACGCGCGACGCGCTCACCAATCTCGCCAACCGGGCCTATTTCGCGCAACACCTGCCGCTGGCACTGGCGCGCGCCCGGCGGCAGCGCACGATCGTCGGCGTTGTCTACATCGACCTCGACGGCTTCCGCGACATCAACGCCCAGGTCGGGCACACCGGCGGGGACCGCGTACTGATCGCCATCGGCGACCGGCTCAAGCGCTGCGTACGGACCGAGGACTTACTCGCCCGCCTGGACGGCGACCATTTCGCGCTGGTGCTGGAACGCCTCCATACCGACGCCGATGCGGCCTTCGTCGTCGAGCGCATCCTCGCCACGATCACCACACCGCTCCTCCTGCCGACCGATGAGGAGGTCCGACCGCAGGCGAGCATCGGCGTGGCGCTGAGCGCCGACGCCGACGCCGACGTACGCACCCTGCTGCGCGCCGCCGAAGAAGCGATGGAGCGCGCAAAGCGCGCCGGTGGCGAGTCGTTCGTCTTCGCGGAATAGCCGCTGCGCCGGGGCGGAAACCCGCGCGGTATCCTAATGTCTCATGGCGTGATTCGGTGAGGATGAGATCTTTTCGGGCATGGGTCTCGTGTAGCAAGGAGAAAGGCGGGACGGTGCCAGTCAGACACCGCCCGCCCCGGAGGATACGTGCCGCCCGCGCATCGGGCCGGATCGTGAGGGCTACGGGAGGGTCGCCACCAGGACACCCGTGCCCGCGTGCCCCGCGTTGGGCTGGTAGCTGGACGGGGCGTCCACCTTGAGCACGACGATCCGATCGACGTTGCCGCTGATGGTCGAACCGCCCTTGGTCGCGTGGGTCGCGACGATGACGCCGATGTAGGGCGTGACCGTCGCGGGCGGGTTGCCCGACCCGCCGGGGCTGGCGGTCCAGGTCTTGCCGTCCGGGCTCAGGCTATCGGCGTAACCCTTGAAGCTGCTGTTCGCCTGGTAGTCGCCCCCGGTGACCTGCTTGGCCCACTGGGCACCCCAGAACTGGTAGGTCTTACCGGTCGCGACGCCGCCCGCGTTCCCGCCCCAGATGACGAATCGGGTGAGCTGGTAGGCGATCACGGTCTGCGCCGCCTGTGACGGCAGATAGTTGGCATCCCCGGCGTAGCTCGCCGTCAGGACGTACTGCGCGGATGGGAGCGCGAGCTGGGCGGTGGCCACACCGTTGGTGTTGGTCGTCCCGCTGACGGTCCCGCTGCCCGCGCTGAAAGTCACTGTCTTGCCCGCGAGCGGCGTGCCGTTCTGCGTGGTCAGCTTGGCGGTGGCGGTCACCTTGCCATCCGCGCCCAGCGCCAGCGCGCCGCCCGAGGTGATCGCGAGTTGCGTCGGCACCTTGGTGACTGTCAGGGTGCCCTTGGCGAAGGTGACCACGTAGTTCGCCGGGGTCCCGGTGCAGGTGATGTCGTAGGTCCCGACCGGGCTCGTCGCCGTGGCGACCGAGGCGCAGGTGATCCCAATGCCGGCCAGCGTGTCGCCGTTGACCAGCCCGGTCGCCGTGGCGGTGAACGGCGGATTCGGGTCGCCGTAGGACCGGCTCTGGTTATTGGCGGTCACGGTGAGCGGGGCCGGGGCGAGCGTGAGCGTGCCGGGCGCGTAGGTGACCGCGTAGTTCGGCGCGACCGCGCCCGAGCAGGTGATGGTCGTCCCGGCGAGCGCGCAGATCGGCGGGGTTGTGAAGGCGGTCGTCGGCGTGTCGCCGTTGACGAGGCCGCCCACCGTGAACGTCGGTGCGGGGTCGGGCTGGCCGTAGACCTTGGTCTTGTTGTCGGCGGTCACCATCAGCGGGGCCTGGGTCACCATCAGCGTACGGTTGGCGCTGGTGACGGCGTAGTTCGCCAGCTTGCCATCGGGGTCGACCAATGTCGGGACAATGGCGTAAGTCCCGACGGGGCTACCGCTGCTCGCCGTGGTGCCGTAGCTGGCAGTGATGTTGTCGCCATTCACGACGCCGGAGAGCATGCCAGTCAGGGGCGGATTCGCCGCGCCATAGGCTCGGCTCTGGTTGTCGGGGACCACCGTCAGCGGGGCGGGCGCGACGAGGAGCGTCCCCGTGCCGTTGCTAGCCAGGAGTCCCGGACTCCCGACGAAGCTGGCCCCGAGCGCGCCGGGGTAGCTCCCGGCCCCGATAGGTCCGAGGCTCGTGGGCGGGGTTACCGTGGCGACGCCGTTCGGATCGGTCGTGGCCATGCCCGCCGGGTTGCCGTTCAGCGTGAAGGCGACGGGTTGATTCGCGACCGGCGTGCCGCCCTGGGTCAGGGTGGCGGAGAGTGTCGCCGTCCCGCCGTAAATGCCCGTCGCCGTCGCGACGTTCAGGCTCGTCGCGGCTGCGGTCCAATCCCACGTCGCTGCGGCCTGGGCCAGGCAGGTGGGCGCGCCGACCTGCTGGTAGCACACGGCGATCTGGTCGGTCCCAGCGTTGGTGCCCGTGTAGGTGAACGTCGCCGCGCCGCTGCTATTGGTGGTGCTCGTGCCACCCGTGGTATTGGCACCGGCCACGGTGAACCCGAGCGGGGCGTTCCCGACCGCTGTCCCGTCCGCCTCCGTCAGCTTGGCGGTCACGGTGTGCGCCCCGCCCGCCGGGCTGGTCCCGTTCGCCGGGGTCAGCGCGAGCTTGAAGTTCGCCGGCTGCGCGCCCGGCTTGCAGTTCACGGCGGGGTTCGCGACGAACCCGACCACCAGGTTATCCAGGAAGACCGCCGAATCGTAGGTCTTGTCTCCCTGATCGAAGATCGAGAAATAGACCGAGTGGCTGCCGGGCGTGATCTGCGTGGACGCCCGCAGCAGCCCGGTCGCGCCGCCGTCGGTGGTGTCGCCGCCGCTGAAGGTGGTGTCAGTACCGTTCAGCGTGCTGAAGGCACCGACGCCAAGCGCGTTGACGCTGATGACCTTGCCTGCGGCGTCGAAGGCGAAGTTGTTCGGGGCGGTGATCGTGGCATTATTCGTCTTCCACGTCGAATTATCCAATTCGGCGATGAAGGCGTCGTTGTACTGCGTGGCCGTGAAGATCGGGTATTCCTCGGAGAGGAACTTGAAGTCGAACGTGAGGCAGTTGGCCGCCTGTGGCACGTTCACATCGATTTTCAGGATACTGATGTCGAAGGCCGTGTTCCCCCGGATGGGGATGGCGGCACCCCCGTTGTCCGTCCGGGCCTGCGTACCCACCTGTGGCACCGAGTTCACATTGCCGGTGGTGAGGATACCGAAGCTGCCGCCCGCGCTCCCGAACCCGGCCAGCGGCGCGGTGGAGATGCCGTTGGGTGTCCCGCCGGTGGTGGTGACGAAGGATGCCCCGGTCACGTTCGTCACCGGGGCGGCGATCGCCTGCGCGATGTTCGTCGCACTGGTCGGCCCGGTCTGCGGGATGATGGCCGCCGCCGCAGGCACGACCGTGAGCAGCAGGGCCAACAGCGGCAGGAACACTGCCGCGATGAGTCCGGGGAACCGCCGCCAGGAGCGTCGCCCCGCTCGCAGTACCATCTTGCGTGATCGTCGGCCAGCTGTTGCGTGCCTCATGGCGCTTCCTCTTCCCACGATTATTTCCACCCCTCCCAGTTCGTCGCAGTACGCCACGGATGCGCCCAAACCGAAGCCCGGTGAAACCCACATGGTTCGCAACGTAGCGCATGGAGTGCTCATCGGAGCTTTGGTTGAGTGTCGTCCGCCGCCGCCTCACCTCCCCCCTCATCGTGCTTCGGTCACCGGGCCGATCAGCTACATCAGCGCGGGGCTAGATATGCACGCATACCTAAACCGCGCACGGTCGCAGCCGGCGGATTCCCCGATCAGTTTTCTGACATTGCTCGCAGCATACCACCCATTGGTCGGGGGTGATAGGGCCAGAAGCACTATACGTTCGTCGGCTATTCGTATGATACGATGAGCATTCCGACCGGCGTCGCGGCGGGGCTGGTCAAGGTGACGTTGAAGGCGTTCCTGGTTAGCTCCTCCGGCTCTCACCATCGGCATGATGACACCAGTGCTTCATGCTTGTGCTTTGAACGACATGAGCGGCCCGGGTTGAAGGCCCGCTAGCACGAGATGCCAAAGCCGCCGAACAGGTAATGTTCCTCCGGCGCACCTGGTAGCGTGCCATTATGTGCCAAGGGAAGGAGTGCATCCCTCAGTAGTCAAGCATGGTTTTAGCCCCCACGGCACTCGTTATCGCGTACCTCCAGCGCGAGCGGTGCCTCAGCGCCACCCTTCCCACCCTTTCGTCCTGGCCCCTCTGTTACCCTCCACCACCCGATCGAATGTGCCTGCTAGGAACGATGGGCCATTTTATGCCCATCGATACCTGTGTACACTTCTCAACAGACGTTTGGCCCGTACGGAAGCACCGCAGGGACGGGCATTTCGTTCGCTGAAAAGAGACATCGGTATGACTCGTATCGTCGCGCGAAAGCACACCGGGCAGGCCGCCGTGGAGTTCGCGTTCGCCTCGCTGCTCCTAATGACCATGATTTTCGGGACGATCGATCTGGGGCGGGCCGTCTTCGTGCGCACCATGCTCACCAATGCGGTGCGCGAGGCCGCGCGCCAGGGTTCCATCGAGATCAGTAACAAGACGGCCAACGCGAGTACAGTCAAGAGTGTGATGGCGACCGCCGCCAATAACCGCTCCCCATCGCTGACGTTCACCGCGAACTCATTCACGATCGACTGTACCACTTGGCCCACCGACACCAGTCCCCCCGAAGGCTTCTACCGCAATTGCGATCTCAACGCCTCTAATGTGCCAGTGCAGGTGCAGGATCGCGTTAAAGTCTGCACCGATTATCCCTTCTCCTTCGTCGTGGGTCGCCTGATCGGCAGGGCGACGATCACCTTCCGCGAATGCGAGCAAACCAGTGTGCAGTGACACCACCCCGAACAACCAACGCTCCCGTTGCCGTGCCCGTCGAGGACAGAGCCTCGTCGAACTGGCCCTGCTGATGCCGCTCCTCGCCCTGATCATGATCGGGGCGCTCGATCTCAGCCGGGCCTTCATCGCGTACACCCGTCTGACCAATGTCGTCCGGGAGGGCGCACTCTATGCCAGCCAATTCCCAGAGAAAACCACCGAGGCGCAGAAGCGCGCGTATGGTGAGGCCAACGGCCAACTGGGCACCAACAATGTCGACATCATCATCAGCACGACGACCGATATTCGCTGCTATCAGGGGCTGACCACGACCCTGATAGCGTCGACACCGCCGGGGAATTGCGCGGCGCAAGACACGAGCGGGAACGCGATCGTGCGGCCGGGCGACTCGATCGAGATCACCGCGCACTATGTGTTCCGCCCACTCACGACGCAGCTGATCCGCCTCCTCCCGGCGAACTACCAGGTCAAGAAGACCACGAGGATGGTGATTCAATGAGCAGGACCCCGCGGCGCACGCCGCCTACCAGGACGTCCCCAGGCCAGACGATCGTGCTCTTCGCCCTCATGTCGCTCGTCTTGCTCGGGGCACTGGGCCTCGCGCTTGACGGGGGGTACGACTACATCCAGCGCCGCGCGATGCAGAACGCTGCGGACGCGGCAGCGCTGGCGGGGGCGGGGGTGATCGCGCGGGGGCTGACCGACACTGCGGTGACCCAGATCGTGCTCGACACGGCCGCACGCAACGGCGTGACTGACCCAAACCTGATCACCTGCACCTTCATCACGAATAACTACACGGTGAGTTCTCCCGGCATCACTCAGGCTTGCTCACAAACGGGCGCGGCAATGTCCTCGTACAGCGATAACTTCACCGGCGTGCTGGTGCGTGCCACCGAGCAGCACCCCACCTTCATGTTCCGCGCCCTCGGCATCGCCACATCAGGCACGGCGGCCATTAGCGCCGCCCGGGTACAACGCCCGACGGGTATCGTGGGCGGGCCGTTCATGGTCTGCGGCGTCGGCACCACGGTGACGAACACGAACGCCGCCAACTTCTCGGGCGGTATCTACGCCACCAGTGGCAGCTACTCTACGACGAATGGCAATAACCGCACGGATGGCCTCGACAATTGTCAGGGCGGGCGCTGCGCGAAGGTGCCAGATCTGGATGGCGCACCCAAAATCAATGATGGTGCCTATGCCTATGCCGACGCGAGCCTGACCCCCATCTACGACGCCCCGGCGACGCCCCACAATGTGGTGACCGGGCCGGTCTACCTCATCCACGACCCGCAAGACATCAACCCCTGCAACGACAACAGCTCCTCCTTCAAGGGAGTCAACATGAACGCTATCGCCTACGACAAGATCACCTACCCGGCCTACTCTCGTGACACGAATCCCCTCACCTTCAATGGTGCGGCCAAGCTCCCGCCGATTACCACCGGCAACGTCTCCTCGGTCCAAGCGACGGTCAACGGGATCAACGGCTGCCAAGCCGGGCAAACGATCGGTAACTGCATCATGATCCTGCCCGTCTGCGACGCTTCCGGGCCGGGCGGGAGAGGTTCCAACGCGGTCCTGGCCGTGCGCTCGCTGCAAGCGTTCTATGTCCGGCAGATCGCGAGCGGCTCGCATACGGGCGAACTGATCAAGAACTATACGATCACCGCAAATAGCGATCCCACCTACGTCACCGGGACGGGCGGCGTGACGGTGCTCAAGACGATCCGGTGAGCGAATGCGCCGAATAAGCATGGGCGGGCCACATCCTTGGGTGTGGCCGTGTGCCACCAGTTCGTTAGCACGATAAGCGCAGCCTGGTCGCCCGTGCCACCACGAAGGGGTATCCTTAAGCGGTACAGCCCGCTCGCGATAGTCGGGTGGATACTGGCTACACCAAAAGGAGCACACCCGATGCGAATACCACGCGCCCCACACATACCTCGCCGCAAACGTCCCGGTTTCTTGCTCCCCCTACTCCTGCTCGCGCCGCTGGCGCTGTTCGTCTTCCGGCCCGCACCGCGTAAGGGCGTGGCGGGGGCAAACGATGGCGGCGACCTGTACGCCGACGACGCGGCGCGGGCGCGGGCGATCCGCTACAACCGCCAGCGCGAGTGGCTGTCCCTCGTCGGCACCCTCTACGGCGCGGCCCTCAGCGCGCTCGCCCTGCGGACCGGCCTCTCGGCCCGGCTGCGCGATCGCGCGACCGCAATCGCGCCCGCGCGCCTCGGCCCGGTGATGCCGTACACGCTCGTCTCCTCACTCCTCGCCACCCTCGCCACCCTCCCGCTCGCCTACTACGGCGGCTGGGTCGTCGAGCGCCGCTACGACCTCACCAATCAGACCCGCCGCGCCTGGCTCGGCGAGACGTTGAAGGGGGAGGCGCTCGGCCTGGCCCTCGGGCTGCCGCTGGCGCAGGGGGTCTACGCCGTGATCCGCCGCTACCCGCGCGGCTGGTGGGCGATCCTCGCCGCGCTCGCCATCCCCTTCACGATCGTCCTCTCGATCCTCGCGCCGGTCCTGATCCTCCCTCTCTTCAACAAATTCGAGCCGATCCGCGACCGCGCCCTGGCCGAGCGGATCAAAGCGCTCGCCGCCGCGCAGGGCGTCACCGTCTCCGACGTGTTGCAGATGGACATGAGCAAACAAACCAAAAAGGCGAATGCGTTCTTCACCGGGCTCGGCAACACCAGGCGGATCGTCCTGGCCGACACCCTCCTCGATGAGTTCACCACGGCGGAGGTCGAGGTCGTCCTGGCGCACGAGCTGGGGCATCAGGTCGGCGGCGACATCTGGAAGCTGATCGGCCTCGGCGCGATCACCACCGCGATCACGGCGGGCACGGTCGATCGCCTCGCGCGCCCGATCATCGCCCGCAGCGGCGCGCGCCTCGGCCTCGACCCGGCGCGCGGCCTCGGGGATGTCGCGGCCCTGCCCCTCCTCACCCTGCTCCTCAGCGCCATCTCGCTCGCGCTCGCGCCGCTCCAGAACGCGCTCTCGCGAGGGCTGATCGAGCACCCCGCCGACCGTTACGCCCTCGACCTCACCCACGACCCGGCGGCGTTCATCGGAGCGATGGAGAAGCTCGGACGCCTCAATCTCGCCGACCCGCAGCCGCCCGCGCTGGTGAAGTGGCTCCTCTACGGCCACCCGACCCTGCAAGAGCGGATCGACTACGGGCGCTCCTGGCGCGCGGCGGAGTAGCGCCCGCCCACGCGATGGCCAGAAACAGCCACTGGGGTACGCAACGGGGCGGCGCGAATATTCGCGCCGCCCCGTTGCGTACGGAACGCTCGCCGCATCGCCCGCCATTGGCGAGCACGGCCACTACCGCCGCGCTCAATTCCCCCGCGAGGAGAGCGACACGGCGCTATACAGCAGCGCGAGCAGTTGCGTACACCGGGGCAACGGCAACGGGCGTGGCGATCGGCGATGCGGCGGCACCACCCGCCGTGTCCAGCACCGTATCGTTGGCGGAGAACATCGGCGCACGCCACCGCGCCTCGGCGCGTCGTGTCGCCTCCGCCAGCGCCGCATGCGCCGGATCGTCCGCCGCCAGCCGCGTCCAGCGCCAGTACAGCTCGACATAGGCCACATAGGCGGCGCGCTGTGACTGCTTCTTCGTCGCGTCTATCATCACCATCGGATCAGTCTCCCCGCGTTGTCTATACCGCCCTATCGGATCCCCGACATACTGCTCCCTGGACGCACGCCCGTTGCCACCCTAGTACAGCGCGCTCGGAATATCTCGGGAGTATTCTTGGCGACACAGCAGGGAAATCGCACGGCGAAACCCCCGAGGAATACCGGACACGCTGTACTAGCCCGACAATGTCCTATACGGACGCCCAATTTTGCGAGTACCTTCAGGCGAGTACGGCGCTACCAGGCGAGTGCGGAACGCCCCTTGCAGGCACCCACCCACCCACCACGAGGCGAGCGGAAACGGCCCGGCGCTTCGTCGGCGTCATCGCCGCGAACAAGCGTTACGCGCTTTGCCCTCGGGCCGCATCGCCAGCACCGGTGGGCCGGCAGCATACCGCCCGCCGCTCAGGAATCCCGCGCGGTCGGCGCAGCGCAGCCATGCCTCGCCTCGGTGGCCGCAGCGGGTGTCCACCCGCGCTCGGCGGAGGCCGGGACGCCGCCCGCTCGCTCGCCACCCTACGCCTGCGCCATCAAGGCCCGCCAGTCCGCCTCGGCGCGCTGCGTCGCCAGCGCCAGGGCGGACCGGGCCAGATCCCCCGCAGGCAGGCGTCGCAAACGCCAGAAACACGCGACGTAGGTCGCATACGCCGCGCGCCGCGCCTCTTTCTCGGTCGCATCGTCCATCGTCATGGCATCCCTCCACCCGTATAACCCCTCGCGGGGGTGGGCCGTCGGTGCTACTCGGTTCCCTACCGGGTAATACTGATCGGGACGGCACGATGGATCGCTATACGTATACCCAATCTTCCGGGGAGATTTCTCCCAGGCACCCCGCAACGACGCCCGCCACACCCGGCACGGCGCTCATCCCGCCGGTGTCCGATCGATCAGCGCCATTCCCGACCCTACAGGCAGGCCCATCCCGCCCCATCCCGCCGTACACTCTCCATGACAAGACGGCGGTCGGCAGTCGGCAGTGGTGGCGCGGTGCCGAACGGGAGCAACGCCTGTCAGCGAACCCTGCTACGGACCACGGACTACGGACCACGGACCACGGACCACGGACCACGGACCACGGACCACGGACCACGGACCACGGACCACGGACACCCCTCTGCCGACCGCCGACCGCCGTCTCGCCCCCCGGAGGCCCGGTGCCGATCTTCCACGAACTCCCCGCCGCCCCTGGCGGCGTCCCGGTCAAAGCCTGGACCGCGAACCTCGAAGAGAGTGCCGCCACGCAGCTACGCGCCCTCGCGGGGTCCGGGCTCCTGGTCGGCCACGTCGCCGCGATGCCCGATGTCCACGCGGGCTATGGCGCGACCGTCGGCTCGGTCTTCGCCACGCGCGATCTCCTGCTGCCGAGCGCGATCGGCACCGATATCGGCTGCGGCGTCCTGGCGCAGCCGCTGGACGTGCGCGCCAGCGATCTCCCGCCCGCCCTGCTGCGCGAGTTGCAGGCGCAGATCAAGTGGACGATCCCCCTCGCGCACGGCGAGCAGGGCGAGGCGCAGGCGTGGGACGGCCTCGCGGACGACCGGCGCTACACGGAGGCCGTCGCGCGGATCGTCCATGAGGCGGGACCGTGGCAACTCGGCACCCTGGGCGGCGGCAACCATTTCCTCGAACTCTGCCGCGAGGCCGAGGGCGAAGGGGCGGCGGCGCGCGTCTGGCTCCTCGTCCACAGCGGCAGTCGCGGCGTCGGCAGCGCCATCGCCGCGCACCACATCGGGATCGCGCGCACGCTCGCCCCGCGCCTCGGGCGACCCAGCGTCGGCGACCTCGCGCCGCTGCCGCTCGACACCCAGGAGGGGCAGGATTATCTGACCGATCTCCTCTGGGCACAGGCGTACGCCGCCGAGAACCGTCGCCAGTTGCAACAGGCGGTCCTCAACCTCCTCGCGCGCCTGGTCGGGCGATATCTCCGCCACGAGCTCGTCTACGACCTGACGGCGGGGTTCGACAGCGTCCACAACTACGCCGCACGCGAGGAGCACTTCGGCGAACTGCTCTGGGTCCACCGCAAGGGGGCGGCGGCGGCCCCGATCGCCGCGCCGGGGATCATCCCCGGCTCGATGGCGACCGGCTCCTATCTCGTGCGCGCCCTCGGCAACGCCGCAGCGCTCGGCTCCTGCTCGCACGGGGCGGGACGCCGGATGAGCCGGGGCAGGCGGCGCGCACGATCACGCTGGAAGCGTTCGCCCACCAGATGCGCGGCATCGTCGCCGACACCGGGCGCGAGCTGCTCGACGAAGCGCCGCAAGCCTACAAGGGGCTCGACACGGTGCTCGCCGAGCAGGCCGATCTCGTCACGCCGGTCGGGCGACTCCTGCCGCTGCTCAACGTCAAGGGCGTCCCGCGCCGGACACGCGGCGCGGACACCGCTGGGTGTACGCCACCGCCGCAGGATCGCACGCGCGACAAGAACGACCCGATCCAGCGCCGCAAGCTGGAGCAGCGCGCGCAGCGGAGCAGACAGGGGATAGGGCGGAAAAGTCGGTAGTCCGTAATCCGTAGAGAACGGTGGCAATGCTACCGTGCGTGGCGTACCGCCGATGTGCTGGCCGCGCCCCGTCTCTACTACCGACTACCGACTACCAACTACCGGCTTCCCGCGCCCACTTCGCCACCGCCGCCTCCTGCCCCGGCGTCTCGATCGAGCCGGGGCGCGCGGCGCGGACGGCAGCGATGGCGGCGGGCGCGGTCTGTCCCCGGCTGACGAGGGCGCAGGCGAGGATCGTGCCGGTGCGCCCGATCCCGGCGGCGCAGTGGACCACCACCGGACGCCCCGCCGCCACGAACCGCTCGATCGCCGCGACCGCCGCCGCGATCTGCGCCCCTGTCGGCGCGGTGAAGTCCGCGACCGGCAGATGGACCGCGTCGAGATCGGCGGCGCGTAAGGCCGCATCCGGCAAGGGCTCCTCCGTCAGGCTGACGATCGCGCGCACCCCCTGCGCCACCAGCGCGGCGAGCGCATCGTCGCTCAGCGGGCGCGCGGACCCGGCCAACTCGCCCGGCACGAGCCAGCCGAAGTTCGGCAGGATCAGGGTCAGGCGCTCGTCCTCGGTGAGATCGTAGCCCGCGAGGGTGGCGCGCGGCGCGGCGAAGAGCTGCCGACGAAAGGCCGCGTCGGAACGCATACGCGCGGTCAGTTCGTGTACCATAGCGAGCGTCATCGTCCCCACCAGAGATCGCGGCACGCCGCAACGCGATCAATCGTCATGTGCGTTGCGGGTAGGGTGATGGCTGGTGGCTTCGTACAAACCAGCCGCCGCGATGTCGATAGACCCATCCTCGAACACCGCGCGGAGTTGCAGCTGACCACCTAACGCCTCAACGTAGGACCGTAACGTCGAGATGTATACGTCTTCCTCATGCTCAATGCGCGAGATATTCGCCTGCGAAACGGCCATTTTCTCAGCCAATTCGCGCTGTGTCACAGCGCGGGACTCGCGCAGTCTGCCAAGCTCCAGTGCAGTTAAGATTGCACGCTTCTGCTGATTGATCCGCTCCTGCTGACATGGATCGGTTTTCAAGGGAGCGCTCAAGGCACTAAACTTTTTGGGCATCATGTCTTCCCCTCTCGCTTGAGGATTCTTAGGTGCTCGTCGTAGAGTGCATCAGCCAATGGAATCATCTCACGATAGAACTCAATCCATCGACCGGTTTTGTCACCACCGATGAGCAAGATGGCATTGCGTAGCGGGTCAAACGCGAAGAAGATGCGGATGTTACCCTGGGGTATTCGCAACTCCTTCATATGCTGATGTCGCGAGCTTTCGATGCGATCGACGAGCGGCCTACCAAGCCCTGGCCCTCGTAGCTCTACGATCTCCACCGCTGAAGTTATCGACACCTGTTGATCGAGAGTAAGGGTAGACCACCACTCTCCGAATTCATCCGTAAACTCAACTTCCCAGAGGGCGCCGCTCATCCCAACTCCACATCAAGTATAACCTATACGTTGTACAACACAAGCATTATAGGAGGCGCGAACAAAGGATAGCTTGAACAACCCTGTTTATTCGTCACGTCCGCGCCTGCACCACCGCGCGCGTCCCCTGGCGGGGGAGTTGCAGCAGCGACCACGCCCCGAGCAGGAAGAACGGCGTCATCACCAGGAAGACCGCCGGGATGCCGAAGCGCGCCGCGACCAGGCTGCCGGTCAGCGGCCCGCCGCCGAGACCGATCGAGCCCGCCGCCGCCAGGATGCCGAAGGCCATGCCGCGCCGATCGGGCGGCGTCAATTCGGTGAAGATCGCCTGCACGATCGGCAGCATCCCGCCCAGGGCCAGCCCGGTCGCGATCCGCAGCAGGAGGAGTTGCCCGACCGACCCGACGAACGCCTGTGGCAAGCAGGTAATCGCCGCCAGCAACATGCAGGCCAACAGCGTCAGGCGACGCCCGAAGCGATCCGCGACGGTGCCGATCAGCAGGGCGCTGACCGTCGAGGCGACCCCGGTCGCGGCGACGACCAACCCGGCCAGCGTCGCCAACCGCTGGCCGTCCGGCACGAGGCTCTGGATGTAGAGGGGCAGGACCGGGTTCGGGGCGAAGTTGGCGAAGCGGATGATGATGAACATCCCCAGCACCGCCAGGATCTCGCGCTGCCGGATGAACGCGCGCCAGCCGCCATCGCGCGCGGTCGCGGTCGCCTGCGCGGTCGTCACCGGCTCGCGCGGCGGCTCGGAGACGCAGATCGTCACCAGGATCGCGCCGACCAGGAAGAGCGCCCCGGTCAGGCCGAACGCGGCGCGGAAGCCGACGAGGTCGCTGACCACCCCGCCGACGAGCGGGCCGAGCGCCCCTCCGGTGAAGAGGGCGGTCTGGATCAGGCCGAGCGCCATTGCCAACCGCGCGCGCGGCACCACGAGCGAGACGACCGTCGAGATCGCCGCCACCAGCCCGGTCACGGACCCTTGCAGGAGACGGAGGATGAAGAGTTGCTCGGCGCTCCGCACGAACGCCATCGCCCCGACCACGACCGCCGCGCCGAAGAGGGCGCGCTGGATCATCATCCGTCGCCCGTAGCAGTCGGCGACGGCGCCCCAGATCGGGGCCATGATCCCCATCACCAGCGCGAAGCCGCCCGACATCGCGCCCGCCCACAGCCCCGCGCGGTTCAGGTCGCTGACGCCGAGGTCTTGCAGGTAGAGCGGGACGAAGGGGAGGGCGAAGCTGAACGCGAACTCCGAGATCACCTGCGCGATCCAGAGGATGATCAGCGTCCGCATCCACGGCGTCCGCCACGCCACCCGCCCGCGCTCGGGCAACGTCGCCCACCGCCCCATCCCGCCCCCATTCGCGCATCATGGTCCCATTTGCCCGCTGCGCCGCCATCCTAATGCGCGCGCGGAGGCTCTGTCAACGCGGGGGAGGGGACGGAACAGCAGGCACAGAGACACAGAGACACAGAGAGGGACGAGAGGGAGAACGAGAAGAAGGGACGGTAGCCACGGAGCCCGCAAGCGGACCGGGCACGCAGAGCACGGATGAGAGAGGGAACGATCAACAGGAGGCACAGAGACATAGAGAAGGACGAGAGATTTTACTGAGGGGCATTGCAGCCGCATTCGTCTGTCGCACGACGCACACGCGCTACCAGCACAGCGCCCCTCCTAATCGTGCTCTTCTCCCCCTTCGTCCTCTGTGTCTCTGTGTCTCCTGTTCCGTCCCTATTCGTCATTCGTCACTCGTCATTCGTCATCGGCCTCCGCCCCAGGTGGCGACCCAGGCCGCGCGTAGCGCCGCCTCAGCGATCGGCCCGGCGCGGAGGATGCGCGGCCCGTCGGCGGCGAGCGCGACGACGGTGGAGGCGACCCCGCCCGGCGTCGGCCCGCTATCCACGATGATCTCCACCGCGTCGCCGAGCGCTGCGGCCACGGCGGTGGCCTCGCGCGGACTCGGCTCGCCGGAGCGATTCGCGCTCGTCACCGCCAGCGCGCCGCCGCACGCCGCGATCAGTTCGAGCGCAAAGGGATGCGCGGGCATCCGCACCCCCACGGTCGGCCCGCCCGCCGCGACCAGATCGGGCACGGCGGCGGAGCGCGGCAGCACGATCGTCAGCGGGCCGGGCCAGAACGCCGCCGCGAACTCCGCCACCCCATCGGGCGCCCCGCCCATCAGGCTCGGCAGGTGCCCCGCATCGGCGATCAGCACCGGCAGCGCCTTCTCCGCGCCGCGCCCCTTGGCCGCATAGATCTTCGCCAGCGCGTCCGGGCGATCGAGGCGCGCGGCGAGGCCGTAAACCGTGTCCGTCGGGATCACGACCAGTTCCCCGCGTGCCAGCGCATCGGTCGCCCACGCCAGCGCCTGCGGGTCATTCGCGGCGATCGTCGGCATCGTCCCTCTCCCCCCACTCGCTCGATCGGCAAGACAGCGGCACGGCGAACAGGGTCTGTCACCCCAAACATCGCGAACATCACTCGCGATGGCGTATGCACTACAAGCGTGTGCATTACGAAGGATGACGCCACACCGACCGCCACTACCGCGCTACTATCGTCCCGACGTGCGCCAACTCCCCCTGAGCGAGCGCCGCCAGGATCTTGTCCACCAACGCCCGCGCCGACTCCGCGCTCAGTTCGAGCGCCACGCGCGTCGGCGCGCCCGCCGCCGCGTTGACGAAGTCGATGTTGAGGCTATGGTCGAGCGGCGCGTGGAAGGGATGATCGAAGTAGATTGTCGCCCGATCGATCGCCATCCATCCTTGCGGCCCCTTCGCGCTGCCGCTCACCGCCACCTGCTCCGTGATGTAGCTGCACATGTCCGCATCCTCCTCATTAGGCCGCTAAAAAGGGCCGGAACAGGAGGCGCAGAGATACAGAGGACAGAAGAGAGTAAGGAAGGGCCGATTTGAGGGAAATGGCGGCTGATGCAGACCGCGAGACGGAGAACGGCTGACAGTCGCCATAATCTCCCCCAACACCGTTCCTTCTCCCGTCCCTCTCTGTGTCTCTGCGCCTCCTGTTCCGGCCCTTTTTACACTTCGGTCCCCAGATAGCGCCCGTAGAAGTCGAAGACCTTCTTCCAACCGTCGGTCGCCTGTTCCGGGCGATAGTCCGGGCGATCGACGGCGAAGAAGCCGTGTCCCGCGCCGTCGTAGCGGTGGAACTCGTAGGTCTTGCCGTGCTCGCGCAGCGCCGCCTCGGTGCGATTCACCTGATCCGGCGTCGGATTCTGGTCCTCGTTGCCGAAGATGCCGAGGAGCGGGCCGCCGAGCGACGGCGTCAGATCGAGCGGCGCGACCGGGCGCTGCTCGCTCAGCTGCGCCGGATCGTCCACCACCACCTGCCCGCCCCAGCAATCGACCGCCGCGTCGATGTCGGGCAGACGGCAGGCGACCAGATAGGTGTGCCGCCCGCCGGAACAGAAGCCGATCGCCCCGACCTTGCCGCTGGCGTAGAACTGCGCGCGCAGGAATGCCGCCGACCCCGCCACATCCCCGACGACCTGATCGTCGGAGACGCCCCCCTGCGCGCGGGCGCGCGCCGCCAGATCGTCCGGGCTCCCCGCACCGAGGCGCGAATAGAGGTGCGGGCTAATCGCGGCATAACCATTTTGAGCGAACTTCCGCACCACCTCGCGCGTCCACTGATCCCAGCCCGGCATGTGGTGAATCACCACCACACCGGGGAACGGACCGGGGCCGAGCGGGCGGGCGTAGTAGGCGGCGACATCGTCCCCGCCCGCGCCACGCACCCGCACACTCTCGGCCAACATGCCTTCGTACATCGTCCCTCTCTCCCGGTGCCGCCCCATCCACGTCAGCGCGGCGCGGCACCTCGTCACAACAACGGCCACGCCGCTGATGATGCGCCTGCCGTGCCACGGCGTCAACCGGGGCGGCGCAGCGGCACGCGCCAGTCATCCAGATCGGCTTGCTCGCGGAGATACCAGTCATCCAGATCGGCTTTCGCTGCGTAGTTAAGTGTGGGATGGTGTGGTAAACTTTGAGCAAGCACCGAACAGCGCGCATGAGGAGGACATAGTTATGCCCCTGCTGAATGGCCTACAGCCGATGCACCTGATTCTGATCGTGGCGATCGTCGTCATCGTCTTCGGTCCATCGAAGCTCCCCGAGCTCGGCCAATCGCTCGGCAAGGGGATCCGCGAATTCAAGCGCAGCACCGAAGAGATCACCGACATCAAGGATTCGGTCACCTCGTCGGTGACCTCCGCCGTGTCGATGGAGAGCAAGCCCGCCGCAACGGCGGTCGCGCCCCTGCCGAGCAAGCCCGAGCCGCGCCACGAGCCGGTCACGCTCGCCCGCCAGGAGATCGACTAACCGCCAAACCGGTCCCGCGCAACGAGACGAACGAGGAGGCACCGCCATTGTGGCGGTGCCTCCTCGCGTTTCCGGCGAACGTCGCAGCTGAACGTACACGCACGCTCAGCTGTGCTATACTGCGGCCCGACGGTGTGGGAGCGACGTGGTGAGGGCAGGGATGGGCGACGAGCACGGGGCGATCGGGCAGCACATCGCGGCGCTGCGCGAGCGGATCGATCGCGGCAACTACGAGTATTACGTCCTCGACAACCCGACCCTGAGCGATGCCGAGTGGGACGCCGCGCTCCGCGAGTTGCGCGCCCTCGAAGAAGCACACCCGGCGCTGGTCACGCCCGACTCCCCCACCCAGCGCGTCGGCGCGACCCCGCAGAGCGCCTTCGCCCAGGTCCGGCACCCCCAGGCGATGCTCTCGCTGAGCAACGTCTTCGATGAGGCGAGCTTCCGCGAGTGGACCGCGCGCGTCTTCAAGCTGGCCGGGCGCGCGGAAGGGGAGATCGCGTTCGTGGTCGAGCCGAAGATCGACGGCTCGGCGATCGCGCTGACCTACGCGGGGGGACTCTTCGCGCGCGGGGCCACGCGCGGCGACGGCGCGATCGGCGAGAACGTGACGCAGAACCTGCGGACGATCAAGCAGATCCCCCTCCGTCTGCGCGCGGCGACGCCGCCGATCCCGGAGACGATCGAGGCACGCGGCGAGGTTTTTCTCCCGCGCAGCGCCTTCGAGGCGCTCAATCGCCAGCGCGCCGAGGCGGAGGAATCGCTCTTCGCCAACCCGCGCAACGCCGCCGCCGGGTCGCTGCGCCAGCTCGATCAGCGGATCACCGCCTCGCGCCCGCTCGGCTTCTTCGCCTACCAGATCGGCTACATCGAGGGGGGCACCCTGCCGCGCAGTCAGTGGGAATCGCTGGCCTGGCTCCGCGCGCTCGGTTTCCCGGTCAACCCCGATATCACCCGCCACACGGGTCTCGCAGAGGTCTGGGCGCGCTGCCAGTGGTGGCTCGAACGCCGCGACGCGCTCGACTATGAGATCGATGGCGCGGTGGTGAAGGTGGATGCCTTCGCCGTGCAGGACGAGCTCGGCACGGTCGCGCGCGACCCGCGATGGGCGACGGCGGTGAAGTTCCCCGCCGTGCAGGCGATCACGCAGCTCCGCGCGATCAGCATCAACGTCGGGCGCACCGGCGCGCTGAACCCGCTCGCCCACCTGGAGCCGGTGACGATCGGCGGTGTCACGGTGTCGCGCGCCACGCTGCACAACGAGGATCAGATCGCGCGGCTCGGCCTGCGCCTCGGCGACTGGGTGGTGGTGGAGCGTCGCGGCGACGTGATCCCGCAGATCAACAAGGTGATCGAGGAGCGCCGTGACGGCACTGAGCAGGGGTACCACTTCCCCGACCGTTGCCCCGCCTGCGGCTCCTCCACGGAGCGTGTCGAGGGGGAGGTCATGCGCTACTGCACCAATATCTCCTGCCCGGCGCAGTTGAAGGAGCACCTGGCGCACTTCGCCGGGCGCGGCGCGATGGACATCGAGGGGCTGGGGATGGAGCGGGTGGTCCTGCTGGTGGAGGCGGGCCTCGTCCATGACATCGCGGAGCTCTACCAGCTGATGCAGGAGCAACTCGTCGCGCTCGAACGGATGGGCGAGAAGAGCAGCGAGAACCTGCTGCAGGCGATCGAGGCGAGCAAGACGCGCCCGCTCGCCCGCCTGATCGTCGGCCTCGGCATCCGGCACGTCGGCGAGCGCAACGCCGGACTGCTGGCGGAGCGCTACGAGGGCATCGAAACGCTCCGCGCGGCGGGGCTCGATGAACTCAACGCGATCCCCGGCTTCGGCGCGATCGTCGGGCAGAGCGTCTACGATTTCTGCCAGGAGGAGCGCAACCAGCGCTTGATCGACAAGCTGCTCGCGGTCGGCGTCCGGCCACCGGTCGGGCGGCCCGCCGTCGTCACCGATGGCCCGCTCGCCGGGAAGACGATCGTCCTCACCGGGCGCATGGAAGCGTTGACACGCGGCGAGGCGACCGCGCGCCTCCAGGCGCTCGGCGCGACCGTCGCCGGGACGGTCACCAAGAAGACCGATTGGGCGATCGTCGGGGCGGACGCGGGGAGCAAGGCCGAGCGCGCCGAGGCGTTGAAGCGCCCGATCCTCGACGAGGCGGCGTTCCTCGCGTTCCTCGCCGAGCACGAGCGTGGCGACGACGCGGAGGCGGCTGAGGCGGCGGCGGACGCGCCCGCCGCGCCGGAAGACGAGGCCGCGACGACCGCAACGAGAATATAGTACCGAAGGACCGGCAGCCATTCGGCCTATACACGCCCCTTGCCCATGCGGTATACTTGACCGTAATCGGTCATTAGCCTCGCATAGAGCGCCGCCGATCGGGCCGCGTTGAGACCCTGGAGGGAAAATGGCTGGCTTTAGCGCCCCAACGCGCGAGGACGATCCGATTCACATCGTGCGGACGATCGGACGGCTCTCGCAAATGCTCCTCGAACTGCGCGACGAATACGAGCGCCGCCCGCGCCCGGATACGCTCGCGCAGATCGATCAACGTCTCAATGACCTCGCGGAGTTGCGCGCCAGGCTGAATCAGCGGCGCAACAGCGAGTCATACTAACCCCACCAGGGCGAGCACGCCCCGCCCTACGGGATGCGGCGGGCTCGCCTCACCCCATCGAATCTCCTAGCGCCCCTCGCGCCGGTCCAGCGCCTCCCACCGCCGCCGATCGGCATCGCGCAATTCCAACTCGGCGCGCACCCGCACCTGTTCCAGATGCATACCGGGGACGATCAGGTTGTACTGATCGATCTTCTCGTTCAGCGTGCTCACCCGCCGCCGATAGTCGGTGGCGAAGCGCGCGCGGCGCTCGCGCTCGCGCTCGGCGGTGTAATAGTCGAGGATCCGCAGGCACGCCTGGCGATCGGCGGCGATCTCGCGGTTCAGCTCGATCCAGGCCGGCAGCGCCTCGTTGTTCTTCAACAGGCGCAGGCCCAGCGCGTCGTCCCCGGCGAACGCTTGCACGTTCGGATCGTCGGGGGTCAGTGGCTGGCCCGCACCGCGCAGATTGTCGAAGTCGCCGCGCTCCTGGGCCTCGCGGATCTGCTTATCGATCCAGCTCTCGAATTGCGCCGGCAGGGCGAACGGTGGTCGCCGCTTGCGCTCGGGGGGTGGGGAGGACATCGCCGTGGTCTCGGCCTCGCGCGCCGCGCGCGCCTCGGCATCGACACGGCGAATCTCCTCCAATCGTCGCTGGCGCTCCCCGCTCATCGTCCCGCCTCCTCCTCTGGTAGGGCCGACAGCCCCGCCGCTCGTTCGCTCGCTCGATGCGGGTAGCACGCCGCGTCACCGCGTGCCCCGACGGCTCAACCACCCCGTACTTCGTCGCTCGTACTTCATACTTAGGGTTCGTCAAAGAATAACCTATTCGTTTACTCCGCTTGAATCCGCAGCAGAATGCGGTTTTCGAGACTTAAGACGGCTAGGTTATCTGTAGACAGACCCTTAGCGGTCATTGTACCGCCCTGAATCGGGCCTCGGGTTTTGGCGTCACGGCCCATAGGTGCGAGGCGGTGCGACGACTTCTTACGCGCAGCACTCGCGCCACTCCTCTTAATCGTACTATACTCACCCCCGCCCGGACCGGTGGCCGGGAAGATGCGCTACTCCTGTAGGCTCGTGCCCGGCGAACGATGCTGGGTATACTAACGATGCCGGGTATACTATAGATAGAGATGAAGTGGGGACGGCAGATCGGATAACTGCGCCCAGCGGCCCGAGACGCACATGGAGGCGACAAACGTGGATAATTCGATCAAGTTGCCGGTGGCTGCGCTCAGTGTCGCGCTCTTCTTCTGTGTGCTGACCATCGGCTCGCTGATCATCCGCACCAGCGGCGGTGGGGGCAGCAAGGGGCTGGAGGCGAAGGGGGCAACGCTCTACACCCAACTCGGCTGCCAGGGCTGTCACGCCGTGAATGGGGCCGCTGGCGTTGGTCCGGCGCTGAACAATGTATATAACAACCCTGTTACACTCGACAATGGGCAGAGCGTCACCGCCGATGATACATATATGCGCGCCGCGATCCTTCAGGCGAATGACCAGATCGTCCAGGGGTATCAGGCGGGCGTGATGAGCGCCGGGATCACCGGCGTGTTGCCGCAACTGAACAGCGGCGATACCACCGACGCGCTCCTCGCTTATCTGAAGAGCATCAGTTCGGCGGCGGGGGCTGGGGCCAGCCCGAGCGCGGGTGGCGGCACGGCGACATCGGGCGCTGGCACGGCAACGTCGGTCACTGGCACGCCGCGATCGGCCACGCCGACGCGCTGACCCGCCGACGCCGCGCCAACAGCACAACCGCAGCGGCGACGGCCAGGTGGCCGTCGCCGCTGTCGTTTCAACCGAGGCGCGTGTGGGAGGGACACGGCGGGCGTGGGTCAACCGAAGAATTGAAGCGCCCCGGCGGGTAGCCACTACCCCTGAAGGGCACACTGTACCCCGGAGGGCAGCCACTACCCCTGAAGGGCACACTGTCCCGGCTGCATGGCCTGCGGCCACGAAGCCCCAAGACGCGGCTTAGGAGCACCTCCGCCTGCGCGGACTGAGCGGCTACAGCACGGTATGTGGTTCCCCTCGGCGCTGCGGTTTAGTCGCTATCAGGTCGATCACGCAGCGCCGGGTCTTCTCCCCTGGCATGGGGCGCAAGGAGCGCGCTACGTCGGGGCGAGCGTCGAATCGGCGCGCTGGCGCTCGTGGCGGGCCGACTCGGCGCAGACCCGCAACGTCTGCGCGAGGGCATCGAGGTCGAACGGCTTCGCGATGAAGCCCGCGAAGCCACGCGCGCGCCCCTCAGCGAAGGCGGAGGCGGGATGCGCCGAGAAGAGCAGTACCGGGGTCGTGCCGGCAACCGCTTTCACCGCCTCCAACGTCGCCCAGCGCTCGAACGCCACGTCGGTGGTGCGCCGGTCGAGCGTGTCGGCCAGGATCACGTCGAAGCGCTCACGAGCGAGGGCGGCGAGCGCACCCGGCAGATCGGCGACCAGCGTGGGACGCGCGCCCTCCTCCGCCAGCACCTCGCCGAGGAGATCGAGGATCATGCGCTCGCTATCGATGACCAGCACGCGATAGGGTGTCGGGGCATACTGCGGCGAGTATGACATGGCGATCCTCCCTGACACCGTACCCATGACGCGCGCCGATCGCGCCGCCACGGCCCTGTTGATGCACGACTTTGTCAACAAAAGTATACGCCGTGCGGCGACCGAGGGGAAGGGGGTGCAACAGGCTATGCCGTTGGCGGCTTGCCATCCAAATGACGGGAGCCGAGGCCATGTGTGGCCCCGGCTCCCGTTGTGCTGCGCCGCGTCGTGTTTAGTGGCAACTCTGCGCGGAGCCGGCGCTGTCGGACGTGCGGAACGAGTGGCCGCAGCCGCAGGTGGTGACAGCGTTCGGGTTGCTGACGGAGAAGCCCGCGCCCATCAGGCTCTCGACATAGTCGATCTCGGCACCATCGAGCATCGAGGACGAAAAGCGGTCCACGACGACGCGCACGCCATCCTGCTCGAAAATCTCGTCCGCGTCGTCGAACTGATCCTCCAGCACCATGCCGTAGGAGAACCCGGAGCAGCCGCCCGGCGTGATGTACACGCGCAGCCCGACATCCGGGCCTTCATCGGTCATGAAGCGCTTCAGAGCACTCTGTGCAGAGTCGGTCATCGTAATCATCGTTTCCTCTATCTCCGCCTACCGGCCCGCGTCGATCCAATCAGTCGCCAGAGCGACACCGGCGACACTGCAATCGTACCTAACCCCCGCCGCTTTGTCAAACGAAAAAGTAGAGAAAGTAGGGCGAGTGGGCGGAGTGGGCGAAGTGGGCCAGTGGACGAAGAAAGTGAAGCGACCGGCGCCGTGCCGACAGCGAACCCTTCTGGCCCGCTGGCCCGCTGGCCCGCTGGCCCACTCGCCCTACTCACCCAATCGCTCGGGATAATTCCCGATCAAACCCTGCAAGACCGGGCCAAGGGCGCGGAGGCGGCGGGCGTCGACTTGCTCATTGACCGTCCAGGCGACGAGGCCGAGCCCCGCCTCCGCGCAGCGCGCCGCCACCTCGTCGGTGATCGCGCTGTGCCAGAGATCGAGACAGGTCGCCCCGATGGCGCGGGCCTGCGCGAGGAGTTCCGTGGTGAAACGCGGGCTGAGGAGCCAGAGTTCGACCGCGCCATTCAGGCGGCGCGTCTCTTCCAGGCTCGGGTAATCGAACGAGGAGAGCGCGAGCGGCCCGTCGTAGCCCGCGCGTGTCAGCGCGGCGAGGGTGTCCGGCCCGGTGCCGGGCATCTTCAACTCCAGGTTAAGGAAGGGTGCCCGCCCGCTCGCCGTGGCGTCGGTCGCCCAGCGCAACGTCTCGTCGAGGGTGGGGATCCGCTCGCCAGCGCCCGCATCGAGCGCGGCCAGCGCGGCGTAGCTTAACTCCCCGACGACGCCGGTCCCGTTCGTCGTCCGATCCACCGCGTCGTCGTGGATAATCACCAGCGCACCATCGGCGGTGCGCTGGATATCGCACTCGATCCCCGCAGCACCCAGCGCGAGCGCCCGATGGAAGGCGCGCAGGGTATTCTCCGGGGCGTGCGCGGACGCGCCACGGTGGCCGAGCAGCAGCGGTTGGGGGCGCGCGGTCGCGGCGGGCACGCTCATCGGATAGCTCCTCCTCGCGCGGCGGCGCGCGACGTGCGGTAACGGCAGCAACAAATCGCAGATCGGACAGCGGGGCGTAGTATAATCCGAGCGCGGCACGGGCGTATATCGCCCCCTACCGCGCGTCGGAACACCCCGAGGCCGGTGAAACCGACGCCGCAACAGCGCGTAGATAGGCTGATTGTCGTGGGCGAGGGCCGGGTACGAAGCGACCGGGCACTCACATCGTAAAGGAGCGAGCGGTGCTGCAACGCATCAGGAACATCTTCGGTTCGATCTTCGGGATCTTTGTCTCGCGCGCGGAGGACGCCGTGCCGCTGGAAGAACGCTTGAAGTACGACCGGCAAAAGAAAGCCGGCACCCTGAAGCAACAGATGGACCGCGCGGCCAACATCGGCGCGCTCGCCAACGAGGCGGTCGTCGAACTGGCCGAGATGCGGAGCGAGGTCAGCGCGCTGCGCGATGAGGCGAAGGAGCATGTCCGCCTCGCCCAGGAGCTGGCGGCGCGCGGCGATAGCAACGGCGAAGAGCGGGAGATGGCGCTGGCCGCACAGCGCTCGGACGAGTTGGCGAACGCCCAGGCCGAGCTGGCGCAGCTGGAGAGCGATGTGAACGACGCCCTCCAGAACAAGGAGGCGGCAAAGGCGATGGTCTTCGACCAGGCCGATCAGCTCCAGCATCTCGCCCGCAACGACTCGCGACTCGTCCGTCAGGTGCAGATGACGCAGATGCGCGAAGAGTCGCTGGCCCTGACCGAGGAGATGGCCCAGGTCGTCCCGCAGGATCAGGACAACCTGCGCGAGCAGGTGCGACAGTCGGCCAACCGGCGCACGGCCCGCTACGACGCCCGCAAGGAACTCGTGGAGGGCCTCGTGGAGCGCCAACAGCGCGGCCAGCGCAGCAGCCGCGCCCAGATCAGCGCCCAGGGGCGCAACGTCCTGGCCGAATTGCAGGCCGAGGTCGGCTACACCCCGTCCGCCGCCACCCCCGCCGCCGCGCCGCCCCTCGCCACCGATGCTCCCGCGACGCGACAGGTCGGCGAGACCCGCACCGGCAGCGAGGGTTAGTCGGCGGTCGGCAGTCGGCAGTCGGCAGATGCTCGATAGCGGCATTGCATCCGCTATCGAACATCTAGCTGCAACACCTCTCTGCCGACTGCCGTCTGCTGACCGCCGACTCCGAAAGGTAGTCCGATGCACCTGAAACCAGCCGGTATCATCCTGATCATCCTGCTGCTGATCCTCTGCCCGCTCGGGGCGGCGGCATCGTATGTGGCGTTGACGGGCGCGGCGGTCGGACCTCTGGGCGCGCGGGCGACCGCCACGGCCACCACGACGCGCGGCGGCATCCCGGCAGCGCCGACGGCGATGGCGGCACCAACGACAGCGGCGGCGGTACCGACCCGCGCGGCCAGCCTGACACCGACCACGATCCGCAACACGAGCCCCGCGCCGAGCGCGAGCGGTGGACCGACCGCCACGACCGCCGCCGCGCGCCCCTCGACCGCATCGAGCGCCCCCCCGACCACAGCCGGGCCGACGCCGACCGGGGCGCGTGCGAATACCACGCCGACGGCGAGCGGCGCGGCGGGCCTCATCGTGGCCTACGACGCCTACGCGCCGTACTTCCCGGTGCGGATCGCGGAGACGCAGGGCTACTACAAGGCGCGCAACCTCAACGTGAAGCAGGTCGCCTTCGGGCTGAACGGCGATTACGACGAGGCCCAGCGCCGCGCCGCCCTCAAGAGCGGCGAGTTCGACGTGCTACTGACCACCCTCGACGCGGTCGCCCTCTTCCCGGACAACGACACCGGCAAGGTCGTGGCGATCGTGGATGAGTCGGCGGGGGCGGACAAGATCGTGGCGCGGCCCGAGATCGGGCGGCTCAACGACCTCAAGGGCAAGACGATCGCCTACTCCGCCGGGTCGGTCGCCGAGTTCTACCTCTACGCCAGCCTCAATCTGGTCGGGCTCAAGGCGAGCGATGTGCAACTCAAGCCGGTCGAGAACGTGGAAGCGGCGGTCGATCTCTTCAAGAATAAGCAGGTGGACGCGGTCGTCGGCTGGGAGCCGACGATTCAGGGCGCGCTCGACAGCGGCGGCAAGGTGCTCCTCGGCAGCGACAACTACCGCGCCATCCTCGACGTGATGGTGGTCAGCACGAAGGCATTGCGCGAGAAGCCCGCCGCCGTGCAGAACTTCATCGACGCATGGTTCGAGGCGACGAAACTGACGACCGACGATCCGCAGGCGGCGGGCGCGGCGGTCGTCAAGTCGGGCGACGGCGATTGGACCGGCGTCGCCCAACCGAGCGATTTCACCGACGCGCTGAAACTCGTCGCCCAGGCGACCCTCGGCCAGAATGCATTCGTGCTGCAAGATCCGCGATTGCTTGCAACCCGTTTATCGGAGACCAGCGGCATCTGGCGCGCAAACGTCAGGGATGCACCGAATATCACCCCAACAGACCTCATCGATGTGAGCTTTGTGCTGAAATCGAGCGCACAAGCGAGTCTCGGTTCAACCAAATCTCCGCTGAACGACTCCTTCGCGCTGGCGCAGCGGATCACCGTCCCCGTTCTCAACACCGGGCAGGGTGTGCAAGCGGTTGCGGAGTTACCGCTGAAACAGATCGAATTCCAGCCAGACAGTGCCACCTTAACCGAGAAAGGGCGCGCAGATCTCGTGCAACAGATCGTGCCGATTCTGCGGCAAACACCAGGGCTTTATTTGCGCGTGGACGGCTCGGCATATCAGCCGCTTGGCGATACACCGGAGCAAAACGAAGCCTTCGCGCGTTCGCGCGCCAATGCGGTGATTACCTTCCTGATCGGGCAAGGCATTGACGGCAATCGCTTCATCGAGGGCTACCTTAAGCCGCAGTTCCCCGGCAGCCAGAACCCGACAGAGCAGCAGCAGGACCGGCGCGTCGTCTTCACGCTGGTGCAGCAGGGCGGGCGCTGAGTGCTCCGTTGCACAAACGGCTGTAGGGTATGGTCCTCTCCCGCTCCTCGGTTGGGCGGGTGTTCTGTGGGCGGCGGGGGATGGCGACGCCTCTCGATCCGGGGGTTGAAATGCCTCGGAGGGCAGCCACTACCCCACAAGGAGGTAGCCATCCCCCGGCTACGGGCAGCCATAGGCGGCACCGGCGAAGTGCCCCGGAGGGCAGCTACTACCCATGAAGGGCATACTACCCGCCTGCGCGGGCTGGGATGGTGCTAGCCCAGCGCGTTAGCCATAGGCACCAGCAGCGGCGATGCCCCCTCTCCTAGAATTGGGAGAGCCGTCCGCAGCGACCACCCCGACTTCCGGGAACTCGCAGCGGCGATGCCCCCTCTCCTAGAATTGGGAGAGGGGGTGGCGAGCGCAGCGAGCCGGGGGTGAGGGCCATCCCGCAGGCGGTGGGAGTGAGGGTGGGTACCCCACCGGCGATTACGAAACGGACCACTTAAGTTCGCCATCGTGCCGCCGTGTTGGCATACACTACAGGCACACGTTTTGCGAGATTCGGACGCGGTAAGGTAGCGCCCAAACAGAGCGTAGACACAGCGGAGTGACACGATGGACAACCCGGTAACCAGGCGGACGGTGCGCTCCGCGCTCCACCCGCGCAATATCCTCCTCATGCTCACCTCGATCGGCGCATTCGTGGCGGCGGTGTTTGGCATCGCGGCGTCGGTCGTCGCCTGGCCGGTAGCGCTGATCGGCGGCTTCGCCGCGCTCTGCGGCTGGGGGATCTCGATGGTCGCCGAGATCTTCCGTGCCGATAGCGACTACGTGAAGGGCGACGCGCGCAGCAGCTTCAACGCGCGCGAGCGCCGCCAGAAGCTGCGCGACGTGGAAGGGCAGCTCGATGAGGTGGTGAAGGCGGCGCAGGCGCGCCGACTCAAGATCTCGCCGGACTTCCAGCAGCGCCGGATGCAGTTGCGCCGGTTAATGGAGCTGGAGCACCAGATCGCCACCAACCTGACGCAGACCGAGGGGACGATCAGCGTCCTGCCGAACGACATCCAGGACGAGGTCAGCCAGTTCGTCGACCGCGCGATCGATCTCTCCTTCCTCCGTACCTCCATGCTACGCGCCTTCGTCCGCACCAACGAATCGGCGCTGAAGGAAGAGTTGCGGACGACGCAGCAGCGCGTCGAGCGGACCACCGGCCCCGCCAAGGCCGACATCGAACTCCTCTATAGCGCCAAGGAGGAGCAGTTGGCCGCGTTCCGCCGCCTCCGCAACGATCTCGTCGGCACCGAGGCCCAACTCGACGCGATCGAAGCGTTCCTGCAAACGATCACCTACGGGCAGAGCCTCACGGTCGGCAGCGTGCGCCAGCAGATGATCCGCCTCAAGACGAAGATCGAGGCGCGGCGACAGTCGGCGGAGGAAGTGCAGCGGCTGGTCAACGGCCTGGAACGATGACCGACCCGGCGAGCGGCGTGCTGTTACGCGAGGCGTTCGATGAGCGCGGCGAACTCGCCACGCTGGACGCCCGGTTCGCCGCGCTCGACCCCGCCGCCCCGCCCCGCGCCACGCTCATCGAGGACGCCACGGGTCACGCTGCGCTCGGCACGATCGGCATCATGGCCGGGTCGTTCGATCCGCTGACGAACGCGCATCTCGCCCTGGCCCGCGCCGCGCGCGCTGTGGGTGGCTGCGACGCGCTCTACCTCGCGCTCAGTCGCCACACGGTCGATAAGGAGACGCGCGTGCGCCCGACCGACGCCGAGCGGGCGCGGCTGCTGCGCCAGGTCGCGCGGCGCGAGCCAGGGCTCGGCGTCCTCGCGTTCAATCGCGGCCTCTACGCCGAGCAGGCCGTCGCGGCGCGCGTCCTCTTCCCGGACGCCCAAAAAATCCGTTTCGTCGTCGGCTTCGACAAGGCGCGGCAGATCTTCGACCCGCGCTACTACGCCGACCGCGACGCCGCCCTGTACCAACTCTTCGCGCACGTCACGCTGCTCGTCGCCCCGCGCATGGACGATGGCGCGGACGCCCTCGCCGCCCTCCTCGACCGCCCGGAGAACCGCCCTTTCCGCGACCGTGTCCGCGCCCTCCCGCTCGACCCCGCCTGGGCCGACGACTCCGCCACCCGCGTCCGCGCCGCCGCCAAAGCGGGCGACACCGCCACGCTCGCCGCGCTCGTCCCGCCCGAAACGCTCGCGTTCATCGCGGCGCTGAGGCCGTACTAAGATGGCAGTCGGCAGTCGGCAGAAAGTGGCGCTGCGCCTACAGGAACACTCTGCCTGTCAGCGCACCTTCTATGGACTACGGACCACCGACTACGGACTCATCTCTCTGCCGACCGCCAACCGCCGACTACCTCACGACGTAGGAGCCGCCCATGCCCCACTACGACACCGCCTACCTGATCGTCAGCGGCACCAGCGCGAGCCCCGCCGTCGCGGAGGCGTTAGTGGCAGGATTGGTGGCGCGTTTCCAGCGCGTCATCACCATCGCCACGCCGAACGCCGCGCGCACGGTCAGCCCGTGGTCACTCAGCCAACTCCCCGGCAATCAGGTCGTGGAGAGCTTCTTCGACACGGCGATCCTGCCGCGCCCCGCCGAGGGGTTGGTCCTCGTCGCGCCGTGCGGCTTCAACAGCCTCAACAAGCTCGCGGCGGGGATCGCGGATAACCTCGCCCTCTCCGTGGCCGCCGAGGCGATCGGGCGCGGCACCCCGGTCGTCGTCGGGATCGCCTGCAACGGCCCCCTCTGGGCGCACCCGCGCGCGCAGGAATCGGCGGCGACCCTGCGCCGCTGGGGCGTCAGCGCCATCGACCCGGTCCCGCACGGCGATGGTCGCCGCCTCGCCCCGCTCGACGATCTCTTCGCCACCGTGGATCGGACGTTGCGGCAGCCTTGAAGAGGGCCGGAACAGGAGACACAGAGATGGAACGACGTAGTGACGAATGACAAGTGACGAATAGATAGAGCCCGGCGTAGCGTACTTTGCTCGTGCCGCTCCTCTCTGTCGACTGCCGCCCCCCTTCTCACGACTCACAACTCGTCACGAGGCACCATGCCCGCACGCGGCCAGAAGCCGTTTCGCAACCCGCGCGATCTGCCGACAAAGGTTTGCGCCGTCTGCGGTCGCCCGTTCGTCTGGCGGAAGAAGTGGGCGCGCGACTGGGACGCGGTGCGCTACTGTTCCGAGCGCTGTCGCCGACAGGGAGCGGCGCGTCCGCTCCCGACATAAATAGGCAATAGGGCGATGACAAGAGAGCACGCAGCCGACCCCCCTCACGACGCACGACGCACGACGCACGACTCCGTCCCTCCGCCGATCATCAAGAAAGCGCCGCCCCGCCGCTCCGCGCGCTGCGACGAGCCACCGCCCGCCGGGCTGCTCGCCGGGATCGCGCAGTTCAACGCGGGCGAATACTGGGCGTGCCACGAGACGCTGGAAGACCTCTGGCGACCGGAGCCCGACCACATCCGCTACCTCTATCAGGGGATCTTGCAGATCGGCGTCGGCTGCTACCATCTGCGGCGCGGCAACTGGCGCGGTGCGGTCAACAAGCTGCGGAGCGGCATCGCCTACCTCGCGCCGTCCGCGCCCGCCTGCCTCGGGCTCGATGTCGCCCGCCTCCGCGACGAGGCCGGGGTGGTCCTCGCCGCGCTCGATGTGCTCGGCCCCGCGCGCCTCGCGGAGTACGACGCGACCCGCCTGCCGACCGTTCACCATGTTGGGAAGTGCTGAGGGCAACGGTCACGTCAGCGGGCGCAATGACCCCAGCCCACTCAACCCGCGAGCGCCTGCGCGACCGGCGGTGCCACGCGGACGTGGCGATTCAGCGTCGTCAGGATCGCCACCGCGAGCAGCCAGACGCCGAAGAAGAGCAGCGTGCTCGTCGCGCCGATCCGTTCGAGCAGGACGCCGGTCAGCGCCACGCCGAGCGGCTGCATCCCCAGCGCAACGAGGCGGAAGGCGCTGTTGACCCGCCCTTGCAGCGCGTCCGGGATCAGCGCCAGCCGGTAGCTGTATTGCACCGTGTCGTACGAAGGCATGACGGTGAAGAAAACGATCAGGATCGCCGCGATGGCGACGAGTGATTGCGCCCCGGCAAAGAGGAAGAACACGCCGACAGAGAACCAGGTGAGGCCGATGATCACCTGCCCGAAGCCGAACCGCCGCTGGATGCGCGGGGCGAGGACCGCGCCGAGGACGCCGCCCGCGCCGCCGAGCGCGAAGAGGAGCCCGATCGCGGCGGCGCTCGCCCCCCGCGCCTGGGCGATCACGATCACGATCAGGTCAAGTCCGCTCGTGAAGTTGAGCGCGCCGGTCAGGAAGGCCATGTACCGGACGAGCGGCTGCCGCCAGAGCCACCCCACCCCTTCGCCGATCTCGGCGCGCAGCGAGCGACCCTCCGCCTGCGCCGCGCCGGGCAGGGGGCGGCGGATCAGGCGCAGCGATATGGCGGAGACGCTGTAGGAGACGGCATCGAGCAGGAAGGGTAGGGAGGGCGCGAGCCCGAAGAGCGCGCCGCCAAGCGGCGGGCCGAGGAGACCGCCGACCGAGTATTGCGCCTGCTGCTGCGCGACGGCGGCGGGCAACTGCTCCCTGGAGACCATCTGCGGCAGGGCGCTCGACTCCGCCAGCCCGTAGACGAGCGCCAGCGTCCCCTCGATGAAGGAGACGAGCACGATCTGCCAGATGGTGAGGACGCCGAGCGCGTAGGCCAGCGCGATCGAGCCGAGCGCCACGGCCCCGCCCGCGCCACAGAGGATCATCGTCGGCTTGCGCGGCCAGCGGTCCACCAGCGCGCCCGCCGGGAGGGCGAAGAGGAGCCAGGGGACCGTGCGAACGGCGGTGACGAAGCCCGCCTGCGCCGCCGAGCCGGTCAGCGTCAGCACCAGGAGCGGGAAGGCGAGCTGCGACATCTGCGTGCCGAGGATCGACACCGCCTGCCCCGCCCAGAGGAGCAGGTAATCCCGGTTCTGCCAGAGTGGTTTGGGCGCGGTGGCGACGCTCGCCGTCATCGACAATCTCCTCACCGCTCGCGTGCCGCGCGATCGGCACCAGCGCAGCCTAGCATGGCCCCCGCCGCCGCGCCCCGATCATTGGTACAGGCGCACAGCGACCTCTACGGCGCGATCGCCCGCGTGGAACTCCTCGGCAGCGACGCGCCCCTCGTCTGGCGGCGCGATGACGTCGCACTAACGCTCGTCCGCCCCGCCGACTATCGCGGGGAACACGCTGCCGCCTTCCGCATAACGCTCGCTGAATGACATACGACGAACGGCACCTACACCTCATCGCTTCAGCGCACGACGCGGGCGATGAAGAACACCGCGCACACCGCGAGCAGCAGCCAGACGGCGATGATCACCCCGGCGGCGACCCAACTCACCGGCTTCCCCGCCCCCATCAGCCGTCCCGCCTCCTCGCGGCACTCGTCGAGGACGGCGGGCGGGATCAGCCGGATCACCAGCGCCACCCCGAGCGGGACGAGGATCAGGTCGTCCAGATAGCCGATGATGGGGATCGGGTCGGGGATCAGATCGATCGGGCTGAACGCATAGGCCACCACCACGCCAGCCATGACCCGCGCGTACCACGGCGTGCGCGGGTCGCGGCAGGCCAAATACAGGGCGTAGACCTCCCGTTTCAGCGCCCGCGCCTAGCGCTTCCACTTCGCCAGCATCGCATCCTATCCCTGTCCCGCCCGCCGCAACTCTCGTCCGCAACAGGTGTTGCACTCTTCGGCGACACGCGCTATTCTACGCCTGAAACAGGTGTTGCGGCAAGGATGGGGGGGCCGATGGAGACGACAGCCTGGCTCCTTTTCCTGCCGCAACTCCCCGCTTCGCCGTCGAGCCTGCGCGTGCTCGTCTGGCGGCGGCTCCGCGCGGCGGGCGCGCTCGGCCTGCAACATGGCGTGTGGGTGCTGCCGCACGCCACCCAACACGAGCAGTTCTTCGGCACACTGCTCGCGGAAGTGCGGGCACATGGGGGTGGCGGGACGATCTTCGTCGCGCGACCACTCGATCCCGCGCTCCCGGTGGAGATCGTGGCGCGGTTTCAGGCCGAACGCGCGCAGGATTATGCCGAGTTCCAGGGCCGCTGCCGCGATTTCCTGGATGAGATCGCACGCGAGACGGACATTCGTAACTTCACCTTCGCCGAACTGGAGGAGAACGAGCAGGATCTCCAAAAGCTGGTCGGCTGGCTGGAACGGATCGCGGCGCGCGACTTCTTCGCGGGCGCGCAGGCCGAACGGGCAAGGCAGGCGCTCGTCATCTGCCGACAGGTGCTCGATACATTCGCCCGGGCCGTCTACACCGCAGCGGGGTTGGCACCAACGGAGGAGCAAGACGCGGACGACCCGACCTGACGCGACCCGCACCGATCCGGCAATTATGACAACGCTACGTGCCGCATTTCACGGATACATGTCGGGTTGGCCGGGGCCGTCCCCACCCGCCCGCTTCAGGGGCGGGTCGCCGCCGCAGCGGCGGGGAGGGATCAGCCCCACGCCGTCACCCCGCCACGCATTCGTGAAACAGACCACCAAGGAGCGACCATGTCCACGTCGCCACTAGCCCCAGCTTCCTCGCTCCTCCGGCGGGGGCTGTACCTCGAATATGTCACCCTCGCCTGGAATGTGCTCGGCGCGGGCATCATCATCGTGGCGGCGGTCGAGGCGCGCTCGGTCGCGTTGGCGGGCTTCGGGCTCGACTCGCTGATCGAAATCTTCGCGTCGACCATCGTCGTGTGGCAGCTCAAGAGCATCGGCCAGGATCGGGAGCGGACGGCGCTGCGGCTGATCGGGGCGGCCTTCTTCGCCCTGGCGCTCTACGTGCTGGCGCAGGCGGCATTTACCCTGCTGACTGGCGCGCACCCCGGACAATCGCCGGGCGGCATCGCCTGGCTCGCCGCGACGCTGGTGGTGATGCTGCTGCTGGCCTGGGGGAAACTCGCGACGGGGCGACAGCTCGCTAATCCGGTGCTGCTGACGGAGGCCCGCGTCACCCTGATCGACGGGATTCTCGCCGCCGCCGTCCTGGTGGGATTGCTGTTGAATGTGTTGTTCGGCTGGTGGTGGGCCGACCCGCTGGCCGGGCTGGTCATCGTCTACTACGGCCTCAAGGAGGGTCGGCACGCCTGGTACGAGGCGGCGTAACCCCGCGTCCGCACAGAAGTTCGCTTCTCGCACTTTTCGCAGGAGACGGGCCGGGGTGAGGCGGTGCCACTATCCGGTCGCACGCGACGATCGCTGGGGGCACCTGGTCACCTTCCACATCATGCCCGCCGAATACCCGCAGGCGGCGGGGTGCGGGCCGTCCCGCCGCGTGAATAATGCCGTTGGGCTGAAGTGCCCCGGCGGGCAGCCACTACCCCGGAGGGCATACTCTACCCGTGAAGGGCACAATGTCCGCCTGCGCGGACCGGACCATCCCAACCCCATTCTTCTCCCGTCCCCCGCTGTGTCGCTGTGCCTCCTGTTCCGTCCTTTCTTCTTGCTCTCGCAGCGCCGCCCACCCGGACCCCCGTATGCTATACTCCCTCCCGCTTCGGACGATACCGATAAGGGGCTGACGAGACTTGCCGTATTGGCATACGGCGGGCCGTTGAAGGACGGGAACCGGCGCGTGGCGCAACTCACACGACGACCCGAACAGGTGATACAGACGCTCCCCGACAGCGTGCAGCGGCGTCCGCCCCTCGGTGTGCCACTCCGGGTCGCCATCGACGCGGCGCTGATCGCGCTCGGCTTCTGGCTGGCCTATCAACTCCGCTACGAGCTCGGCTTCCCCGAGGATGTCTCGCGGGATACCGTCGTCAACGGCATCTTCGTCCCCGGCGACTACCGCCCCTTCGGGCTCTTCGCGCCCGTCCTCGCCCTCCTGGAAGCGCTGCTGTTGCTGGCCTTCGCCGCGCGCGGGGTCTATCGTCAGCCGCGCTGGACCGGCTTCCTCGATGAGGCGCTGCTCGTCGGCAGTAGCGCCCTCCTGAGCTTCAGCGTCCTGATCGTCGCGGTCTTCTACTATCAGAAGCTCGCCTTCTCCCGCGCGATTTTCCTTTATGCGCTCGTCATCATCGTCGGCTTGCTCCTCCTCTGGCGGCTCGCCTGGCGCGGCACCGTGACCTGGATGCGCGCGCGCGGGCGCTGGACCGAGCGCGTCCTCGTCGTCGGGGCCGGGCCGGCGGGGGAGCGGGTGATGAGCGCGCTGCTCGGGCAGCCGGGCCTCGGCTACACGCTGGCGGGCTTCGTGGATGACACGCCGAGCGCGACCGACTGGGCGATCGCCACGCAGCGCGCGGTGATCCGCCCCGCACGCCTCGGGGCGATCCACGATCTGCCGGAGACGATCCGCAGCGCGGCGATCGACGAGGTGATCATTGCCCTCCCCTCCAACGCGCACGACCAGCTCTACTGGACGATCGAGCAGTGCCGCCACGGGCGCGTCTCCTTCACCCTCGTCCCCGATCTCTTCGAACTGAGCCTCGACCGCGTCAGCATCCACGCCCTCAATGGCCTGCCGCTGATCTCCACGCAGGACAGCGGCCTGCGCGGTCCTAACGCCGGGATCAAGCGCGCGTTCGACCTGCTGGTCGGTGGCGTGGGGCTGCTGCTCGTCGGGCTGCCGATGCTGCTGATCGCCGCGCTGATCCGCCTCGATTCCCGTGGCCCCGCCCTCTACGGGCAGCGCCGCGTCGGGCGCGACGGGCGGCACTTCACCTGCTACAAGTTCCGCTCGATGCACACCGGCGCGCACGAAGACTACGCCAGGCTCGCGGCCAGCACCGACTATACCGGCGACCGCGTCGCCTTCAAGATGAAGGACGACCCGCGCGTGACCCGGATCGGCAAGCTCCTGCGCCGCACCAGCCTCGACGAATTGCCGAACCTCCTCAACGTCCTGCGCGGCGACATGAGCCTTGTCGGCCCACGCCCGCACGTCCCGGAGGAGGTGGAGAAGTACGATCCCTGGCATCGCCAGCGCCTGAGTATCGTCCCCGGCCTCACCTGCCTCTGGCAGGTCAACGGGCGCAGCGATCTCACCTTCGACGAGCAGGTGCGCTTCGATCTCTACTACGCCGAGAGCTGGTCGATCTGGCTCGATATCAAGATCCTCCTCTGGACGATCCCGGCGGTCGTGACCCGGCGCGGGGCCTACTGATGACCCGACAGCACGGCGCGGCGATCCAGGAGCGTCCGACCCCCCCGGCGACCCCTCCGACCCTGCCAGTGGGGACGCGCGTCGCCCTCGTCCACGATTACCTTAACCAGTCGGGGGGGGCGGAGCGGGTGCTGGAGGAGTTCCACGCCATCTGGCCCGACGCGCCGATCTTCACCTCGATCTACGACCGCGCGGGGATGCCCCCTGCCTATCGCGCCTGGCCGATCCGCACCACCTTCATGCAGGGGTTGCCGCGGATCATGCGCCACCACCAGCCGTACCTGCCGCTCTATCCGGTCGCCTTCTCGCGGCTCGATCTGCGCGGCTACGACCTGATCGTCTCGTCGAGCAGCGCCTTCGCCAAGAACATCGTCCCGCCGCCCGGCGCGCGCCACATCTGCTACTGCCACAGCCCCATGCGCTTCGCCTGGTCCGCCGCCGACTACGCCCGTCGCGAGCGGCTGAACCCGGCCACCCGCGCGGCGCTGGCCCCGGTCCTCCGCGCGCTGCAACGCTGGGACGTGCGTGGCACCCGCCGCGTCGATCGGCTGATCGCCAACTCGGCGGTCGTGGCCGACCGCATCCGCCGCTTTTACGGGCGCGAGGCGGCGATCATCCATCCGCCCGTCCGCACCGCCATCGCGCCCGCCGTCGGCGAGCCGGACGATTTCTATCTCGTCCTGACCCGCCTCGTCCCCTACAAGCGGCTCGATATCGTGGTCGAGGCGTTCAACCGGCTCGGCCTGCCGCTGCGGATCGCCGGGTCTGGGCGCGACCGCGCGGCGCTGGAAGCGCTGGCGGGGCCGAACATCACCTTCCTGGGGGCCGTTTCCGAGGCGGAGAAGGACCGTCTCTACGCCGGATGCCGCGCGACGATCTTCCCGGCGGAGGACGACTTCGGCATCGCGCAGGTGGAGGCGCAGGCCGCCGGGCGTCCGGTCCTCGCCTTCCGCGCGGGGGGCGCGCTGGAGACGGTGCGCGACGGCGTTACCGGCGTCTTCTTCGACGAGCAGACGCCGGAGGCGATCGTCGCGGCGGTGCGCCAACGCGAGACGATGGCCTTCGATCCCGACGCGATCCGCGCGCACGCGCGGGATTTCGATGCGGCAGTCTTTCGCCGGAGAATGGCGGAGTTTGTGAGCGAAGTAGTCAGTAGCCAGTAGAGCTGACGGAAAGCCATCTCGCTCCCCTGACTACCGACTACCGACTACTGACTACTGAGGATGATTCATGGAACTGCGACGCTACTGGGCGATACTCTGGCATTATCGACGGCTCGTGCTGGCGCTGCCCGCACTCGTGCTGATCGTTTCCTTGCTGATCTGGGCGATCAAACCGCCGAGCTATGAGGCCGAGCTGAAAATGCAACTCGTCCTCGCCCCGCCACAGGGTGCCAACGCGGGCGACTACTTCCATTATGACAACTACTACAACTACCTGGCGACCGAGTATGCGGTGGACGATCTCGTGGAGGTGTTGAACGGCAACGTCTTCGCCAATGCCGTCGCCGCGACGTTGCGCGGGCCGGACTTCGGGCTCAACGTCGAGGACAAGGACATTCGCGGCTCCTTTTTGGCACGGCGCACCCACCGCGTGCTGATCGTGGACATCGCGAGCGGCGACCGCGACCGCACGGTGGCGATCAGCCGCGCGATCGGCCTGACCTTCCAGCGCGATCCGCTCAAGTATTTCAGTAAGGGCGATCTCGTCTCCCAGCAGGGCGCGGCGGCGCTCACCATCGACCAGCCGATCGAGGCGCGCGGCGACCGCACGAAGCGCCTCCTCAACGTCGCCCTCCAGACGGTGCTCGCCATCTTCGCCGCGATCGCGCTCGCCTTCCTCCTCGATTACCTCAACAATCGCCTGCGCGACGCCGAAGGCACTAGCAAGGCGCTCGGGCTGCCGGTCCTCGGGGAGATCCCCGGCGATGCACGCGCGGGTCGGCGGGGTGCGCTGGCACCCGGTCGCGCCGGGGGGGTCTAGATGCGCCCCGAGGAGTATCTGCGGATCATCCTGCGCCGCTGGTGGCTCGTGCCGCTGCTGGCGCTCGTCACGGCGGTCGTCGCCTATCTCTCCACGGCGGGGCAACCGGCGACCTATAGCACCAGCACCACGCTGGCCATCACCGCCGAGCCACTCGACCAGGGCAACGACATCGCCGCGAAGAACCGCCTCGCGCCGCTGAAAGCGATCATCGCCAGCGGCGAGGTCGCCACGCGGGCGGCGGCGCGCGACGAATTGCGCCCCTACGGCCTCGACGCGGGGACGATCAGCGGGAAGCTGGCGCTGGCGCACAGCCCGGACAACAACACGATCCAGATCGCCGCCACCGACAGCGACCCGCGCCGCGCCGCCGCGATCGTCAACGCCGTCGCCGCCGCCTTCATCGCCTACAACAACGAGGACAGCGCGCGGCTCTTGCAGCAATTCCCGCGCTTCACGCCGAACGGCACCCCGATCGTGTTGCCGGACGGCGCGCTCGCCCCGATCCTCCGCCTCAACATCACGCAGTTGGGCTCAGCCGGGGTGCCGAGCCAGCCGAGCGCCCCGCGCCCGAAGCTGAACGCGGTGGCGGGCGCGATCCTGGGGATTGCGCTGGCGCTGGCGCTGGCGTTCGCCCTCGAATACCTGGACGATACCCTCCGCACCCCCATCGAGGTACGCCGCCACCTGGGCCTGCCGACCGTGGCACGGATACCGAAGGGCGAGTCGGCGGTCGGCGGTCGGCAGTCGGCAGAGAGATAACGTGAGCAGGGCGCTGACACCTCGGCATCGCTCGCGACTGCCGACCGCCGACCGCCGACTACACGAAAGGACACCGCAACGATGAGCACCCCGAACCAGGCGCTGGCGACGTTGAGCGCGCCCGATTCCCCGGCGGCGGAGGCATTTCGGGCGCTGCGCGCCAACATCAAGTTCGCGGGAGGCGAAGGGTCGCCGCGCGTCATCCTCCTGGCCGACACCGGCTCGGGGGCCGCGCGCCCGGCGACCGCCGCCAACCTGGCGATCGCCCTGGCCCAGGCGGGCGACCCGACGATCCTGATCGACGCCGACCTGCGCCAGCCGGGGCTGCACCGCCTCCTCGGCGTGCCGGGCGACGCGGGCCTCGCGACCTTCCTGCGGGAGACGGGCGCGGAGCCGCCGCTGGTGCCGACGAGCGTGCCGGGGCTGCGCCTGCTCCCCGCCGGCCCCATCCCGCCGAACCCCGCCGAACTCCTGGCGTCGGACCGCTTCCGGTCGCTGCTCGCCTGGGCGCGCGAGGCCACCACCTTCGTCATCATCGACGCCCCGCCCGTGACCGCCGTGTCCGACGCCCTGGCGATCGCCGCCATCGCCGATGGGACATTGCTCATCGTGCGCGCGGGCCATACCCGTCGCCCGGCCGCGCAGCGCGCCAAGGAAGGACTCGAACGGGTCGGCGCGACGCTGCTCGGCGTGGTGCTCACGGATACGAAGCCGGAGCGGGGCGAGTACAAGTATTGAGTGGGGATCGGCCCTCACTCCGGCTCGCAACTGCTCGCCACCCGCCTCCCAGAGGGCACTCGCCTCTCAGGGAAAGGGGCACGCTATGTGACGCTGCGGCGTTTGGGATAGCTGGCACTAGTACAGCGCGCTCGGAATAGCTCGGTAGTATTCTTGGCGTTGTAGCAGGAAAATCGCGCTACGAAACCCCGGAGGAATACCGAGCACGCTGTACTAGCCCGCGCAGATGGGCTTCGCCGGTGCCGTGAATGCGGCGGCATCGCGAACGGGGACGGCCCTCACCCCCGCCGCCTTCGGCGGCACCCCGCCGCCCAGAGGGCACCCGTCAATTCTAGGAGAGGGGGCATCGCCAACACGGGCTTATCGGGGTGCCACAAATGCTGGCATCGTTCCAGTCCGCGCAGGCGGATAGTATGCCCTTCATGGGTACTTTGTGGCCGCAAGCCATCCAGCCGGGACCAGTGTGCCCTTCATGGGTATTCAGTCCATCGGCAACCCACATCGCCTCGGCACCCTCTCCGTCAAAGAACAAGTGTTCTTTTTGACAACACCACTACCCCTGCATTACATTCCGTTCCTCAGTGAACCAGCGATGCGGCGAGGGTGAGGGCGATGTCGGCGACGAAGGTGGTGATCACCGATCCGGTCTTGAATGCGCCGTTCAGCGAGCCAGAGCGACACTTCCACTTCACCGACGATGGGATCACCAACGAGATCGTCGCCGGACGACGCTCCAGTTCGTACCTCGTACCGATCGCGCAGCCGAAGATGAAGGGGAAGCAGCAGCTCTCCTTACCCCACGAAGAATGGACGAAGAACCGCCGCCAGGAGAACCTTTTCATCAACCGCGTGCGCGAGCGCGTCGGCCTCTGGCGGCGCGGCGGCTACCAGGGCGTGACCAAGACGACCGCGCGCCTCCTCGCCTACTGGCAGGAGCCGGAGCGCGAACGCCGCCTCTTCTTCTGCCAGATCGAGGCGTTGGAGACGATCATCTACATCACCGAGGTCGCACGGCGCTTCGGCGATGGCTGGATGGAAGAGGAGTTGGAACGGCAGAACGCCGCCTCGAATCCGCTCCTCTACCGGATGGCCGCGAAGATGGCGACCGGTAGCGGCAAGACGGTGGTCATGGCGATGCTGATCGCCTGGCAAGCGCTGAACAAGCTGGCGAACTCGCGCGATGCCCGCTTCTCCGATGCCTTCCTGCTGATCGCGCCGGGGATCACGATCCGCGACCGTCTCCGCGTGCTGCTGCCGAGCGAGCCGAGCAACTACTACCGCGCGCTCGATCTCCTGCCGGTCGATCTCCTCGAAGGGCTGGGGCAGGCGAAGATCGTCATCACCAACTACCACGCCTTCAAGCAGCGGGAACAGGTCGAGGCGGCGGCGCTGACGAAGAAGATCCTCCGCAAGGGCCAGGAGGGGGCCAGCCCCTTCACCGAGACGCCCGACCAGATGGTGCGGCGCGTCTGCCGCGAGTTGGGGCAGAAGAAGAACATCGTCGTGATCAACGACGAGGCGCACCACTGCTACCGTCGCCGCCCCGCCGAGGTGCCGGACGAGCCGAAGCTGAGCGGCGAGGAACGGGCGGAGGCGAAGAAGCGCGACGAAGAGGCGCGCGTCTGGATCTCCGGGGTGGAGGCCGTCAAGGCCAAGCTCGGCGTCAAGGTCGTCTACGACCTCTCCGCCACCCCGTTCTTCCTGCGCGGCTCCGGCTACCAGGAGGGCACCCTCTTCCCCTGGGTCATCTCCGACTTCTCATTGATCGACGCGATCGAATCGGGGCTGGTGAAGGTGCCGCGCGTGCCGGTGTCCGATGACGCGATGGGCGCGGAGGGGCCGGCCTATCGCGCGCTCTGGCCGCTGATCCGCGATCAGTTGCCGAAGCGCGGGCGCGGCACCGCCACGCAGGGGGGCGAGCCGAATCTGCCGAAGCCCTGGTCAGTCTCTACAGCCATTACGAGCGCTCTTACCGCACCTCGGAGGCGCGGGCCGACGCGCAACTCAGCGGGCAGACGCCCCCGGTCTTCATCGTCGTCTGCAACAACACCAACGTCTCGAAGATGGTCTATGACTACATCGCGGGGTGGGAACGAACGCTGGCCGACGGCTCGACCATCCCGATCCCCGGCAAGCTGGACATCTTCAGCAACGCGCGCGAGGGCGCGTGGCTGGCCCGCCCGAACACGATCCTCGTGGACAGCGAGCAATTGGAGTCCGGCGAGGGGCTGAGCGCCGACTTCAAGCAGATCGCGGCGCGGGAGATCGACGAGTTCAAGGCCGACTACCGCCGTCGCTATCCGGGCCGCGATGTCAGCGAGATCACCGACGAGGATCTGTTGCGCGAGGTGATGAACACCGTCGGCAAGGCCGGGAAGCTCGGCGAAGGGATCCGCTGCGTCGTCTCGGTCTCGATGCTGACCGAGGGGTGGGACGCCAACACCGTCACCCACATCCTCGGCGTGCGCGCGTTCGGGACGCAGCTCCTCTGCGAGCAGGTGGTGGGCCGCGCGCTGCGCCGGATGAGTTATGCGCCGGGCGACGATGGCCGCTTCCCACCGGAATACGCCGATGTCTACGGTGTCCCCTTCTCCTTCATCCCGGCGAACGGTAAGGTCGGCCCGCCGGTCACGCCGCGCCCCTCGGTCCGCGTGCGCGCGCTCGAAGAGCGGATCGCCTGCGAGATCACCTTCCCGCGCGTCGTCGGCTACCACTACACCCTCAGCGATCGCCCCCTGCGCGCGACCTTCGGCCCCGCGGAACGCCTCGCGCTGACCACCCATGAGGTGCCGACCCGTGTGCAGGTCGATCCGATCGTCGGGGAGGGCGGGATACACACGCTGGATGAGTTGCGCGAGCACCGCCTCCAGGAGGTCGTCTTCGTGATCGCGCGGCGCACGCTGGAGCAGAAGTTCCGGGACCGCGACGGCAACGTGAAGCACTGGTACTTCCCGCAACTCCTCGACATCACCCGTCGCTGGCTGGCGGAGTGCGTGACCTACGCCGACAACACCTTCCCGCAACTGCTGCTGCTGACCGAGTTCACCTACGACGCGGCGGAGCGCATCTACCGCGCGATCGTGGAGGCGGAGGGGCAGGACAAGCAGATCGCGCCGATCCTCCGCCCCTATGATGCCCTCGGCTCGACCCGCTACGTGGACTTCGACACCACCAAGCCGACCTACGCGACCCGCGCCGACCGCTGCCAGATCTCCCACGTCGTCGCGGACACCACGAGCTGGGAGCAGAAGATGGCGCAGGTGCTCGAAGATTTGCCGGAAGTCCGCGCCTACGTCAAGAATCAGGGCTTAGGCTTCACCATCCCCTATACCTACGAAGGGGAGGAGCGCCAGTACGTCCCCGACTTCATCGCCCGCGTGGACGACGGCCAACCCGATCTCCTGAACCTGATCGTCGAAGTCTCCGGCGAGGCGAAGAAGGACAAGGCCGAGAAAGTGGCGACGACCGAGAGCTTCTGGCTTCCCGCCGTCAACGCGCACGGCGAGTTCGGGCGCTGGAGTTTTGTGCAAGTCATCGACCCCTGGGACAGCATCGACACCGTCCGCGCCGCCATTCGCGGCCAGCCCGCGCCCGCGCGCACCAGCTGGGCGGCGGACTGAGGGGGTTACGGCCACCCTCACCCCGCCGCCTGCGGGCGGCACCCCCTCTCCCCATCCGAGGAGAGGGGGGAGAACGAACCCAAAAGGCAACTGCGAGACGCAGTGCCGTGAAGAGCTTTCTCTCCGTGTGTAGGCCGACGGTGGCAACAAACAACGGTGATTTGCCACCACCGCGATGAGAACAATCCTCCCTTCTCCTCGGATGGGGAGAGGGGTGCCGCCCGCAGGCGGCGGGGTGAGGGCCAAAGCCCCGCCGCCGCGCAATAAGGAGACAACACCATGCCCCGTAAACAGTTACCCCCCCCATTGACAATACAATTGTAAGCATCCAGCACACCGACACCCGCCTCAACAACCCCACCGAAGAACTCCGCAACCACGTCCCCGAGGACGCCCCGCCGCCGCTCCTCTATCCGCGCGACCCCTCGCTCGATCCCCAACTCGTCTGGAAAGGGAAGGATGAGCAGGACCGCAGCGACCTCGCGGTGCCGGTCGTGCCGATCTACACCCAGGAGAAGATCCACCCGCGCGCGATCATCGAGGACATCCGTGCGGCGGCGCGGCAGGGCGTGGCGGCGACCGACACCCAGGCGAGTCTGTTCGCGGACTTCAACGGCGTCGCGGACTTCGCGGACATGCTCGACTTCTACCAGCACGAGCAGCACTGGTCCAACCGGATGATCCTGGGCGATAGCCTGCTGGCGATGACCTCGCTCGCGGAGAAGGAGGCGCTGCGCGGCAAGGTGCAGTGCATCTACTTCGATCCGCCCTACGGGATCAAGTTCGGCTCCAACTGGCAGGTCAGCACCCGCAAGCGCGACGTGAAGGATGGCAAAGCCGAGGACGCCACGCGCCAACCGGAGCAGATCAAGGCGTACCGCGATACCTGGGAGTTGGGCATCCACTCCTACCTGACCTACATGCGCGACCGCTTGGTTGCTGCGCGGGAGTTGCTGACGGAGAGCGGCAGCGTCTTCGTGCAGATCGGTGATGAAAATGTGCATCTAGTACGTGGCGTACTCGATGAAGTGTTCGGTAGCGAGAATTCTTGCTCGGTAATTACGTTTGCTAAGACCGCGAGCGCTTCATCACAATTACTAGCGGGAATTTATGATCAGATACTTTGCTCGACTTTGGCCTTTTGAGGGGGGAGAAGGGAAAGGGTAGGGTAGGCTCGTCGACCGCTCTGTGCCGGAGGAGGAGACGATGCCGACCCTACCGCCCGCCATGTTACAACTGCTCGCCCCGTTCG
>JAABUM010001016.1_pt1 | contig 44215 bp, 45 predicted proteins | sample 5559161 | NCBI WGS metagenome assembly JAABUM01 (sample SAMN10711868, study PRJNA513369) | rock metagenome | isolation source: Antarctica rocks | place: Antarctica: Victoria Land, Siegfried Peak nord
CTACCTCGGCTTCTTCCAGTTCGTGCACAACGCGCGCCGACGCGGCAAAGCCCTACTCGGCGCCCTCATCGCCGCACTCGTCCGATGATCAAAGCCAACACCCCGGAACCCGACATGAGCCACCGGATATAGCTGGCGCGTAGGTTCGGCAGACCGAGCAGGCCGCCGTGCTTTTCGATAAGCCGCTGGCTCTCCATCACATCCTGCTGGAGATAGAGCGTGCCGAACTGCTTTGAGACGATGACCTCGCTCACCTCGGCGTGCGCCGCCCGAACAGCCGGCGCTGCGAGCGCCGCCCCTAGCAGGGCGCGACGGGTCATCTTGGTCGCCACGGCGCATTCCCCCTTTTTCGCTCTCAGCGAAGCTACAAGGTGGGTCCAGTTTCGGTCAAATCAGCGCTGGGTCAGATCAGCTCAAGCCGGCAACAACCGAAGCGCAGCGTCGGAGCCGACCAGCAGCTCGGCCATGCGGAGCCGCTCCATGCGGGTCAGCGTACTGTGGCCCGACACGCAGGCGCTCGTGGCGGTCCGGTCCAACAGCTTATCGTAAGCCGCGCCAGCGCCAAGCCGACGGCCCACGAGCGACAACCGGCGCAGGCCGCGTGCCACGCTCTCGAGCCCAGTCACCGCAGCGTCGTCCAAGATGCCGTCGGCAGCGGCGGCGAGCTTGGGCAGGAACTCCTGATCCAGCGCCTGGGTCATCCGGCTCTGACAGGCAGCTTCGGCCAATTGCCGGGTGCGCTGGGCTTGGAACCGGAGCGCCGGGCGCGCGCTCGGTCCCTCGACCGCCTCGAGTAACGCCGTGACATGCATGACTTGGACCGACGCGGCGGCGAGCCCGACCGAGGGCAGGACGGCAGTCAACGCAAGCTGCGCGCGATCCAAGGTCTGTTCAACAGCAAGGTCGACCTGCGGACCCGGCAGCGTGAGCGCCGCAAGCAGCGCCGACGCCGCCAACGTGCCATCTGCCAGCAGCACGGCCAAGACGATTCCGAGCCCCGCGGGGTCGGTCGCCTGCACGCCGGTCAGGATGGCCTTGACGACAGGCGCCGGATCAGAGGCGCCGAGGCGGCGTATCCATTGGCTGAGCGGGACGGCTTGGCGCAGCACCGCCGCGATGTTGGCCCGGATTTCGGGATAGCAGCTCTCGGGCAATCCGGTGTCGGATCCCCATTCGGCGGGCATTGGCAAATCCGCCACTGCGGTCGCCGCCTCTGGCCATAGAGTGGCTCCGGCCCGGTCCACCACGGCCTGGTCCTTGCCTTCACGCCCGGCGATAATCGCCTGGATCGGCGTCGTGATCGCGCTCAGCCGGGCGATCGCCGCATTGCCGATGCCGGGCAGCGCCGTCCGCGGCACCGCTGGCGCACCAGGTTTCCAGCGCGGGCCGGTGGTGATGACCGGGTCCAGCGGGCGGAACAGCAGGCGGGTGATGGACAGCGGGCGCGCCGGTGCGATCGACGCCAACCGGGCGCGCAGCGGCGCGATCAGCGCGTCGGCCGCGCCACGGGCGGGCATTGCGTCAACCAATGCCAGGACCTGGGCAAGCTGCTCATCGGGCGCTCGATGCAGCTTGCGCTGCACTTCGGCCACCGGACGATGCGGAGATGACGCCATTTGGGCCATGCTAGGCGGCCATGGCGCGGAAATGCTCGTTCCGGGCGACGACGTCGAGTGTGCTGAAACCGGTGCGCCAGTCTTGATTGACCGCCACCGTACGGCGGATGGCCTGGCTCATTTCGACATCGATCGGCGCGCCGATCCACTGCTCGGCCTCCTTTGGCAGCACCGCAAGCATTTGGCCGATCTCGACCAGCGCCATGCGTTTGGCGCCTGCATCGGAAGCGGCGGCCCAAAGCAGGCAGGGCAGGTCCCAGCCGTCGAGCACCCACGCGGGGCGGCCGACCACGGCTGCTAGTTCGGCTGCGCGGCCGCGAAAGCCGGCGAGCAGGCCGCCGATGTCAGCCACGCGGCCTCGCGCGGCCGCCAGGACCGCTTCGGCGCAGCGGATCGCGACCGCGGCCATGCCGCACGTCATCGACACATATCCTGTCTCGTCCGCTCCCGTGCGCGACCAAGTTGCGAACTCCTCATGCAGGAACCTTAGTTGGGTCAGCCGGACCGGGATGCTGGCGCGCTCCGCCTGCGGGCCGACGCCGATCTCGTCCACCATGCCGGCGAGGGTCGCAACCTCCGTCAAATCGGCCTGGACCGCCGGTTGCGTGGCAAGGGCGCTCAGCAGGAACTTGTTGGTGGCCTGACACGACTCCACATCGGCCCGCAAAGCCTTCACTGCGGCCGCATAGGCAGGACGGCCGGCCGCGCCATCCGTCGCAACCCGCCGGGCGGCCGCGCGCACGGTGTTGGGGGTGACCGGTTTGCCCCGGGAGGCCGAGATCTGGTCGTGCAGCATGCTGTCGTGCAGCGTGGGATGGCACATATCCCGCACGCCGGACCAAGGCAGCACATACACGCCCCGCCCGCCGGCCGGGTTTGGCACGACGAGGACCAATCCATGCCGTGCGTCCCGCCGAACCCGCGCCCCGGCCAGCGCCGACGTCGTGAACGGCACGCAGACACCCCGCTCCTCAAAGGTGGCGGACTGGTGCGGCGCAATCGGTGAGGGAAGGTCCATGCGGAAGAGTCCTGAGGAAACAGGATGATCTTAGCCGGAACTGGTGAACACACCGTAAACGTGGCTTGGACCGGGCGTCACGTCATCGAAGCTGGGACGTCCGGTCAGCTGCCGCCAATGGTGCCAAAGCAACCGGGCCGCCAAGGCGCGGCTTGGGCGCCAAACCTCGGCCAATGCGCGCAGTGCCTTCGGGTCCGGCCGGCTCGACAGGCCCAGGATGTCGGCCGCAGCGCTCGCGATCGCGACATCGCCGGCCGGGAAGACGTCCTGACGCTCTAGCGCGAACAGCAGATAAACCTCCGCCGTCCACGGACCCAGGCCACGCACCGCAGTGATGGCCGCGACCGCGTCGGCGTCCGAAAGGCGCTCCAGCGCCGTGCCCGAGACCTGGCCGCTGACGAAGGCCGCAGCGAGCAAGCGCGCATGGGCCGCCTTCGGACGGGATAATCCGGCCGTGCGCAGCGCTGCATCACTCAACGCCAGCAGCCCTTCCGGCATCAGCGCCCCAGGCAGCGCCGCTAGGCGAAGCCAGATCGCGAGCGCAGCCTGGTTGCTGATCTGCTGGCCGACCAAGATCTGCAGCAACCCGGGAAAGCCGCCGGCGCGCACCCGCCAAGGCAGCGGGCCGGCCGCCCGCTCGATCCGCGCCAGCCTCGGATCATGCTCGATCAGCGTATCCAGCGCAGCGCGCATGGGCGCGGGCGGGTGCGGAAACGCGGTCAGCCGCGCCGGGCCAAGCGCTGCGTGCGGATCAGCGTGTATGGCAGCGGACGAGCGGATTGGGGAAGTCGGCGCAGCCCGGGAAGACGATTTCGTTATCGCCCCGGCGTTGCACGTGCAGCTCATCAGGCGACTCGCAGCCGAAGCCGACCGCAGGGCCGGCCCCGATGCCCAACAGACCGGACCCGCCCCCGGCAGCCGCGAAGCGAAATTCAGCGCCTTGCGGCGACGTGCGCGCCGTCTCGATCTCGCGCTGGGTCAGCAGCTGCTCCGTGATGGTCGCGCGCAGCACGAGGTCCCGCGTGAAGATCACGATCGGCTGCGACAGGCAGGCCTGGTTAGACAAGCCGCTCGGCGCCGGGAAGATGCCGCCGGTCCAGGTGCCGAACAGCCAGGCATGCGGGGGCAGGTTGGCGTCCTGCGCCACGGCCGGAGCGCCGACGGGCGTTACGGCCGAGGCAAAAATCAGAGCGGCGAGCGGAACGGCAAAGCGGCGCATCAAATAGACCTCATATGAAAGCTTGGCCAAATCCTAGCCTCGGCGTGCGCCGCGCGGAAGCGCCAGCCGCGTGCGGGCACCCTATGGTGATTGCTGCCGGCGTTGCAGCGTGGCATGGCAGGCGCAGGCTTTTGGGATCCGTCATGCTTCGCCGCTTCTACGACCGAGTGCTCGCCTTGTCCGCCGACCGGCGTGCGCCCGTGTGGCTGGCATTGATCAGCTTCGCCGAGAGCAGTTTCTTTCCGGTTCCGCCCGACGCGCTGCTGGTGCCGATGGCGCTTTCGCGACCGGACCGGGCATTTCGATACGCGCTGATCTGCACCCTCGCCAGCGTCGTTGGCGGGATGCTGGGCTACCTGATCGGCTATGCGCTCTATGATCAGGTCGCGGCGCCGCTGATCCACTTCTATCATTACGAGGACGCGGCGGCCAATTTCGTTGAAAAATTCAACCAGTACGGGCTCTGGGTCATCCTGATCAAAGGGCTGACCCCGATTCCCTACAAGATCGTCACCATCACCTCAGGCCTCGCCCACTTCAACTTCGGCGTGTTCGTCATCGCCAGCGCGCTTACCCGTGGCGTGCGGTTCTTCCTGGTGGCCGCGCTGATCCGGCGATTCGGCGAACCCGTGCGCGCCTTTATCGAGCGCCGGCTTACCCTTGTGACCAGCCTGACCGCAGCGGGCATCGTCGGCGGCATCCTGCTGCTGAAATTCATCTGACGAGGACGGCGCGTATCTCATCCAGGATGGCCGGGTCGTCGATGGTGGGCGGGGCAGGAGCGTCGTCTCCGTCGGCCAGCTTGCGCAGGCTGCCGCGCAGGATCTTGCCGGACCGGGTCTTGGGCAATCGCGCCACCACGCGGGCATCCTTGAACGCCGCCACCGGCCCGATCCGCTCGCGCACCAGCGCCACCAGCTCGCGCACGACCTCCGCGGAGTCGCGGTCCGCACCGGCCTTCAGCACCACGAGGCCGAGCGGGACCTGGCCCTTCAGCGCGTCGGCCGCGCCGACCACCGCGCATTCCGCCACATCCGGATGGCTCGCCAGCACTTCCTCCATGGCGCCGGTGCTCAGCCGGTGGCCGGCGACATTGATCACGTCGTCGGTGCGGCCCATCACCCATACGTCGCCGTCCGCGTCCACTTGGCCGGCGTCGCCGGTGCGATACCAACCGGGATAATCAAGCAGGTAGGCCGCGCGATACCCGTCCGCATTGCGCCACAGCGTCGGGGCGCAGCCCGGCGGCAGCGGCATCCGTATAGCAAGGTTGCCGATCTCGCCCCGTGGCAGCACGGCGCCGCCGTCGTCCAGCGCGTGTACGTCATAGCCGGGGCAGGCGCGTCCGCCGGCGCCGGGCTTGAAGGGGAACAGGCCATAGCCGCGGAATCCCGCAGTGATCGGCCAGCCGGTTTCGGTCTGCCACCAATGATCCACGACGGGCCGGCCGAGCTTGCCCTGGATCCAAACGGCGGTCGGCGGATCGCATCGCTCGCCGGCCAGGAACAGCGCGTCAAACCGGCTCAGGTCATGCGCCGCCATGTGCAGCCCGTCCGGGTCCTGCTGCTTGATCGCGCGCAGGGCGGTGGGTGCGGTGAACAGCACGCGGACGCCGTGCTGGGCGCAGACGCGCCAGAATGCGCCGGGATCGGGCGTGCCGACCGGCTTGCCCTCGTATAGAACGGTCGTGCAGCCGGCGAGCAGCGGCGCATAGACGATGTAGCTATGGCCGACCACCCAGCCCACGTCGCTGGCGCACCAATAAACGTCGCCGGCCTGTACGCCATAGATCATGTGCATCGACGCATGCAGCGCGACCGCGTAGCCGCCGGTGTCGCGCACCAAGCCCTTCGGCTTGCCGGTTGTGCCGGAGGTATAAAGGATATAGAGCGGATCGGTGGCGAGGACCGGAACGGGAGCGTGCGGCGTCGCGGCCGCCTCCGCCGCAGTGAAATCATGGTCGCGGCCCGGCCTCATCGCAGCCGCCAGCATGGGACGCTGCAGGATCAGGCAGGCCTCGGGCTTATGCGCGCTGAATGCGATGGCGGCGTCCAGCAGCGGTTTGTAGGCGACGACGCGCCCTGGCTCCAAGCCGCAGGACGCCGAGATGACCACCCGCGGCTCGGCGTCCTCGATCCGTTTGGCGAGCTCGGCCGCAGCAAAGCCGCCGAACACGACGGAATGCACCGCGCCCAGCCGCGCGCAGGCCAGCATCGCGATCACCGCCTCGGGCACCATCGGCATATACACCACCACGCGGTCGCCGGACACGACGCCGAGGCCGGCAAGTGCCCCGGCGACGCGGGCGACGCGGTCCCGCAGCTCGGCGTAGGTGAACGACCGCAGCTCGCCGGCCATTGGACTGTCCCAAATCAGCGCTGCCTGCGCGCCGCGCCCGGCGTCCACGTGGCGGTCTAAACAGTTCTGCGTGATGTTCAGCGTGGCGCCGGCGAACCACTGGCCGAATACGCCCAATGCTGGATCGAACACTCGGTCCCAGCGCCGGGTCCAGTCGATGTCCTCGGCCGCCTTGGCCCACCACGCCTCGGGATCGCTTTGCCAGCTTGCATAGGACGCGGAATAGAGGCTGGTCCGTTCGGTTTCGGTCATGGATATGGTCCGCTTTCGCCCGGTATCGTGTGACGCCTTCGAGGCGCCATGATCACGCCCTTCGGCCGCCTTGAACAGGCGCTTCATTGTCGATACCGGCAATGACGCCGGCGACCAAAGGACCTGTTCCGATGACCATCTATCGCCTGATGCTCACCACCGCGCTGATCGGCACGCTGGCGCTGCCGGCGCTGGCGCAAACCCACGTTTCGACGCTGAGCACCGGTCACCACGCCGCGACCCTGCGGCACCGCGTGGTCAAGTCGGCCGGGCCGGTGCGTTCCATCGCCGCGCCGGGCGGAGCGGCCGGCACGCCCGTCGCCGGCCCGGGCACGAAGCCGCCTGCGACCGCCGCCGCTCCGACCACGGCCGCACGGACCAATTAGCGATCTGCGGGCCGGAACCGATATTCCGGCCCGCAATCGGACGGCAGGCTATTTCGGCAGCACGCCCTGCAGCAGCTGGCCGCGAATTTCACCATTTGGATTGGCGGCGGTGTGCACGTTGGCATACCACTTGCCCGCCATGACATCGTCCACCTGCGCGTCGGTCAGCGTGACGGTGCCGTTGATCGGTGAGGCTGGGTTGGCGAATGGCGCGGCGACCCCGGCATTGGCGCCGGGTGCGGCCGGTCCGTGGAAATGCGCCGCGCTCGCGGGTCCAGATAGGCCGGCGTATTCGACCGTATAGGTCAGCGCCCGCGTCGAGGGATACAGCTTGGCCGTCATCGTCCCGGCCCCGGCTGATCGCGTGGGCGGTACTGACTGTCGGCCGTCCAGCATGCCGGCGAGCATCACGGGCTGTGCACAGCCCGACAGCAGCAGCATCGCGGCACCCGCGAGCGCCAGTTTGGATCGAAACATATTTCCACCACGTTATTGTTTCGCATTCATGATGCAGCATGCTGAACTGAGTGTCTTGGCAAATATTGGCTGCCCGCCAGTAAGCCGCGGCCGTGTGCGCCGAATTGGACCGCGCACCGCGCCGCTGGCAGGATGCCGGCTATGACCGATCGCCCGCTTGGACCGCCCGTCGATCCCATGCCTCGCCCGCTGCCGGCGCGCATTACAGTGCGCGGACAGTACGTGGTGCTCGAGCCATTGCACCGGCGTCACGCCGAGGAGCTATGGCAATCCATGCAGCAGGACCCGGCTGCGGACAGCTCCTGGGACTACATGGGTTACGGCCCATTCCCCTCCGCCGACGCGATGGCGCTGTTCGTCGCTGGATTCGCCAGCACGCATGATCCGATGGCCTGGGCCGTGCGCCCGATCTCGACCGGCGCCGTGTCCGGCTGGATCACGCTGATGGACATCCTGCCCGCATATGCGTCGATCGAGCTTGGCCACATTTGGTTTGCGCCTCGTATGCAGCGCACCCGCGCGGCGACCGAGGCGATGTTCCTGCTGCTCCGCCTAGCGGCGGACGACCTTGGTTATCGCCGGCTGGTTTGGAAGTGCAACGCGCTGAATGCGCCGTCGCGCCGGGCGGCGGAGCGGCTGGGCTTCACCTACGAGGGCACGCTGCGGGCGAACTACGTCATGAAGGGACGGCTGCGGGACACCGCGTATTTCAGTATCGTGGGCGATGAGTGGCCCATTCGGCGCGATGCGCTGCTGGCTTGGTTGGACCCCGCTAACTTTGCACCGGACGGCACCGCGCGACGCGGCTTAGCGGAGATCAGGGCTGCATTGGCGCCCTGAAGCCCTGCCAGCCGACGTTCACATTCGTAGCGGATGGAGTGCGGATCAATGCGCCGTTCAAAGCCTAAAGTGGTGCCCAGGGACGGAGTCGAACCGCCGACACTGCAATTTTCAGTCGCATGCTCTACCAGCTGAGCTACCTGGGCCCCGACCGTACGGACGCTGATCCGCCGAAGCGGTTTGCTACCCTAGCCGGTCCCCGGGATCAAGTGGGAGGATCAAGCAGAAGCCGCGGATCAAGGCCGGTATGTGATGTCGGTGTCGGCCAAGCTGCTTGCCGGCGGGTCCTCGTCTAATTCCGGCGGCGGACCGGGGATCGCGTAGGCGCCACCGAACCAGCGGCCGAGGTCCACGTCGGCGCATCGGGTCGAGCAGAATGGGCGCAGCCGCGCGGTTTGCGGGCTATCGGCGGAAACGGGCCTGCCACAGATCGGGCAGCGGGATGGCGATGACGGCTCAGGCACGGGCTGTCCTCTCGATCGCAGTGCCGCCCGGCGGCAGCGCCGGGTCGGACGCCACAATCAGGGTACGGCCCGTGCGCCGTGCAAGGTCTGGGAGTGCGACCGGATCATCGGCCAACGCCGTGGCGACGTCGGGGGCAGCGCGCAGTGAGAACGTCACCGCGGGCTCGGCGGCGGCGGCCCGCATCACCGTCCGCAGTGCCGCCAGTCCAGCCGCGTGCGGTCCGGCCAGCAGCTCGTGCAACGGCGGATGCGCGCGCGGGCGCATGATCTCCGCCAGGCCCAGTGCCGAGAAGCCGAGGAAGCGCGGCCGCAACGGATCGGTAGCGAGAGCTGCGGTAAAATCCGGGGCGAGTGCGCTCCGGTGCCGCAGGGCAAGCCCGGCCACGTCCACCATAATGGCCCCGGACAGGTTGCGCAGGCGGATTTGCCGGGCCAGGGCGGGCAGCATCGCGCGGTTCGCCGCCATTTGCGCCGTGCGCTTGGGCCTGCGGTCCGCGCTCGTGCCGCCGGCGTCCACGTCGATGGCGACCAGGGCCGGCGTCGGGTGGATGCTCGCGCGCATGCCGCCGGGCAGGGCCACGCTACTCTCGGCCAGGGCGTCGATCCAGCCGGCTAGCTCATCGTCGAGCACGGCACCGACCGCCACCCGTTCTCCCAGCAAGGGCCGCAGCGCCGCAGCCGCGCCGTGGTCGTTGACCCAGACGGACGCCTCGGGATGCAATGCGGCCAGCCGCTCGACCGCGCCGGGTCCGCGGCCCAACAATGCGGGCGGCCCGGCGCCGGCCAGCGCATGGTCGGTGTCCGAAACGCGGGCGCTGAGGCGCGGGCCTTTACCCCCCTGCGCCGACCGGGTTACCCGAACCGTCACCGCCATGCCGTCCGACACGGCGTCGGCGCCCTCGCTGTCCGGCAAGAAGCCCTCCGCCCCCGGCAGCGCCACGAAGGCACCGGCCATGGCGGGCACCCGGGCCGTGACCCGGCCGCGATACAGGTCGCCCATGCCGTCCGGCGCACCCGGCCGCCCCAACGCGTAGTCGATCAATGCGCCGTCCTGCACCGCCGCAACCCGCAGCTCCCCGGGGCTGCACGCGACCAGGATGCGCGTCGTCACGGAACCGGATAGCCGTGTCCGCGCAGCAGCTGCGCCACCTCAAATAGCGGCAAGCCGACCACGCCGCTGTAGCTGCCGGAGAGGAAGCGCGCAAAACCCGCTGCACGGCCTTGGATGGCGTAGCCCCCGGCCTTGCCGACGCCCTCCTCACACGCCGCATAGGCGTCGAGTTGCGCCGGTGCCAACCGGGAGAAGGCGACGACGCTGTTGGACAGGCGCCGGCTGACCCGTCCATCCGGACCGATCAGCGCGACCGCGGTCAGCACGTGGTGCCGCCGTCCGGACAGCAGGGCCATGCAGACGCGCACGTCCTCAGCGTCGGCGGCCTTTGGCATGATGCGGCTGCCCAGAGCCACAACCGTGTCGGCCGCCAGGACGAATGCGCCAGGCTCCGCCGCCCGGCGCGCCTTCTCGATTGCCATGCGCTCGGCATAGACACGCGGCGCCTCGTCCCGGTGCGGCGTCTCGTCGATGTCCGGCGCGATGACGCGGTCTGGGACGATGCCGAGCTGCGCCAGCAGCGCGAGCCGGCGCGGGCTGGCCGAGGCCAGGATGAGCGGGATGGAACCTGGGACGGCCATCGCTGGCCTAGTCGGCGGCGTGGCCTACTTGAACCGAAATGTAATCCTGCCCTTGGACAAGTCATAGGGAGTCATCTCGACGTTCACGCGGTCGCCGGCGAGCACGCGGATGCGATTCTTGCGCATCTTGCCCGACGTGTGGGCGAGGATGCTGTGCTCGTTGTCGAGCTTCACGCGGAACATGGCGTTGGGGAGCAGCTCCAGCACAGTTCCGCTAAATTCGATCATGTCTTCTTTGGACATCAGGTTCCTTGGCTAGTTAAAACTATGCTTGTTTTCTGGGCTTGATTTGATTTCGGGCCGGAATGTGATGATGGCTGACCCTGCGGTCAAGTCGCAGCGCCCTGGCCCAGCCGCAACGCCACGCTGCGCGCGTGGGCGTGCAGGCCTTCGGCCTCGGCCAGCGCGACGGCTGCCGGGCCAACCTCGCCCAGGGCGGTTTGGTCCGCCATAACCCAGGTGGTGCGCTTCAGGAAGTCAAACACCGACAATCCCGAAGCAAATCGCGAGGTGCGTCCGGTCGGCAGCACGTGATTTGGACCGGCCACGTAGTCGCCGACCGCCTCCGGGCAGTTACGGCCCAGGAACGCCGCGCCGGCGTGGCGGATTTGCGCGAATAGCGCCTGCGGGTCGGCCGCCATGATCTGCAGGTGCTCGGGCGCGAGGTCGTTGGTGAGCGCCACGGCCTCGTGCCAGTCGCGGGTCAGGATGACCGCGCCATGGTCGCGCCAGCTTGCGCCGGCGATGGCGTGGCGGGGCAGGGTGGGCAACTCCGCCTCGACCGCCCGCGCCACCGCGTCGGCGAACGCGGCGTCGGTGGTGATCAGGATGCTCTGTGCGGCCTCGTCGTGCTCGGCCTGCGCCAACAGGTCGACGGCCACGTGGCGCGGATCGTTGTCGGCATCGGCGAGTATGACGACCTCGGACGGCCCGGCGATGCTGTCGATGCCGACGCGACCGAACACCTGGCGCTTGGCCTCGGCGACGTAGGCGTTGCCGGGTCCGACGATACGGTCCACGGCGGCAATGCTGGCTGTGCCATAGGCCAAGGCGGCCACGGCCTGCGCGCCGCCGACGCGGTAGATCTCGGTCACCCCGGCACGCTGGGCCGCGGCCAGCACGAGCGGGTTCAGCACGCCGCCGGGGCAGGGGACGCACATGGCGATGCGGCCGACGCCGGCGACCCGTGCCGGAAGCGCGTTCATCAATACCGAGGACGGATAGGCCGCCTTGCCGCCCGGCACATACAGCCCGACGGCGTCGAGCGCCATCCAGCGCATGCCGAGCGTGAGCCCGGCCGCATCCTGCAGTTCGAGGTCGGACGGCATCTGGGCGCGATGAAACGCCTCGATCCGCCGCGCTGCCAAGTCGAGCGCCGTGGCCAGTTCCGCAGGAATGCCGGCCGAGGCGCTGGCGATCTCGTCCGCAGTGACCCGCAGGGATGCCGGCGTCAGCTCGAGCCGATCGAAGGTCGCGGTATATTCGCAAAGCGCCGCATCGCCCCGGTCGCGCACTGCGCCGATGATCGCGGCGACAACGCCATCGACCCGGGTGGTAGTGTCGCGGCTTTCCAGCAGCAGATTGCGGAACGCTTCAGCGAAGCCAGCGTCGGCGGTCGAGAGACGCCTCATGCCCCAGGTACCAGTTGAGCCGCCCGGAACCGGGCGATCCAGGCGCCCACGGCCTCGGGCTGCGTTTTCAGCGCGGTGCGGTTCACGATCAACCGGCTGGTCACGTGGGCGATGACCTCGGTCTCCTGCAGCCCGTTCGCCAGCAGCGTGCTGCCGGTCTGCACGAGATCCACGATCAGCCGGGACAGGCCGAGGCCCGGCGCCAGTTCCATCGCGCCGTTCAGGTGCACGATTTCGGCCTGCACCCCGCGTGCGGCGTAGTGGCGGCGGGCGATGTTGGGGTATTTCGTCGCGACCCGGACGCGGGACCAAGTAGCCGGGTCATCGCTGCCCGCCGTCGCCGCCGGCTCGGCCACGCTTACCCGGCACACCCCGATGCCCAGGTCGAGCGGCGCGTAGATCTCCGGATAGTCGAACTCCATCAGCACGTCGGAGCCGCAGATGCCGATATGCGCGGCGCCGAACGCTACGAAAGTCGCGACGTCGAACGGCCGCACCCGCACGACGTCGAGCGCCGGGTCATTGGTCGGGAAGCGCAGGCGCCGGCTGTCCTCATCCGAGTAGTCGTCGGCCGGGCGTACGCCGGCACGCGCGAGCAAGGGCGCGCATTCGGCGAGGATGCGGCCCTTGGGCAAGGCAAGGATAATGGGGCTACGGGCTTCCGGCGCAAACGTTGCGGCCGGGAACGGGGCGGTCATGCGGGCTCCTGCCCCTGCTGGTCATCTTGTGCGGGATTTGCACGGTTGCGGCGTGTAGCATCAACGCCGCATGGCCGGAACCCTCACCCGGGGATGCGTTCTATGTCCGCGTCGCACGCCGCCAGCTTCTGCTCAAGCGCCTCGTAGCCGCGGTCGAGGTGATAAACCCGGTTCACGATCGTGTCCCCGCGCGCCGCGAGGCCCGCCAGCACCAGCGAAACCGACGCGCGCAGGTCCGTCGCCATGACCGGCGCGCCTGACAAGCCGCGTACGCCGCGCACGATGGCGCTGGCGCCGTGCACGTTGATGTTGGCACCCATCCGGTTCAGCTCGGGCACGTGCATGAAGCGGTTCTCGAAGATGGTCTCGGTCACCATCGCCGCCCCGTCGGCCACCGACATCAGCGCCATGAACTGCGCCTGCATGTCGGTGGGGAAGCCGGGATAGGGCTCGGTCATCGCGTCGGCGCCGTGCAGGCCATCAAGCCGGCGGACGACCAGCGCGCCGTCCTGCTCCGTCATCTCGACGCCGGCGGCCTGAAGTGCCGCGGCGACGGCGCCCAGATGGGCCAGCTGTCCGCCGAGCAGCCGGACCTCGCCGCCGGTGATCGCGGCGGCGCAGGCGTAGGTCCCGGTCTCGATTCGGTCGGCGACGATCGGGTGTTCGGCGCCGTGCAGCCGGGGCACGCCGTCGACCACCAGCTTGTCGGAGCCGACGCCGGCGATGCGGGCGCCCATGGCGATCAGGCATAGCGCGAGGTCGCCGATCTCCGGCTCGCGCGCCGCGTTGGCGATCTCGGTGCGGCCGTTGGCGAGGGTCGCGGCCATCAGCAGGTTCTCGGTGGCGCCCACCGAGGCGAAGGGCAGCACGATCGTGGCCCCGCGCAGCCCGTCCGGCGCGGCAGCGTGCACGTAGCCGCCTTCGAGCCGGATCACGGCGCCCATCTGCTCCAGCCCCTTTAGATGGAGATCAACCGGACGCGTGCCGATGGCGCAGCCGCCGGGCAGCGAGACCCGCGCCTCCCGCACCCGCGCCAGCAGCGGACCCAGCACCAGGATGGACGCGCGCATCTTGCGGACGATGTCGTAGGGCGCCTCGTTGTTGGTGATCGCGCCGCCGATCGACAGCGTGCGGCCGTCGGGTTCGACGGCGACGCCGTGCTGCGCGATCAGCGCCGACATGGTGGCGATATCGGCCAATTGCGGAACATTGCCGAGCACCAGGCGATCGTCGGTCAGCATCCCTGCCGTCATCAGCGGCAGCGCCGCGTTCTTCGCCCCGCCGATCGGGATGTCACCGTGCAGCGGCCGGCCGCCGCGGATTCGAATTCGGTCCATGCGACTTTGTCCTTACATCCGCGGCAGCGAGACGCCACGCTGGCGCATATACTTGCCGGCCTTGTCGGCATAGCTGACCTCGGGCGGACTGGCGCCCTGCAGGAACAGGAACTGGCAGATGCCCTCATGCGCGTGGATGCGGGCGGGCAGCGGCGTGGTGTTGCTGATCTCGATCGTCACCTGGCCCTCCCACTCCGGCTCCAGCGGGGTAACGTTCACGATGATGCCGCAGCGGGCGTAGGTGCTCTTGCCCAGGCAGATTACCAGGACGTCGCGCGGGATGCGGAAATATTCGACGGTGTGGGCCAGGACGAAGGAATTTGGCGGGATCGTGCAGGTCGGCCCAGTTCGGTTGACGAAGCTGTCCGGGCTGAACGCCTTGGGATCGACCACGGCGCTGTCGACATTGGTGAAAACCTTGAACTCGTCGGCAACGCGGGCGTCATAGCCGTAGCTCGACAGGCCGAAGCTGATCACGCCGTCCCGATGCTGGGTTTCGACGAATGGCTCGATCATCGCGTGGTCCTGCGCCATGCGGCGAATCCAGTGGTCGGGCATCACGGACATGGGAGCACCTAGTGGCTAGGGACCGCGTCTAGCCCAGCCAGGGCCGGGCAGCAAACTCTAGCTGGCCGGCTCCGGTTTAATGGGTTCCGCACGCGCGCGCGCCTGTTCCTTGCGACGGCGCAGGTTTTCCCGCAGTGCGGCCGCCTCTCGTTCCAAGCGTGCATCCCGCATGGCCTCGCCGTGCGGTGTGGTGGCGGGTTTTGGCGGCGCATCGGCCATGCGTGATGAACTCCCTGCTGCGGCACACGTACCTGAACGATGTGAAATTATAATAAGCATAGGTGCTAAAGCTCGGGAAATCGTGTGCGCCTTCGTTTTTGCCGGTAGTAAGCAAAGTGGATGCGACAAGTTATATGCATGGCAGCGAGAGGATCCAAAGTATTGGACGCCTCATGGGCGCGCGTGCAGCGCGGCCGCGTTAGGCTAGTGAGAGGCTTTCGGTTTGAAGCAGCTGCGGCGACGGACCGGCATGGCTCAATGGCGGCACCAGTTCGGCTAACCCCTGGAGGTCATGCAACGAGACGGTCTTGCCGCGGATCGACAGCAGCTTACGGGCGCGCAGGCGACTCAGCACACGGTTCACGTGGATGGCGTGCAGCCCAAGGACGTCCGCCATCTCTTGTTGGGTCAGCTCCAAAGCGAAACTTTGTCCGGAGGCCAGGCCACGCAGCTGCAGCCGGTTGTATAGGGATATCAGCAATTCGGCGGTCCGTTCCTCGGCATCAGACTGCCCGAGGCGCACCAGCCAATCCTCAAGCGCGACCTTCTCCGTCAGGATAATCTCGAAAAGATGCCGGCGGAACTCCGGCAACAGGTCGAAGGCTCCGATCAGGTCCGCCGCGGACACGGCCAGATAGGTGAGCGCCGTCGAGGTTTGCACAGAGGTCCGCGCCGGCTGGCCGAACAGCGTCTCGAGCCCGAATGTATCGCCCGGCAGCAGCACGTTCAAAATCTGCCGCCGACCGTCGTGCAGCGTCCGATAACGGTAGGCCCAGCCCGAAACGATGATGCGAACACGAATTCCGACGTCGCCAGCTTGGGCCATCGAAACGTTGCGCGGCGCAACCCGCCGCTCTACGCGCAGGACGTCAGCCGAGGGCCAACCGGGCGGCATTATGTCGATAACGAAAAATCCTACTGCTTAGGGCTAAATCAGTTGAGCTAAATTGGCGGCTTCGTCCTCGCAACGGTCGAGGCAACAACGATTGCTGCACGACCAATCCGTTAACAAAACCTTTCTATTGCCGTATTATAGTTTTTTGATAGAAAAAGTTATAAAAGAGACGAATAAGCGAGTTCAAGATTATGTGTTGCAGCGGGCGAACGGGACGGCCTCGCGTTGTCGCAGCGATAGTGCTGCAGCCTGATCGTGAATTGGGGCCGGGCAGGCATTCCGGCGTCCGTGGTCAGGATTTCGAGATCGGCCGGCACTACTAAGGCAAGCCATTCGGTTATGGCGAGGTCGTGACGGACGGTGGCCGTCGTTGCTCAATGCTGCCGTTCTCGAACAGCACCCTTCACTCCCTGCCGTGTTCATGCAGGGCGGCGAGTGCAGCGGGCCGAAAGGCGCAGGTATCGGCCACCTCAGAGGCCGGTTAGAGCCTACAGGGTCAGGCGCCGGTCTGGCACGCAAGCATGAGGCAGGACTTGCGCCGGCCTTGCCAAACCCGTAGGAACTCCGCGCGCCCGAAGGCGACAGCGCTGTTGTAGCTCAGTGGTAGAGCACTCCCTTGGTAAGGGAGAGGTCGAGAGTTCAATCCCCTCCAACAGCACCAGTTCCCTATCCCGTCACCTTCGGCCGGTCGCCCAGCATCGCCGCCAGGGTCGGTTCAATCGCCTCGGCCACGCGTGCTTGCGCCTGCGCGGTCGGATGCAGCGGCGGATCGGGCGGGTCCAGTTGGTCGTCGAAGAACTGGGTGCGATCCACCTCACCGTTACGCAAGAACAGCGGCGACAGGTCCATGAACGTGACGTCGCCGCCGGGCGCATAGCGCTCTGCCAACTCCCGGTTCACCGCGTTCGCCGTGCGGGTCACATACTTCGACCGCACGCTCGGCAGGATGCCCAACAGCAGGACACGCGTTGCTGGCAGGCGCCTGCGAAGCTCGTCCACCACCGCAACGATCCCGGCCACTGTCTGCGGCGCGCTCCAATGCACGCGTCCTAGGTTGTTGGCGCCGATCAGCACCACGGCTGCCCGGGGATGGATGCCGTCCAGCTCGCCATTCTGCATGCGCCACAGCATGTGGGCGGTGTTGTCACCGCGGAATCCCAGGTTGATCGCGTTGCGGCTGCCGTAGAAGCGCTGCCACACCGGCGCGAAATCCTGCCAGTCCGGCGGACCATGCCTTTCCCAATCCTGGGTGATGCTGTCCCCCAGCCAAACCAGGTCGATCCGGCGGCTGCGCAGTTCCATAAGTTTTTCCTGATGACGCGCGCGCCACCATGGCGTGTCTTGCCGCGCCAGGGGCAGTGCCGCGACCGGCACCCGGTCCGCGGCGCCGAGCATTGCGGCCGCGCCAACAAGCGTAAGCCTGCGTGTCAGCAGAAGCTGCTGACGGATCAGCAAAGGCGGCTGCCCGACAACAGGTCGGGTTTGCTGACATGCGGCATGGCGTGCTCCGGTTGGAACAAGGTACGCCGGGCACGCCAGGTTCTAGCTTGCAGCGGCGCGGTTGGGGCGGCAGGCTGCCACAAAACGGGAGAGGCGCATGGCGAACCTATTCGATCTATCTGGCCAAGTGGCGATCATCACCGGTTCGAGCAAGGGCATCGGCCGCGCCATCGCCGAGCGAATGGCCGAGCACGGCGCCCGCGTCGTGTTCAGCAGCCGCAAGGCGGACGCGTGCGAGGCGGTGGCGGAGGGCATACGCCGCCAGGGAGGCGAGGCCCTGGTTCTTCCCTGCAACATCGGCCGTAAGGAGGAACTGCAGGCCCTGGTGGACCGGACCCTGTCCGAGTGGGGCCGGGTGGACGCCCTGGTCTGCAACGCCGCGGTCAACCCATATTTCGGGCCATCGATCGACATTCCCGATGACGCCTGGGACCGCATCATGGGCACCAACATCCGCAGCAACCACTGGCTGGCGAACATGGTGCTGCCCGGCATGGCGGAGCGCGGCGCCGGTTCGGTCACGATCGTGTCCTCCATCGCCGGGCTGCGCGGATCGACGACATTGGGCGCATACGGCGTCAGCAAGGCGGCCGACATGCAGCTCGTGCGGAACCTCGCGGTCGAGTGGGGGCCGCGCGGCATACGCGCCAACTGCATCGCCCCCGGCCTGGTCCGCACCGATTTCGCCCGCGCGCTCTGGGAAGACCCGGCCAACCTCGACAAGCGCACCCGGGACACGCCGTTGCGCCGGATCGGCGAGCCCGACGAGATCGCCGGCGCGGCTGTGTTCCTGGCTGCAGCATCCGGCCGTTTCATGACCGGCCAGACTATCGTGATCGACGGCGGCGTATTGGCGGGTGCGCCGGCGCTGGAGGAGGACTAACCGGCAAAAGCGTAGCGGCCCAGCGCCTCCCAGGGGCCGCCGAGGTAGCGCCACAGCAGTAGGGCCTCGGCGCGAACCGTGAAGGGCGCGAATGCCGCCTGTAGGTTTTGCTGCAGGAGACGGGCCGCCTCGGGCGCGGCCTTGTTCTGGATGGTCATGTGCGGGCGGTAGCCCTGCCGGTCCTGCGGCGTCAGCCAATCGTGCCATTGCCGCGCCAGGTTCGCGCGCAATCTAGTCAGCTCTGGCGCCTCGAGCGAATAGGCGACGCCGCGGCCGAGGAAGCGCAGCCTGGTCGCAGTCACGACAAAAGGCGGCAGCGTCGCGCATTGGTTTTCTAGCGTCCGCTGGACGGCCTCGAACTCCAGGCCAGGCAGATGATGGAACAGGGTGACATGCGCGGGGATAAGGTTGCGGTCGGCAGGGAAGTGCAGCGTGCGCAGGCGTTCGAACTGGGCCTGGTCGTCGGCGTGCAGCCCCAGGCTCAAGATGAGCGGTGCATCGCTCATGCGCGCTGCCTGTGACGGCGCGTGAACAGCTCGTCGCGCGCTGGCTCGACCTCACCTGCCGTGTCCTGCCGGACATGGCGCAGGAGGCACGCTGGCCCATCCGGTTCGACCACTGCTTCATGCGGGTATGCCTGGATCACGCCATCGGCCAGCCCTGGCACAAGCGAGTGCGGCGTCCCGCAATCCGTCATCTGACCGATGATCAACTGCGCGCCACGATCGCCATTGCTGAGCGGATCGCCGCCGATCCAGACGTTCTGCCGGGGCTCAATGCGCAAAGCCTCGCTTGGCGTCGGGCGAGCCGATAGCGACGCGGCCGCCAGCGTCAGCGCTTCGACTTCGCCGGCGGCACGGCTGGCGGTGTCTTGGCGTCCTTCAGCAATCCCGCGCACGCTCCGTCCTCCCCGGTGCCGAGCTGGATCGTGGGCAGCAGCGCGCCAAGCGGAGTGAGCAGAATGCCCAGTCCCACCGCGGCGCCGGCCCGTGCTCCGACCACGGCGAGGTTCGGCAGCACGCGGGGTTTGGCCAGGGTGCCGGTGATGTCGACCGGAGCGGGCAGGGAGCCGATGCTGAAGTGTTTGCTGTCGGTCTCCAGCACGAGCTTCAGCGTCTCATCGCGCAGATTGATATTGCCTTTGCCGCCGATCCGCGCCTCGTCGGTGTCGAGCACGAAGGTGCGTGCGTCGACGACGCCCTGCTGCAGCACGAAATCGGTGATCAGGCATTGGATGGTGGCACGGTTCGGCACGCCAAGCGCCGACAGCACCGCATTGCCGAACTCCAAGCCCGACAGGTCCACCAGCAACGCGCTCACGTTGCCGCCCGATCCCATATACAATTTCAGCTCGCCGTTGCCGTGGCCAAGGATCTCGGCCATGGACTGCCCGGTTCCCTCGATTACCGCGCGCCCGCCGATCGCCCCGGCGCCGCGCGCTACGCCGGTCGCCGCCAGCAGCTTGTCGACGTCCACCCGCTGGAAGTCGATGGTGGCCTTTGCGCGCACCTCCTTGTTCTGCTCGGCCACCTGGATGTTCGACGTAATCTGCCCGCGGCCGATGCCAAAACTCAGCGGCGCCAGCGACACGGCGCCATTCACGATATCAAGATTGGCCCGCATATTGTCGAGCGGCTGCGCGCGGCCCTGGATGCGAGCCGCGTGGTATTTCACGTGGACGTCGGCGACGTTCAGCTTCGGCAAGCTAATCTGACTGGACGGCAGGACGCGCCCATTCGCCTTCACCGGCTGCTTGGTGCCCTTGTCGGCGTTGCCAGGCTCGGCGCCGATGAAGCCGCCGAGGTCTCGCAAGTCGACCAGCTTGGATTGCAGGTCGGCGGTCAGCACCGGGCGTGCCGGCCCGGTATCAACGTGGAGGTCGCCCGCCAGGTCGCTGCTGCCCACCTTGCCGGTCATGCCGTTGAATTTTATGAGGCCTTTCTCGTAATCCAGATTGCCGGTGATCCGATAGACCGGGGTCTTCGGGATGGCGACGCCGGTCAGCGGCAGCAGCAGCGACATGTCCGGTCCGGCCAGGTCAAGCTTGAGGTCGGCGCCGGCAAAGGCCAGCGGATCTTTGATCGTGCCCACTAGTGAGATTTTGGTCGGCCCGTTCTCGACCTGTAGGTTCAACGGATAGGGCTGCGACTCGTCCCGCAGCGACAATAGCGCGCCGCCGGTGAACTGGGCGGTGATGGGCTGCTTGGCATAGGTGCCGTTTGCAGTCGCGACGATTTGGCTGGGCTGGTCGGCTATGTCCTTAGTTGCGATGTCGACGTTGAAGTCGGACCGCAGCTTGGCCGAGATGACGTGCACATGACCGTCGGCGATGCGCAGGTCCCCGATCTTTGGGCTTGGACCCGCAGATCCGGTGCTGCCGCTGGTTCCCAACGTCCAGTTCGCACGACCGTCCGCCAGTTGCTGCGCGTCGACCTGCGGATGGTCCAATGCGATGCCGGGGATCACGACGGCACGGTTCCGGATATAGGCGAGCGCGTCGACGTCGAGGCTGAGCTTGTCGGCGGTCGCAAAATTGCCGCCGCCGGGCCAATCCGGCGGGTTGGCAATGACGACGCCGTCCGCCTCGATATGAGGCACCCGGCCCAGCCGCACGTTCAGGTGCGTGATGGTCACCGGCCGTCCCAACGCCTTCGAGGCCTGCGCGTTCACGATGGGAATGAGCCAGTCCCACTGGAACAACGCTACGGCGAGACCGAGAGCGAGGACGAGGCCTCCTACAACGAACGGCCATTTGCGGCGGCGCTTTGTTTCGGACATGCGTTCTCAACGATGCATGCGCCGCTCCGGTTCCGCATCAACGGACCGGACAACGGCTTGCCCGGAGCGGCACGGCCCGGCATCCTGGGCTATCCAGTGCCTAGGAGACCCGGCCGTGATCCACGAACTCCGCATCTATCGCTGCCTGCCCGGCAGGCTGCCAAACCTGCTGGCCCGGTTCGAGACCACGACGCTGGCGATCTGGGCCCGCCACGGCATCCGTCCCGCCGGGTTCTGGACGACGCTGATAGGCCCGTCGAACCAGGAGCTGACCTACCTGCTGGCGTGGGAAAGCCTGGCCGAGCGCGAGACGAAGTGGACCGCCTTCCAATCCGACCCGGAGTGGATCAGCAAGCGCGCGGAGTCTGAGAAGGACGGTCAGATCGTCGCCAACATCGAAAGCTCGCTGCTGCAGCCGACCGCATTCTCGTCCGTGAAGTAGCGACCATGAGCGAACTCCAGGCCGCCATCATCCCGGTCACCCAATTTCAGCAGAACTGCGCGCTGATTTGGGACGACGCCACCAAGCAGGCCTTGGTCGTCGATCCCGGCGGGGACGTGCCCCGCATCGTCGAGGCGGTCGGCAAGCTGGGGCTGACCGTCGAGCGCATCGTGCTGACCCACGGCCATATCGATCATGCCGGCGGCGCCGCGGAGCTGCGCGAGGCGTTGCGCGTGCCGCTGGAGGGGCCGGACGAGCGCGACGCCTTCCTGCTTGATGGGCTGGCGGAGCAGGGCCGCGCCTATGGCATCGGCGGATCGCGCAACGTTCGCCCGGACCGCTGGCTCAATGAGGGCGACTCAGTGACATTGGGCGAGCACCGGTTCGGCGTGCTGCACTGCCCGGGTCACACCCCGGGCCATATCGTGTTCGTGAACGACGCCGCGCGGGTCGCCCTGGTCGGGGATGTGCTGTTCAAGGGCTCGGTCGGGCGGACCGATTTTCCCTACGGCGATCCGGCCGGCCTGCTCGCCTCGATTCGCGACAAGCTGATGCCGCTTGGCGACGACGTGTCATTCCTGTGCGGCCATGGCCCGGGTTCGACGATCGGCGCGGAACGCCGCACCAACCCCTACGTAGCCGAAGCGCTGCGCTGATAGTCCGTGCGCGAATGGGCCGTATGCGAACCCGCCGCTGCGGCTGCTTCGCGCTATGCCCCGGTCGCGCCTGAGTGCTCTATAATAGAGAAACCATTCCCTACCCGGGGTCGCCGACCAGCCCGGCGGCGCCGATCCCGGCCATGGCGGCGGTCTCGTCGTTGTCGGACGTATCGCCAGACAGCCCCACCGCGCCCACCAGGTCACCCGCTTCGTTCCGGATCAGCACGCCGCCGGGCACCGGGATCAGCGCCCCGCCGGCCACGTGGCTCACCGCGGCAATGAAATACGCCTGTTCCGCCGCGCGCTTGGCGATCGCCCGCGAGCCCATGCCCAACGCCAGCGCGCCGTGCGCCTTGCCATGGGCGATCTCGGCCCGGTTCAGGCTGGTGCCGTCCTCAGCCGCGAGCGCCTTATAGGCGCCGCGCGCGTCCAGCACGACGACGACCATCGGCTTCAGCGTAAGACGCCGAGACTCGGCGAGGGCGGCGGTGACGATGCTCTGGGCTTGGGCCAGGGTCAGGTCGGGCATGGGCTCTCCTTGAAAAAAGCTATAGTCTTCAACTGGCTTGCTGGACGCGCGTCTGCCAATCGGCGAGCACGTCGGCGATGGTCTGTTCCCAGGGGATGGCCGGCGCCCAGCCCAGCAGGCGCCGGGCCAGCGCCGCATCACCGGCGGCGATGGAAATATCGGTCGGGCGCAGGCGGCCGGCGTCGGTCACGACCTCCGCCTGCACGCCGGCGGCTTTCATCAGCGTGGTCAGCACGTCCCCAACCCGGCGCGGCTGGCCGGACGCCACATTCAGCACCGTGCCGGGTGCCAGCGCGTCGGCATGGACCAGGCACAGCGCATAGGCGGTGCAGACATCCCGCACGTCCAAAAAGTCCCGCATGGGATCGAGCGCCCCTACTCGCAGCACCGGCGGCTGCAGCCCGGCCGCGATGCACGCGACCTGCTCGGCAAATGCCGGCACGACGAAACCCGGCGCCTGGCCCGGCCCGGTGTGGTTGAACGATCGCACCCGAACCACCCGCAATCCCTCGGCCGCCATCGCTCCCAGCGCCAAATCAGCCGCCGCCTTGGTTGCGGCATAGGTATTGAGCGGCGCGGGCACTGCGCCTTCGTCCAACGGCGTGCCGGCGCGGAACGACGCGCCATAAATGTCTGCGCTGGAAGCGAACACCAGCGTGCACGCCGGCGCGTGGGCCATTATCGCCCGCGCGACGTTCAATGTGCCGGTGAGGTTGACGTTCCAGGCAAGGCCAGGATCAAGCCGCGCCGCCGAAATCGCAGCGACAGCGGCCAGGTGAACCACGGCGTCGGGCTGGGCCGTCGCGACCGCCGCCGCCGCCGCCGCGCCGTCCGTCACGTCGAACGGCGCCGTATGCAGTTCGGCCCCTGGACATGCTGTCCGCAATACCGGCAGCAGATGCTGGCCGACGAACCCAGCAGACCCCGTGACCAGGATGCGGCGGGGCGGCATCGCCTATCGAGCCATGCGAGCCCGGTGCCGAGCCAGGTCGGCGTCGACCATCTCCGCCACCATCTCGGCCAACGGCACCTCCGGTGTCCAGCCCAGCCGCTGCCGGGCCTTGCCGGCATCGCCCAGCAGCACGTCCACTTCGGCCGGACGCATGAAGCGCGGGTCCATGCGGACGTGGTCCTCGTAGTTCAGGCCGACATGGCTGAACGCCGTTTGGCACAGGTCGCGTATGCTGGTCGTAACGCCCGTCGCGATCACGTAGTCGTCCGCCTCGTCCTGCTGCAGCATCAGGTGCATCGCCCGCACGTAGTCGCGCGCATGGCCCCAGTCGCGCTTGGCGTCGAGGTTGCCCAGCGGCAGCTCGGTCGCGAGGCCGAGCTTGATGCGCGCCACCCCGTCCGTCACCTTACGGGTCACGAACTCGATGCCGCGCAGCGGGCTCTCGTGGTTGAACAGGATGCCGCTGCTGGCGTGCAGGCCGAAGCTCTCACGGTAGTTCACCGTCATCCAATGGGCATAGAGCTTCGCGACGCCATACGGGCTGCGCGGGTAGAACGGCGTGCGCTCCGATTGCATCGGCTCCTGGATCATGCCGAACATCTCAGATGACGACGCCTGGTAGAACCGCGCCTCGGGCCGGGCGATGCGCACCGCCTCCAGCACGTTGCCGGCGCCTAGCGCCGTCACCGACCCGGTCAGCAGCGGCTGCTGCCACGACGCCGCGACGAAGCTCTGCGCCGCTAGGTTATAAACCTCGTCCGGCTTATGGGTTTGCAGGATGCGTATCAGGCTCGACAGGTCCGTGAGGTTGCCGTCCACGAGCTGCACGTGGTCGAGCACGCCCAGCCAGCGCAGCCGCTCGCCGATCACGTCCGACGACGCCGACCGGCGCATCAGGCCGATGACCTCGTAGCCTTTGGCCAGCAGATGCTGACTCAGATAGGCGCCGTCCTGGCCGGTGACGCCGGTGACTAGGGCTGTGGGCATGGATATCCTCGGTTGCTAGGCGCGGCCATAGGTGTCCTCGAGCCGGACGATGTCGTCCTCGCCGAGATAGCTGCCGGACTGCACTTCGATGAGCGTCAACGGGATGCGCCCGGGATTGGCCAGGCGGTGCGTGCAGCCGAGCGGCAGATAGATGCTCTCGTTCTCCCGCACCAGCACCTCGTCGGCGTCGCGGGTCACCAGCGCGCTGCCGCTCACCACGACCCAGTGCTCGGCACGGTGGAAATGCTTTTGCAACGATAACTTGTGGCCGGCGGTCACCACGATCCGCTTGACCTGGAAGCGGTCGCTATGGATCAGGCTCTCGTAGAAGCCCCAGGGGCGATACACCCGGTTATGCGCCACCGCCTCATGCCGCCCGGCCTTACGCAGGCGGTCCACCACGCGCTTCACGTCCTGCGCCCGGTCCCGATGCATCGCCAGCACGGCGTCGCCGGTGACGACCACGACCACGTCCTGCAGCCCGACCACCGCCGTCAGCACGCCATCGCTGCGGACGTAGCAATTTTCCGACTGCTCCAGCAGGACGTCGCCTACGGTCGCGTTGCCGTCCGTGTCCTTCGGCGCCTGCTCCCACAGCGCGTCCCAGCTCCCCACGTCGGACCAGCCGAGGTCGGCCGGCACCACGGCGGCGACGGTCGTCCGCTCGGCGACGGCGTAGTCCAGGCTGATGTTTGGACAGGCGGCAAAGGCGGCGGGGTCCAGCCGGGTAAAATCGAGGTCGTGCACGCGGGCGTCCAGGGCGCGGCGCACGGCGGCGAGCACCTCGGGCGCATAACGCTCCATCTCGGCCAGCAGCGTGGCGGCGGTGAAGACGAACATGCCGGAGTTCCAGAGATAGCCGCCCGAGGCCACGAGCTGCGCCGCCGTCGCCGCGTCCGGCTTCTCCACGAAACGCGCCAGGCCGTGCACGCCGGGCGCGCCGGCGAGTTCCGGGCCGACCTCGATGTAGCCATACGCGGTCTCGGCCCGGTGCGGCTGCATGCCGAACATGACGATCCGTCCGGCGCGGGCCGCGACCGTGGCGCGGCCGAGCGCCGCGTGCAGCGCCCCGGGCCGCTGGATCGCCGAGTCGGCCGCCATCATCCACAGGACGGCATCCGGGTCCGCTTCTGCCGCCAGCAGGGCTGCCGCGGTGATCGCGGGTGCCGAGTTGCGGCCGACCGGCTCCAGCACGATCTCTGCATCGGCGATGCCGGCGATGCGGAGCTGCTCGGCGATCAGGAAGCGGTGCTCGTTGTTGCAGACGACGATCGGGCGCGCGAAGCCGGGACCGACGCCGCGCAGCGCCGTGTCCTGCAGCATGGTGCGGTCCGATACCAGCGGCCAGAGCTGCTTCGGGAAGCTTTCACGCGACACCGGCCACAGCCGCGTGCCGGTACCGCCTGACAGGATGACGGGAACGACGCTGGTTTCCGGTGTGGCGGTGATGGCGGTCATGCAGGCCTTGAGTGTGGGGACAGTGAGGTTGGCGCACCGGTTACAGTCGCGCCCGCCCAGTGTCCAGTTGCCGCCCGGCGCGCGGGTCCGCATGATGGTGGTTTCATGGCCCAGGAAAGCCCGATGCCTATCTTGCAATGCCACCCATGAGGGTCTGCGTGTTCGGCGCCGGCGCGATCGGCACCCACGTCGCGGGGCGGCTGGCGAAGGGAGGCGCCGAGGTCTCGGTCGTCGCCCGCGGCGCGCAGCTTGCGGCGTTCCAGGCCAATGGCCTGCGCGTGCACGCCGCAGACGGGGATATCTCCGCACGGGTGACCGCCAGCGCCGAGGCGGGCGCGCTCGGGCCGCAAGATGTGGTCGTCGTGACGGTGAAGGCGCCGTCGCTGCCGTCGGTCGCGGCCGGGATCGGCCCGCTGCTTGGTCCCGACACCGCCGTTGCCTTCATGATGAACGGCGTTCCCTGGTGGTATTTCGACGGCGTTGGCGGCGCCCAGGACGGCCAGCGCCTGCCCAAGCTCGACCCTGGCGGCGCGCTGCGGCGGGCCGTGGACCCAAGCCGCGTTGTTGGCGGCGTGGTTTATTCGGCTTGCACCATCACCGAGCCCGGCGTGGTCCATGTCGAGAACCCACGCAGCCGGATCGTGTTGGGGGAGCCTGACGGCCGGATGTCCGACCGGACCGGGACGCTGGCCGCAGTCCTGCGCGCCGGGGGGCTGCAGATGGACGTGACCGACCGGATCCGCGACACGATCTGGGCCAAGCTGCTGCTGAACCTCGGGAGCGGCCCGCTCGCGGTGCTGACCGGCTGTGCGCCAAACCGGATCTTCGCCGAGGAGGCTTGCCGCGACGCGACCCGGCGAATTCTGGCCGAGGCCGCCGCCATCGCCGCCGCCATGGGCTGCCCGGTCCAGCCGAACGCCGAGGGCCAGATCGCCAATGGCGCCAAGTCGCAGCACAAGCCGAGCATCCTGCAGGACCTGGAGCTGGGCCGGCCCATGGAGATCGAGGCGCTGTATGGCATCCCGCTCGACTTCGCCCGCGCTCACGGTGTGCCGACGCCGACGCTGGATCTGTTGGTCGCCATGGTGCGTGCCCGTGCGCGAGAGGCCGGGCTACATCCGGATTAGGAGACCGCTGCCTCCTCCCTTCCCCCCGGGAGAGGGCCGGGGTGAGGGCGGCTGTAAGCACCGAGCTTTCCGTCGGCTAGACTGTCCTCACCCAACCCTTCCCTGGGGGGAGAGGGCTTCAGCGGGGGGCTGACCCAGCACCCAGCCTTCCCAGTGCTGTATCCAGGGATCGGCTGGGGCCGTGTCAGGCCGTCGTCCTGCCAGCACCTGCAGCACGCATAGCAGGCCGAGGACGCAATCCATCCGATCCTCCCCGGCCGCGTCCTGACCGAAGCCATCGGCCATCGACCGGTCCAGCGCCGGGTCGGGACGTGCGGACAATCCAGCCATCGATGCCCGGATCGCCGGCGCGAGCGTCACGCGGTCCGCATGACGCCGCTTGCTGCCGCCCATGCGCAGTCCGAGTTGCCGCACCGCCTCTGCAGGGTAGGTTTCCGCGATCACGACCCGGTCTGCGTGCAGCAGCGGCAGCAATGCGCCGTCGAACGGCCAAAGCGCCGGCGGATGCGGCCCGGCCAGCGCTGGCAGCAGCAGGTCGCGCCACGCCGCGATCGCCGCCTTGCCGGTTTGGTTGGCGCCCAAGGTCCAGAACAGCGGCGCTCCCGCTGGCCGGTCCAAGGTTGCGACGTCGCACAAGCGCGACAGCCCGGCTGCACTGTCCAGGCCTAACGCCAATGCGTGCGCTAGCCGGGTCATGCCGCGCACGCCGTGCATGGGATAGAACGGGCGCCCCGGCCCGACCTCGTCCAAGACGCTGCAAACCGACAGGAAGCCGGGTCGGTCGGCAAGCCCGCGCAAGAACGTCGGGAACCCTGCGGACTGGTCCAGATGGCGGGCGGCATAGGCGCGCGGCAGGCCGATTGGGAAATCGACCCCGAGCGCCACCGCGCCGCCGCCTGCGAAGCCGCGCAGCCGGTCGAGCAAGGTCGAAACGTTTCCGACCGGCTCGACGCTCAACCTCCAGCCCGTCTCCGGAGATGTCCCGCTCGCCTCCGGCAGGGCCAGCGCCATCCAGCGCTTGCCGGGATCGACGCTCCAGTCCGCGTGGGCGGCGATGGTCCTCAGAGCGGCTTGTGCGCGCGGTCCAGCAGGCGCGAGATCAGGCTGGGCTTCTTCTTCGGCGGCGGAGCAGCCGGCTTGGCCTCGGCCACCGCCCGCTTCTGCTTGGCATCCAACCAGCTTTCCAGCGACTTGCCGGCTTTTGCGGCACGCTTCTGCTCATACGCGCGCTGGGCGGGAGTCAGGGTCTTGGGATCGGCCATCGCAGTCTCCTTGGAGCCTGTTGTGACAGCGGCATGGCCGGCCTTCAAGCCTTTCCCCGCCCTCATCCCAACCGCCGCAGCGACCAGGTCGAAAGCGCACCCAGCGCGAGGTTGATCACGATCCCGGCGCCTGAAAGCAGCACCAGGGCGGCGAACATGCGCGGAATCTGCAGGCGGTATCCGGCTTCCAGGATGCGATACGCCAGCCCGGACGCGAACCCGCCCGACCCGGCCACGAACTCCGCCACGACCGCGCCCACCAGCGCCAGCCCGCCCGAGACCCGCAGCCCCGCGAGGAACAGCGGCAGCGCCGCCGGCAGCCGCAGCAGCCACAAGGTCTGCCACCGCCCGGCGCCGTTCAGCCGGAATAGGTCCAGCAGCTCCGACGGGGCCGCCGCCAGCCCGGCCGCCGTGTTGGAGAATACCGGGAAGAAGGCAACGATCGTGGCGCAAACCACCAGGGACGCGAACGGATCGTCCACCCAAACGATGATAAGCGGCGCGATGGCCACGACCGGCGTGACCTGCAACACCACGGCCCAGGGCAGGATCGCCGCCCGCGCCCAAACGCTCAATGCCATCAGCCCGGCCATCGTCACACCCAGCAGGCAGCTTGCGGCCAGCGCCACGGCGGTGACGGCCAGGGTCGACAGCAGCGAGCCCAGCAGCAGCGCCGGGTCGGCCAGAAAGGCGCGCAGGATCGCGGCCGGGCCTGGGAGGATATAGGGCGGGACGCCGGTGACGCGCACCGCGGCCTCCCATCCCAGCAGCGCCAGCAGCCCGAACAGGGCAGGCGCTGCCTTCATTCGCGCGCGCACTGCATGGCGTGAGTGATCTCGGCCACCAATGCCGCGTAGGCTGGGTCGAGCCGCCGGCCCTGCATCGGTCCGAGGTCCGAGGCCACCTCGTGCACGATCCGGCCGGGGCGAGGGGACATCAGCACGATGCGCCGCGCCAGGAACGCCGCCTCATAGATCGAGTGCGTCACGAACACCACGCTGCACCCGGCACGGGATTGCAGCGCCAGCAGGTCCTCCTGCAACGCGTGGCGGGTAAACTCGTCCAATGCGGCGAACGGTTCGTCCATCAGCAATAGCTGGGGATCGGCCACCAAGCTGCGGGCGATGGAAACGCGCATACGCATGCCGCCCGACAGCTCGCGCGGATGGGCACGCTCGAAACCTGCAAGGCCCACCTGAGCCAAGGCGGCGGCGACGCGCGGGGCGGAGGCCGCCGCTCGCTCGCCGCGCAGCCGCAACGGCAGGCGGACATTCTCGGCGGCGCTGGCCCAAGGCAGTTAGGGTCGCGTCCTGGAACACGTACCCGACGCTGCCGGATGCGCCCGCGTCCCAGCGCACCGCGCCGGCGTCCGGGGTATCCAGGCCGGCCAGCAGCCGCAGCAGGGTGGACTTGCCGCATCCTGACGGACCGAGCAGCGCGATGAAATCTCCGGCCCCGACTCGCAGTGAAATGTCGGCCAACGCGTGGGTTCCGTTGGCGAATCTGCGGCTGGCGCGGTCGACCGTCAGCACGCCGCTATTTTGGACGCATGGCCAGGCCGGCGCCCTTGTTGACGAACTGCAGCGTATAGGCCCGCTTGTAGTCCAGCGTGCGGGGATACAGCCCTTGTCCCGCCATGGACTGAAAGAATGCCTCCCAACGCGCGTCGCTCATCGCGCCGATGCCGAGCACCAGGGTGTCGCCGGAGTCGACGATGCCGCGGTCCCGCAGAACGTTGCGGCCGTAGTCGAGCAGAGCGTCCGTCATCTCGGGGTTATCACGCTTCATGAGCACGTTCGCCGGGGTCGGATCACCGTAGAGATAGGAGTACCAACCCTCGATCGACGCATCGAGGAAGCGCTGGACCAGCTCCGGCTTCTCGGCCAACAGCTTCGTGCTTGCGGCGATGAGGCTGCCATAGCCGGTGAACCCGGCGTCGGCCAGCATCAGCACGACGGGCTCGAACCCGGCCTCCTTGCGGATCGCGAACGGCTCCGATCCAATGTAGCCCTGCTGCACGGCCCGCTGATCCGCCAGGAACGGGGCGAGGCTGAAGGTATAAGGCCGGATTTGCGAATCGGTGTAGCCGAAGCGGGCGCGCAGGAAGTTCCACCAGCCGGCCCGCGTGTCGGCGCCGATCATGATGGGCTTGCCGCGGAGCGCCTCGAAGCTGTCATTGCCCTGACCGGGATGGGCCAGCAGCACGGCCGGGTCGCGCTGAAACATGGCGGCGATCGCGGTGAACGGCAGCGCCTCCTGCGCGAGGTTCAGCGCCAGGTAGCCGTTGGAGGCGATGTTGAAGTCCAAACGGCCGGCCAGCAGCAGCTGCGTCTGGTTCACCTGCGGCCCGCCCTGCCTAATCGTGACATCCAACCCATGTTGCGCATAAAGGCCGGTGGCGACAGCCTGGTAGTAGCCGCCGTATTCGGCCTCGGCCTTCCAATCCAGGCCAAAGGCGACGCGGTCGGGTTGGACTTGCGTCCTAGCCTGCTGAGCTGGGGCTTGCTGAGCTGGACCGGCCGTGAGCGCGAGAAGGACGAGGCAGGGTATTGGTCGCATGGGGCCTCCAGTGGGTCTGGTAGGGGTATGATATGGCGGAACCGCGGGTAAAGGCGAAGCTATGGGTGCAGATGGCGCTCCGCATGGGCGATGTGGACGGCCGCCCGGGCGCGGTGCTGCGCAGCGGGGACGCCGACGCCGGCGGCGTCCTGCTGGTGCTGCGCGGGCGTGAGGGGCTTTCCGTTCTGTCGCAGGTGCGAGTCGGCGAGGGCGACGTGTCATGGATGCGGGCTACCGGACCGGCAGCGGTCGCGCAGGATACAGCCGACGCTTATGTGGCGCGACAGGTGAGCCGCGACCCCGATCTGTGGGTGCTGGAGTTTGAGGCGCCTGATCTGTTGCCGCCGTTTGAGGTTCGGATTGTCTAGCTCTATCCAATAGGTTGAGCAGTAACAGCGTTGTGCACGTCAATCTTCACGCTAAGGTGTGGTATATCTGCTAGGTCATCTGTTGCCCGTGAGCAACAGTCCTGGGCAAAGTGCCACACCCATCTCGCACTTACGCCCATCGGTGCTTAAGGTCTGTATACCGAGAGGCGGGGGAATAAGTCCCGCAGACCCCCGGATGCGTTGAACGCGCAGTTTGTAATTGAGGAGAGAAAGAATGAAGCTCCGCAGCGCGCTACTGGCCGCGACCGTCCTGGCCGCCCCCATAGCTGCAAAGGCCGAGGCGATTAGTGGTCTCTACATCGGCGCCGGCGCCGGTGCCAACTTCCTGCAAGACGAAACCATCAAGTCGGTTGGTTTCCCCAACGCCGGCATTCCTCAGACGAACCTGAGGACTGGCGGATTGAACAACAAGGCGCGCTTCAGCACCGGCTTTGCGGGTGTCGTGAGCGTCGGCTACGGTCTGGGTAATGGCCTGCGGCTCGAGGTTGAGGGCAACTACCGCTCGAACAAGTTCAACCGGGTCGGCAGAGGCGCGCTCGGCTTCAACTCCGCCGGCGGCGACGAGCGGAAGTACGGCGGGATGCTGAACGTCCTGTATGACTTCGATCCGAACGTGCTCGGCTTGGGCTTCTTCCCAGCTGCGATTTCTCCGTACATCGGCGTCGGTGCCGGCTACGTTTGGGCGCAGGACCAGAACACGCGTTTCTCTGGCAACCCGGGCCCGGTTGCGGGCTTCCCGAACGGCTACCGTGAACTCGCCCGCACCAATGCGGGGCAGGGTGCGTTCGCCTACCAGGCCATCGCCGGCGCAGCGTTCCCAATCGCGGCGGTTCCCGGCCTTGCGATCACGGCCGAGTATCGCTTCCTCGGACTGCAGGGCGAGCGCAAGTACAATTACCAGTACTTTGCTCCGGGAGTTGCGACCCGCGCCCGCATCAACTTCAACGAAGAATATAACCACAGCGTGATGCTCGGCGTTCGCTATGCCTTCAACGCCGCGCCGCCGCCGCCGCCCGCTCCGGTGCCGGTCGTTGCGCCGGCGCGTGAGGCCGCCCGTACCTACCTTGTGTTCTTCGATTGGGACCGTGCGGACCTGACCGATCGTGCGCGCCAGATCATCGCGGAGGCGGCGCAGGCCACCACCCGCGTGCAGGTCACGCGTATCGAAGTGTCCGGTCACACGGACAAGTCGGGCACGGCACGCTACAACCAGGGCCTATCGGTCCGCCGGGCGCAGAACGTCGCGTCTGAGCTCGTGCGCCTCGGCGTGCCGCGTCAGGCCATCACGGTCCAGGGCTTCGGCGAGAGCCGTCCGCTCGTCCAGACCGCCGACGGTGTGCGTGAGCCGCAGAACCGCCGCGTCGAGATCGTGCTGCGCTAGTCGGCAGGAACCACCGCTAAGGCTGGGGCCGGTCCGTGCTTGGGCCGGCCCTTTCTGTTTCAGCTAGTTTTTGCCAAATACGATACGGCCACCGACCGGCCGAGCAGGAGACTAGGGATGATGCGCTCGACCCTATTGGCCGCGACGCTGCTCGCGACGTCATATTTGTCCCATGGCGCGGCGTGGGCGCAGCCAGTCACTGGCCTTTATATCGGCGGTGCCGGCGGGGCCAACTTCCTGCAGCAGGAACGGATCAAGAGCACCCTCGCCAGAGGAATTACAGCGCCGTCCAATGTGCGTGTCGGCTTCCAGGCGGGCGTGACCGCGATCGGCAGCCTGGGATACGGGTTCGGCAACGGCGTCCGTGTGGAGCTGGAGGGAAACTACCGATACAACCGGCCCGACGCATTCTACCGGGTAGCGCCTGGTCCAAGGTCGGTGGGAGGGCGTGAGCAGAAATATGGTCCCATGGCCAATGTCCTGTTCGACCTCGACGTGGGCAGCCCCTATGTGTTTCCCTACATCGGTGCGGGCGCAGGCTACGCTTGGGTCGCGCGCCGGGTGCGCGTCGACAACCTGGGCGGTACGCTTGATAGCCAGGGTGGCACCGATGGCAGCTTCGCCTACCAGGCGATCGCCGGCCTGTCGTTTCCAATTCCGCCGGTGGTCGGTCTCTCGCTTACGGCAGAATACCGCTATTACGCGCTGACGGGTGAGCGCGAGTTCGGCCGGACCTTATCATCCACTGGCGGCGTTTCCTCCGGCGGCAAGGTTCGGACAACGGAGGACTACAACCACAGCCTGCTCGTCGGCTTGCGCTATGCCTTCAATGTCGTGCCGCCGCCGCCGCCCGCAGCCCCGGCCCCGGCCCCGGCGGCGGCCGCGGTGCAGCAGGACGCCCGGAGCTATCTGGTGTTCTTCGACTGGGACCGCGCCGACCTCACCGACCGCGCCCGGCAGATTGTGGCCGAGGCAGCGAAGGCGGCGACTCGCGTGCAGGTGACCCGCATCGAGGTGGCCGGCCACGCCGACCGGTCCGGGCCAGACGGCTACAACATGCGGCTCTCGCTCCGACGGGCGCAGGCGGTCGCGGCCGAGTTGGTGCGCCAAGGCGTGCCGCGCCAGTCCATCACGACGCAGGGTTTCGGCGAGCGCAATCCGTCGGTCCAGACCGCAGACGGCGTCCGGGAGCCGCAGAACCGCCGCGTCGAGATCGTTTTCCGCTAATATCCCGGTTCAGAAGTTCGCCGTAATGGCGAACGCCAGCTTCGGGCCACTAGAGTCTTTGTTTTCGGCGTGCCGACCGATCAGAAGTGCGCCGGCAAAGGCCGACGAATTTCTGATCCGGCACACTAGCTCGGCGGAAGGTCCCGAACGGGACCTCCCGAGCTTACCGCCGGGTCAGGCCCGCTTGCGCGCCCGGGACCGGGCCGCGGGAGCCGGCGTCGCGCCGCACTCGGTCATTGAGATTGGCTGCGCGACCGACTTGCCTGCCGCGTAATCCGTCAGTTCGCGCCCGTTGCGCAGCGCCATCACCTCGTCGAACGTGCCCAGGTTATACCGGCAGAACAGGCTGCCCTGCCGCAGGCCGGTCTGAGACTCGCTGTTCGCAAGCTGCGTGATGTAGTCGTCATGCTGCTGGCGGCCCCGCCGCGCATTGACGCGGTTGAAGTAGCCATTGAGCGCCTGGTCCTGCGACGTCAGCTCGGGCCGGTACTTCATGACGAATGCGTTGTATTTTTCATTCTCGCCGCAGGTCAGCGCAGTGACCATGAGCTTGGTCTTGAGCGCCGTAATGTCGAAGGCGGGAAGGTCGCCGGACCGCACGCACTGCGCTTCGGCGATGTGCCCGGTCAACAATCCAGCCGCAAGCAGTCCGGAAACAAGGATGCGCATCAAAAATCCTCCTGGATACTCAAAACGGGATGCCGCCGTGCAGCGGTCAAGCGCATCGTACAGCACCTGAGGTAAACCGCCTATCATGCAGGCATGCAACAGCAAACCGCCCTGTGATCAACCTGCCTGCGTCGTGTTGCACAACTAGCGCAGGGATTCCACCATGGCGCGACAGTTGCGGCTAGGCACGGTCTGTGCATAACCCGATACTTCGACGCCGCTCAAGCTGCGCATGACGAAAGTTCCTTGCCGAATGCAGCCCCTCCGCGCTGACCCCTTTGCCTCATACGACCCCGGCGCGTACTACTGCGAACTCACCGCCCGCGCCGGCGACGACGGTTCGGCGGCCCTGGTGCGGGGGCGTATCGCCGCGATCGGCCTCGACGCGCTGCGCAAGCGGGCCCGGGCAGCCGAACGCGACCTGTTCGACCTCGGCATCACCTTCACGGTGTACTCCGAGGCGAACGCCGTCGACCGCATCCTGCCGTTCGACTGCGTGCCCCGTATCATCAACGCCCGCGAATGGTCCGTGCTGGAGCGCGGCGTCGCCCAGCGGGTCCGGGCGCTCAACCTGTTCCTGGCCGACATCTACAACGCCCGGCACATCGTCAACGATGGCGTGGTCCCGCACCAGCTCGTCTACGGCAATGCCAACTATCGCCCGGAGATGGACGGCTTCCCGGTGCGGTTCGGCACCTATGTCCATATTTGCGGCATCGACATCGTGCGCGATGAACACGGCGCGTTCTGCGTGCTCGAAGACAACGCCCGCACCCCCTCCGGCGTGTCCTACGTCGTCGAGAACCGGCATTTGATGCTGCGCGCCTTCCCCGACCTCGTCGCCGGCATGAACCTGCGGCCGGTCGACGACTATGGTCGCCGCCTGCGCAACGCCATGGACGAGATTGCGCCCGAAGGGATCGACGACCCCCAGGTCGTGCTGCTGTCGCCTGGCATCTACAACTCCGCCTATTTCGAGCACGTCTTCCTGGCCCGCGAGATGGGCGTGCCGCTGGTCGAGGGCGCGGACCTTACGGTGGAGGACGACCGTGTCTGGATGCGCACGACGGAGGGTCTCACCCGCGTCCACACCATCTACCGCCGCATCGCCGACGATTTCCTGGACCCAACGGTGTTCCGTGCCGACAGCATGCTGGGCGTGCCCGGCCTGATCGGCGCATGGCGGCGCGGCTACGTGACGCTGGCCAACGCCGTCGGCACCGGAGTCGCCGACGACAAGGCGATCTACGCCTACATGCCGCGCATCATCAGATATTACCTCAATGAGGACGCCATCCTGCCCAACGTCGAAACCCATATCTGCGGCGAGCCCGGGGGCCTGGCCTATACCCTGGCCAACTTCGAGAAGCTCGTCGTGAAGCCGGTGGGCGAGAGCGGCGGCTATGGCATTACCGTCGGCCCCCGCGCGAGCCGGGCCGAGCTCGACGCCGCCCGCGCGCTGCTGGCCGCCGACCCCGGCAACTGGATCAGCCAGCCGATGATCTCCCTGAGTGTCGCGCCGACGTTGACCGACGCCGGCCTGCGCCCGCGCCATCTGGACCTGCGTCCCTTCGCCATCACCGGCCGGGACACCTGGGTGCTGCCCGGCGGCCTGTCCCGTGTCGCCCTGAAGGAGGGCAGCCTGATCGTCAACTCGTCCCAGGGCGGCGGGTCGAAGGACACCTGGGTGCTGGCGGAATGATCGGCCTCGCGCACCATACCCCGCTGCTGACCCGCGACGCCGAGGGGCTGTTCTGGATGGCCCGCTACCTCGAGCGGGTCGAGAACCTCGCCCGGCTGATCGACGTCACGCAGACGTTCGAGAGCCCTGGGCGCGAGGCGGAATCGTGGGCGGCGCTGGTCGCCATCAACTCCGACCAAGCCGGGCTGCAGCAGCGCGGCCTGCAGATCGACGCGGCGAACGTGAAGCGGTTCTATCTGCTGGACCCGACCAGCCCGACCGGCATCCTTTACAGCATCGAGGCCGCGCGCACCAACGCCTGCAAGCTGCGCCCGCTGATCAGCACCGAGATGTGGATGCAGCTCAATGTCTTTCATGGCGAGCTGCTCGCCATCGAGCCGTGGGAGCTGGACGGCGACGCGCTGTCCCGCCTGTGCCGCCGCATCAAGGAGGGCGTGCAGGCGCACACCGGCATCACCGAGGGCACGTTCTTCCGCGACCAGGGCTGGCACTTCTACGAGCTCGGCCGCCTGATCGAGCGTGCCGACCAGACGACCCGGCTGCTCGATATCAAATACCACCTGCTCACGCCGGGTTCGGCAGAGGAGCGCCGGGTGGTCGAGCTTACGCAATGGAATGCGCTGCTGCGGGCGGCGGCCGGCTATCACGCGTTCCGCCGGGTGGCGCAGGCGGGTTTTGTGCCAGCGGATGTCGTGGCGTTCCTGCTGGGCGATACCTCGTTCGCCCGCAGCGTCGCGCTGTGCGTAGGGCAAATGGAGTGGCATCTCAGCGCGCTGCGCACTCGCTACGGCCTGCGCGACACCGCGCCGGTGCTGGAACGCATCGAGGATATCCGTGCCGCGCTCGGCGCGCCGGTGCTGCGGCTGTTGCCGGATGGACTGCATGACTTCCTGGATGGCATGCAGCGCGACCTCGGCGATTTGGGCGAGCTGATTGGGACGATGTTCTTCCGCGATTGGCGCCCGCTGAAGCAGAGTCAATCGAGTACTCAGGGCAGTCAATCCCAGTCGCAAGGCGGTCAGTCGCAATCCCAAGGCGGTCAGTCGCAATCCCAAGGCGGTCAGTCGCAATCCCAAAGCCAGACGATGGCCGGGCCTTGGAACACCACCGGGTAACTTGACGGGCCAACCGCCTGCGCCATGTGTCCAGCAATGGATAGGGAGCGCGGCATGCGGGTATGGTTGGTTTCGGCGCTGCTGGTCCTCAATGTATCGGCGACGCTCGCACAGCAGGTCGCGCCGGCCGGCATCCCGGCCGATCGTTTCCCGAAGCCGGCGCGCCCAATTGCCAGCATCATTTCCGACCGCTGGTCGAGCGAGGACACCCGCGAGCATGCCGGCGAGGCGGCGGCCGTCATGCAGTTCCTCGATATACGGCCGGGCCTGGCGGTGGCCGACATCGGCGCGGGCTCCGGATACTACACCGCGCGGCTGTCCCGGCGCGTCGGTCCCACAGGCCGGGTTTTGGCCGAGGACATCATGCCCGACTACATCGCCAACCTGCAGCGCCGGGTCACGACGGAGGGCCTGGGCAACGTGACGCTCGCGCTGGGCCAGGCGCACGACCCGCGCTTGCCGGCAAAATCGGTCGACCTCGCGCTGCTTGTGCATATGTATCACGAGATCGATCAGCCGTTCGGCCTGTTGGTCAACCTGCTTCCGGCCCTGCGGCCCGGCGCACGCGTCGCCATCCTGGACGCCAACCGGCCGCCGCTGCAGCACGGCACCCCGCCGGCTTTGCTCGAATGCGAGCTCCGCGCCGTCGGCTACCGGCAGATCGGTTTTCACCCGCTGGAGAATGGCGCCACCTACCTCGCCGTGTTTGCTCCGCCGGGCCAGGCGCCCGCGCCGGATAGCATCGTCCCTTGCCGGAGCGAGACGGCGCGGTAGTCCTGCGATAGACAAGCCGCACTCCCTGCCCGCATCGTTCAGCAACTGAGCGTTTGAGGGCATATGAGCGGGTGTGATCTCGATGCGGAATGGCTGGAAGCGGACGGGCAGGGCGGCTTTGCCTCCGGCACGGTGGGTGGCTTGCGCACCCGGCGCTACCACGCGCTGCTGCTGTCGGCGCTGCACCCTCCCACGGGCCGCGTCGTGCTGGTAAACGGCATCGAGGCCTGGGTCGAGCAGGACAACGGCTCGGTGCCGCTCACCAGTCAGCATTACGCTCCGGACATTGTGCACCACGACGCCCGGGACCTCATCGCGGCATTCAGCATACTGCCTTGGCCCACCTGGAGCTTCCGCCTTCCGGATGGCAGCGAGCTTTGCCATGAGCTGCTGGTCGACCGCGACTCGGGCCAAACGCTGCTGCGCTGGCGGCGCGTAGGGGGCGATAGCGCATGCCGCCTAAAGGTCCGTCCGCTGCTGTCGGGCCGCGACTACCACGCCCTTCATCACGAGAACGCTGCATTTGAATTTGCCAGCCGCGTTCAGGATGGCCCGGGAGGCATCAGCGTCACCTGGCGCCCGTATGCGACGCTTCCGGCCATCACCGCCATGGGCAACGCGACCTTTGCGGCGGCGCTGGACTGGTATCGCAATTTTCTCTACACAGCCGAGCGGGACCGCGGCTTGGACTTTATTGAGGACCTCGCCACGCCTGGCGTCTTCACCTGGGATCTTGCAGCCGGCCCGGCGAGCCTTTCGCTGCAGGTGGGCGAAGGCCCGCACGCGTCGCCAGTGGAGCAGGCGACGGAGATCGATGCCAGTGAACGCCGCCGACGCGGCACATTGGCGCCGCCGGAAGGTTCGGTCCGGTCTTATCTCGTCAGCCGCGCCAAGGGGCCGACCATCGTCGCGGGCTATCCATGGTTCACCGACTGGGGCCGGGACACTTTCATAGCGCTGCGCGGATTGCTGCTGGCGACGGGCCGGCTCGCCGAGGCCGAGCAGATCCTGCTCGCCTGGTCCGGCTTGGTCAGCGAGGGCATGATGCCCAACCGCTTTCCCGACGATGGCGGGACGCCTGAGTATAATTCGGTGGACGCCTCGCTGTGGTTCGTGGTGGCCGTGCACGATTTCCTTATTGCCGCGCCCGAGACGCCGTGCCGTGCCGCATTGCAAGTCGCGGCGAGCCTGATCCTGGACGGTTATGCGCGCGGCACCCGGTTCGGCATCGCGGCGGACGCGGACGGCCTGTTGCGCGCCGGCGTGCCCGGCCAGCAGCTGACCTGGATGGATGCGAAGGTCGGGGACTGGGTCGTGACGCCGCGCGTCGGCAAGCCGGTCGAGGTGCAGGCGCTGTGGGTCAACGCGCTGCGGATTGGTGCGGCCTGGCAGCCGAAGTGGCATGCGCAGGCCGACCTGGCGCAGGCGTCGTTTTTGGGGCGCTTCCCCGACCCGGATACGGGCGGCCTGGCCGACGTCGTCGACGTGGATGGCGTGGCGGGCCAGGTCGACCGCCGGGTTCGCCCCAACCAGATCTTCGCGGTTGGCGGCCTGCCGGTCGCACTGCTGACTGGGTCGTCGGCACGGCGCGTAGTGGACCTGGTTGAGGCGCGGCTGCTGACTCCCCTGGGCCTTCGCACCCTGGCGCTAAACGATCCCGCCTACGTCGGCCGCTACGCCGGCGACCAGATGCAGCGCGACGGTGCCTATCACCAGGGCACCGTCTGGCCCTGGCTGATCGGGCCCTTCATCGAAGCTTGGCTCCGCGTCCGCGGCAACAGCCTCGCTGTAAGGGCCGAAGCCAGTGCACGCTTCCTCGCTCCGCTCCGCGCGCATTTGGGCGTGGCCGGGCTTGGCCATGTGTCGGAAGTGGCGGACGGCGACGCCCCGCATACGCCGGGCGGCTGCCCGTTCCAGGCGTGGTCCCTCGGTGAACTGCTGCGCGCGGAAAAGCTGGTGGCGGCTTGACCCTGTTCGACACGGCCGAGGGCCGCCGCCTGCTCGCCATTGGACCCGGCGCCCGCTGGCGCCGCTGGGGACCCTACCTCGCCGACCGCCAATGGGGCACCGTCCGAGAGGATTACAGCCCCGGCGGCACCGCTTGGGATTACTTGCCGCACGACCACGCCCGCAGTCGCGCCTATCGCTGGGGCGAGGACGGGCTCGCCGGGTTCAGCGACGACCATCAGACCTGGTGCCTGGCGCTGGCCCTCTGGAATGAACGCGATCCGATTCTAAAGGAGCGGCTGTTCGGCCTCACCAACGACCAGGGCAATCACGGCGAGGACGTGAAGGAGCGCTATTTCTTCACCGATGGAACGCCGACCCATTCGTATATGCGCATGCTGTACTGCTATCCGCAGCAGGCCTTCCCGTATCAGCAGCTGCTCGACGGCAATCGCGAGCGTGGGCTGGACCAGCCGGAGTTCGAGATCGGCGACACCGGCGTGTTCGACGCCGGCTGGTTCGACGTCACGGTGGAGTATGCGAAGGCCGGTCCGGACGACGTGCTGCTGCAGGTGACCGCGCTCAACCGCGGCAGCGCCCCGGCGCCGCTGCACATCCTGCCGCAGTTTTGGGCGCGCAACAGCTGGTCGTGGGACAGCGGGGCGCGGCCCAGCCTGCGGCTCGCGGCCGACGGATCGGTGCGCGCGGCCCGCAAAGGCTGGCGGCCGCGGCGGTTCACGGTCGAAGGCGGCTATCCCTTGCTGTTTTGCGAGAACGACACCAATACGCGCCGCCTGTTCGGCTCCGATCACGCCGGACCATTTAAAGACGGGATCAACGACTTCGTCGTGCACGGCGACAAGGGCGCGCTGTCCCTGGACGACAGCGGCACCAAATGCGCCGCCCACGCCCACTTCCTCGTGCCGCCCGGCGAGCGGGTGCAGCTCCGGGCCCGGCTGCGCACGGAGGATGGCAAGCCCGCCCAAGGTGAGTTCGATGCCGTGATGGGGATGCGCTGTAATGAGGCGGACGAGTTCCACGCGGTGCTCTCCCACCGGATTGTGGGCCAGGACCGCAAGCAGGTGCAGCGCCAGGCCTTCGCCGGCTTGCTGTGGACCAAGCAGTGCTATCACCTCGACGTACGGCGCTGGCTCGCTGGCGACCCGGCCCAGCCCGCGCCACCGCCAGGCCGGGAAAATGGCCGCAACCGGGAGTGGCGGCACCTCGACAACGCCGACGTGCTCTCGATGCCGGATAGCTGGGAGTATCCGTGGTATGCCGCCTGGGACCTGGCATTCCACGCGGTGGCGTTCGCCGAGCTGGACCCAGAGTTCGCCAAATCGCAGCTCATCCTGCTGACCCGCGAATGGTATATGCATCCGAACGGCCAGCTGCCGGCCTATGAATGGGCGTTCGGCGACGTGAACCCACCCGTGCACGCCTGGGCGGCGCTGCGGGTCTATGAGCGCGACGCCGTGCTGACCGGGACGCCGGACCGGGCTTTCCTGGAGAGCGTGTTCCACAAGCTGATGATTAACTTCACCTGGTGGGTGAACCGCAAGGACCCGGACGGGCGCAACGTGTTCCAGGGCGGGTTCCTGGGCCTCGACAATATCGGCCTGTTCGACCGGTCGAAGCCGCTGCCGACCGGCGGCACGCTCGACCAGGCCGACGGCACCGCCTGGATGGCGATGTATGCGCTGAACCTGATGCGCATCGCGCTGACCCTCGCACGTGAGAACGCCGTGTATGAGGACGTCGCGACCAAGTTTTTCGAGCACTTCCTGCTGATTGCCGAGACCATGTCGAACCTCGGCGACGGCGGGCTATGGGACGAGGTCGACGGCTTCTACTTCGACGTGCTGCGCCTGCCGGACGGGTCGACGGAAAAGCTGCGCATCCGGTCCCTGGTCGGCCTGATACCATTGTTCGCGGTGGAGGTGCTGGAGCCCGATATGGTCGCCGCCACGCCGGGCTTCGCCAGCCGGCTGCAGTGGTTCCTGAATCATCGGCCGGAACTCGCGGCCCTGGTGTCCCGGTGGACCGAGCCCGGCCTGGGCGAACGCCAACTGCTGTCCCTGTTGCGCGGCCATCGCATGAAAGCGTTGCTGCGCCGTATGCTGGACGAGGCGGAGTTCCTGTCGCCCTACGGCGTCCGTTCGCTGTCGAAGGCGTATTTGACCCGCCCCTACGTGCTGGAGCGCGACGGCCAGCGCTTCACGATCGAATATGTCGCAGGCGCCAGCCGCACGCGCGCATTCGGCGGCAACTCCAATTGGCGGGGTCCCGTATGGATGCCGGTCAACATGCTGCTGATCGACAGCTTGCGGAAGTTCCACCGCTACTATGGCCCGGAGTTCCGGGTGGAGTGTCCGGTCGGCTCCGGCATCAGGCTGGATTTGAACCAGGTGGCCGACGAGCTGTCCGAGCGATTGGCCCGGCTGTTCTTAATCAACGAGCATGGCCGCCGCCCGGCGATGACGAGCGAGCCGCGGGACGACGCCGTCCTGTTCCATGAGTATTTCGATGGCGATACCGGCCTGGGCCTCGGAGCCTCACACCAGACTGGCTGGACCGCCCTGGTCGCGCTGCTGCTGACCGCGCGCGCATGACGCTTGCCAACCCATTCGCGCATTGTATTAACAACTATGATCTCGCTCACCTTTGCCGCCATGGCGTTCATCGCCATCCATCTCGGCGTGTCCGGCACCTTGCGGGACCGGATCGTGGCGCGCATCGGGCTGCGCAGCTACATGGTCGCCTTCTCCGTCGCGTCGGTCGGGGCGATCGTTTGGCTGATTTCGGCCTATAAAGCGGCTGAGTACGTGCCGACCTGGGGGCAGTTGGAGTGGTGGAAGCCGGTCATGATCGCGCTGATGCTGCCGGCGTTCCTGCTTGTGGTCATCGGCCTGACGACGCCGAACCCGACCTCGGTGGCGCAGGAAGCCCTGGTGGATCGTCCGCCGCAGGGCATCGTCCGCATCACCCGGCATCCGTTTTTGATGGGCGTCGCGCTTTGGGCGGGCGTGCACCTGATCGGCAACGGCGACGTGGCGTCGCTGCTGTTCTTTGCGGCGCTCGCGATCGTCGCGGTGGCCGGCACCGCCTCGATCGACGCCAAGCGCCGCCGGCTGCTGGGGGCGTCGGCGTGGAACGTGTTCGCATCCCGCACCTCCATCGTGCCGTTCGCCGCGATCGCTGCGGGCCGCAACAGCCTCTTGATGCGGGAGATGGGCTGGTGGCGCCCGGCGGCGGGGCTCGTTGCGTATGCGCTCATGCTGGGCGGGCACGCGCATATCATCGGGGTTTCGCCATGGCCGGCATGACCTATCGGTAGGGTCCTCATTGGCTGCCGCGTCCGGAAGTTCGCCGTTCCTGCGAAACGCGGACTTCCTGGGTTCGAGCAGTCGATCTGTAAGATTACCTTTACATAACTCATCTGCGGTTCAAGCTAGCTGATTCTAAACCATTGATGCTGCGAGCAAAGCAACGATGGCATAATCGTTGCATCTTCAGAAGATCATTGGCTCGTTGGTTCGGCTAGAACCGAGTTGCGGATTGGAGATCATCGATGAAAACATCAGTTGCGGCGGCGCTTGCGATTGGCTTTGGCCTCGTTGTGAGTGCGCCCGCTTACGCGACCGTCAACGTGCTGTGGTATAACGGTTCCAACGACGGCTTCGCTGCTGCGGAGGACGCACTTGCCACGCCTGGCATCGGAGATCCCTCCAGTGCTACCTGGTCCATCACCCATTGGTATGGCGGCACTGCAAAGCCCAGCGGCGCATTTGACGTCCTGGTGGTCGGTTCGGCGAGCGCAAGCGCACCGGGCTCCCTGATTGGAGACCTTCCGGCTTTCGGCAACCGCGTTCTCGTCACTGGGCAGGACGCCGACTTTCATTTGACCAACAGTCCCGGCGCTGCCAACTTCGACGGACCGCGTGGTTTCTTGCGCGATGCCATCAACTGGGCCGCTGGCGGAACGGGCCTGGGTGTCGTCGAACTGAGTCCCGGGGAAGGCGGGATTGCGCTTGCTGACCTAGGTATCACCGGTATTAACAACGATGGCGGCTTTACTGATACCGTTGATATACCTAGCGCGTTTGCGGCATTCCCGATCAATACCAACCTATCGTCCGCCGGCCTGAGCAATTGGGGAACCTCCGCGCATGATGACTGGTCCAGCGTTACCTCTGCTTGGACGGG
>JAABUM010001017.1_pt1 | contig 44201 bp, 51 predicted proteins | sample 5559161 | NCBI WGS metagenome assembly JAABUM01 (sample SAMN10711868, study PRJNA513369) | rock metagenome | isolation source: Antarctica rocks | place: Antarctica: Victoria Land, Siegfried Peak nord
CCCCACGCTGCACCGTGTGGCGGGAGGGGTTTCTCACCCCCCGGAGCTGTTCGGTAGTTAGTCCTCCATCTCGGTGTCCTCCTTTCCAGTCGAGAGTGAGAGGGACGTGCTTGGCGCACTGACGGGTTGGAGGTCGAGAGAGAGTCTTTCGGCCGCCCGTCGCGGAGTATCCCGACATGGCAACCGCCGTTCAGAAGATTGCGCTCAACACCGCGCGCGACATCCCCTTCAACAAGCTCATCCTGTCCCAGACCAACGTCCGGCGCGTCAAGGCCGGCGTCTCGATCGAGGAGCTCGCCGAGTCCATCGTCCGGCGCGGACTTCTCCAGAGCCTGAATGTCCGGCCGGTGCTGGACGCCGATGGCGTCGAGACCGGGATGTTCGAGGTGCCGGCGGGCGGGCGGCGCTACCGCGCGCTTGAACTCCTCGCCAAACAGAAGCGGGTGGCCAAGGTCCAGCCAGTGCCGTGCGTCGTCCGCGCCGCCGACGCCAACACCACGCCCGAGGAGGATTCGCTCGAGGAAAACGAGCAGCGCGCGCCGCTGCATCCGCTCGACCAGTTCCGGGCGTTTCAGACGCTGCGGATAAAGGGGCTCGACGAGGACGAGATCGCCGTCGCCCGCAACGTCAGCGTTCAAGTCGTAAAGCAGCGGCTGCGGCTGGCCTCGGTCTCGCCCAAACTGCACGAGGTCTATGCCGAGGACGGCATGAGCCTCGAACAGCTCATGGCCTTCTCGGTCTCCGGGGACCATGCCCGTCAGGAGCAGGTCTGGGAAAGCCTGTCCAAGACCTACTACAAGGAGGCCTATCAGATCCGCCGGGCGCTGACCGAGAGCAGCGTGCGGGCGTCCGACCGTCGCGCGCAGTTCGTCGGGCTCGCCGCCTATGAGGAGGCTGGCGGCATGATCCTGCGCGACCTGTTCCAGGGCGACGATGGCGGCTGGCTGCAGGATGTCGGACTGGTCGATATGCTCGTCGCCGAGAAGCTGCGCGAAGCAGCCGAGGCGATCGGTGCCGAGGGCTGGAGGTGGGTCGAGGCCGCGACGGACTTTCCCTACGGCCATACGGCGGATTTGCGCCGGTTGAACGGCGTTGCGCCACGGCTGTCCGACGAAGAGCAGGCGGCCCGAGAGGCTTTGGCCGAGGAACTTGACCGGCTCTACGCCGAACATGAGGGCGACGAAGACCTCCCCGATGAGGTCGATGCGCGCCTGGCCGAGATCGAGACCGCGATCGAGGCGTTCGACAGCCGGCCGACGCTCTACGATGCAGCCGAGGTCGCGCGCGCCGGCGCGTTCGTCTCCGTCGACGGCCCCGGCAATCTGCGCGTCGATCGCGGCTATGTCCGGGCCGAGGACGAGGCGCCCGTCGTTACCGAGCCCGATGGCGGCGAGACCGATGCGGCGGGTACCGATGGCGCGGACGGATCGGAACCGTCCGCTCCCGGCACCCAGCGCGCGGTGATCACCGTTGGCGGCCAGGCCGAGCCGGACGAGGACGAGGAAGACGTCATCCGGCCCTTGCCGGATCGGCTCGTGACCGAGCTCACCGCGCACCGGACGCTGGCGTTGCGCGATGCGGTGGCCAACGATCCGCACGTCGCGATGACCACCTTGCTGCACAAGCTGGTCCTCGACACCTTCCAGCATAACAGCAGCACCGGCTGCCTGGACGCGTCGGTCCGGCACGTCTTCTTTCCGGTCCAGGCAGCGGACCTGAAGGACAGCGCGTCGGCCACAGCGATTGCCGAGCGGCAGGAGGCGTGGAAGGTCGATCTGCCGACCGACGACGATGCGCTGTGGGACAGGCTCGCGACACTCGACGACGCCAGCCGCTCCGCCCTTCTGGCGCATTGCGTCTCGTTCGGCGTCAACGCGCTCTATGAGAAGGTCGATCGCTACGGTGGCGGTCTGTCGCAGCATGGACTCGAACGCCGACTCGCCCAAGCCGACCGCCTGGCCCGCGCCGTTGGGCTTGACATGGTCGATGCTGGATGGCGGCCGACCGTGGACAACTATCTCGGCCGCGTCACCAAGCCCCGCATCCTCGAAGCGGTGCGCGAGGCGAAGGGCGAACAGGCGGCGCAGCTGATCGACCATCTCAAGAAGGGCGACATGGCGAAGGAAGCCGAGCGGCTGCTGGCTGGCACGGGCTGGCTGGCGCAACCCCTCCGCAGCGCAACGGACGCTTCAGACAGCGATGTGGCGGCCACCGCTGGGGATGCCGAGGTCGAAAGCCTGCCGGCGTTCCTTGCCGACGACTATGAAGGCGACGCCGACGCGGAGACCGATCTCGACGAGGCTGCGGCCGACCTCGATTCCGAGCCACACGCCATCGCCGCTGAGTGATGCGCGACTTCAGCGGGGCGGCTTCGGCCGTCCCGCACCTTTTCCATCCATTCAGGAGATCGGCCATGTCCGACACCAATCCCGTGATCGACCCCGAGGCGCTCTGGGCGCAGGTCGAAGCCCAGCATGCCGCCCGTGCCCGCCTCACCGAACAGGCGCTTCCCCAGAACAAGACAGCGCTGTTCGACGCGCTGGCCACTGCCGGAATCGCCAGCGTCCTCGTGACCTTCGACGGCGTCGGCGACTCCGGTCAGATCGAAGGCATCGACGCCACCATCGACGGCACACCCGCCGAACTGCCGGGCGTCGAAATCGAGATCGTCACGCCCGCCCGGGATGGCTCCGGTCTGGATCGCCGGACCTGCGCAGTGCCGGAAGCGATCGAAACCCTCGCATACGCCTTCCTCGAAGCGACCCACGGCGGCTGGGAGAACAACGAGGGCGCGTTCGGCGAGTTCACCTTTGCCGTCCCCGAGCGAACGATCGCGCTCGACTACAACGAGCGGATCGAGACGTCCGAATATCATGGCCACGAGTGGTGAGGAGGGAATGATGGGACATTGTTATCATCACGCGCTGTCGTCGGTGAGGAAGTGGGGCGGGACGGCGGAGGATTATCTGCCGCTACACCAATGGTTCGACGAATCGAAGGAGATCACCGCCGACTTCCGCCATCGCGCGCTCAGGCACCACGCCCAGGGCGTATTCGAACTGGAGCGCCGGTTCGGGGCAACAATTACCATCTCGACGGGCCGCGTCGTGCCGGTGCGACTGATCGGCGAACAGCACGTCGTCGAAGATCTCGGCTTCATTCCGAGCTTCGCCGACTGGGTACGCTGCATCCGTCCCGAGCCCTGGATGGGACGCGCCCAGCCGATCCACAAACTGGTCGATCCGTTCGCCGCGGTAGCGTCGGAGGCGTCCATCGCCCCGGCTGAGCGACCCGGCTCACAAGTGGTCGGAGGTGCGTCATGACCGTCGCCTACCCGCTGCGGGTCTTCTTCGACTGTTCGACCGCGCATCTGTCGCCGTCGTCGCGCAGCTACCTCGACGCTCGCTGCGAACGCGACGATCTGGTGGCCCGCACGCCCTATGGCTGGTTCGTGTGGGCGGAAGAAGCGCCCGACGACGATGTGCCCACCGACCTCGCGGGCATCATGGCGCACGCCCGAACCTTCGCCGCCGAATACATCCTGTTCGACCGCGACGCGCCCGAAAACCCGTCGCTTCCGGAGTTCGACTGGCCTGACTGACGGCCATCAAAACCTGTCCCGATCAACCTGAAGCCCGGCCATCGCGCCGGGCTTCGTCGTTCAAGGAGCCTGTCATGGCCGATTATTTCACCCATTTCTCCTGCATGTTCGACGTCGGCTCGGCCGACAACGCTACAGCCGCCGAGGCGATACGCCGTCGGCAGGCAGACGAGCTGGACGTGGCCGAGGGCCGCGATTTCGGCTTCGAGATGGAGATCGACACCGCCCGCGGTCCGGGCGCGCTGTGGATCAGCTCGGACGGCTATGGCGAGCCCGAGCACGTCATCGCCTTTGTGCTCGCCTGCGCCGAGACGTTCGATCTCACCGGTCGCTGGGGCTTCACCTGGGCGCTGACCTGTTCGAAGCCTCGGCTCGATGGCTTCGGCGGCGGCGCGCAGGTGCTCGACCTCGGTGCCCGCAAAAGCCTCGCCTGGATGGACTGCGATCAATGGCTGATCGCCATGATCGACCCCGCGACCGACCCCGACAAGGGCGTCACCTTCGCCTGAACCACTTTTTCAAATCCACCAAGCACGGCCCGCCGCATGGCGGGCCGTCTTCGTTTCAGGAGATACCACGATGAACTGCACCGCCGATTGCGGCTATACGCCCGACGTCAAGCGCCGCTTCCACTCCACCGCCCGCACCCGCCTCCGTCAGATCGCACAGGAGCTGCGGCTACCCGCCGGCAGCTAGGACCTGCGCTCGAACCAGGGCGGTGTCGCCGTTTCGGGCGAGATCACGCTTCATCACGAGGCCGTCTACATCCAGGTCAGCCAGTCCGCCTTGGGCGCCGGCATGGGCGTGCTGATCCGCACGTGCCAGGGCCGTAGCGACTACACGGGCGGACCGAATAACTTCGCGCCGCTCTATATGCTCGATGACATCCCCGCACTCGCCGAGCGGGTGCGGGCTGTCGCTGGCCGTCAACCGGGCTTCGCCGCCGCCGCCTGACCTTCCCGTTTCATCAACTTCGACCCTACGCCCGGCCCTCGTGCCGGGCGTTGTCGTTTCAGGAGACCCGTCATGGGCTGGCTCTACATGCAATCTCTGCGCGGCCACGCCGGGCCGCGCGCCTACCTTGATGCTCAGTTCACTTATGAGCGACCCGAGCATCGTTCCCGCGTGCTGCGTTCGGCGCTGGTGGCAATGCAGACCTACTACGCCGCGCTGGAGATCGTGCGCGCTGGCGGCGAGCGCGAGGTGACCGCGCTCGTCTGCCTGGTCCGCTACAACCCGCGCGACCGCGACGGCTACATCTTCGGCTACAAGGACCGAGACGAAAGCATGGGGCCGTGCGAGTCCGAGTGCCCACCGGCCATTCTCGACCTGCTTATGCCCACGGAACGGCCGTACGCGGTCGCGTGGCGCGAGCGCTGTCGCACCGCCGCCGCTCGGCGCGCCTCCAAGCCGAAGCTGCGATCCGGCCAGACGATCGTCTTCGCCGAGCCAATCACCTTCAGCGACGGCGCGACATTCGATCGGATGGTCGTCGTGCTCGATCCGCACCGCCCACGACAAGTCCGGTTCCGACCGGCGGAGGGTCCGGGGCTATACCGGATCAGCCACCTCGACACCCGAGACTACCGGGTCGAGGACACCTCGGCGTAGCCGACGGATCCCGTATCCGAGGGCTCGGCGCTGGCGCGCCGGGCCCTTTTCTCTTGGGACCAAGCAGAGAGCGAGAGGGTCGCCGGGAAGGGGCGAGCCAGGCGGGCTTGAGAGAGAGCGCCGGTCGGTTCGATCCCCCTCTTTTCCGGAGTTTCATCCCATGTCGACCGCTTCCGCCGGGCTCGCGCCCGTTCCCTTCGCAGCGCCTTCCATTCCCGCCGGACCGGCGGTGATCACCGCCGCCCAAGCGTTTCTGCCGGCGCTCGCGCGCGGCCAAGCCGTCGATGCCCGCATCTTGCGCGAGGCGATGACGACCGCCTTTGGCGGCTCCGATGCCGAAGGTTTTTGGGCGTGGAAGGACGCCTACGAAGCCTGCGAAGTCGGACAGCTGCTGTTCCTCCGCCGGTTTGGCCCGGCCATGCGCGCCAAGCCCGCCCCGGCGCAGCTCGCGATGCTCGGCAAGATCGCCACGCTCCTGCCGACCCACACGCGCCGCTCGGAGGAAAGTCAGGCCCTCCAGCAGTTCTCGACGCCGATCCCGCTCGGCTTCGTCGCCGCGACCGCCGCCGCCATCACCGCGGCGGACGTGGTAATCGAGCCCTCGGCCGGCACCGGGTTGCTGGCGGTCTTCGCCGAACTCGCGGGCGCGGCGCTGGCGCTCAATGAGCTGGGCGATACCCGCGCCGACCTGCTCGCCTCCCTGTTTCCGGCCGCGAGCGTCACCCGCTTCGACGCGGCTTACATCCACGACCACCTCGACCCGCAGCTCCGGCCGAGCGTGGTGCTGATCAACCCACCCTTCTCGGCCGGCGCGCATGTCGACGGACGCGTTGCCGACGCCGCCTACCGCCACATCGCCTCGGCACTGGCGCGTCTGGCCGACGGCGGCCGCCTCGTCGCCATCACCGGCGCATCCTTCTCGCCGGAGAACCCGACTTGGGCCGCCGCCTTTGCTCGCCTGCAGGAGCGCGGGCGCGTCGTGTTCACCGCTGCGGTCGATGGCCGCGTCTACGCGCGCCACGGCACCACGACAGAGACGCGTCTGACCGTCATCGACCGTGTAATGCCTGGCGACGCTGCCGTGACAGCTTCGCGCGGCGTGGCGCCCGACACGGCGACATTGCTGGATTGGGTGACCCGCCACGTACCGCCGCGTCCGAACTGCACGCCGAGCCGCCTTTCCGGTTCGCCGGATCGGCGTAAAGCCGCTTCCACGCCGATCCGGCTTCGCACGGAGCCTCGCTCACTGGCACCGGTCGCGGCGGACGCCATCGAACTGGTCTACGAGGCGGTGGATGCCTCGCCGCCGGAGGGTGCTCGCCTCAGCGAGGCGCTCTATGAGCCGTTCGCGCTTCAGGCCATCCGCATCCCGAGCGCGCGGCCGCACCCAACGCCGCTCGTGCAGTCGGGCGCGATGGCGAGCGTTCGCCCGCCGCTCCCGACCTACCGGCCGCATCTTCCCCCCGGTCTGGTCGACCAGGGCCTGCTCTCCGACGCCCAGCTCGAAACCGTGGTCCTCGCCGGCGAGGCGCATTCCGCCCAGCTCGCGGGTGCCTGGACCGTGGACGCCACTTTCGACGTGGTCGCGGCCGCGCCCGATGACGCCGAGGCAGCGATCCGCTTCCGCCGCGGGTTCATGCTCGGCGACGGCACCGGAGCGGGCAAGGGCCGCCAGGTCGCGGGCATCATCCTCGACAACTGGCTGAAATGCCGTCGTCGCGCGCTTTGGGTGTCGAAGTCCGACACGCTGATCGAGGACGCCCAACGCGACTGGTCGGCGCTCGGCCAGGAGCGCCTTCTCATCCAGCCGCTGTCGCGCTTCCGGCAGGGGACTCCCGTCCGTCTGGACGAAGGCATCCTATTCGCCACCTACGCTACGCTGCGCTCCGACGCGCGAGAGGAACGTGTATCGCGCGTCCAGCAGATCGTAGATTGGCTGGGGTCCGACTTCGACGGAGTGATCGTCTTCGACGAGAGCCATGCCATGCAGAACGCTGCCGGCGGCAAGGGTGAACGCGGCGACGCCGCGCCTTCGCAGCAGGGCCGTGCGGGCTTGCGACTCCAGCACGCGCTGCCCAACGCGCGCGTACTCTATGTGTCGGCGACCGGCGCCACCACCGTCCAGAACCTCGCTTACGCGCAGCGCCTCGGCCTCTGGGGCGGCGAGGATTTCCCCTTCGCCACGCGGCCTGAGTTCGTCGCCGCGATCGAGACCGGCGGTGTCGCGGCGATGGAAGTGCTGGCCCGCGACCTAAAGGCGCTCGGCCTCTACACCGCCCGCTCGCTCTCCTACGACGGGGTCGAGTACGAGCTCGTGGAGCATCCGCTCACGCCCGAGCAGACCCGCATCTACGACGCCTATGCGGGCGCCTTCCAGGTCATCCACGCCAACCTCGACGCGGCGCTGGAAGCGACCGGCGTCACCGGCACAGGCCCGGACGGCGGATCTAAGACGCTGAACGCTCAGGCCAAGTCGGCGGCACGCTCGGCCTTTGAGTCGTCCAAGCAGCGTTTCTTCAATCACCTGATCACGGCGATGAAGACGCCGACGCTGATCGCCTCCGCCGAGGCGGATCTCGCGGCCGGCCATGCCTGCGTGGTGCAGATCGTCTCGACCGGCGAGGCGCTGATGGAGCGGCGCATCGCCGATATCCCGGCCGAGGAATGGGGCGACGTACAGGTCGACATCACTCCGCGCGAATATGTGCTCGACTATCTGGCCCACGCCTTCCCGACCCAGCTCTACGAGCCGTTCACCGATGGGGAGGGCAATCTCTCCTCCCGGCCGGTTTGCCGCGACGGTCAGCCCGTGCAGTGCCGCGATGCGGTCGAACGCCGCGACCGTCTGATCGAGCGGCTCGCGTCGCTGCCGCCCGTCCAAGGCGCGCTCGACCAGATCGTCCAGCGGTTCGGCACCGACATGGTCGCCGAGGTCACCGGCCGATCGCGCCGGATCGTCCGCAAGCGCGGCGACGACGGTGTCGATCGTCTCGCCATCGAGGGTCGGCCTGCTGGGGCCAACCTGGCTGAGACCGCCGCCTTTATGGAAGATGACAAGCGCATCCTTGTCTTCAGCGAGGCGGGTGGCACGGGGCGGTCGTACCACGCCGACCTCGGGGCCAGGAACCAGCGGCTACGTGTCCACTACCTGCTCGAGGCCGGCTGGAAGGCCGATGCCGCGATCCAGGGGCTCGGGCGCACCAACCGCACGCACCAGGCGCAGCCGCCGCTGTTCCGGCCGATCGCTACCGACGTGCGCGGCGAGAAGCGGTTCATCTCGACGATCGCGCGCCGCCTCGACACGCTCGGCGCCATCACCCGCGGCCAGCGGCAGACCGGCGGACAGGGGATGTTTCGTGCCTCCGACAATCTGGAGAGCGAGTATGCCCGCGCCGCGCTGCGGCAGCTCTACATGCTGTTGCTTCTCGGCAAGGTCGAGGGCTGCTCGCTGCAGCGGTTCGAGGACGCCACGGGACTGGCGCTGCGGACCCGCGACGGCGATATCAAGGAGGAGCTGCCGCCGATCACGCAGTTCCTCAACCGGGTGCTCGCGCTCACCATCGACCTGCAAAACCTGCTGTTCGAAGTGTTTGACGGCCTGCTCACCACCCGGATCGAGGGCGCGGTGGCGGCTGGCACTTACGACCTCGGCCTGGAGACGATCACCGCCGAGAGCTTGGGCGTCGTCGAACGCCGGACGGTCTACACCCATCCCTGCACCGGTGCGGAAACGCAGGCGCTGACCATCGCCCGGCGCGACCGCAACCGGCCGCTCAGCCTGGACGAGGCTCTGGAGCGTGGGACCGAGCCGCGCGCACGGCTGCTGGTCAACGGCAGGTCGGGCCACGCCGCGGTGCAGGTCCCCGGACCGAGCATCACGCTGGACGACGGCGAGGTGGAGCGCCGCATCCGGCTGCTGCGCCCGATGGAGCGTCGGGCCATGCCGCTGGACGCGCTCGTCGGGTCGAACTGGGAAGAGGTGGACGAAGCCTCCCTCTCGGCGGCGTGGCAGTCCGAGGTCGACGGGCTGCCCGAGTTCGTCGACAGCACCTTCTATGTCGTGACCGGACTGCTGCTGCCGATCTGGCGGCGGCTGCCCGACGACGGCTGCCGCGTCTACCGCCTGCAGGCCGACGACGGCGAGCGGGTGATCGGGCGGCTGGTTTCGCCGGCGTGGGTCGCCGACGCGCTTGGGGCGGAAGCGCCCGCGGTCGCGCCCGGCGACGCGTGGCACGCGGTGCTGGCCAAGGGCGCGGTGCTGCAACTCGCCGACGGGCTGACCGTGCGGCGCTCCAGCGTCATGCACGTCAACCGGGTCGAGCTGACCGGCTTCACCGACGGCATGGTCGACCGGCTGAAGGCGATGGGGCTCGTTTCCGAGATCATCAGCTGGCGGCTGCGCCTGTTCGTGCCGACGAGTGATCAGGGACCGGTGATCCTCGGCGTGCTCCTCGACCGTCACCCGCTCGCGCGGATGGTCGACCGCGCGGTTGCATGATCATGGATAGCCAGGCTTCCGACCTGGCGCACCGTCTCGCGCGCGATGCCGAGGCGGTGTGCCGACACTATCTCTCCAACGGCCGACGCGAGGGGGCCTATTGGCTTGTCGGCGACGCCGCCAACTCGGCGGGCCGCAGCCTTTACGTTCGCCTGCGTGGACCCGAGTCTGGCAAGGGCGCGGCGGGCAAATGGACCGATGCCGCTACCGGCGAGCACGGCGACCTGCTCGATATCGTACGCCTGAGCTGCAACCTCGCCACCGTCGGCGAAGCGATGGACGAAGCGCGCCTGTTCCTCAGCCTGCCAAGGCCGGAACCGCCCAAGCCGATCCCGGCGCCACGATCGTCGCCCGAGGCGTCGCGGCGCTTGTTCGCCATGGGCCAGTCGCTCCGAGGCACGCTCGCGCACCATTATTTGCTCGGGCGCGGCATCACCGCCGACGTTCGATCACTTCCGCTCCGGTTTCACCCCAACTGCTATCACCAGGCCGGGGAGCATGGACCGCGTGGGGCGCGTCCCGCCTTACTGGCGGCCGTCACCGACCTCGCGGGCACGATCACCGGCGTGCATCGCACCTGGCTCGACCCGGCGCAGGCGACGAAAGCCCAGCTGTCGACACCGCGCAAGGCCATGGGGCATCTCCTCGGCAATGGGGTCAGGTTCGGGGTGGCGCACGAAGTTTGCGCCGCTGGCGAAGGCCTTGAGACGATGCTGTCGCTGCGCACGGTCCTGCCCACCATGCCGATGGTCGCCGCACTTTCATCCAACCACCTCGCCGCACTCCTGCTCCCGGCGGGGCTGCGGCGCCTATACGTCGCTGTGGACGATGACCGCGCCGGCCGACACGCGGTGGCGCGACTGCGCGACCGGGAGGACCTGCGCGCGATCGAGCTTTGCGATCTCGCGCCGAACCTGGGCGACTTCAACGAAGACCTGCGGCGCCGAGGACCGGAGGCGCTGATCGAGGCGATCGGGCCGCAGCTCGCCCCGGAGGACGGGGCGCGGTTCCTGCTGGATCGACGCCGCGAAGCGATGGTGGGCTGAGCGGGCTGATTGGATCGTGGCTGATCGGCGCGGACGGTCACCGTGTCTGTCCTGGTCCGGCGAGAGGCCGCCGCCCACGGCCTTCTGAGAGGGCGATTTCGGCCGGAAGCGGCCCAGGCCGGCAACGGCTGCGGGCGACTTTCTTCCCCTGGCGGCGGTGCCGCCATTCCTCGCGGGCCAAGAAAGCCGCCCTCCGCCGTCCTTCGCTGCGCTGCGGCCGCTCGGGCGAGAGCCCGGCGGTGCAAGCCCGTCCCGCTCCCGGCTTCGGATCGCCACGAAGGCCGCGATGGGCGCGGCTTCAGCCGAAAAGGACGACCCCGATGGCGACCGACCGCGACACCCACGACGACGAGCCCCCGCACGCCAGCAGCCCTACCGCCGACATCATCGACAATCTGGAACTCCACGGCTTCCATCCCGTCCGGGGCGAGCACGACCCAAGGCTCATGCCGGAGCCGCTCACGGTCCAGGGCGCATTGTCCGACGTCTTCGACGCCCTGGTCTCGACCTTCACCGACACGCCGCTCGAACCCGATCTCGAACAGCTCCTCTGGTCGACGGTCAACGTGTTCCACCGCATGGGCGGCAAGGCGCAACGCGATCTCGACGACAACGAGGACGAACAAAAGCGCAGCCAGCGGGAGCAGGACGGCTCGGAGGTGAAGTCGGTCGAGCTCGAACGCCTCCTCATCGAGGGGCAGGACCGCATCGATCGCCGCGACACCTACGAGGCCATGCGCGACCAGGCCGCCGAACTCTTCGAGGCGCACACCGGATCGACCTGGAAGCCCCACACCGGCTCGATGGTCAACCGCAAGCACATGACCGCGGCGATGATCGACAGCCGCGACTTCATCTCCGCCAAGCGCCGGGCCGAGACCGAGGTGCTGATCCCCAAGGGCGCCAAGATCGCCTTCACCGGCGGGATGGACTGCAACGACCACAAGGCAATCTGCGCCGCGCTCGACAAGGTTCACGCCAAACACGCCGACATGGTGCTGCTGCACGGGGGCTCACCGAAGGGTGCGGAGCTGATCGCCGCCAAGTGGGCCGACACCCGCAAGGTTCAGCAGATCGCCTTCAAGCCCGACTGGACCAGGCACGCCAAGGCTGCACCGTTCAAACGCAACGACGCGCTGCTCGACGTCATGCCGATCGGCGTAATCGTCTTCCCGGGCTCGGGCATCTCCGACAACCTCGCCGACAAGGCCCGCAAGCTCGGTATTCCGCTGTTCGACTTTCGAAAGGGAGGCAGCGCGTGAGCGCTGCCTCTCAAACGCGACCGGGCGTGGATGTCTGAGCATTCAGGCGACATGCAGCAAGACGAGTCGGCAACGGCTGCAGCCACTCCGAGCCAAACGCGCGAAGACACGATCTATTTGAGCAAAGCGCGCCAAGATGCAGCCGACGGCGCTGGCGGTCGAACTCAGCGCGGTAACGATCGCGAGAATGCACGATCTTCGACAGTTCTCCCGTCTCTGGCGTGGGGACGACATCCGGCTCCTGAAGCAATGACCACCCCGCTCTCATTGGCGCTATCCTTGGTCCAGCGCATGGCCGGACGCCATCAACCCGCAAGGGGTCGGCTAAGCAAAGCTTGCCGCCGCTCCGGCTGCGCCTCCGGGTGATTGCGGCCATGCGCCGAACACTTCGGGCGCCTGTCGAGCGGGGGTGGTCCCCGCTCCCAGACAGGAGCCGGACCGATGTCGCTTTCCCTCGCACAACGCAACGCTTGGAGCCTCGCCAAGACCCTCATGGTCTGCGTCACCCTCTTCCGCACTGGCCATGAGTTCGGTGTCATGCCCTCGACCGAATTCGACGGCGATCCCAGCACAATCGTTCACGAGTATGATCCGTTCGCCCGCTGAACGATCCGACCTCGACGTTGGCGACGTAGGAGTCCGATTTTGGATTCCGGCGTCGCCGATCTTCTGCTATTCCGGTTGTCGCGCTGTGGTGGTGTGTCGGCGGGCATGGCCGCTTACGAAACCGGCGCCGGGCCGATCGGCGCGATCGTCGTCGGGCTGGTCGCGGGCACCGTGACGCTGGTTGTCGGACAAGTTCTGTTCGCTACGATTCGCTCACCCGCGTTGCGGGCGATCATTGCTATCCTGTTCGCGGCGCCAGCCGCGCTTGCCGGCTACCACGCCGTTCATGGCGTCGTGGGCATCGGCGACACGGCCGAGATCTGGCGGCAGGTGTTTGGCGTGATCGCGGCGGCGATCATCGGATTCGTCGCGTGGTCACGGGTCAGCGCCTTCTACCCGGGCAACTCCGGTCAGGGCACCGGGGCGGCGACGCCACCTGCATTGCGGGGCGCAGTCAACGACGGCTGACGTGCCGGCCTCAGTCGGCAACGTGGCTTAGTCGGTACGTTGGACTCGGGTCGCAGACATGACCGGGAAGAGCGGCGGTGTTCGAGGCGTTCACTCTGGCGACTCCGATCGCGCGTTTCGTCGATCCGGTCCGGGGTCGTGGTCAGGCCGAAGTCGGATGGGAGATTGGGGACGCCCGTCTGTTCGCTATAACTTCTTTCTGCACGACATATCGTCTGCCAGTCTTGTCAGGATGCTGCGGGGGTCGCCACGGCTCCTGTCGAGGCGTTGTCGCCCGCGGCCCAACCCGTCCTCTCCTTGGCTTGATCTAGCCGGGGTCGGCTTCGCCTCGATCGCCTGCCGCAACGGAGCCGTACGAACTTTCTTCCCCTGCCGGCAAGCCGGCATTCCTCGCGAGGCAAGAAAGCCCTTCGTCTTCCGTCCGCCGCTGCGCTCCGGGCCTTCGGCTGCGTCGTCGATCGTCCCCGGCCTTGCGATCGCCATCGAGGCCGCGATGGGCGCGGGTTCGAGACAACGAAGACAGGAGACTATCATGGCGACCATCGGCACCTTCAAGAAGTCCGGCAACGACTACACCGGCGAAATCGTCACCCTCAGCGTCCAGGCCAAGGGCGTCCGCATCGTCCCCGAAGCCAACCGGGCCAACGACAACGCTCCCTCTCACCGGGTCATGGTGGGCCGCGCGGAGATCGGCGCCGCCTGGAGCAAGACCTCGAACGAAGGCCGCGAATACCTCGGTCTGAAGCTCGACGATCCCAGCTTCAACGCCCCGATCTACGCCAACCTCTTCGACGACGACGAGGGCGGCACCTACAGCCTTGTGTGGAGCCGTCCCGCTAAGCACCGTGACTGACGGCCAACGAGGCCCTCCCGGCTAGCCGGGAGGGCCTTAGCCGTTGGTGTCGAGCCCGCCTACAGCCTTGGCGAACGAGCCCGGAGATTAGCAGGGGCCGACACCTTCCGGCCTGAAGCCCGAACAGTTGCTCGGGTGCGAACCCGAACTCACAAGGGTGGGACAAGACTATGGATATGGCCCGCTACATAGGGATTGACGTCTCCAAAGATCGGCTCGACGTACACATCAGACCCGACGCAAAGGCGTTCGCCGTCGCGAACACTCCCGCCGGCATCGCCGAACTGGCTGATCATCTCGCGCCGCTACAGATCGAGAAGGTCATCCTGGAGGCCAGCGGCGGCTACGAGAAGCAGGCCTTTCTCTTGCTGGTCGAGGCTGGCCTTCCCGTCGCAATCGTGAACCCGCGACAAGTGCGCGATTTCGCCAAGGGTGCCGGTCGCATGGCGAAGACGGACACGATAGACGCCGCCGTGCTGGCGCACTTTGCCGAGGTCTTTCGGCCTCGCGATACCGCGCCTTTGTCGCCCCTGGAAAGCCAGGTTGGCGAGTATGTTGTATACCGCCGCTATCTTATCCGCGAGATGATCGGCGTTCGCAACCAGCTCCGGCGTCTGACAACGCCGTCGCTGCGGCAGGCGCTGGAGCGACGGCTCTCCACCGCCAAGGCCGAGTGCAAGCTGATCGAGCGTGAGATGGCCACGCTTGTCCGGCAGTCAGACAAGCGACCCTTGTTTGATCTGCTCACCAGCGTGCCTGGCGTCGGCGCGCTCTTCGCCTGCACGCTGATCGCGAGCTTGCGCGAGCTCGGGTCACTCAGCCGCAGAGAGATCGCGAGCCTTGTCGGCGTCGCTCCGATGAACAACGACAGCGGACATCGACGAGGACACCGTTTCGTCACCGGTGGCCGGGGAGCAATAAGGACAACGCTTTACATGGCGACGCTAACGGCAAGCCGGTTCAACGGTTCGATCAAAACCTTCTACGGTCGGCTGCGCGAGGCGGGCAAGCCGCCCAAGGTCGCGCTGACCGCCTGCATGAGGAAGCTGCTGACCATCCTGAACGCGATGGCGCGCGACGGTCGCGCGTGGTGCCACGGGGCAACAACCTAAGATTGCAGGACCGATATCCGTCGTCTGGTCTCGACCAGACCCGGACGCTCCGTATCGATTTCACGGTGCCCTGAAAGCGGCCGCTGCCAATGTTGCAAACGGGGTCCCTTTCGCAACGTCATAGCAAATTGCTCGATCTAGTGGATAGCGGTCCGACTGCTTTTCTAGCGCTTATGCGAAGCAGTCGTTACAGAGTGACCCGGCTCGATCGGGACGGAGAAGCTGGATGAACGAGCCGAAGGTAGTTGCGATCACCGGAGCGAGCAGTGGTATCGGGCGGGCTACCGCTCGATTGCTCGCACGTCACGGCCACGCGGTGATCCTCGGAGCGCGGCGCGAGGACGCGCTTGCTACGCTGGCGGCGGAACTGAACGATGCTGGCGGCCGTGCGGACTATCGCGTCACTGACGTCACGCGGCGCGCCGATCTCGAAGCGCTGGTAGCGCACGCAATCGAGCGCTTCGGACGCCTCGACGCAATCGTCAACAACGCCGGGATCGGCCCAATCTCCCGGTTTGATGCGCTGCGCGTTGACGACTGGGACGCCATGATCGACGTAAATCTGCGCGGCACCCTGTACGGCATTGCCGCCGCCCTGCCCGTGTTTGCGCGTCAGGAAAGCGGCCACGTGATCAACGTTATTTCGACGGCGGGCATCAAAATACTTCCGACGATGGGAGTCTACGCGGCCACCAAGAACGCAGTGCGCACGGCGACAGAGGCGCTGAGGCAGGAAGCAGGGCCAAACCTTCGCGTGACCGAGGTGTCTCCGGGCATGGTAGCCACAAACTTCGGCGACTCGATCACTGATCAGGGGGTGAAGGAGGCGATAGGAAAGCAGTTGGGCGACATCGCGATCCCACCCGACGCAATTGCGCGGGGAATTCTCTTCGCGCTTGAGCAGCCGCCCGAAGTGGATGTCGGCAGCATTGTCATCCGGCCAACCGCGCAAGGCTAAAATTCCAGCGCCCGGTGCGCTTCCACCGCCAGCGTCGTTGCGAAAGGGTTCCCTTTCGCGCGGCCAACCAACATCCCGAAAATCAGGGGCTTAGCGGTTGCGAAATGTCGGCCTTCGACAGGGGCATTCCCAACACCTGCCTGACCGCACTCCACCATGCGCTGACCTTCCGCTTCGTCCCCAAACCTACCGAAACACAGTTGCTTGTGTGGTCCCGCCCGAACCGCCGCAACGGCGACTGAGGCCAACCCGACGCCCCGCCCGGACAGTCCGGGCGGGGCCGACCGCTCTACGGGCGACCGATTCAGTTGGCGTTCAAATGACTGTTAGGCCACCCCGCACAGGCAATATGAGATAGCACCGGCGCGCGAGAACGACTATTATAGTCGTAGTTCTGGTGTGCGCGTATGTCCGAGTGGGAGGTGATCATGCATGATCACCGCCCGACAATCGCGGGCCGCACGCGCGTTGCTGGGTTGGACACAGGAGACGCTCGCTGACAAGGCCCAGGTCTCGCTCACGGCGCTGAAGCGCCTGGAGTCGGAGTCCACCCTGCCTGTCTACGAGTCGACCCGCGATCAGGTCCGGCGCGCCTTCGAAGGCAACGGCGTCGTCCTGCTCCAGTCCGACAGAGGCGAAGGGGTGATGCTTGTCCGGACGGCGACAATCTAGGTCGAAACTCCGTCATTCGGACGCGCCCAAGTCCCGGCTTGTCGATCCGCGACATCGAACGTCTCGCACGATGGTTAACAACAACCTCCGAAACGGATACGATTCGCCGCAGGGGGTGACGTGACGCGAGAAGCTTTCCAGGACGAACCGCCGCACAGCAGCGTGCTCACGCCTTACGACCGCGCGCACATGACGCTGTACATGCGCCTACTCGACGCCGCACGAGAAGGCGCAGACTGGCGCGACGCGGTCCGCACGCTGTTCGGCCTCGACGCCTGCCAAGATCCGCAGCGGGCGCGTCTGGTGCATGACGCGCACCTCGCCCGGGCGCGCTGGATGACCGAGAGCGGCTATCGACAACTCGTCCGCGAGAGCGGGTCGCGCTGAGGGTGATGCCGGTGCGGCATCGCGCGATGCCCGTCTTCCGACTTCCCTGCAGCCGCGCAACCGGGAATCGTATCCGCCTCAATCTGCACGACAAATGCGAGAGGAGGATGTGATGCGGAAGGATGCGTCCGACTGGGAAGCTTCGTCGGACTATGACTATCTTGACACGCTCGGCACCTCGGACCTCGCCTGGGAGTGGCTCCGCCGCAACGAGCGCTACGAGCACGACTACGCCGCGTTCGCCCGCGCTACCCCCGAGCCAGACGACGCGCGAGACCTGATCCGCGAGCGCTGGGGGTTACGATTTCCCGATACCGCCGTCCCTGTCGGCACCCGACGCCCCTGTCTTCTGGCAGGTTGATGCCGACACCGCCTCGATTTGGCTGACGGCCGCTCCGCCCGCGCTCGACGTCACTGCGGGCACGGCTCCCTTCCACGCTGAGGCTCCGCAGATCGCGGACGAGCAGGGCCTCCATCTGCTTGTGACCCTGCGAAACGGCGAGCGCGTCCATATCGTCCGCAGCATCGAAGCGTCCGAGCATGAAACACTCGCAGCCTTGATCCCGCTCGATCACTCCGGCTTCGGCCGGGTCGAATCGGTCCTGCGTCTGCTCGCCAGCCTTTACGACCGCGCCGTCCCCGCCGACACACGGATCACGCGCCAACAACGGTTGCGGGCCAAGCGGATGCTGCGCGCGTTCGACGGACGCCGCTCGGGCGCGTCGCAGAAATCGATCGCCTCAGCGATCTTCCGGCTCGACCCGATGAGCCGCGACGAGTGGCAGACGGCACCCGCCCGGTTCGCGACCCGGTCGTTGATCCGCGACGGACTGGCGATGGTCGCCGGCGGATACCGCAAGCTGCTGCGACATCAGCATCGACCCTGACCGGCCGGCGCCGTCCACCGGTGTGCGAAAACCGCACCCCCATCTTCGCTCTCCACCAACGCAGGCTCCCTTCGCCACCGTGGCCTTCGCTCGCCGCTGATCACCCGCGGCACCAACGAACGTCCCGGAGGCTCGATCATGTCTGCCAATGCCGCCAGTTTGCCACCGCGCTTTCTCCGCACCCCCGAGGCCGCACACTTCCTCGGCCTCTCCGGCCGGACGCTGGAGAAGCACCGGACCTATGGCACCGGTCCGGCCTATCGCAAGCTCGGCGGTCGTGTCGTCTACGCCGTCGATGACCTGCAGGCCTGGGCGGATCGCGGTGCCGTCACCTCCACCTCCGATCCGCGCGGGGCGGTTTTGCCGGCCAAGCGCCATGACGCGGCGGCGCTGGCCCACGCCGGCCGCCTGGCGCGCTGAGAGTCGGCGTGTCGTCCCGTCGCCCCATCCATGAACGCGAGCAACTCGATCTCTTTCGCGCGCTACCCGGCGATCTCGCGCCCCGAGACGCTCAGGATCTCATGGCCTATCCGTTCTTCTCGCTCGCCAAGTCGAAGCGCCTCGCGCCGATCAACTTCAAGGCCGGCATGATCGTGATCCGCGTCGAGGCGGTGCCCGAGCACGGCATGGCGACGATCTGGGACGCCGACGTGCTGATCTGGGCCGCAAGCCAGATCGTCGAGGCGCGCGACGCCGGTCTGAACCCGTCGCGGCGGATGGGCACGACGCCCTATGAGATCCTGAACTTCATCGGCCGCGGCGTATCATTACGCGATTACGACCGTCTCAAGGCGGCGCTCGACCGGTTGCAGTCGACGACCATCGCCACCTCGATCCGCCAGCCAAACGAGCGGCGGATGCACCGTTTCTCGTGGATCAACGAGTGGAAGGAGAAGGCCGATGCTCACGGCCGGCCGCTCGGCCTCGAGCTGATCGTCCCCGACTGGTTCTATGCCGCCGTCCTCGACGACGCGCTCGTATTGACCATCGACCGCGCCTATTTCGATCTGACTGGTGGCCTGGAGCGCTGGCTTTACCGCCTGGTGCGCAAGCATGGCGGCCGGCAGGCGCACGGCTGGAGCTTCGACTTCGCGCATCTGCACGCCAAGTCCGGCAGCCTCTCGCCGCTCAAGCACTTCGCCTACGACCTGCGCGACATCGTCCGGCGACAGCCATTGCCGGGCTACCACCTGGGCGTCGCGCAATGCCCCGGTCGCCCTGACATCCTGTCGTTTGCCCCGATCGACCCCGACGCGCTCGGCACGCCGCGTCGTCGACATCGCCCGAAAGCGCGCGCTGGGGATAAGCTGTGAATCGCCTCGTGCTATCGGGGACCGCCCCTATCGTGCCATCGGGGACCGGACCCTCGTGCTATCGGGGACCGGAATCGACGAATCCGCGTTCCGATTCAGGGGGTTGCGGCGCCTGTAACTTATCTAACCTAGATTCCTACGGAATCTCTCTAACGCGATCGCGTTTTTGCACATCTGCGGATAACTGGCCGCAGCGGCGCAGGTGCGCGCCATGATCGTCGCGCTGCTCAACCAGAAGGGCGGCGTCGGCAAGACGACGCTGGCGCTGCATCTCGCGGGCCAATGGGCGCGCGAAGGCAAACGCGTCACGCTGATCGATGCCGATCCGCAAGGCTCAGCGCTCGACTGGTCGCAGCAACGCAGCCGGGAGGGATTAGAGCGGCTGTTCGGTGTCGTCGGGCTGGCGCGCGATACGCTCCACCGTGAAGCGCCGGAGTTGGCGCGCGACGCCGATCACATCGTCATCGACGGCCCGCCGCGTGTCGCCGGGCTGATGCGCTCGGCGCTGCTCGCGGCCGACCTGGTGTTGATCCCCGTGCAGCCATCGCCGTTCGACGGATGGGCTTCGGCCGAGATGCTTTCTCTGCTCGGCGAGGCGCGGATCTACCGCCCGCAACTCGCCGCCCGCTTCGTGCTGAACCGCTGCGCGGCGCGCACCGTCATCGCTCGCGAAACGGCCGAGACGCTCGCCGAGCACGATCCGCCGGTGCTCGCCCAGACCATCGGCCAGCGCGTCGCTTTCGCTGATGCTGCGCGATCCGGCAGGCTCGTGTTTGACGTCGATGCCGACAGCCTGGCCGCCCGCGAAATCGCAGCCTTCGCCGCCGAGGTTGGGAGGATCACGCGATGATCGCGCGCGCACCCCGGCGCGGTTTCGCCGCGCGTCCCGCTGACGCCGCGTCATCCGCCGAGAGCTGGGTCAAGGCGGCGGATGCGCCGTCCGCCCGCGCCGCCGACGCCGCGCGCTTCTCCGCCAGGCTGACCATCGACGTCACGCCCGAGCTGCGTGGTCGCATCAAGGTCAGCGCCTTCCGGCGCGGCGTCACGGTCGCCGACATGCTGCGCGATCTGCTCGCCCGCGAATTCCCGAAGTCCGAAGGAGACGAGGAATGACAGGCGTTGTGACATCCAGCTTGCGCGGCGTTCCATCGCCGTCGCAACATTCAGCCAATGTGCTGACCCAGGTCGAACTGACCTGGATCGAGAAGAAGATCGAGTATTGGATCAGGTTCGGCTGCGAGACGCGTGAACAGATTCTCGATCGTCGGCGGCGCGTGCTGTCGTTCACGCCCGACAGCGTCTTCGCCTTCGTGCGCTGGGCCTCGAACGACTTCGGCACGGTGGTATCACGCCTGGACATCGTGCGCGCCGTCGCGCCCGGCGAACCTCATCAGACGCTGCCGTTCGTGCGTCCCGGCGGCGACATCTTGCTGAAGGTCGAGGGCTGGCCGACGGTCGAACGCGTTCTCCACTCTATCGACGCGATCGATGCGCTCGGGCTCGATCCGATCGACATCGCGCCCGACCATTGGCGACACATCCACAACCGGCTTGCCGCAGGCGAAGAGCCGCGAGCTTACAGCCTCGAACAGCACAACGCGTGGCTTCTGCGCCGGAGGGCAGAGCCATGAGCCGGCGCGGTTACATCATCGCGGCGGCGATAGGCGTGCTGACGATCGTCGGCGTCTCCGTCGTTCCCATCGCGCCCAGGCTAATCTGGAACGCCTCCGCCAGCACGCCGATCGGCTTTTACCTGATCCGTCCCGTGGAGCGCGTCGAGGTGACCGACATTGTCGCCGTGGATGCGCCCGAGCCGCTGGCAGCCTTCCTCGAGCAACGCGGCTATCTGGCGCGCGGCGTGCCGCTCTTGAAGCGCGTTGCCGGACTTCCCGGACAGCAGGTCTGCCGCAACGGGCGCGCGATTACGGTCGATGGCCTGACCATGGGCGCGGCATTGGAGCGAGACCGGCGTGGCCGCGACCTGCCGGTCTGGCGGGGCTGCCGGCGCATCGCGGACGGCGAAATTTTCCTCATGAACTGGCAGGTCCGCGACAGCCTCGACGGTCGGTATTTCGGGCCGCTGCAAGCCGCCTCGGTCATCGGCAAGGCCACCCCCCTCTACACCGACGACGACGGCGATGGCCGCTTCGTCTGGCGCGCGCCGACGCGGTGACGGCGCGACCATGACCTCTCCCACCGCACAACCAAGGAGCCAACCATGTCCCTGATCGGTCAATTCATCCGCAACAAGAGCGGCTATGCCGGGCGCGTCCGCACGCTCGCCATCGATGTCGAGCTGGTGCTCGTCCCCGCCGAGCATTCCGACGCCGAAAACGCGCCCGATTACCGCATCCACCTTGGCCCCGACGACACCGGGCCGGAGGTTGGCGCGGGCTGGAAACGCACTGGCGAGAAGGCCGACGACTATGTTTCGCTGCAAATCGACGACCCGACCTTCGGTCATCCGATCCGTGCCAATCTCTTCCAGTCGGCCGACGACAAGTCGGCTTGGGGCCTGAACTGGAATCGTCCGCCCAAGCGGGCCGAGCGGGACTGAACGATGTCGTGCCCCCGCCACTCTGCCGGCATCGGACGGTCGAACACCGTCCGATGCACAGCCTTCCTCCTCCTTTCCGGCCTGCTGCTCGTCGTGCCGTTCAGCGGCACCGCGACCGCACAGGATGCGCCGGTTGAACGCGAATCCAGGGCCGATCCTTACGCCGCCTTCATCGCCGAGGCCGCGCAGCGGTTCGACATGCCGGAGCAATGGCTTCGCGCGGTCATGCGCGTTGAAAGCGCCGGAAATGTTCGCGCAATCTCGTCGGCGGGCGCGATGGGATTGATGCAGCTGATGCCCACCACTTGGGCCGAATTGCGCTACCGCCATCGGCTTGGCACGAACCCGTACGACCCGCGCGACAACATCCTGGCGGGCGCGGCCTATCTGCGCGAAATGTTCGATCGCTACGGATCTCCGGGCTTTCTCGCGGCGTACAATGCGGGCCCCGGGCGCTACGAAGAGTACCTCGCCGGTCGCCCGCTCCCGGCCGAGACCCGCGCCTATGTCGCAGCGCTGGTCCCTTCCTTCGGCGGCGGTGAACCCTCCGGTCCCATCACCGTCGCCGTCGCCGATCCTCATGCCTGGACCCGTTCGCCGCTGTTCGTCGCGCGCGCCGAAAGCACGGCAAGTGAGAATTCAGCTCCAACTCGGAGCGGTTCGACTGATACTCCAACGGCAAATCCTGTTCGCGATATTCGCACGACCGTTCCGCAGTCCGATGGTCTCTTCGTCATTCGATCCGACACGGGAGGCCCGCGATGACCGGTGTGGGCTCCTTTCGTATCATGGCGGACTATGGCGTTCGATGGAAAGCGTTGAGGTGGAAAGCTGGCAACACGACAGAAGGATGGCGAGATAAAAGCGCATGCCCGAAACGCTGTAAGCCTCTGACGAGGCTTGCGTTTTCGTGTGCATGGCGGTCGGTCGCGGGCATGAAGCCCGGTTTTTGTGAGCGATGTCAACGTCTCGGTATGCACACGCTTGAAGCGCCACACTCGAGAGCTTCGTCATGAGCGAGGGCGATAGCGACTTTCATGTCCGGCCCGGCCGCATCAAGACGACGCGCGCGCCAAAGGCCAAGAGCTTCCTCAACCAGGTGCTGCGCGCCGCGAAGAAGGCAGGACATGTCGGCGCGCCCACGTCAGGCCGGCGGGCGTCCAACTATGGCCGCTCGACCTTCGGCCGGGGGCGCGGCAGCTTCAGCCGCAGCCGTCTGTTCAGCCCGACGCGCCGCGTTGTCGTCAAGGCACGGGTCGCGCGCCACCAGGGTCGACCCTTCCGCTCCGCGCCTTTGTCGGCGCATCTGTCCTACCTCAAGCGTGAAGGGGTCAGCCGGAGCGGCGAGAAGGGCGTGATGTTCGACGCCGCCTCCGATCGCGCCGACGACCTCGCCTTCGCTGACCGGTGCCAGGACGACCGGCACCATTTCCGATTCATCGTCTCGCCCGAGGACGCCAGCGAGCTGACCGACCTCAAGGCGTTCACGCGCGACCTCGCCCAGCAGATGGAAGCCGATCTGGGCACGCGGCTCGACTGGGTCGCCGTCGATCACTGGAATACCGACAACCCGCACGTTCATCTTCTCGTGCGCGGCGTGGACGAGGCCGGCGCCGACCTTGTCATCTCGCGCGACTATATCAGCCGGGGTCTCCGCTCGCGCGCCGAGGATCTGGTGTCGATCGAACTCGGCCCCAAACTTGAGCACGACATCCGCAACGCTCTGGAAAAGGAAGTCACCGCCGAGCGCTGGACGCGCCTCGATATCGAGATCCGCAGCCATGCCGACGACGTCGGCGCGATCGACCTGCGGCCGGAGTCACCTGGCCCCGCCGATCCGGAGATCCGCCGCCTGATGATCGGCCGGCTCCAGCATCTGGAGAAGATGGGGCTCGCCATCGGTGCCGGACCCGGCGAATGGATGGTGGGGCTGGAAGCCGAACGCAATCTTCGCGACCTCGGCATGCGCGGCGACATTATCAAGACCATGCACCGCGCCTTCGCCGAGCACGGTCAGGATCGCGGCGTCGCCGACTATGTCATCGACAGTGGGACCGGTTCGCCGATCGTCGGGCGGCTGGTCGACAAGGGGCTCCATGACGAGCTGACCGGCGAAGCCTATGCCGTGATCGACGGCACCGACGGCCGCGCCCACCATGTTCGCTTTCGCGGCGTCGAGGCCTTCGAGCATGCGCCGCCCCCAGGCGGCATCGTCGAGCTTCGGCGCTTCGGCGGACTCCAGGACGAGCGGCCGACATTGGCGCTCGCCACCCGGTCAGACCTCGATTTGCGCACCCAGATCACCGCGCCGGGCGCCACCTGGCTCGACCACCGTCTGGTCGAGCGCGACCCGATGCCACTCTCCATGGGCGGCTTCGGCCGCGAGACGCGCGAGGCCATGCACGCCCGCGCCGAACATCTCGCCAACGAAGGGCTCGCCCGCCGTCAGGGTCAGCGCGTCGTCCTCCAGCGCGATCTTCTCAATACGTTGTGCCGCCGCGAGATGGACGCCGTCGGCCAGAAGCTGTCGGTCGAGACGGGCCTGCCGCATATGAAGGCCGCAACCGGCGAGCATGTCTCCGGCGTCTATCGCCAGCGCCTGACGCTTTCGTCGGGCCGCTTCGCCATGCTCGATAACGGGCTCGGCTTCCAGCTCGTGCCCTGGTCGCGCGAGATCGAGCGCAAGCTCGGCCAGCACATCGCCGGGGTCGCCCGCGACGGCGGCGGCATCGAATGGAGCCTCGGGCGCAAGCGCGACCTCGGCCTCTAGCCACCAACAGAAAGGAGCAGCACCCGTGTCCGCGACCAAAATCCTCTGGGGCCAGATCACCATCGTCGCCCTAATCGTGCTGTTGACGACCTGGGGGGCGACGCAGTGGACGGCGTGGCAGCTCGGCTTCCAGCCTCAGCTGGGCCGACCATGGTTCATGCTGGCGGGCTGGCCGATCTACTATCCGCCCGCCTTCTATTGGTGGTGGTATTTCTACGACGCCTACGCGCCGTCGGTCTTCGTCGAGGGCGCCTACATCGCCGCGTCCGGCGGCTTCATCTCGATCGCGGTCGCCATCGGCATGTCGGTCTGGCGCGCGCGAGAAGCCAAGAACGTCGCGACCTATGGCTCGGCACGTTGGGCCGAGAAAGGAGAGGTGAAGGCGGCCGGGCTGCTCGGCGCGGATGGGGTGGTGCTCGGCAAGCTGGAGCGCGACTATCTGCGACATGACGGGCCGGAGCATGTGCTTTGTTTCGCGCCGACCCGGAGCGGCAAGGGCGTCGGCCTGGTGGTGCCCTCGCTCCTGACCTGGCCAGGTTCGGCCATCGTCCACGACATCAAGGGCGAGAACTGGCAGCTCACCGCCGGCTTCCGGGCAAAGCATGGCCGCGTGCTCCTCTTCGACCCGACCAACCCGAAGTCCTCCGCCTACAATCCGCTGCTCGAGGTGCGCCGGGGCGACTGGGAGGTCCGCGATGTCCAGAATGTCGCCGACGTGCTGGTCGATCCGGAAGGCTCGCTCGACAAGCGCAATCACTGGGAGAAGACCAGCCACTCGCTGCTGGTCGGCGCGATCCTCCACGTCCTCTACGCCGAAGCGGACAAGACGCTCGCCGGGGTCGCCGGCTTCCTCTCCGATCCGAAGCAGCCGATCGAGGCGACGTTGAAGGCGATGATGACGACGCCGCATCTCGGCGAAGCCGGGCCGCATCCTGTCGTCGCTTCGACCGCGCGCGAGCTGCTCAATAAATCCGACAACGAGCGCTCGGGCGTGCTCTCGACCGCCATGTCGTTCCTCGGCCTCTATCGCGATCCCGTTGTCGCCCAGGTCACGCGGCGCTGCGACTGGCGGATCGCCGACCTGATCGCCGATCCGCGTCCGGCGACGCTCTACCTCGTGGTGCCGCCGTCCGACATTTCGCGGACAAAGCCGCTCATTCGCCTGGTGCTCAACCAAATCGGCCGACGCCTGACCGAAGATCTTCATTCGAAGGACCACCGCCACCGCGTCCTGATGATGCTCGACGAGTTTCCTGCGCTCGGCCGTCTCGATTTTTTCGAGAGCGCCTTAGCGTTCATGGCCGGCTACGGCCTGAAGGCGTTCCTGATCGCGCAGTCGCTCAACCAGATCGAAAAAGCTTACGGCGCGAACAACTCGATCCTCGACAACTGCCATGTCCGGGTCAGCTTCGCGACAAATGACGAGCGGACGGCGAAGCGCGTTTCCGATGCGCTCGGCACCGCGACCGAGATGAAGGCGATGAAGAACTATGCCGGGCACCGGCTGTCGCCCTGGCTTGGCCACCTCATGGTATCCCGCTCCGAGACCGCCCGCCCGTTGCTCACGCCTGGCGAAGTGATGCAGCTTCCGCCCGCCGACGAGATCGTCATGGTCGCGGGCACACCGCCGATCCGGGCGAAGAAGGCGCGCTACTACGAGGATGCACGGTTGAAGGAGCGCGTGCTGTCGCCGCCCGATCCAAAGAAATCGGCGAGCACGTCGCGCGCAGACGGCTGGTCGACGCTTATCCCGCAGAAACCCGACGCGGTGCTGCTGGCCGAGATGGAGAAGGCGCAGGGCGACAAGGCCAATAGCGGCCTGCGCCGGGAACCCGAGCTTCCCGACCATGTCGCAATCGCCAAGGAGACGATCGAGCCGAAACCGGCAGAAGAGTTCGCTGTCCTGCTTGACGACGAGCCGGAAGATATAGCCCGCCAGCGTCAGGCGCTGCGCCGCCAGATGACCGGGGTCGCTCGGCAAGTCTCGCTCGACCCCAATGACGGCATGGACCTTTAGGAGTTGGCGATGCGAGACCGCTTGAACCTTACCTTGCCCGTCGAGATGATTGGCCAGATCAACGAGCTGTCGGAACGCAAGAAGATCCCGCGATCGGCGATCGTCGAGGCGGCCGTGGCATCATTCCTGTCGCCCGACGCTTCCGATCGCCGCGAGGCCGCCTTCACCCGCCGGATGGATCGGCTCTCCCGGCAGGCACAACGGATCGAGCGCGATCTCGGCGTGACGGCTGAGACGCTGGCGCTGTTCGTCCGCTTCTGGCTGACGATCACACCGCCCTTGCCGGGCGACGCGCAAACCACCGCCCAGATCAAGGGTCGCGAACGTTTCGAAGGCTTCGTCGAGACGCTCGGCAAAAGGCTACAGAAGGGCCAGAGCTTCCTTCGGGAAATCCCGGACGATGTCGGCGGGAAGCTCCACGGCGACGAGGGCGATTCGCTGTCGGCCGATCGATAGTCTCTGCCATTCGCCGATCCAGTTGGGACCAATCCCGCCGTTCTCCTGTATTTGCACGCTAGACTACTACGACAATCTATTCTTGTTGAACTGCCCCATTTCCTGCCTCTTCTACTGATCCCCGATCCAGGGCCGACGTTGCGGTCCCTGAAGGCAAGGGGACGACATGGCGGCTTCTCACCAGCAATCCGAAGCGACGATCCGGGGCGCGCGCATGCTGCGCACCGCACTCGGCCCCGCCATCGCCGGATTCCTGGAGGACCCCGGCGTCGTCGAGGTGATGCTCAACCCCGATGGCCGGCTCTGGATCGACCGCCTCTCCGAAGGCCTCTCCGATACGGGCGAGCGCCTATCGCCCGCAGATGGCGAACGCATCGTCCGCCTCGTCGCGCACCATGTCGGTGCCGAGGTTCATCCCGGTTCGCCGCGCGTCTCCGCTGAGCTGCCCGAGACGGGGGAGCGGTTCGAAGGGCTTCTACCGCCGGTCGTCACGGCCCCGACCTTCGCCGTCCGCAAGCCCGCCGTCGCGGTGTTCACGCTCGCCGACTATGTCGCCGCTGGGATCATGTCCGCGGAACAGGCCGAGACGCTGCGTCTGGCCGTGGTCGAGCGGCGCAACATCCTCGTCGCCGGGGGCACCTCGACCGGCAAGACCACGCTCACCAATGCGCTTCTCGCCGAAGTCGCCAAGACCGACGACCGCGTGGTGCTGATCGAGGACACCCGCGAGCTGCAATGCGCAGCGCCTAATCTCGTCGCGATGCGCACCAAGGACGGCGTCGCCTCGCTGTCGGATCTTGTGCGCTCCTCGCTGCGCCTGCGGCCGGATCGCATCCCGATCGGCGAGGTCCGCGGCGCCGAGGCGCTCGATCTGCTCAAGGCCTGGGGCACCGGCCACCCCGGCGGCGTCGGCACCATCCATTCCGGGTCGGCGATCGGTGCGCTGCGCCGGATGGAGCAGCTGATCCAGGAAGCCGTCGTCACCGTCCCGCGCGCGCTGATCGCCGAGACCATCGACCTGGTCGCGGTGCTGTCCGGCCGTGGCGCGCACCGCCGCCTCGCCGAGCTCGCCCGCATCGAGGGCCTCGGCCCCGACGGCGACTACCGCCTCACACCTGCAACCCCCGTCCCATCAGGAGAAACTTCATGATCCGTCACCTCCTAAGCGTCCGTCGCCGCATAGCGACGGCCACGTCCGCCGTCGTTATCAGCATGATGTTGGCACCCGCCGCGCAAGCGTCGGGTTCGTCGATGCCTTGGGAAGCCCCGCTGCAGTCGATCCTGCAGTCGATCGAAGGTCCGGTCGCCAAGATCATCGCGGTGATGATCATCATCATCACCGGCCTGACACTGGCGTTCGGCGACACGTCGGGCGGCGCGCGCAAGCTGATTCAGATCGTGTTCGGCCTGTCGATCGCGTTCGCGGCCAGTTCGTTCTTCCTCAGCTTCTTCTCGTTCGGTGGCGGGGCGCTGGTCTGATGGACAGCGTTCCGGGATTCACCGTGCCGGTCCACCGCGCACTGACCGAGCACATCCTGCTCGGCGGCGCGCCGCGTTCGATTGCCATCCTCAACGGCACGCTGGCCGCGGCGCTGGGCCTTGGCCTGCGCCTCTGGCTGGTCGGCTTGGGGCTATGGGTGATCGGCCATGTCGCGGCGGTCTGGGCGGCCAAGCGCGACCCGATGTTCGTCGACGTCGTGCGCCGCCACCTGCGCATTCCCGGCCACCTGAGCGTCTGAGGCCGACCATGCTGAACCTCGCCGAATATCGCCGCTCGGCAACCCGCCTGGCTGATTTCCTCCCTTGGGTCGCGCTGGCCGGCCAAGGCGTCGTGCTCAACAAGGACGGCAGCTTCCAGCGTACCGCGCGCTTCCGCGGGCCGGACCTGGATTCGGCTGTCGCCGCCGAGCTTGTCGCGGTCGCCGGCCGTCTCAACAACGCCTTCCGCCGCCTTGGCTCCGGCTGGGCGATCTTCGTCGAGGCGCAGCGGCACGGCGTCGATGCCTACCCGGCCAGCCGCTTCCCCGACGCGGCGTCCGCGCTGATCGACGCCGAGCGCAAGGCCGATTTCGAAGAAGAGGCCTCGCACTATGAGTCGAGCTACTTCCTGACCTTCGTCTATCTGCCGCCGGCCGAGGACGCGGCCCGCGCCGAGACCTGGCTCTATGAGGGCAAGGCCGCCAAGGGCGTCGATCCGCATGAAATCCTGCGCGGCTTCGCCGACCGCACCGACCGCGTCCTTCAGTTGGTCGAAGGCTTCATGCCGGAATGCCGTTGGCTCGATGACGGCGAGACGCTGACCTATCTGCATTCCTGCGTCTCGACCAAGCGCCAGCGTGTGCGCGTCCCCGAGACGCCGATGTATCTCGATGCACTGCTCGCCGATCAGCCGCTGACCGGCGGCCTCGATCCACGTCTCGGAGCCGCCCATTTGCGCGTGTTGACGGTCGTCGGTTTCCCGACGGCCACGACGCCCGGCCTGCTCGACGACCTCAACCGGCTGGCGTTCCCCTATCGCTGGTCGACCCGGGCGATCCTGCTCGACAAGACCGACGCCACCAAGCTGCTGAGCAAGATCCGGCGGCAATGGTTCGCCAAGCGTAAGTCGATCGCCGCCATCCTCAAGGAGATCATGACCAACGAGGCCTCGGCGCTGGTCGACACCGACGCGGCGAACAAGGCGGCCGACGCCGATATGGCGCTCCAGGAACTCGGCGCCGACTATGCCGGCCAGGCCTATGTGACCGCGACGGTCACCGTCTGGGACGCCGATCCCCGCATCGCCGCCGAGAAGCTGCGGCTGGTCGAGAAGGTCATTCAGGGCCGCGACTTCACGGCGATGGCCGAGACCATCAACGCCGCCGACGCCTGGCTTGGCTCGCTGCCCGGCCATGTCTACGCCAACGTCCGCCAGCCCCCGGTCTCCACACTCAATCTCGCCCACATGATTCCGCTATCGGCGGTGTGGGCGGGGCCGGAACGGGACGAGCATTTTGCAGCGCCCCCTCTGCTCTTCGGCAAGACCGAAGGCTCGACCCCGTTCCGGTTATCCCTTCACGTCGGCGATGTCGGCCACACGCTGGTGGTCGGTCCGACCGGTGCCGGCAAGTCGGTCCTGCTGGCGCTGATGGCGCTCCAATTTCGCCGCTACGAAGCCTCCCAGGTTTTCGCCTTCGATTTCGGCGGCTCGATCCGCGCGGCGGCACTGGCCATGGGCGGCGACTGGCACGATCTCGGCGGTGGCCTGACTGAGGGCGCCGACTCGTCCGTCTCGCTCCAACCGCTCGCCCGCATCCACGACACCTATGAGCGCGCCTGGGCCGCGGACTGGATCGTCGCCATCCTGCTGCGCGAAGGCATCGCCATCACCCCCGAGGTGAAGGAGCATCTCTGGTCCTCATTGACCTCGCTCGCGTCGGCGCCGGTCACCGAGCGCACGTTGACGGGGCTGTCTGTCCTGCTCCAGTCGCAGACGCTGAAGCGGGCGTTGCAGCCCTATTGCGTCGGCGGACCCTATGGCCGGCTGCTGGACGCCGAGAGCGAGCGGCTCGGCGAGGCCGAGGTTCAGGCGTTCGAGACCGAGGGCCTGATCGGGACCGGTGCGGCCGCCGCGGTACTGGCCTATCTCTTCCACCGCATCGAGGACCGGCTCGACGGCCGACCGACGCTGCTGATCGTCGATGAGGGCTGGCTGGCGCTCGACGACGACGGCTTCGCCGGCCAGTTGCGCGAATGGCTGAAAACGCTGCGCAAGAAGAACGCGTCGGTCGTCTTTGCCACCCAGTCGCTGTCCGACATCGACGGCTCCGCGATCGCGCCGGCGATTATCGAGAGCTGCCAAACGCGACTGCTCTTGCCAAACGAGCGCGCCATCGAACCGCAGATCACCGCGATCTATCGCCGCTTCGGGCTCAACGATCGTCAGATCGAAATCCTCGCCCGCGCCATACCGAAGCGCGACTATTACTGCCAGTCGCGCCGCGGCAACCGCCTGTTCGAATTGGGCCTGGGCGATGTGGCGCTGGCGCTGTGCGCCGCATCCGCGAAGACCGACCAGGCCGCCATTGCGCGGATCGTGGCCGAGCATGGCCCGGGCGATTTCCTGCCCGCGTGGCTTCGCCACCGCGACGTCGCCTGGGCCGCCGACCTCATCCCCGACCTCACCAACCTGGAGACTTCGTCATGATCTTCGTTCGTTCGCGTGCGGCTTTGCTTGCCGCTTCCCTCCTCGCCGTGCCCGCCACGCTGTCGCCTCTGCTCACTCCGCCCGCCGCGGCGCAGATCACCGTCTGGGATCCGAGCAACTACACCCAGAACGTACTGTCGGCGGCGCGGGCGCTGCAGCAGATCAACAACCAGATCACCTCGCTGCAGAACGAGGCGCAAGGGCTGATCAATCAGGGCCGCAATCTTGCGAGCCTGCCTTTCTCGTCGCTGCAGCAGCTTCAGCAGTCGGTGCAGCGGACTCAGCAGCTCCTCGGCGAGGCGCAGCGCATCGCCTACAACGTCCAGCAGATCGACCGAGCGTTCCAGACCACCTATGGCAACGCCTCGCTGTCGGCTTCGGACGCCCAGCTCGTCGCCGGCGCGCGTGAGCGCTGGCAGAATACCGTCGGCGGATTGCAGGACGCCATGCGCGTCCAGGCCGGGGTCGTCGGCAACATCGACACCAACCGTACGCAGATGTCGGCGCTGGTCGGACAGAGTCAGGGTGCCACTGGCGCGCTGCAGGCGACCCAGGCCGGCAACCAGCTTCTCGCACTCCAGGCCCAGCAGCTCGCCGACCTCACCGCCGTCGTCGCCGCCAACGGGCGCGCGCAGGCGCTCTCCGACGCCGAGCGTGCCGCAGCAGCGGAACAGGGTCGCGAACAACGCCGGCGGTTCTTGACGCCCGGCGTTGGCTACCAGCCCGGCAATGCACGCATGTTCCCGAACGGCAACTGAGGCAGGGACCATGGACGGCAAGTTGTTCGCCCGGATCGGCACCATCGTCTTCGTCGCGGTCGCCGTCACCGCGACCGCGATCGAGATGACCCGGAAAGAGGAGGAGCCGACCGCCGCGGTGGTACGGCCGGTTAAGGAAACTACGGCCGATCCGCTCCGCGTCAGCCAGCGCCGCTGCCAGTTGCTCGGCGAGGCCGCCGCACGCGATGCCGAGTGCCTGCGCGTCTGGGCTGAAACCAGAGACCGCTTCCTCGGTGTTACGCCTGCGCCGGCGTCGCCTCAGCCTTCCGCAGGGCTTTGATCCATGGGTGGCACCGGCGTCATCGACCAGTTCCTCGAGGTCTTCACCCGCTACATCGACTCGGGCTTCGGCCTGCTGAGCGGCGAGGTCGCGTTCATCGCGACCACCCTGATCGTCATCGACGTGACGCTGGCCGCCCTGTTCTGGAGCTGGGGCGCGGATGACGACATCCTGGCGCGGCTGGTCAAGAAGACCCTGTTCGTCGGCGTGTTTGCCTACATCATCGGCAATTGGAACAACCTCGCCCGCATCGTCTTCGAGAGCTTCGCCGGGCTCGGCTTGAAGGCGTCCGGCACGGGCTTCACCGTCGCGGATCTGATGCGTCCGGGACGCGTGGCGCAAACCGGGCTCGACGCCGGCCGGCCATTGCTCGAATCCATCTCCAGCCTGATGGGGTGGGTCTGTTTCTTCGAGAACTTCATCCAGATCGCCTGCCTGCTGTTCGCCTGGGCGCTGATCCTGCTCGCCTTCTTCATCCTCGCCGTGCAGCTCTTCATCACGCTGATCGAGTTCAAGCTGACCACGCTCGCAGGTTTCGTGCTGATCCCGTTCGGCCTGTTCGGCAAGAGCGCCTTCATGGCCGAGCGGGTGCTGGGCAACGTCATCTCCTCGGGCATCAAAGTGCTGGTGCTCGCCGTCATCATCGGCATCGGCTCGACCTTGTTCGGCCAGTTCACCGCCGGCTTCGGCAATCAGACCCCGACGATCGATGAGGCGATGGCGATCGTGCTCGCGGCGCTGTCGCTGCTCGGCCTCGGCATCTTCGGTCCCGGCATCGCCAACGGTCTCGTCTCCGGCGGCCCGCAGCTGGGCGCCGGCGCGGCGGTGGGCACCGGTCTCGCTGCCGGCGGCATGGTCGCGGCCGGCGGCGCTGCGCTGGGCGCGGCCGCCGGCGGGGTCGGGGCGCTGGCTGGCGGCGCGGCGGCCGCCGCGCGTGGCGGAGCCGCGATGGCGGGCGGAGCTTCCACCGCCTACAGCCTCGGCGCGGCCGGTCAGTCCGGCGCATCCGGGGTCGCGTCCGGCCTTGGCGGCGTCGCCCGCGCTGGAGCGAGCGCGGCTACCTCACCGTTGCGCCGGGCAACGTCACGCGCCGCCGAGAGCATGCGTTCGACCTTCAACAAAGGCGGCATGGCCGCCTTCGAGGCGACCGGCGGCTCCTCGACCAAGGGCACGATCGGCGGCAGCGACGCCGACGCTGCTTCGTCTCCGTCCACCGCGGCAGGCGGCGCGCCCGCCTGGGCCCAGCGGATGAAGCGCTCCCAGACCCTGACGCACGGCGTTCAGGCCGCCGCCCACGCCATCCGCTCCGGCGACGCTCACGGCGGCGGCTCATCCGTCAACCTCTCCGAAAGTGACCGCTGATGTTCAAACGACCCTCGACCCATTACGGCAAGGCGCCCGAGCCTGAGACGCCCTATCAACGCGCCGCGCAGGTCTGGGACGACCGCATCGGCTCGGCCCGCGTGCAGGCGAAGAACTGGCGCTTCATGGCGTTCGGCTCGCTAATCCTGTCGACCGGGTTCGCGTCCGCGCTGGTCTGGCAGTCGGCGCGCGGCACCGTCGTGCCCTGGGTGGTGCAGGTCGATCGGCTCGGTCAGTCGCAGGCCGTGGCACCGGCCGTCGCCGACTATCGCCCGACCGATCCCCAGATCGCCTGGCATCTGGCGCGGTTCACCGAGCAGGTCCGCTCGATCCCGGCCGACGCCATCATCGTCCGGCAGAACTGGCTGCGCGCCTACGATTTTACCACCGATCGCGGCGCCATGGCGCTCAACGACTATGCGCGCTCGAACGACCCCTTCACCAAGGTGGGCACGCAGCAGATCGCCGTCGACGTTTCCAGCGTGATCCGCGCATCCCCCGACAGCTTCCGCGTCGCCTGGACCGAGCGCCGCTATCAGGACGGCTCGCTCGCCGAGACCTCACGCTGGACGGCCATCCTCACCGTCGTCGTGCAGCCGCCACGCGACGCCGAACGCCTGCGGAAGAATCCGCTCGGCATCTTCGTCAACGCCATCAACTGGTCACGGGAGCTTGGGCAATGAAGCCGTCTTTCCGTAAAGCCGGACACCCGGCCTTACCCGCAATCGCATACCCGCCGTTCCGCAAATCCGCGCTGCCGCTCGCCCTGCTTGCGGCGACGGCGCTTGTCGGCTGCGCCACGACGCAGAAGCCCCCCGAGATCGCCTATGACGACGCCGCCCCCGCGGCGATTGCGGTCGATCCTCCCGCGCCCGTCACCGTGGTCGAGCTTCCGCGCCCCTTGCCACTCCCCGGTCAGCTGAAGCCGGTCGAACCCTCGCGCCGCACATCGGAGGCCACAGATCCAGCGGCGCGCGTGAATCAGGCCAACGCCGCCGCGCGCGTTCAGCCGGTCCGCGACGGGTTCATCAACGCCATGCAGGTCTACCCCTACACCGGCGGCGCGCTCTATCAGGTCTATACGGCGGTCGGACAGATCACCGACATCGCGCTGCAGCCCGGCGAGCAACTCGTGGGCGCCGGCCCCGTGGCGGCCGGCGATACCGTGCGCTGGATCATCGGCGACACCGAGAGCGGCTCCGGCGCGACCCGGCAGGTCCATATCCTGGTCAAGCCGTCGCGCGCCGACCTGATGACCAACCTCGTCATCAACACCAACCTGCGCACCTATCATATGGAACTGCGCTCGACCGAGCGGACCTATATGGCCTCGGTCTCCTGGCAGTATCCGCAGGACCAGCTGATCGCGTTGCGGCGACAGAACGTGCAGGCGGAAGCCACGCAACCAGTCGCTAGCGGCGTCGATCTCGCCAACCTCAACTTCCGCTACGCGATCGAGGGCGACCGCGCGCCGTGGCGGCCGCTGCGCGCATATGACGACGGTCGGCAGGTGTTCATCGAGTTTCCCCGCGGGATCGCCCAGGGTGAGATGCCGCCGCTGTTCGTCGTCGGTGGTCCAGAGGGCAACACCTCCGAGCTCGTGAACTACCGCGTTCGCGGCAATCACATGATCGTCGATCGGCTTTTCGCCGCCGCCGAGTTGCGGTTCGGCGCCGGCAATAGCCAGCAGCGCGTTCGCATCGTGCGCACCGATGGGAGGCCGACGTCGTGAGCGAGCCTGAGCCCGGGAAAGAGGAAGACGACGCCCCGCTCACCGGATCGGCTGCGGATACCGCCGCGCCGATGCGGCTTCGCGGCGAGGTGCCGCGTGTCACCCGGCTGTCGCGCAAAGCGCTGGCGGGTATCGGGTTGATCGCCAGCGTCGGGCTTGGCGGCGCGCTAGTTTATGCGCTCCAAACCCGCGACGGAAGCGGTCCGAGGGAAGAGCTTCATTCGACCGAGAACCGCGCCACCGCCGACGGCCTAGCCGGATTGCCGCGCGACTATAGCGGCGTGCCGCGGCTCGGGCCTCCGCTTCCCGGCGATCTCGGGCGGCCGATGCTCGATGCTCAGAATCGCGGCCAGCCGGTCCCGGCACCCGGCATTGCGACGCCCAACCCAGGTCTCAGCGCCGAGGAGCAACGGCGGCTTCAGGAAATCGAGACGGCGCGGACGAGTCGGCTGTTCGCCGGGACGGCAACCCGGACGACGTCCACACCCGGCGGCGCAATGGACACCACCTCGCCGTCGCCGCTGCCCAATCTCACCGGCCTCGGATTCGCGCCGCCGCCAGCCACCCCATCCGCGCAGGATCGGCAGCTCGCCTTTCTCAACGCCGCTGCCGATCGGCGTACGGTCGCCCCCGACCGTGTCGCGGCACCGGCGTCGCCTAACATCCTTCAGGCGGGCGCGGTCATCGCCGCCGCGCTGATCACTGGCATCCGTTCCGACCTTCCGGGCCAGATCACCGCCCAGGTGACGGAAAACGTCTATGACAGCCCGACCGGCCGCATCCTCCTGGTGCCGCAAGGCACACGCCTGATCGGCCAGTACGACAATGGCGTCGGGTTCGGCCAGCGCCGGGTGCTTTTGGTCTGGAACCGTCTCATCCTGCCTAACGGCCGCTCGATCGTCCTGGAGCGCCAACCGGGCGCGGATGCCAAGGGCTATGCCGGCCTTGAGGACGGCGTCGACTATCATTGGTGGGATCTCGCCAAGGCCGCGGCGCTCTCAACGCTGCTTGGTATTGGAGCAGAGCTGGCCACCGACGATAACGACCGCCTCGTGCAAGCCATTCGCGACGGCGGTCAGTCGACGATCAACGATGCCGGCCAGCAGATCGTGCGCCGCCAGCTCAACATCGTACCGACTCTGACAATCCGGCCCGGATTTCCGGTTCGCGTCATCGTCACACGCGATCTGGTTCTTGAACCCTATGGAGGCTGACCGATGGCCAAGCTGAAGCTCGGGGCCCTGGTCGATGATAAACCGGTGCGGCTCACGGTGGAGTTGCCGGCCGCCACCCAGCGGGACTTAGTCGCCTATGCTCAGATCCTGGCAGCCGAAACCGGAGATGCCGTTGATCCGGTAAAGCTGATCCCAGCCATGCTCGCGCGGTTCATGGGGACCGACCGGGCGTTTGGTAAAGCCCGCCGTTCGCGCGCCGTTCCCTCGCCATCACTCGCGCCGCACTCAGAAACCGCCTGAGTGCTGGATTGTCATTGTCTGGGGACCAAATAGCGCTGAACGGCAACACATCGTCGCCACCCGCGACTGGACGGAAGACGACGCCCGGATAGCTCGTCGCTGTCCCTGCCTCGCTGATCAGGCTCAAACCGAAACCCAGGCCTACAAGGATCATCAGCGCTTCCCGACCAACGTCATGTCGTTGGATCATCGGCTGGCGGCCGAGTTCAGAAAGCTGTTTGACTATGAGATCGTGGATCTCGGGCCCAGGTTCTTCCGAACTCACAACGAAGTGTGCGTTTTTCAACATATTCCACGAAACCACGATCAATCCGGCAAGTGGATGAGCCGACGACAGGGCAACAAATACACGCTCGCTCCAGAAAGTGGTCACGTCGCACCCAGGCTCACTCGGGGCGCCTGTAACGAAGGCGATGTCCATCCTCCGATCTTTGATGTTAGCGATATGTACGCGAGGCGCACCTTCGGCGACATCAATGCCAACACCCGGATTCTCAAGCGAGTATTTTTCGAGAAGATCGTGCGCAAAGCCGGCGGCGATGGAGGCGAAGATGCCTATGCGCAAGCCTCCATCCGATCCGCGACCAGCGTCGCCGGCCCTCTTCACCGCATGGTCGAGCTCATCAAGGGCACGGCGCGCCCTGTCCAGGAACTGGCGGCCGGCCCGTGTGGGCCTTACTCCGCCAGAGTGACGCTCAAACAGCGAGACGCCCAGTTCATCCTCAAGAGCCCTCACACGTCGGCTCACAGCGGACTGGCTTGTTCCAAGTACCCTAGCGGCTCCGCGAAAACTTAGTTGTTCGGACACTGTTAGCGCTTGGACAATAGAGGCGAGTTCAATCATCGAATGCTGTAAATCTCAGGACCCCTGGATCGGCAGCTTCATTCCCTCGCGGTCCGGCGCCTGACCGGGAGCGAGCGGGATGTCGTGCCAATCGGGTGTGACCGCCTGATCGAGCAGTTCGGGCTTGCCGGCAAAGGCGCGATAGAAGGTCTCGACCGCTTGTAACTCTTCGGGCGTGAGCCCCGTCGCGGGCGCGCCTAGTCGGTTGTCCGTCATGGTTCCACTTCCTCGTCGGATACAAAATGCGATGTGTCGAGGGACACTAGGCGAGAGGTTTTCATGGTGATAATCGATAAGCCATATATGGAGGCATCCAGCCGATGGATTTGCATGGCATCGATTTGAACCTGCTGGTCGCATTCGACGCGCTGATCGCGGAGCGCAGCGTGACGCGGGCAGGTGCCCGTATAGGCAGAACCCAGCCGGCAATGAGCAATGAGCGCGGCCCTTTCGCGTCTGCGTGCGCTGCTGAAAGATGAACTGTTCGTCCGCGGCCCGAAGGGCCTGCAGCCCACGCCGCGCGCGCTCGACTTGGCCGAGCCACTGGGGCTGGCGCTCGCCGAAATCCAGCGCACGCTGGAGTTCACGCAGGCGTTCGATCCCCGGACATCCGCCACGACGTTCAGCCTCGGCCTGTCGGAGCATCCGGCCTATCTGGTCCTGCCGCGGCTCGTTGAGCATCTGCGGGCGGTGGGTCCTGCGATCACCTTACGCGTGCGCAGCTTCACGGAGCGGGATGACGCGGTGACGATGCTGGACGCTGGCGAAATCGACGTCGCCATCGGGGTGCCGCCGACGACCTTGACGGGCAGGATTCTCATGCGACCTCTGTTTGAAGAGCAGATGGTTTGCATCCTGAGAAGGGATCATCCTGTCGCGGGCATACCGTTGGACCTCGCGACTTTCCTGTCGCTTTCTCATTTGCTGGTCTCGCCCGAGAACGACCGCTTCGGCCTCGTCGACCAGGCTCTGGCCAAGCAGGGTCTCAAACGCCGCCTCGCGCTCACGCTCCCGCATATGTACGCAGCCCCGTCATTGATCGCGCGGTCGGACATGGTCTCGACGATTATGGAGGGAGTAATCTCGGCTTCAGGTCAGGCGGCCGGCCTGTGCGTCCACAGACCCCCGGTCGATCTCGATCCCGTGACGTTCGCCACCTCATGGCATCGGCGCAACGACACGCACCCGGCGCAACGCTGGTTGCGAGACTGCATCTCTTCGCTGTTCGGGCAGACGTCATCATCTGTATGAATGCAGGGCTATACCGGTAATCGATTTGAGTATTGTCTATAGCGGGAGCACGTCTCGGGCATGCAAAACTCTCAACAACCTTTTGACCTTCGTCGTGCCGATCGACGGCAGCTCCTCAAAATGTCGCTGCTCGGCGGTCTCACCGCAGCCGCGCCGGCCTTTGCGGCGAATGCCCAGCAAGTCGGACCGGGGCTTTCGGACCCTGTTCGCCCGCCTGTTCCCCTTCCGGCAATGCCCATCGTCGATGCACGTTACCCCGCTGAGATGGCGCCGGGCGTCTTTGTGCTGCCCGACAAGCGTATCCCGCTCGTGCCGAACGTCGGCATCATCGTCGGTCGTGACACGGTGCTCGTTGTCGACTGCGGACTGGGGATCGAGAGCGCGGAGAATGTCTTGGAAGTCACTCGGCGGCTCGCGCCGGGGCGCCGGATCGTGCTGACGGTCACGCACGCGCATCCCGAACATGGCTTCGGGGCGCAGGTGTTCCGGTCTGCAGGGCGCATCTACTACAACCGATCGCAGGCCGATTATTTTGCGCGGTCGGGCGCGACACTGCTGGCGGGTTTTCGCGATGGCGTGCTGCCACCCAGCCAGAAACGCCTGCTCGACGGCATCGTCCTCACCCCACCCACCGAGACATACGACGGCGATCGCGCGACGCTCGACCTCGGCGGCCGCGAGATCGAGCTCCGCACCTGGGGGACCGCGCACAGCCCAGGCGATCAGGTCGTTCACTTGCCGCAGGAGCGCATCGTCTTCGCCGGGGACCTGCTCGAGGAGCGGATGTTCCCGATTGTCCCGCTCTTTCCACCGATGATCCAGGCCAGCGACATGGACATTGCCCGATGGGAGGTGGTGCTGGCCGACATCCTGCGCATGAACCCGCGTTTGATCGTCCCCGGTCACGGCAATCTCGGAGGCCCTGAAATCGCCACCGCGGTGCTCGGATATTTCAAAAATGTTCGCGCGCTCGTTCAAACCGCTACCGGCCAGAGTGCCGGGCTTGAGGAACGCATTCGAGCTCAATATCCGACGTGGGAGAATAGCCAGTTTATCGCACCGGCAGTCCAGTATTTTGCACAGACACGTTCTTGACGCCGTGTGCGAGGACGAGCACCCGTGGCGATGAGACATAAGCTTGCCTTAGCCTTCGGCATGTGGATGGTCATCTATCCGCTCGTCACGGGCTACTCGCAGCGCTGCAGAGGACGGGTCGGGCGCTTGCCCTGCCAATCAAACGCTACTGGTGTCGGCAGTTCTCGTTCCACGATTGTTTTCATCGTGGCTCCGCTCCTGTCGCGACTGACCCGTAGATGAAGGATGCAATGCCCATGCGGCGGAGACATTTACTCGCCCTTTTCCTCACCGCGCCAGCGTGGCCGATAATCGACGCATCTTCCTCGGCGGCGCAGGACGGAGGCCCCCGCGCCGCGCCTACGCCGCCATGCGGCGACGACGACGGCGAAACGCCGGAGACGAGCGAAGGTCCCTTCTACCGCTCCGGCGCGCCAGACCGTCACGATCTGGTTGCGCCCGGCGTTCCCGGCGACCGAATCACTATTGCCGGCGCGGTGCTCGACACAGTCTGCCGACCGGTGGCGGGCGCGGTGGTCCAAGTCTGGCACGCGGATGTGGCAGGCGATTACAGCGGTTCGAACAACCGGTTTCGCGGTGCGCATCGCACCGACGCCCGCGGCCGCTGGTGGTTCTCAACGATCGTGCCGGCGCTCTACGACGGCCGCACGCGCCATTATCACTTCAAGATTCAGAAACCGGGCAGCCCCGTGCTCACCACTCAGCTCTTCTTTCCAAGCGAGGCGCGCAATGCCAGCGACTATGCGTTCGACGACCGGCTGCTGATGCAAATCACCCGGACCGCGGACGGTCAGTTCGGTCGCTACGACTTCGTTGTTTGAACGCAATCAGCTTCGCTGATCAGCGGACATATTTCTAACGAATTCTACGCATGGTCAGTCAACACCATGGCAAGGTCTAAGATCACCTGCTGAGTTCCGAAAACAGACTATGTCGAAGATCGCGATTATTACCGGGGGCGTCTCGCGGGATCGGGCGCGATATTGCCCCCAAGCTAGGCCGAGACTTGTCGGCCATTGTCAACGACGCGGTCTCGACCGACGAAGCTGAACCCGTAGTCCGCACCATCATTGACGCTGGAGGTCAGGCTACCGCGCTAAAGGCCAACGTTTCCTCCGCAAGCGAGGTCCTTGTTCGACGAGGCGGAGACGCGATACGACGGCATCGACGTCCTCGTGAACAATGCTGCCATCATCATTCATGCTCCCCGCGACCAGGAGGATGGTTCCGTTTCCACCTGCCCTCGATCGCGCGTGGGAATACTGTAAGCGCAGGGCCGGCTGCTGACGGCCAGACACCATCGGCATCTCTTCCCCTCGACGCGGGCCCCGCCGGCATCGAAAAGACCGTGACAGTATTCGCCCCGTGAATGTCGAAGTATCCACATTATCGATTTGGTCTGCCGGCTCCGGCCGGCTAGCAATTGCTGGTGATGGTCGTCGGTTTTAGCCCATCGGCGGGTCAGGCTCGCGAGAGGTCCCAAAAGATGGCGGGGGCGAATCAAGATGGTTTTCGACCGAACGACAATCAGCTTGCACTGGGCGACAGCGGCGTTGGTTCCATCCTTGTGGATCATCGGCCAAACAGCAGACTGGATACCCGATGGTCCCGTCAAAACCGCCGTGTGGTCCATCCACGTTACGATGGGCTTTGCGTTCGCCGGCTTGCTTGCAGCCCGGATCGCCTGGCGTGCCTTGAGTGGCCGTCGCCTGCCGCCAGCGGGAAGCGGCGCGCTTCAGGTTCTCGCCAAGGCAACCCACTATCTGCTCTACGGCGTGCTGATCGTCGTAACCCTGAGCGGGTTAATCAACGCCTTCGTCCGGGGATACAACATGTTCGACCTGTTAAACCTGCCCCAGGTCGGCAACCTCGCGTGGCGCCGGCCGATCACTCACTGGCATGGTCTCGCAGCCAATATCTTGCTTGGTCTGGCGCTGTTCCATGCTGCCGCGGCTCTGCTCCACCACTATTGGTGGCGGGACGGCGTTCTGAGGCGGATGCTGCCGGCCCACACGCCGACGCGGGCCCCGGATGCGCCGAACCAAGTCGAAGGGGCTGCCTGAGTTCGGCTCCGCCTTGGTAACAACCAGTGGTGAGGGTCGTGGAGAGAGGTCGTGCGTAGCACCCTAGATATGCCCTACGGCGAGCATCCGGCCCGGATCGTCGAGGACGCCCAGTAGAAGGGCGTGGAGGCCCTGGGCGCCCTGCATCGTGCCAACAGGCGCGATTTTTTAAGAGAGTTCGGGATCGAGGATCTCATGGCCTTTCCGTTGGACAAGCGATGAGCAGCCCTTCCAACACCCGCGTCAGATCGGCGATCGCGCCTCGCGATCAGCCTGTTCAGTCTCCGAACTTAACGAGGTTCTGGAACACGAGCGCATTTCGCGCCTGGATCAATCGGCCACCCTCGGCGATCCTTCCGATCTGGATCGCTGCGAATCCAAGCTCGCCAGCGAGCTTGGCGACGGTCGAGCTGGCGTCCTCGTGGTCGCTGGAGATGAAGATCACACGCTTTCCCTGCTCGGGAAGCGCGCTCGCGAGGACCTTCATCGGCAGCTGGTTGAACGCCTTGACCAGCTTCCCGCCAGGCACGCGGTCAGCATTGACTTCGGACGACAGGCGACCCTGCAGTTCCCGGTCCTGTACCTCCTGCGGAAGAAAGGCGGCATTGGTCACATCGACGACGATCTTGCCGGTCCAGTCGGACAGCGCCGACCCAACATCCTTGAATGCAACGAACGGCACCGCCACGAAGATGATGTTGGCGGTCAGGGCTTCGTCGAGCGATGTCGGGACGACGTGGAAGCCGACTTCGGAAGCCGCAGACTGGGCCGCGTCCCGCCCCCTGCTATTCGCGAAGTTGACCTTGATCCCTTCCCGCTCGAAGAATCCGGCAAGTGTCCGACCGACGGTTCCCGTTCCGATGATGCTGTACGTCATAATAGTCTCCAGTCGCGATGTCAGTGGGCACGGGACCGTCCTCGGCCCGAAGCCTGTTCGATGGGTCCGCCTCGCAGGTTGCCAACGACGTCAAGGGCGTCGGCGACAGCAACGGTCAGAGAACTGCTCATGAAGGGCTCCCGAAAGGAGTTCCTCTTGGAAGCTGCCGGTCGTCGTGGCAGCCTAGGCAGCCGCAACGGTAGGCTCGCGAACGGCGGCTGCCTCGACCGTCGCTCCCAGATTCTCCACCGCGGTCTCGCCAAAGACGCCGGCTTTTGCGCGCCCTGCGAGGATAATGTTCACATCAGTAATCCCGATCCACGCGAGGACCTGGCGCAGATAGCCGCTCGTCTGATTGTACTTCTCGACCGGAGACCCGGGAGAGAAGTCGCCACCGCTTGCCAGGACGATGTCGACGGACTTTCCCGTGAGCAGGCCCTTGTTGTCACTCGTGACGGTGACGCCCACGCGCACGATATGATCGATATATGCCTTGAGCGCGGCGGGAACGGCGAAGTTGTACATCGGCGTGCCGATGACGATGCGATCAGCCGCCTTCAGCTCGGCGACGAGATCGTCCGACACCTTGATCGCCGCCGCGCTCTCTGGCGAATGGGACTCCGGCGGCGTGAAGGCGCCGCCGATCCATGGCAGATCGACGAATGGGAGGGCCGTGGTGGCGAGATCTCGAACGATCACGGTCCCACCGGGGTTGGCCGTCTTCCACCGGTCGACGAAAATCGCCGTCAGCTTGCGCGAGGTGGACTCGTCAAAACGTGGGCTGACGTTGATCGCGAGCAATGTTGGCACGTGTTACCTCGTATCGAATTGTGTGTCGTTGTTGCGAAGCCGGTGAGATCCGCAGCAAGGCGATAACGGCCCGACGTTCTGCGGATTATTGAGTTCGACCACGCTTGGCGCATCTTGTTCCTCCAATTCCTACCGCCGCGCTTCAGTGCGGCACTTGGGATAGCAGAGACAGCATCCTATCTGGCAGCGCCTAGCGATCCAGGGAAGTGCGCAAACATTGGTCTTAGACATTAGGTAATTAGATATCTAGTGGACGAAATCTGAGGGTTGAGTCCGTTTTGGGATTCCGGTTTGTCGTTTCGCGTGTGAGTCTGGCGCATGCGAACAGGAATTTCGATTGCCGTCTCGGCATCTGACCGCCTCCGGCTTGAGG
>JAABUM010001018.1_pt1 | contig 44174 bp, 39 predicted proteins | sample 5559161 | NCBI WGS metagenome assembly JAABUM01 (sample SAMN10711868, study PRJNA513369) | rock metagenome | isolation source: Antarctica rocks | place: Antarctica: Victoria Land, Siegfried Peak nord
AAACCCATCTGGGCCAGCGGTCATGCAGCCGCGTCAAAGGCCGGACACATGACCGCACTCGTTCCGTGAGCCAGATCAAACAAACCCCTTGCGCTCCAGGGGCCGTCCACACATGCACCACGCTAACATGAGGGGGCAGGCATAGCCGCAGAACGAGCCGTGCCTGCCCAGGGCAAGTCTGCCGGCATGTCGTGCGCCGCCATCCAACTGCACGCTTCCAGTCCTGCCGGTCGCGGACAGATGCCGGCTTGGGTGAACCATCGTCGCCACGCGTCAGGAAGTCGGTGCCGAGCCGATGGATGGACACGGCCTCCTTCTGAACACGCCTGCTGCCGACAGGCAAACGGTTTAAGGTGTGGACAGTTTTCAGCATGGTGAAATTATGAACAAGGTACTGATCACTTGTTATGCCCGTTGTCACGCATTTTTGCCCAACTCGCTCCAGCGAAGGCGACTCTGGCTGCACGGAGAACCGATTGCACCTTTCACGGATCAAAATACTATTCCAGATTAGAACGGATGTGTGTAAAGCTGCCCTGATATGGCAAGGCATGGCAGGGGTGTTCAGACACGAGTGGATGGACACCACGGCCACAGCCTGCGTCCGGTGCGCGACCATCTTCGGCGCTGCCATCAGGCGAGGAGCATACGTTTCCTTGGGGCCGGACGGCCCAACCCTGCATCACGACGGTAAAGGATCCTGGCGATGACCAATGCCCTTCTGACCCCCTACCGCTTGGGTTCTCTCGAACTGCCCAACCGCGTCGTGATGGCGCCGATGACCCGGAACCGGGGCGACAACCCAGAGAACAAAGCGACGGACCTCGTCGCGCGCTATTACGCGCAGCGGGCTTCGGCGGGTCTCATCATCTCGGAGGGGACCTTCGTCAGCCGCCAGGCGATCGGGTTCATCAACGTGCCCGGAATGTACTCGGACGCCCAGGTCGAGGGCTGGAAAATCGTGACGGACGCGGTTCATGCGGCGGGCGGTCGCATTTTCGCGCAGTTGTGGCATGTGGGCGCGATCTCCCATCCCGATCTGCAGGAGGACGGAGGCCTGCCGGTCGCGCCGTCCGCGGTCAATCCGATGACCAACGCGTTCACGTCCGGCGGCTTCAAGCCGACAGTGACTCCAAGGGCGCTCGAAACGCGGGAGGTCGAGGCGGTTGTCCGGGATTTCGGCCTCGCTGCCGCCCGCGCTGCCAACGCCGGGTTCGACGGGGTCGAACTGCACGGGGCGAACGGCTACCTGTTCAGCCAGTTCTTCGCCCGCAGCATGAACCAACGCGCCGACCAGTACGGCGGCTCCATCGAGAACCGTGCCCGCTTCCTGTTCGACGTCGTGGCAGAGGTCAGCAAGGTGTTCCCGGCAGATCGCATCGGATTGCGCCTGAACCCGGCCGTGCACAACCTGTCCGGGATCACCTTCGATGACGAGACGCTGCCGCTGTTCGACTATGTGGTCGACCGGATCAACGCGGTCCCGCTGACCTACCTGCACATCATGGAGCCGATCAACGATCTGGAGGGCTTGCCGCCGCACCTGATCCATCCCTCGGTGGCGGCCTATTTCCGTAAGAAGTATCGGGGCACCTTGATCGGTGCCGTGGATTACACGTGGGACAGCGCCAACGAGGCGCTGCGGCGGGGCGACGTCGATCTCGTCGCGTTCGGCCGCGCCTACATCGCGAACCCCGATTTGGTTGAGCGGTTCGCCGCCGGAGCGCCGCTTGCGATGCCCTCGCGTGAAACCTTCTACGCGGGTGGGGCGAAAGGATATGTCGACTACCCCCGGGCCGGCGAGGCAGAGTCGACAGCCGACCACCGCAACGCCGTCCAGCGCCATGAGCGCTATGCGGAAACGCGCGCCCGGTCGCGCGTCAACGCAGACGATTGATAGCGGGACGGGACGGCGGTTCCTCCTGTTGCGGCCGGGTGCGGCAGCCCGGCCGCTCAATCCTGTTCGAGGAGCGAGTCGACCAGGATCGGTGTCCTGCGCACCCTGATGCCCGTCGCGTGGTGGACCGCGTTGGCGATCGCCGGGGCCATCCCGACGACCCCGGTTTCGCCAACCCCCTTGACGCCCAGCGGGTTCACCTCGTCGTCGTCCTCGTGGATCATTTCCGCGGTGACATCTGGCACATCCGCGCTCACCGCAAAGTGGTAGCCGGCGAGGTCGGTGTTGGCGAACCGGGCGCGAGGGCGATCAAACACGCCCTCCTCCATCAGTGCGTGGCTGGCCCCCCAGATCATGCCTCCCACCAGTTGGCTGCGGGCCGTCCGCGGATTGATGATCCGTCCGCAGGCGAAGACCCCGACAAGGCGCCCAAGCGCCACGCGGCGAGTCAAGGGATCGACCCTCACCTCGGCAAACTGCGCCCCGAAGCTGAACATGGTGTGCGTGTCGCTGAACGGGCCGGCCTGCGCCAGGCGTCCGTCGAGCGCACTCGCCACCTGATCGCTGCTGAGTTGACGCGGCGTGAACTGCGCTGCCGCTTCGAACGAGCCGTTCGGCAGCCTCGCCACCAAAACGTCCAAGGCCAGGGATGCGCCGTCGGCGGCGACGATCCGGCCGCCCACGATGTCGAGTGGCCCGCAGTCCTGTCCGGCGAACGGGGCGGCGTCGCGCGCCATCGCGAGCAGCTCGGTCCGCGCCTTGCGGCAGGCGAGCCGCACGGCCGATCCGGCCGATGCCGTCGTGGACGAACCGGCGCTCATCGGCCCGATCGGCAGGTCGCTCGAACCGAGCGACACGGACACGCGGTCAACCGGCATGCCGAGGTCCTCGGCGGCGATCTGGCCCAGGACCGTATAGGTTCCGGTGCCGAGGTCGTGCGCGCTGACGCGCACCTTGGCGGCGCCATCCGCTGTCACGCGGACCGCGGCAGCCGACACGGCGCGGTAGGCGGGATACCAGGCCGCGGCGCAACCCCAGCCGAGCAGCCGGCCGTCGTCCGAGCGCATCGAGCCGGGCTGCGCGGTCCGGCGCTCCCAGCCGAACAGCTCCGCGCCGCGCCGGAAGCAGGCCGTCAGCGACCGGCTGCTGTAGGGCACGCCGCTCACCGGGTCGCGGTCAGGCTCGTTGCGAAGGCGCAGCTCGATGGGGTCCATCCCGAGTGCCGCCGCCAGTTCGTCAAGCGCGCTTTCCTGGGCGAAGTTCACCGGGTATTCGAGCGGCGCCCGCATGTAGCCGGGCGTGTTGACATCGGTGGGCACCGCGAACTCGCGGGCGCGGATGCTCGGCACGGCGTAGATGTGCGTCGAGTAGTGCGTGCCCGGCAGCGCTGCCGTGTCGGCGCGGGACACCTGCGTCCAGTTCTCGTGCTCGTAGGCGAGCAGGCGCCCGTCATGGGAGGCGCCCAGCCTGACCTTCTGTCGCGTTTCCGGCCGGAAAGAGCCGACCGTGAAGCCGTGCGCCCGGGACACCACCAGCTTGACCGGGCGGCCGACGCGCCGCGCGGCGAGCGCTGTCAGGGCCGTGTGCCAGAACACGGATGCCTTGGCGCCGAACCCGCCACCCACGTAGGGGCTGGACACGTGCACGTGGTCGCGCGGGATGCCGAGCACGTCGGCGATGCCGGCCTGCGTGCCAATCACCCACTGCGTGGGCAAATCCAGATGAAGCTGGTCGCCGAGCCAGCGGGCCGTCGTGCCGTAGAGCTCAATAGGGTTCTGGTGCATCGCGGCGGTATGGTACTCGCCAGCGACGGCGACGGGCGCATTCGCCAGCGCCGCATCTGTATTCCCGATGTCGACCGACATGGCCGCCAACGGGATTGCCCGGTCGAGTTCCGCATGGAGGTCGGCGCGGCCCTCGCCGGCCTCATAGTCGACCCGCAACAGGCCGGCCGCCTGTTCCGCGGCTTCCTGGCTGTCCGCGACGACCAGCGCGACGATCTGGCCGTGGTGGGCGATGTCCGCCGATCCCAGCGGGTTGGCGCTCGATTGGAACCGTCCGCCGGTTCCGAGAAAGCCGCCGGTCCCGAGCTTCTCGTTCAGGCTGCGGTGGGTCAGCACGAGGCGCACGCCTTCGACGGCCTCGGCCGCCGCCGAGTCGATGCTCCTGATGCGGCCCCGCGCGATCGGACTCGTTGCGAGCGCCGCGTAGGCCATTCCGGGAAGTGGAACATCCGCGGCGTAGCGTGCGGCCCCCGTGACCTTGGCGCGCGCGTCGGACCGCGGCACGGGCTTTCCGATGACGTCGTTCATGGCATGACCTCGCGGCTTGCGGCTGTGATCAGGGCACGGGCGACGACCCGTGGCCCCAGCATCAATTTGACGTGGTTCTCTCCGCGCGCTCTTGCGCCGGCGAAGGCTGCCCGACCGGCTTCCAGGGCCAGGGCCTCCGTGAACGGGCGGCCACGCAACGTCGTCTCCGCCTCCCGGCTCCGCCAGGGCTTGGTCGCCACTCCACCCAGCGCGACCCGGGCGTCCTCCACCCGGCCCTCTTCCACCCGCAGCGCCACGGCGGCTGACGCCACAGCAAAGGCATAGCTCTGGCGGTCGCGGACCTTCAGGTAAACTGACCGGCGGCCCATTGGGGTCGCTGGGATCAGGATCGCCGTGATCACGTCGCCGGGCTGGAGGTTCGTTTCTCGGTCCGGCTGGTTGTCAGGCTCCCGGTGCAGCTCCTCGAACGGGACCGTGCGCCGGCCATCGCTGGAGGCGACCTCGACCTCCGCCCCGAGCGCGGCCAAGGCGACGCCCCAATCGCCGGGATAGGTGGCGATGCAAGCCTCTGACGTGCCGAGGACCGCGTGGTCGCGGTTGGCCCCATCGAGGGCCGAGCAGCCGCTGCCAGGCGCGCGCTTGTTGCAGGCCGACCGCCCATCCCGGAAGTAACCGCACCGGGTGCGCTGCAAGACGTTGCCACCGACCGTCGCCATGTTGCGCAGTTGCTGCGAGGCCGCCTGTTGCAAGCTCTCCGACAAAGCCGGGTAGTCGCGCCGGATCACGTCATGGTCCGCGACGTCGGCCATCCTCGCCAGCGCGCCGACGCGCAGCCGCTGCGGCGTGACCTCGACTTGGTCCAGGCCGGGCAGGCGGCCGATGTCCACGACATGCGACGGGGCCGCCACCTCCCCGCGCATCAGGTCAACGAGGGTGGTCCCGCCGGCCAGCAGCGCCGTTCCGGGTTCGCCGGCAGCCAGGATGGCGTCATCCAGGCTTTCGGCCCGGCGATAGACGAAGGGGGTCATGCCGACATCTCGCTCGCGCCCTGCCGCACGGCTGCGACGATGTTCGGGTAGGCGGCGCACCGGCAAAGGTTGCCGCTCATGTACTCCCGGATGTCATCGTCGCTGCCCGCATGTCCTTCGAGGACGCAGGCCACCCCGGACATGACCTGTCCCGGCGTGCAGTATCCGCACTGGAGGGCGTCGTGGTCGATGAAGGCCTGCTGCATGGGGTGCAGCGAGCCGTCCTCGCGCAGCAGACCCTCGACCGTCCGGACGTCGAGGCCTTGGGTGGCGGCCGCCAAGACGAGGCAGGACAGGACGCGGCGCTCGTTCACATGCACCGTGCAGGCGCCGCACGTTCCCTGGTTGCACCCTGCCTTGGCGCCGGTGAGGCCCAGCCTTTCCCGCAGCAGATCCAGAAGCGTGGTCCGCACATCGCAGGATAGGGCCTCCGGGCGGCCGTTCACCGTCAGTTTGATCGTCTCGGTCAGCACTGGACCAACTCCTTTGCGAAGCGCGGCTGCGAGCAGCCGCATCCCGGAAATGGCGAACCATCGCGTTTCCTGATAGGCTGATGCTCCGAAATTCTTGCACAATACTCCAGGTCGCTGCATATCTCGTCCAAAGTTCGTGCCCGCCGCCGCTTGCAAACAGGACGAAATGCCGCCGCCATGCTTGACGAACTCCGGAACTTGGTCGCGCGGCACTCGGTCGAGGGAAACACGGAGTCTCTGGTGCCGCGGCTGACGCTGCACCGGTCGGCTCACCCGACGGAGCCGGTCCAGGCGCTGCACCGTCCCGCGCTGTGCATCGTCCTCCAGGAGGGAAGCGCGCGTTCCTTGGCAAGCGCGTCTTCGCCTACGACCCCGAAACCTACCTGATCCTTTCGGTCGAGCTGCCGTTGACGAGTGCTGTCGTCGAAGCGGATCGCGGGCGGCCGTATCTTGGGATCTCGCTCGCCTTCGAGAGATCGATCCTGTCGCCGCTCATCCTCGAAGTGGACGCTGCCGCACCAGCCAAGCCGCTCACTGCAGGGCTGACGCAAAGCCCGCTAAACGCGGACCTCCTTGATCCCCTGCTTCGTTTTTTGCGCCTGCTGGATCGCCCGGCCGACATACGTTTCCTCACTCCCCTTATCGAGCGCGAGATCCTCTTCCGGTTGCTTCGTGGGCCGCAGGCGTCGGTTCTGTGCCAGATCGCGACGGCGGGCGGCCGGGCAGCCCGGATCGAGCGGGCGACGACCTGGATCAAGGAGAACCACGCCGAGCCGATCCGCATCGAAGCCTTAGCCGGTCTGGCAAGCATGAGCCCGTCCGCGTTCCACCAGCATTTCAAGACCCTGACGACGATGAGCCCGGTGCAGTATCAAAAGCAGATCAGGCTGCAGGAAGCGCGCCGCCTCATGATATCGGGCCAGTTCGACATGGCGCGGATCGGCTTCGCGGTGGGATACGGGAGTCCCTCGCAGTTCAGCCGGGAGTACCGGAGTGCCTTCGGAACCACGCCGAAGCGAGATGCGGTCCGGCTTCGCTTTGGAGGTCATCAACGAGAGGCCGGAACACCTGACTTGTGACGAGGGGCAGACCTGTCCTGTTCAGGGCCGGCCATGGTCGGTGTTCCCGCGCCGGGCCGGGGCGCCGAACTCGGCCCGGATGGCGGCGGAGTGCTCGCCGATGCCCGGCACAGGGCCAAGCTCGGCTGCTCCGCCGCTATGCAGGACGGGCGGTGCCGCCATCGTCGCCGGGCCATTTGGCGTGCCAACCTGCACCCGTCTCAATGCCGGGTGCTGGGCGAGCGCCGCAACATCGTTGACGAAGCCGAACGCCGTATTGGCCGCCGAGAGTCGCGCAGCCGCATCGGTGCGGGACAGGGCAGCAAAACAAGCGGCGACCATGCCGTCCACCGCCGGACGGTTGGCAACTTGGGCCGTGTTGCTCTCGAAGCCCGGCTGCAGCGGCAAGCCCGGGTTGTGCAGGACGTGCGTGCAGAAGGATTGCCATTCCCGTTCATTTTGGATCGAGATCAAGACCGACGTGCCGTCACTGGTCTCGAAGGCGCCGTAGGGGCAGATCGACGGATGCGCCAGCCCCACGCGCGCCGGCATCCGGCCAGTCCCTTCAAAGTACAGCAGCGGAACGTTCATCCAGTCCGCCATCCCGTCGAACAGGCTGACTTTCAGGCCCTGTCCACGTCCCGTCCTGCCGCGCGCGATCAGTGCCTCCAGCACGCCCGCGTGCGCCGCCATGCCGCAAGCGATGTCGCATGCCGACACGCCGACGCGGCCCGGGCCTGCCGGATGCCCGGTGATGCCGGCCAGCCCGCTTTCCGCTTGCACCAGCAGGTCATAGGCTTTCATCCCGGCGTAGGCATTTCCTTCGCCGTAGCCGCTGATGTCGACCGTGATCAGTTGGGGGAACTCTCCCCGCAGAGCCTCCGAACCGAAGCCCGCGCGGGCCGCAGCGCCTGGAGCCAGGTTCTGGATGAACACGTCCGCTTGGGCGAGCAGCCTGCGCAGCAGGACGGCATCGTCCGGGTGCTTGATGTCGGCCACCAGGCTCTGCTTGCCGCGGTTCAGCCAAACGAAGTAGCTGGACAGGCCGTGCACCGCGGCGTCGTAGCCGCGGGCGAAGTCCCCCTCCGGCCGCTCAATTTTGATGACCCGCGCGCCCGCATCGGCCAGCTTGCAGGAGCAATACGGCGCCGCGACCGCCTGTTCGAGCGACAGCACCAGCAGGCCGTCGAGTGCGCCCATCAATAGCTGCGGGGCATCCCGAGGACGTGCTCGGCCACGTAGGACAGGATCAGGTTCGTGCTGATGGGCGCGACCTGGTAGAGCCGGGTTTCGCGGAACTTGCGCTCCACGTCGTACTCCTCCGCAAAGCCGAACCCGCCATGCGTCTGGATGCACGCCTCGCCCGCGGCCCAGGACGCCTCGGCCGCCAGCATCTTGGCCATGTTGGCCTGCTCGCCGCATGGCAGCCCGGCCTCGAACCGCTCCAGCCCGTCCCGCACCATCAATTCCGCCGCGCGCATCTGCGCGTAGGCGCGGGCGATGGGGAACTGAATACCCTGGTTCTGGCCGATGGGCCGGTTGAACACCCGCCGCTCGTTGGCGTAGGCGGTGGACTTGGCGGTGAACCACTTGGCGTCGCCGATGCACTCGGCGGCGATCAGCAGCCGCTCGGCGTTCATGCCGTCGAGGATGTAGCGGAAGCCCCGGCCTTCCTCGCCCAGCAGGCTGTCCGCCGGGATGCGCATCTCGTAGAAGAACACCTCGCACGAGTTGTGGTTCATCATGGTCCGGATCGGGCGGATGGTCAGGCCCTGCACGGCCTTCATGTCCACGATGAAGGTGCTGAGCCCTTCGGTCTTCTTCGCCACCTGATCGCGCGGCATGGTGCGGGCAAGCAACAGCATCAGGTCGGAATGCTCGGCGCGCGAGGTCCAAATCTTCTGGCCGTTGACGACATAGCCCTCGTTTGTCCGTCGGGCCGTGGTGCGCAGCGCCGTGGTGTCCGTGCCGCTGCCGGGCTCCGTCACGCCGAACGCTTGCAGCCGAAGCTCGCCCGACGCGATCTTGGGCAGGTAGCGCTGCTTCTGCTCGGGCGAGCCGTGCCGCAGGATGGTGCCCATGGTGTACATTTGCGCGTGGCAGGCGGCGCCGTTGCAGCCTTCCGCCTGGATCGTTTCCAGGATCGCTGCCGCCGCCGAGATGCCGAGGCCGGAGCCGCCATACTCCTCGGGGATCAGCACGGACAGGTAGCCGGCCTCTGTCAAGGCATTCACGAACTCGGTCGGGTAGCCGCGCTCGGCATCGAGCTTGCGCCAGTACTCGCCGGGGAAGCGGGCGCAGAGCTTGCGCACCTCCTCGCGGATTTCGGCATGGTCCTCTCGGGTCGTCAAGGCGATGTCCATGGTCGTGTCCTTTGCTTGGGGCTAGACCGGGTCCCACCCGAACACGTCCTGGCTGCGATCGAGCGGCACGAGGCTGGGCCGGAACGCCGGGCCTGCATGCTCGGCAATCAGCTCCGGCGTCCAGCCGTCGCTGCGCTGCACCGAGCGCAGCGGACGACTCTGGCTCATCAAGAAGATCTCGTGGTGCCGGGTCGCGAACACCTGCCCGGTGACGCCTGCCGCCGCGTCGGAGGCGAGGAACACCGCCATCGGCGCGTTCTTGTCGGGCGTCATCTGCTGCAGCTTGGCGACCCGCGCCTGCTGCTCCGGCGTGTCCGCAGGGATCGAGCTCGTCATCCTGCTCCAGGCAAAGGGCGCGATGCAGTTGGAGCGCACGCCGAACCGCTGCATGTCGAGCGCGATCGACTTCGACAGCGCCACGATCCCAAGCTTCGCCGCCGAGTAGTTCGCCTGCCCGAAGTTGCCGATCAGCCCCGACGTGCTCGTCATATGGACGAAAGCGCCGCTGCCCTGCTTGCGGAACGGTTCGGCGGCAGCGCGGCTGACGAAGAAGCTGCCATTCAGGTGGACAGCGATCACGCTGGTCCAGTCCTCGGGCGACATCTTGTGGAAGATCATATCCCGCAGGATGCCGGCGTTGTTCACCACGGCGTCGATCCGGCCGAACTCATCCATCGCGCATTGCACGATGCGTTGCGCGCTGGACCATTCGGCCACGCTGTCCGTGCTGATCGCGGCGCGGCCGCCGCGCTGCTCGATGATCTGCTTGGTTTGCTCGGCCGGCGTCGCGGACACGCCCTCGCCGCCCAGCGAAGCGCCGACGTCGTTGATGACCACCATGGCCCCGGCCAGTGCCATGGCTACCGCGATCTCCCGCCCGATGCCGCCGCCGGCGCCGGTCACCACCACGACCTTGCCGGCCAACATGCTTCCTTCTCCCATCGGTGTTCCTTTAGCTCGGCAGGTTCAGGACGGACTTGGCGAGGATGTTCCGCTGCACCTCGTTCGAGCCGCCATAGATCGTCACCGGCCGGGCCTGGATGAACTGGCCGGCCGGGTTCAGCTCCCGGTTGCCTCCCATCGGCTCAAGCAGGCCGCTGTTTTCGCCCGCGATCTCCAGCATCACCTCGGTGATGCGCTGGTATTGCTCGCTCTGGTTCAGCTTCAGCATCGAGACGTCGGCGCCCAGCAACTCGCCTCGGCGCAGCCGCTCGACGTAGCTCTCGTAGAGGGAGGTGTGGTCGGCGAGATCGAGCCGCAGCCGGACGTAGCAGTCCTGGAACGCCGCGTCCTCCCAAGCGTCCATGTGCTGGGCCAGCAGCCGCAGCCGGTCGAGCGCATAGGCGGACTGCTTCGGCGACCCGATCATCACGCGTTCGAACCCGAGCAGGGCCTTCGCCATGGTCCAGCCCTGGTTCACGGTGCCCACCAAGTGGTCCGCTGGCACCCTGACATCGTCGAAGAACACCTCGCAGAACTCGTCGTGCATATCGAGGTTAATGATCGGCCGCACCGTGATGCCCGGCGCGTCCATCGGGACGAGGAGGAAGCTGATCCCCTCCTGCTTCTTGGCCGTCTTTTCGGTGCGGGCCAGCAGGAAGATCCAGTTCGCGTCGTTGGCCAGCGTGGTCCAGGTCTTCTGCCCGTTGATCACCCAGTCCCCGCCGTCCAGCACGGCCGTGGTCGACAAGCTGGCGAGGTCGGAGCCGGCGTTCGGCTCGCTGTAGCCCTGACACCAGATATCCTCGCCGGCCAGGATCCGCGGCAGGAAGCGTTCCTTCTGCGCCTGCGTCCCGTAGCGGATCAGCAACGGGCCAAGCATGACGATGCCGTGGTCGTTGGTGCGGGCGGCGCCGTGCCGCTCGAACTCCTCCATCATCGCGAGCTGCCGGGCGCCCGACAGTCCCATGCCGCCGTGTTCGCGCGGCCAGCCGGGCGCGATCCACCCCTTGCGGGACAGGGCCATGTACCACGGCTTGTTGTCGCGCCAGTGCAGGCGCTTGGCCGGGTTGCGGAGCTCGGGCGGGTAGTTCGCCTGCAGCCAGGTCCGGACCACGCTCCGGAAGGCCGCCTCGTCCAGCGCGCCGAGGTCGGCATCGTCGCGGAGGTTGTGCTCAGGCATAGTCCTACTCCTCGACTTGTTCCGGGACGACGGCGGCATACCGGCCCCGATGGAGCCGGGCCGAGCCGAAGGCGTTGGCAAGGACCATTGCGCGGCGCAGATACAGGCCGACGTCGTATTCGTCGGTGTAGCCGATGCCGCCGTGCATCTGGATACCCTCCCGCGTGACGAGCAAGGCGGCCGTGCTGGCGCGGGCCTTCGCGCGGGAGACGACGGCTTGGCGCTGCGGCCGCGGCGCGCCGGCGTCCAGCACCCTGGCCGCGCTCTCGACGCTGGCCCGGGTCAGGGCGCATTGCAGCTTCAGGTCGGCGGCCCGGTGCTGCAGCGCCTGGAAGCTGCCGATCGGCCGCCCGAACTGCTTGCGCGTGCGCAGGTAGTCCAGGGTCAGCTCGAAGCTGCGCTCCATAACGCCGAGCAGGCTGGCCGCGGTCAGCAGCGCCGCTTCCTCGATGGCGTCGGACAGATCGCCGGGCACGAACCGCCCGGGGGCGCCGGCCAGCGACAGCGTTCCGTAGTGGCCGCCATCTTGCGTGTCCGCCGTCGCCAGGTGGACGCCCGGCGCATCGGCCTGCACCAGCGCCAGCCCGCCGCGGACCGCCACAAGGAAGCTGTCCGCGCCGGCGGCCATGGGGACGAACACCTTGCGGCCGGTCACGTGCCCATCCTCGAAGACCGTGTCGTGCCCCGGCTCGACCGTGTCCGCACGCTCCTGCCAGGCCGGGATGACCACCCGGTCGCCACTCAGGACTTCCGTCAGGTCTTCGGATGGCAGCGCCCGGGCCGCGCAGGCGCAGGCAACGAGCGGCTCCGGCGTCAGGCCGGCGGCGAGTTCCTCCGCAAGGGCGCAGAACTCCGTCATGCCAAGGCCGGCCCCGCCATCGGCTTCCGGAACGCGCAGGCCGACCCACCCCATCTCGCAGATCTGCCGCCACACGGCACGGTCGAAACCCGGCAAGCCGAAGCGCAGCACACGGATGCGCCCCAGGCCGCCGTCGCGCGGCGCCACCGCGGCGACGCTGTCGCGCAGCATGCGGAGGTTTTCTTCGCGCTCGGTGTTCATGCCGAAGCCCCGAACACGGCGAAGCCGTGGTCGACGACGACCACGTCCCGCTCGGCCACCCGGGCACGGAACGACCCGCCGCGCCACATCTCCGTCCTGATCGTCTCACCCGGGAACACCGGAGCGGAGAACCGCAGCCCGACCTGGCGGATCGCGCCGGGGTCGTAACCTCCCAGGCCGCGCAGCAGCGCGTGGGTGACGATCCCAAACGTGCAAAGGCCGTGCAGGATCGGACGGGGGAAACCGGCACGGGCGGCGACGTCCGGGTTTGCATGAAGCGGGTTGTCGTCGCCGTTCAGCCGGTAGTACAGCGCCTGCTCGGGCCGCGTCGGCAACTCGACCATGAGGTCGGGGGGCGTTTCCGGCATCGGATGCGGCGACGGCGACGGCGCCGGCCCGGCGGCGCTCCCGAACCCGCCATCGCCGCGAAGGAAGGTGGTCGCCGCCGTGACGGCCAGCAACGCGCCGCTGGCGGCGTCCGTGACCTGCTTCTCGGTGAACAACAGCGCGCCCCGTCCTTTCCCTTTGTCGACCAATCCGGTGATGCGAGTACGCCCGATTACTTCGCCTGCCACCGGCAAAGGCCGATGGATTGCGACCGACTGCTCGCCGTGCACCAGCCTGACCGCGTCCACCCCGGTCCGCTCATCGGCCAGCCAAAATCCGGGATGGCCAAGCACGACCGCCATGGAGGGCATGGCGCGCAAGGCCCTGTGCTGGTCCACGAAGTCAAGCTGCCGTCCGTCCATCGGATCCTGCCCAAGGCCGACGCTCAAGGCGTACAAGATGGCGTCGCGCTCGGTGACGCGCTGCCGCACTTCCGGGATCGAAAAGGCCATGAGGCGTTCGGGGTCGAGGGCCATGCCAGGGCGGCCTAGACCAGCGCCGCGCTGCCGAGCAGCGCCGTGACCTGACTTGCCAGGGTGCCGCCGTTGCCGTGGCAGAGCGCCACCTCGCAGCGCGGCTGCTGGCGTTCACCGGCTGCGCCCCGCAACTGGGTGACGGCCTCGACGATGAGGAACATGCCATACATCCCGGGATGCACGCAGGACAGCCCGCCGCCGTTCGTGTTGACCGCCAGCCGTCCCCCCGGCGCGATGGCGCCGTCACCCACGAACCGGCCACCCTCGCCCTTGGGGCAGAAGCCGAGATCCTCAAGGAACAGGATCGTGTTGATGGTGAAGGCGTCGTAGACCATGACGAGATCGACCTCGGCCGGCGACAGGCCGGCCATGGCAAAGGCGCGCGGCCCGCTTTCCGACGCCGCGGTGACGGTCAGGTCCGGCATCTGCGCGATGGAGCGGTGCCACTGCGCGCCGCCGACCCCGAGCACGTAGGCGGGCTTCTGCGGCAGGTCGCGGGCCCGCTCCGACCGCACCAGCACGCAAGCCGCGGCGCCGTCGGTGACCAGGCAGCAGTCGCGGGCGGTCAGCGGGTCGCTGACCATGCGGGCGGCCAGCACGTCCTCTCGCGACAGCGGGCCGTGGGCGAAGGCGTCCGGGTTGAGGTTCGCCCAGGCGCGGGCGGCAACCGCCACGTCCGCCAGCATCTCCCGCGTGGTGCCGAACTCGTGCATGTGCCGAGCCGTGGCCAGCGCGTAGGCGGTGATCGGGTGGCGCGGGCGGTAGGGCGTCTCATGCCAGACGGGTTCGCTCATGGAGACAAGCCGGCCACCGGCGGTACGCTGGTTGGACCCGTAGCAGACCAGGGCCGCCTCGCACAGCCCGGCATCGAGCGCCAGCGCGGCCTGCAGCAGGTGCATCTCGAAGCTCGATCCGCCGACGTTGGTGCCGTCGAAGAAGCGCGGGCGGATGCCGAGGTGGTCCGCAACCGACAGGGTGGGGAAGGCGTGCGTGCTGGTTGCGGCGAAGATGCCGTCGATGTCCGGCAGCGAAAGGCCCGCATCGGCGATGGCGGCCACGGCCGCCTGGCACATCAACTCGGTCGCCGACCAGCCGGGCGCTTCGCCCACGCCGGCGGTCCCGATCCCGACGATGGCGGCCCGGCCGCGGAGGGGATGCGCCACGTCAGACGCCCGCGGGGTCGAACACGACGGCAGGCCCGTCAGGGGTGGCTGCGATGCGGGCCTTGACTGGGGCGCCGACCGGCAAGGTCTCGACACCCTCGATCCGGCTCATCATGCGCGGCCCCTCGGCGAGGTCGATCAGCGCCACGTTGTAGGTGCCGTCCCGGGACCGGTTCACGGTGACGGAGTACACCGTGCCGTGGCCCGATGCCGGCACCCACTCCAGATCCTGCCTGCCCGTTCCGGGGACTGCGACCCGTGGGTAGAAGACATGCTGCCCGGTTGCCCGGCTGCGCTGGATCATGAACCGGCCAGCTTGCAGGTGCGCCAGGTACTCCGCTTCGGGGCCTGCCGCACCCGCACTGGTTTCCAAGGCGGCCCGTCCGCCATCTGTCGTCGCCATGGCCCTTGCCCCCTTGCTGGAGCCAAGATAACTCCCGAATAGAGAAAAGCAATCCGACTCCTGAATAGTCAGTCGATTTCCTGCAGGTTGGAACCTGATCTCGCCCGATCAGCCCGATGCACGAGGCCGGGGCGAGAACAGGGATTTGCCGACCAGGGCTGCAAGGTCTTTCAGGTCGCGCCCTAGATCTTCCAGGCGTTCCTGTGACTGCTGCCCGGCGATAGACACGCCGCTGAAGCCGAACCGCGGCCGGCGTTCGTTGTCGACGACCAGCGCAGCCACGTTGGCCAACCCGCGGAACAGCTTGCCATCATCGAGCGCCCAACCCGTTTCCCGGGTTTTGGCGACCGCGGCCTGGTACTCGGTGAACGTGAACGGGGCCTGCCATCGCAGGGCGGCGAACCGCCGCCGGAGCTCTGCCGCCGGCAACTGCATCTCCGCGGCCACGCAGCGGCCGATCGCTCCGGCCAGGAGAGGGAGCCGGTACCCGATCCCGATCTCGACGCGGATGGCCGTTTGGCTGTGCGCCCTGTCGATAAGCACCAGGTGGTTGTCGTCCGTCACGCGCCAAAGCAGGATCAAGGTTTCATAGTTGAGCGCAAGCCGCTCGAGCTCGGGACGGATCAGCTCCGCGTGGCTGATCCCGACCAGGCCGGTGCTCAACTCCGCCAAGGCCAACCCGAGCGTGTAAGTCTTGTCTGTCGCGTTGAACGCGGCGAAACGCGCGCGTACCAGGGTGCGCAGGATGTTGAAGCAGGTGCTGGTGCTGATCTTCGTGCCGCGCCCCACGGCGGCCACGCCCAGAGGCGCCGTGCTCGCAGCCAGGTACTGCAGGATTTGCAGCGCGTGGACGACCGCTCCCACGTCTCGCTGCGTCGCTGGCCTGTCGCTCTCGCTGGTGGATTGCAATTCTGCACTCAGGACGACATCCTCCATGGAAATATCGGCACGCCGACGCTCCCATTCATCATGGCAGACGAACGGGCTGTTTCACAGGGAGGCAAGGCGTCATGGCTGAAAGGATTCAAATCGGCTTCATCGAACTCGGCCAGATGGGTGGCGCCATGGCGGAGCGGCTGCTGCGTTCCGAAGTCGCGCTGCACATCTTCGATCCCGCGGCCGCAGCGGCAGCCCGGCTGACCGGATTGGGCGCCATCGGCCACCGCTGCCCGGCCTCTGTCGCCGACGCTGCGGACGTGGTCCTGGCCTGCTTGCCGAATCCTGCGGCGAGCGAGGCGGTGGCGTTGGGATCGGACGGCATCGCGCGGGGCCATGCCGTCCGCACCTATGTCGAGATGTCGACGATCGGCCGCGGCAGCGTCGAGCGCATCGCGGCGGGGCTCGCCGGGCAGGGGATCGGTTTCCTTGATGCGCCGGTCAGCGGAGGCCCCGGCGGCGCGCGGGCCGGAACGCTTGCCATCATGGCGTCCGGCTCGGCCGAGGACCTGTCGCGGGCCCAGCCTGTCCTGGATCGCATCGGACGGCCGGTCTATCGGGTCGGCGACCGCCCCGGGCTTGGCCAGGCGATGAAGCTTGTGAACAACCTCGTCGTCGCGGCGAACATGGCTTCGGCCTTCGAGGCCCTGGTCATGGGCGCCAAGGCCGGACTCGATGCTGACACGATGGTGCAGGTCCTGAACGCCAGCACCGGACGCAGCTTCGTCAGCACCGACATGGTGCCGCGCAGCGTGCTGACCGGCCGCTTCGACTTCGGCGCCACCATTGCCGTGATGGAGAAGGACGTCACGTTGGGGCTGGCCGAGGCGGCCGATCTCTCGGTTCCGCTGCAAGCACTGGAGCAGTCGGCACGCCTATGGCGCCTCGCCATGGTGCAGGGTCAGGCATCGGACGACATCACCGGGCTGATCCGCATGATGGAGGAAAGTGCCGGCGTCGTGGTCCGAAGCGCCGGCACGCCGGCGCAGGCCTCAGATGGGTGATTCGGGCTTGAATGCCGGCTTCCGCTTTTCCTGGTGCGAGGCGAGGCCTTCCTTCACGTCGGGGCCGCCGAAGCCCAGGAACTCCATCGCCAGCGAAGCGTCGAAGGTTGGCCCGGCCTGTCGCAGCCAATTGTTCAGCGCGTACTTGGTCCAGCGGATCGCGGTTTGCGCGCCCTCGGCCAGGCGGCCCGCAATCTCGACCGCCCGGGCATCGAGGGCGTCGTCAGCCAGGACCTCGGTGATCAGCCCGATCCGTTCGGCCTCGGCGCCCAGCAGAGGTTCGCACGTCAGCAGGTAGTATTTCGCCTTCGCCATGCCGCACAGCAGCGGCCAGATCATGGCCGCATGGTCCCCGGCGGCCACGCCGAGCCGTGTGTGGCCATCGAGGATCCGGCAGTCCGCCGTCGCCAGCGACACGTCGGCGAGCAGCCCGCACACCAGCCCGGCGCCGACCGCAACGCCTCGCATCGCGCTCACGACGGGCTTGGAGCAGTTAATGACATTGTAGACCAGGTCGCGTGCTTCTTTCCAGCCGCGGGCACGCGACTCGAAGTCGTCGATGTGCGACTGAACGAGGGAGAAGTCGCCCCCGGCAGAGAAGAAGCGGCCGGCGCCGGTCAACACGATCGCGTTCACCTCCAGGTCGGCATCGACATCCCGCCAAACCTCGACCAACTCCCGATGCATCACGCTGTCGGCGGTGTTCATCTTGCCGTGGTCCATGGTGATCCGCAGGACGCGCGGGTGCGGCTTGTCGAAACGCAGCCGTTCGTACCCGTGATAGCGTGCCAACTCGTCCGACATCGGATTCTCCTAACCCCCAAGCGCGGGCCATCATTCTAATTCCTGAAAGGCTTTCTGCAACCAAGCTTTTTGGACACGCATCGAACGGTCGAGACGCCTTGCTGTTTTGATTACAGGATGTCATGCTGCCGTCTGAAAGATAGCCTGCCCTGGGCTGCAACTGGGCAGGCAACAGGGAAGGACGGCCATGGACAACGACGGCGGCACCCCACTGGCGGCCCACGCGGCCCCGGTTCCGAGCAATCCGACGCGCCGCGCGTTCATCGCTGGCGTTGCAGCCACGTCGGCAGCGTCGCTCCTGCCGGGGACCGCGCATGCCGCTCCCAGCCAAAACTGGGCGACGAACCTGACCGCCCTGCAAGCGTCGTACTCCATCCGAACCGGCGCGGTCACGGCCGAGCGCTACGTCGCGGCCCTGCTGGAACAGGCGCAGGAGGTCCGCGCCCTGGACATCTTCATCTCCGGCAACGGCCACATGCTGCTGGAAGCGGCCCGGGATCTGGACATTCGCCGCCACCGCGGTCGTCCTCTTGGGGTGCTCGCCGGCGTGCCGCTCATCGTCAAGGACAACATCGACACGGTCGCTTTCCCGACAACCGCCGGCACACCGGCCCTGGCCGACAACAGGCCGGCCAAGGACGCAGCCGCGCTTGCGGCGCTCCTTGGCGCCGACGGGTTGCTGTTTGGCAAGGCCAATATACATGAGCTGGCATTCGGTGTCACAAGCGACAACGCCAGATACGGCGCGGTGCATAACGCCTACGCATTCGACCGCATTCCGGGCGGCAGCAGCGGCGGCACAGCGACAGGCATCGCTGCGCGCGTGGCGCCGGCCGGGCTGGGCACGGACACCGGAGGATCCTGCCGAATCCCGGCCTCCTTGAGCGGCGTCGTCGGGTTCCGGCCTTCGGGCGGGCGCTATCCTGCCGGGGGCATCGTCCCGTTCAGCCATACCCGGGACACGATCGGACCCATGGCACGCCGAGTGTCCGACGTGGCTCTGCTGGACACTCTGATGTCCGGCAAGACGTACCCGGCGCCGCGCTCGCTGGCCGGGCTGCGGCTCGGACTGCCGGAAGCGTACTTCTGGTCGAACCTCGATCCAGAAACCGAGGTGGTCGCTCGCGACGCTGTGGCGCGCCTGAAATATGCCGGGGTCGAATTCGTCAATGTCGACCTGCCCGGGCTGCAGCCTCTCCTGGATGGGATAGCACCGATCCTGCCCTACGAGGCCGTCGTGGACCTCCGGACATACCTCGCGCAGTCGAACACCGGGCTGACTGTCGAGCAGGTCGTGGCCCAGATCGCAAGTCCGGATGTCCAGCAGGGATATCAGTACTTCCTCAGCAGCCCTCCCAGCCAGACGGCCTACGATTCTGCAATCAGCTACTACAGGCCAAACCTGCAGGCATTGTTCGCAGACTGCTACAGGCAGCACAGCATCGAGGCGTTGTGTTTCCCTCCAACTCCTATCACCGCTCCTTTGATTGGGCAGGCGTCGGTGACGCTGGGCGGCACGGCCACTCCGGTGATGGACGCCTACTTCCATAACGAGAACCCCGGCTCGGCGGCGGGCTTGCCAGGGCTTGTGCTGCCGGCGGGGCTGTCCCGATCCGGACTGCCGGTCGGCATCGAGTTCGACGGGCCGGTCAACACCGACTCAAGCCTGCTCGCAATCGGCATGGCATGCGAGAGGGTGCTTCCCCCGATACGGCCGCCCTGGTGAACGGGTGCGAAAACGCATGCTGGCCACGGCTCTGGCCGGACGCTGCAAAACTTTGCCGGGCCGTTCGCGACAAGACCCGCCGTTCTCAGCTCAGGATAACATGCTCGTAACTGAACGCCGAATACAAGGTTGCTTCCTGGCAGAACCTACCGGGCTTAAGGGGCGGAGGACGTGCTTATGATGCATTTCCCATGGAGGGCCGCTGCGGCCGCTCTGGCCTTGTCACTGTCGCCCGCTGCCAAAGCGCAGCCGGCAGTGAAAATCGGCGTGCTGACCGACATGAGTTCCTCCTATGCCGATTACGGCGGCCCGGGCTCGGTCATCGCTGCCAAGATGGCGGTCGCCGACAGCGGCATGGCAGACAAGGTGCAGGTCCTCTCCGCAGATACCCTCAACAAACCCGACAACGCTTCCGCCCTCGCCCACCAATGGTTCAGCCAGGGCGTGGACGCGATCTTCGACGTGCCGACGTCCAGCGTGGCCCTCGCCGTCAACGGCGAGGCGGGGCGCTCTCACAAGCTGGTCTTCTTCAGCACTACGATCAACGACCGCATCACCGAGGAAGAGTGCAACGGCTACGGCTTCGCGTGGGTGTGGGACACCTACTCCGTGGGCCGTGCCGAGGCGATGTCGTTGCTGAAGGAAGGCAAGGACACCTGGTACGTGATCACGCCAGACGGCGCGGCCGGGGCGGCGCTGGAGCAAACGGCACGCCAGGCGGCGGCCGACAACGGCGGCCGCGTGCTCGGCGCGGTCCACCATCCCGTCGGCGTGGCGGACTGGTCCTCCTACCTGCTGCAGGCGCAGGCGTCGGGTGCCAAGGCTGTCCTGTTCGGCTCAGGCGGCGCTGACTTGGTCAGCGGCCTGAAACAGGCGCGGGAGTTCGGTTTGCCGCAATCCGGCATCGCGATCGGCACGATGTACGCGGTCATCACCGACGTTCACTCGGTTGGCCTGGAGGACATGCAGGGCCTGGACATCGTGACGGCTTTCTACCAGGACCGGGACGACGAGACCCGCGCGTTCGGCAAGCGTTTCCTGGCCCTGCATGGAAAGATGCCGACCATGTTCCAGGCCGGGGTCTACTCGGCAGTCCTCCAGTACCTCAAGGCCGTCCAGGCGACGGGATCAACCGATGCGGACACGGTGCGCGCCTTCATGCTGCGCACCCCCATGCAGGACGTGTTCCTGCGCCATGGCAAGCTGCTGCCGAATGGCCGCATGCTGAACGACATGCTGCTGGCCCGCATCAAGGCGCCGGCCGAATCACATGGCCCTTGGGACTACTACCGGATCACCGGCATCGTCCCCGGCGAGCAGGCTTTCCGCAAGCTCGCGGACAGCAAATGCCCGCTCAGGAAGTGACAACCGGCGTCAGCACATTTTGGCGGGAGCAATGAGCCGCATGGACCAGCAACCCGCGCCGTTCTGGCGCCCGGACCGCGAGACGATGGATCGGGCGCAGGCCAGCCGCTTGGCCAGCGAGCTCGGCCTCGGCGGATTCGACGAACTCTGCGCCTTCGCGGCCGACCACCCGGACTGCTACTGGCGCGCCCTGATGACGGCGCTGCCGATCGTCTGGTCCAAGCCCTACCGGGACTACGTGGATCTCACGGACGGCGCGCCGTTCCCGAAGTGGTTCGTGGGCGGCGAGCTGAACTGGACGGATACGGTGTTCGCGCCTGAGCACCTGGAGGATCGTGCGGCCGTGATCGCCGAAAACGAGGCCGGGTACGTCGAAACCGTCAGCTACGGCGAGCTCCGGCGGCGTGTGGCGCGCCTGGCCGCAGGGCTGCACGCGCTGGGCATCCGGCGAGGGGACCGCGTCGGGTTGTTGATGGAAATGGGCGTGGAGGCGGCCGTCTCGGTGCTGGCCGTCTCATGGCTGGGCGCCATCGCAGCCCCTTTGTTCAGCGGCTTCGGGCCAGAGGCGATCATCGCGCGCCTCCAATCGGCCGGCGCCTGTGCCCTGATCGCCACCAGTGGCTTCCGCCGGCGCGGGCGCTGGGTGGACATCGCGGCGGTTGTCCAGGCCGCCCGCCCGCATTTGCCGGCGCTGCGCCACGTGATCCTCAAGACCGCAGGTGAGGCACGTCCCATCCCCGATGCGCTGGCCTTCCACGAGGTGGCGGGCGGGACGGCCGAGCGGCTGGCCGAGCGGATGGACCCGAACGATCCCATGATGGTGATCTACACGTCCGGCACCACCGGCAAGCCGAAAGGGGCCGTCCACACCCACGGCGGCTTCCCGCTCAAGATCGCGCACGACGCGGCCGTCCACTTCGATGTCGGCCCGGCGGACGTGTTCTTCTGGCCGGCCGACCTGGGCTGGGTCGCCGGGTCGCTCACCCTGGCCAGCGCGCTCATGCGCGGCGCGACATTGGTTTGCTATGACGGCGCGCCGGACATGCCGGACTGGTCGCGTTTGTCGCGCATCGCCGAGGCGCACCGGGTCACTCATCTCGGCGCGTCGCCCACGCTCATCCGCGGGCTTGCCGCAAACCAGGCGCTGGCGACCGTGGGGGATTGCGGCAGCGTCCGGGTGCTGATCACCGCCGGCGAGGTCATCGATCCCGAGCACATGGTTTGGTTCGCCAACAGCTTCGGGCGCGGCAACTGCCCGGTTATCAACTACACCGGGGGCACGGAAGTGTCCGGCGGCCTGCTCGCCAACGTCGTCGTCCGTCCCATCGTGGCCGCCGGGTTCAACAGCGTGTCGCCGGGCGTCGCGGCCGACGTGCTCGACGACGACGGCCGCCCGGTGCGCGACCAAGTGGGCGAGCTGTCGATCCTCAAGCCGTTCGTGGGCATGACCCAGTCGTTCTGGAACGACCGCGAGCGCTACCTCGAAAGCTACTGGCGGAAGACGCCCGGCATCTGGACCCATGGCGACTTGGCGCTGCGCACCTCCGGCGGCATCCTGTTCCTTCTCGGGCGATCCGACGACACGCTGAAGGTGGCCGGCAAGCGGGTCGGGCCGGCCGAGATCGAGGACGTGCTGATCGAGCTGCCCGAGATCGCCGAGGCCGCCGCGATCGGAGTCGAGGACCCCATCAAGGGACAGAAGCTGATCGTGTTCGTGGTCCCGTCCGGCGCGGCACAGAGGCCGGAAGCAGAACTCGCAGCGACCGTGACCACAACCATTGCCATGCGCCTGGGCAAACCCTTCCAGCCCAGCCGGGTGCATGTCGTGACCCAGTTGCCCCGGACCCGCAGCTCCAAGGTGATGCGGCGCGTGATCCGGCGCATCTACACGGACTTGGACCCCGGAGACCTGTCATCGCTTGAGGATCCGGCCGCGGTTGACGTCATACGCGAGGCCGCGCGAAACGCCGCCGTTCGCGAGCAGGCACAAGCCTGATGGCGGCATCGGTCCTGGCCGGCATCCGTGTGCTCGACGTCGGCCGCTACATCGCGGGCCCGTTCTGCGCCGCGCTGCTTGGCGATCTCGGCGCAGACGTGATCCGGGTGGAACGGGTCGGCGGCGGCGAGGACCGCTGGGTGACCCCTGTCGCGTCCGGCGGCGACGGCGCGCTGTTCATGCAGGTCAATCGTAACAAGCGCTCGCTCGCGCTGGATCTAGGATCGCCGCGGGGCCTGGAGGTGCTGCGCCGCCAGGTCGCGCGGGCGGACGTGGTGGTGGCCAACATGCCGGCGCAGACCCTGCGAAAGCTGGGCCTGGACTACGAGCATTTGTCGGCGGGACGCCCCGACATTATCCTGACGACTGCGACGGCCTTCGGGCCAGGCGGCCCGTGGTCGGACAAGGTCGGCTTCGACGGCGTGGCGCAGGCAATGAGCGGCGCCGTGCACATGTCCGGTTTGCCGGAACAGCCAGCAAAGCTGATGGTGTCCTATGTCGACTATGGCACCGCGCTGTCCTGTGCTTTCGGCACGGTCGCGGCGCTCTACGAACGGCGCAGCACCGGCCGCGGCCAGGTCGTCGAAGGCTCGCTGCTCGGCACGGCGCTTACGATGGCCAACAACGTATTGATCGAGCAGGCCCTGTTGGGCCTGGACCGCACGGCAACCGGCAACCGGAGCCCGTTGGCAGCCCCGTCCGACACCTTCGAGACACGGGATGGCTGGATCATCGTGCAGGTCATCGGCGACCCGATGTTCCGCAGGTGGGCGTCCCTGCTCGGGCGGACCGACCTGTTGACCCTGCCGGCATACGGCAGCGACCAGGCGCGCGGCGACAACGGCGAGGCGCTCAGCGCCGTGATGGCGGCCTGGTGCGCCGAACGGACCCGGTCGGCCGCCTTGGCCGAACTTGCGACCGCGAACATCCCTTGCGGCCCCGTTTACACGCCGCGGGAAGTCCTGGCCGACCGCCACGTGGCCGAGTCGGGCGCGTTCGTGCCGGTCGAGTTCCCCGGCCTTGCCACGCCCGTGCCGGTCGCACGGCCACCGGTGAGCCTCAGCCGCTCACCTCTCGGGATCAACCGCCGCGCTCCTCTGCTCGGTGAGCACACGCGGGAGATCCTTGAGGAGACCGGCTACGGACAGGACGAGATCGCGGCCTTGCGCGACGCGGGGATCGCCAGGGACTCGGCTGATTAGCGGCAAGGGGGATCGCAGGACATGGACCTCGGATTGCGCGGACGCAGCGCCTTGGTGACCGGAGCGTCGAAAGGGATCGGCCTCGCAGTCGCCGAGCAATTGGCCAAGGAAGGCTGCGCGCTGACCCTGGTCGCCCGAAGCGCGGCGGACCTCGAACATGCAGCCGGGCAGGTTGCACGGCATGGCACGCCGGTTTCGTTCGAGGCAGCCGACCTGAGCGACAGTGCGGCCGTGGATCGACTGGCCGTGCAGCATGGGCAGGTCGACATCCTGGTCAACAACGCCGGCGCAATTCCCGCCGGGCGGCTGCACGAGATCGACGAGCCGCGCTGGCGCGCCGCGTGGGACCTGAAGGTGTTCGGCTACGTCAACATGACCCGGCGCTTCTATGCGGCCATGAAGGCTCGCGGCCACGGAACCATCGTCAACATCGTCGGCGCCGCGGGAGAGCGTGTGGATGCAGGCTATATCGCGGGGTCGTCCGGCAATGCCGCGCTCATCGCGTTCACCCGTGCACTCGGCGGTTCCAGCGCGGCCGACAACATCCGGGTGACCGGGATCAATCCCGGGCCGGTGCTCACCGAACGGCTGGAAACCCTGCTCAAGGGCCGGGCAATGGAAGCGCACGGATCGCCCGACAGGTGGCGCGAGTTCCTGTCTCACCTGCCGTTCGGCAGGGCGGCCGCGCCGGAGGAGATCGGGGCCTTGGCAGCGTTCCTCGCATCGGACCTGTCGGGCTACACGACAGGCAGCATGTTCACGGTGGACGGCGGCATGGGCGCCCGCGGCGCCGCCTACTGACCCGGGGTAGCCCGGTTTCCGGCCAAAGGACAGCCGGTGTCCTTTTCCGGCTGGAAAGCCTGCTCCGCAGGGATCGTATCGAGGATCTTGTAGTAATCATAAGGCGCGCTGGACTCGGACGGCGCCTTCACCTCAGCCAAATACATAGCATGCTCAACGGTCCCGTCTACGCGCACACGCGTGCGGCCGAACAGAGGATCTTCGAACCAGCCGCGGTTATGTATGCCGGCAACGACGGCTTTGCCGTTCTTCGCGCTGCCGAGTTCGAGGGCTGATCGTAGGTAGGCCGTGACCGCCGAGTACACGGCTGCATGGACCTGAGTAGGTTTGCCGTTGTTCGGCGATGCGTGCTGGAAGCGGTCGGCGAATGCTCGGGTTTCCGAGTTCAAATCCCAGTAGAAGGCAGTGGTGAACTGCAGTCCCTTCGCGACGTCGAGGCCGAGCGCGTGCACGTCGCTGATGTAGAGGACGGTCGCCGCGAGTGCCTGCCCGCCTTGGACGATCCCGAAGGCATTCGCCTCCTTGATCGCGTTGATCGTGTCCACGCCCCCGTTCGCCAGGGCGATGACCTTCGCGTGCGAGGCTTGCGCCTGCAGCAGGTAGGATGAGAAGTCAGTCGTGCCGAGCGGATGCCTGACCGTCCCAACAACTTTCCCACCTGATGCTTCGACCACCTTCCGCATCTGCTCCGAGATCGAGCGACCGTATTCCAGGTCAACGGCCACGAAGAACCACGAGCTTCCACCCTGCCTGACGATCGCCCGACCCGTCCCGTTCGCTAGAGCCCAGGTGCTGTAGGTCCAATTGATGGTGTTCGGGGTGCAATCCGCACCGGTGATCCGTTCGGACGACGCGGAGGTCGAGAGCAGTGCCTTATCCTTCTCCTTGGCGATCTGCGAGACGGCAAGGGCAACTGCCGAGTTGGGAACGTCGACGATGACGTCCACCCCATCCTGATCGAACCAGCGGCGCGCGATGCTTGAACCAACATCAGGCTTGTTCTGCGAGTCGGCTGAAAGTAGCTCGACATCGATTGGGCTGCCTGCACGGTTGAAGTCATCAATCGCCAACCGGGCGGCATCGACAGAGCGTTTTCCTGCGTAGTCCGACATGGCACCGCCCATGTCGGACAGAATGCCGACCTTGATCCTTTCCCTAACCTGCGCGACCGCCGGCGCGTTTGCGAAAGCCAAGCCCAGAAAGGCGAGAGCAGCGAACGGATGCTTCATCGAAGTCTCCGAATCCAGGTCAAAGCTTCCACTTGGCGTTCAGCCCGTCCGCCCGCGCGGCGCGGCGAAGAAGGGTCGCCATCGCGCCGCGCGTGAGCATCTTTGCGCCCGCGGGCAGGGCGACGGGAGCTGCCGGCAGCTCCAGGGCGTCCAGCAGTCGGCCGAGGAATGCAGATGCTTCCGCCGCCTCCACAGGTTGGTCCATCGCCAGGTCGATCCACCGCGACCTCGGCTCGGGCCTGAGGTGGTCGGCCGGTTCGTCGATGACGGGGTGGCGCATGTTGGGGAACAGCGGCACACCAGCCCTGCTTGCGGCATCATACAGCGTTTCGGCGTAACGGAACGCCGCGTGATCCGGGTTGAGTCCGTCGAAATGCAGCCCGGTGACGCTGATGGGGAGGTCGAACGCACGGACGGCCGCTTCGACCAGGTCGGCCCATGTGGCGGGCGTATCGGGGAAGAAGCGAAACCGCCGATCCCCGGGCAGAAAGCCCTTCAGCGCAAGCCATTGGACGCCAGCGAAATCGGGATGGTCGCTTTCGAGATCGGAGAAATACGTCAGCTTGCACCCAAGCTCCAGCATCCTGGCCTGCAACAGTTCGACGGGAATATCCGCCAGTCTGCAGCTCAGCCGCGCCGAAAGGGCGGCTGCAAGGCCCGCAGCGGTCCCGGTCTGCGTCCACACGGCCTCGATCCGGAGCGCGCAGAATGCAACGTGGCTTGCCGAGATCGTCGTGGTCACCAGCAGGTTCTCGACCCCTTCCGGCGCTAGGCAACCGAACGGCACCTGGTAGGGCACGCGCAGCGCCCGCATCAGCATCGCGCCTTCGTAGGTGTTCGTCTCGGGACTGGGTATGTCGTCGCAGGGTCTGCACTCGATGGCCCAATCCCCCATCGCGATCGAATGCGGCTGCCGGGGCGGGCGGAAACCTGAGCCTGCCAGAAATGGATTGACGTTCGACTCGGTCAGCCTGTCCTTTCCCCTGAACCGTCGTCCCTCCCGCACGTACAGCAGATACGGAATGTTCTTGTTCCCGGCATACTCATCCTCGGCCAAGGTGAGTTGCGGGGTACCGCCTTCGTTCTGGATGAAGTAGAGGAAGCCCACTATGTGGTCGAACAACCGCTTGCGGATGGCGGTCCGCTCGCGCGGATGGGCCAGGCTGTAGTCGCGCGTCCCAGCCAGGACGTCGTTGCCCTTTTCCCTCTGGTTCAGAAGCATCTTTCCATTGACGGTCGGGATCAGATCGAAACCGAAGCATGGCAGCCCGTTCGGTGCGATTTCCGGGGCCTTCCAGGCGTATTTGCGCGGGTCGTACGAGTCCGGCCGAGCCACCAGGCGATGACCGGCGCCCCTGTGGCAGTCTTCGTAGCGCAAGCTCAGCCGCGACGTGAACGCCATGATCTTTTCGTCGGCCTCGCCGCTGCTCCCGGGGAGGATGGTGTCCGGGAGGTATCCCTTCCCGTTCACCCCACGCTCGTGCGTCGCGGTGTGGATGATGCCGGCATGAGGCTCGGCTGCGGAACGCGCTTCCCTGCCCAGGTCGAAACCCGCCCCGGCCCACGCCGCGACGTCGCCTTCGTAGCTCGCGTCGATCACGACCCTGGCTCGTACCTGGTGCGGCGTCGGAGCGGCCTCGGACGGCGGGTTCCCGATCGCGTCGGCCGCCTGCTCCCAAAGGACGGCTTCTATCCTGACGCCATCCATGACGACACCAATCGGGACGGCGCCGTTGATGAAGGTGATCCTGTCGTGCTCCGCCAGCATTGAGCGCCAGATGCGGTCGGCAACGTGGAACTCCCAGAACACGTCCACGCGGCTTTTCAGCATGGGGTCGTCCAGGCCGATCCGCTCGTAGTGGCGGAGAACGCGCCGGGTGAACTCCTCCGCGGTTCCGCTCAGCGCCTGCCGCGATCCGACGTCGAAGCAGTGCACGCCGTTGGCGCTCACGCCGCCAATCGACTGGGTGGGCTCCAGCACGACAACATGCGAGCCTTCCCTTGCAGCGGCGATGGCTGCGGAGCAACCAGCGGCCGTCCCGCCGACCACCAGGATGTCAGTGTCAATCGACACTGGGCTGGACGTCATACAGATCCTCCATGCCTGGCCTGCATGTTGATGCTCTGCCGCCTCAGGGACCGTGCCGGTTGCCGGCGACCGTCATCACGCCACTCCGCCAGCACCCGTTCAGACCCATGGCCCCGCCCTGCGGCGCCAAATGCAGCAGCTTGGCTCAGCCACGCAGGAAACCGCTGCCGGGGTCGATCCAATCCTGCCGCGGGGGATTGAACACGTCGTATTCCAGCGTCTCCTCGATCGCCTCGACCCCGTGCGGCAGGTTCGGCGGAATGACGATGACCTCGCCGGCGTTGACCATCACCACCTGCTCGCCGCCAGCGCCGAGGATGAACTTGAGGCGTCCCTTGACGACATGGGTGAACTGCTCGTTCTCATGCGAATGGGTGGGAACGGTGTCCCCTTTTTCGAACCGGACCTCGCCGATCATGACCCGCTCGCTCGTGACGAAGCGACGGGTGATGCCCCCGCGCAGGTGTTCGACCGGCTGGCTGTCCCAACGATAGTGCTCGGCTTGCGAAGACATTCCTATCCCTTCCATCAAGGCCCAACCCGCTTGTGCGCAACCTACGGCGCCGCCGCTGCTGGCACGGCTGCACCAGGCTGCCGTGTGCCCTTCCTCAAAGCGGCTTGGCCGGATCAGCGGCTGTCAACATGCCGCTTGGATAGAACCGGTATCGGTCTCCCCATTTCGCCACATGGCCGACACCCGGGAACGGGAAAAGGTAGGAAAGCACCGGAATGCGGTCCCGGGCGATCATGCCCAGCATCCTCGTCCGGGTCTGGACGCACAGGCCCGGGTCGATGTCGCCGATGAACTCAAGCCGCGGTGCTTCCAGGTCGAGGATGTGATGGCGGGCAAGGTCGGCAAGGTAGGCGAGCGTTTCGCGGCCCAAGCTGATCATGAACATGGTATGGCCGGGGGTGTGGCCCGGCGCCAGCAGCACCTGCACGCCGGGCAGGAACTCCTCGCCGTCCTTGATGAAGATGAGCCGCTCACGGATCGGCAGGAGGTTCAGCAGCGCTTGCTCGTGGAACAGCCTCAAGGGCGTCTGCTGCCTGGCAGGGTCGAGCCAGAAGTCGTGGTCGACCTGGTTGATGTAGAATTGCGCGTTCTCGAACATGATGCGGCCCTGCACGACCAAGCCGCAGATATGATCCGCATGGCCATGGCTGAGGACGACCGCATCGACGTCTGCGGGACGAATGCCGGCTGCCTCAAGATTCGAGAACAGCCGACCCGCACCCGGACCGTATGCCTGCAGCAGGCCGCTGCCGGTATCGAACAGGATGATCCTGGAACCGGTGTTCACCACAAGGACGTTCTCGTCGAGGACGACCCGGTCGGTCGGAAGATAGCTGGCCGACAAAGTCGAGGCGATCTCCTCGGGCGACGCGCCGACGAACGTCCTCTTGGGGTCGCCGGTCACGATGACCCCGTCGGAGATGACCGTGAGCTGGAAATCACCGAGCCGGAAGCGATGGAAGGCCGGTGTGCCGGGTTGAACGAAAGTCGCCCCTGCCCAGGCGTCCGGCGGCCCTGCGCACAGCGCGCTGGTTGCGGCGCCGCCGATCATGGCGCGCCGCGAGACGGAATGGCACTCTCGATGGACCATGGCTCGTGCAACCCTCCGCTATGGATTGGCCTCTGCGTCCGCCGGGCTTGCGGCGCCGGCGATGCGGCCGCCGCGCTCTGTCCGGCGAGATTGAAAGACGGCCAACGGTTCACCGGCATGTCCCTCTTGAGGTCGCCAGGGAACCGGGCGGGCAACCCGGTGACGCTGCTTCGGCTGGCGGGCTTGTCACCCCGGCTACTGGCGCGTTCCCGGCCGTGGCGGAACCGATTGCGGGTACCGTCTTGCCTGGCCCTTTGGGCGCCGGAGCCGGCCTGCCCGCGCCGGCCTTGCCTGCGGCACTCTCGCCCGTTCCCGACCGGTCCTGCGCGGCGGCGCCCGGAGCGGCCGTCAGCAGGACAGCCCATGCCACACTGCTCATCGCCAGGAGCATGGTCGTAACCAAGGCCCGGCGGGGGCCACTGGCAAAAGCCTTCAGCCGGACTGGAAAGCGCGTTCCCAGCACGTCAGGCGAACCCCCTGAGCGGCAGCGACCGGGCTCGCTTGCCCGTCGCGGCGAACAGGGCATTCGCGATGGCGGGTGCCGTTGCCGGCAGTCCGGCCTCTCCGGCGCCGCCGATCTCCCCGCCGCTCTGGATCACGTGGACCTCGATCCTGGGCGCTTCGGCCATGCGCAGGACTTCGTAGTCGTGGAAGTTGCTCTGGCCGACGCGCCCGTCCTCGATGGTGATCTCCTCCTTCAGCGCCGCGCTCACGCCCATGGTGATGCAGCCCTGCATCTGGGCTACGACGCTGTCCGGGTTGATCGCGGTTCCGCAATCGATCGCGCCGACGATGCGGTGGACCCTGGGCACGCCGTCCTGCAAGGACACCTCCGCGACCTGGGCGACGAAGCTCCCCACGCACTCGGAGAAGGCGATGCCCCGATACCGTCCTTCCGGCAGCTTGTCGCTCCACCCGGCCTCCGCTGCCGCCTTGTCTAGCGTCGCGAGCGCACGCGGGCTGTCTTTCAGCAGGCGCCGACGAAACTCGTACGGATCCTTCCCGGCCGCCGCGGCCAGCTCGTCGACGAAGGTTTCGATGAAGAAGCCGTTGTGGGACGCGCCGACCGCCCGCCAATAGCCGACCGGGACGTGCGTCGGCTGGAACGCGAACTCCACCCGTATGTTGCCGATGGCATATTGCTGCAGCTTGCCGGGCGCGCTGGAGGTCTCGGTCGAGATCCCGAGCAGCCCGGCCGGGTCGGCGCCCTTGACCAACGGCGTGCCGATCGTGTGCTCGACAATCGACGGGCCGACCAATCGGATGACCATGCCCGCAACGTCGCCAGCGTCGGTCAAGGCAGCCGATAAGCGGGCCGATATGGCAGGACGGTAGAAGTCGTGCTGGACGTCCTCCTCCCGGCTCCAGATGAGCTGGACCGGGCGCTTCACGGCCTTCGAGATCGCCACCGCCTGGGCTACGAAGTCCTGCTCGAACTTGCGGCCGAACGCGCCGCCGGCCAAAGTCGCGTGCGCGATGACGGCTTGCGCGGGCAACCCGCTCACCCGGGCCGCGGTCTCGGCCGCGGTAGTCAGGTTCTGGGTAGGTATCCACAGCTCGCATCGCGTGTCAGTGACATGCGCCGTGCACGTCATCGGTTCCATGGGCGCGTGGTACAGGAATGGCACGTCGAAATCGGCCGCGATGACCTTCCCGAAGGCCGCCAGCGCCGCCGGCGCGTTGCCCGACTCGATGGCTGCCGGAAGCTCTGCCGCGGCAAGCCGCGCCTGCCGTTGCCCGGCGATCTGCTTGGACGAGACGGTGCCCGGCGGCACGTCCGAAAACACTGCATCGAGCGCTTCGACGGCAGTCTTGGCCCGCCAGAAGCTGTCCGCGACGACGGCGACAGCCTCCGGCAGCTTGACGATGTCGATCACGCCCCGCCGGCCGCGCAGCCCGGCATCGTCTACGGACACGAGCTTGGCGCCAAACACCGGGGCTTGCCGGATTGCCGCGTAGGTCATTCCGGGAACCCGGACGTCGATGCCGAACCGTGCCGAACCGTCCACCTTCGCCGGGATGTCGAACCGCCTGGCCGGCGTCCCCACGATGGTGAAGGATGTCCGCAACGGCGGGTTTTCCGGTTGCGGCAGCTTGGCCGCCGCCGCTGCGAGTTCGCCGAATGGCGCGTTGCGCCCGGACGCCCCGTGGTTGACGGTCCCGTTGCTGGCCGTGCAGGAGGCCGGGTCGACGGACCAGCGACGGGCGGCGGCTTCGGTCAGCATGACGCGTGCGGCAGCGGCCGATTTCCTGAGCGGCGCGAACCAGCGCCGCACCATTTGGCTGCCTGATGTACTCTGGACGGGCCGGCCGGGCGTGCGGTAGCCGGGGTCGAGTGGCGGCGCCTGGATCGTGACCCTGGACCAGTCCGCCCCGAGCTCGTCGGCGACGATCATTGCCAGCCCCGTGGTGGAACCCTGGCCGAGCTCGAAGCACGGTGTCACCACCGTCACGCCGCCATCCCGTCCAATCCGGATGAAGGCGCCGAGTTGGGCGGGGTCCTCGGCTGCTTCCGCCTGGTTCGCCAGGGGCAGGCGGACCACGACCACCAAGCCGGCGCCCGCCAGGACGGCCCTGCGGCCGAGCTGCAGGCGTTCGTTCATCGCGCGCTCCTCACGCATGGGCGGTCCGATGGATGGCGGCCTTGATCCGCGAGTAGGTGCCGCAGCGGCAGATGTTCGTGATTGCCTCGTCGATCTGCTCGTCCGACGGATTGGGAGTTGCTTCGATCAGCGCCGCTGCAGCCATGATCATGCCTGACTGGCAATAGCCGCATTGCGGCGTCTGCTCGGCGATCCACGCCCGCTGCACGGGATGCGACCGGTCCGGGCTAAGCCCTTCGATGGTGGTCACCTTGCGGCCGCCCACGGCGGCGACCGGGGTGATGCAGCTCCTGGTAACTTCCCCATCAAGATGCACCGTGCACGCGCCGCAAACGCCGGCGCCGCAGCCGTACTTCGTCCCGGTCATGTCCAGGATGTCCCTCAAGGCCCAGAGCAGCGGCATCTCGCCCTCGACGTCGAGGCGCCGGGGTTCGCCGTTGACGATCAGTTCATACATGCGGTCAGCTTCCCATGGCTGTCGGTTGCCGTCATTTGGCCAGCTCACTCTTGGCGCGGTCGATCTGGGCGAGGCTCCACTTGTCCGGGTCCAATCCGTACTGCTGCTCCCATCGCACCATGAGGCCCTCAGCCTGAGCCCGCAGGACAAGTTCGTTCAGTCTGGCCAGGAACGCCTCGTCGTTCTTGCGCACGCCGATGTGGTGCCCGTTCATCTGGAGCGGCTCGCCGACGATGGCGTACTGGCTCCATTGCGGGTCCTTGACCTTGACTCGCAGCAGGATTTCATCGAACGCGAACGCCGCGCATTGCCCGGCAGCCAGCGCCTTGTAGGCCTGTGCCGCATCAGCGAACTCGATGACGTGGCCGCCGTAGCGGTTCGTGATGGTCGGGTTGAAGTACGTCGACTCGATCCCGCAGATGTCGTGGCCCCTCACTGTTTCCCAAGACGTGACGGGGCCGTCCTTCGGGGCGATGAGCGTGCCGCCGCCCGGCTGCAGGTACGGGATGGTCGCATCGACGATCTTGAGGCGTTCAGGCGTGACCACCATGGTCGCCAGGATCATGTCGATCCTGCCGGACAGCAGGTACTCGACCCGGTTCTTGAACACCACTGGAACGAACTCGATCTTCGCCGGGCTTCCCAGCAACTGCCCGGCGATGAACTTCGCGAGTTCCACCTCCACGCCGGCGTTGTTTCCCGAGGCGTCGATGAACCCGAGTGGCGGATAGTCCGTCTTTACTCCGATGACCAGCTTGCCGCGGGACCGGATGGCGTCGAGGGTGCCCGCGCTCGCTCCGGTCGAGGCGAACGCCTGCGCCAGCAGCCAGACCGCCGACACCATGCCCGAGATCACTGCCCTTCTCCGCACGGACGTCACTGCCTTTCCTCCGGGCGACGCGCGGCCGGCTCCCCGGACTGCCTGCACCGGTGCAGGCTGTTTCCGCGCATCGCGCAGGGTGCACTGCTGCGCTTCATTCGGCCGTGACATGGGCTTCCTGCGCGATCCTGGCCCACTTGGCGATCTCCCCGTGGAGGAAGCCGGCCAACTGCTCGGGCGTGCCGCCCACCGCCTCGATTCCCATCTCTGCCAAACGGGACCGGACCTCGGGCATGGCGAGCACTTGCCCGATTCCACGGTTCAAGGTCAGCACAACGTCCCGGGGCAGCTTCGCCGGGCCGAACACGGCATGCCAAGACCCTGCTTCATAGCCGGGAACGCTCTCTGCCACACTCGGGACGTCGGGCAGCGAGGGCACCGGCGCGGCGCTGCTGACCGCAACCACCCGCAGTGACTTGCCCCGGATCAGCGGCAACACCGCCGGGACATTGATGAACGCGAAATCGACCTGCTCGCCCAGCAGGGCATTGATCGTTGGGGCATCGCCGTTGAACGGGACGTGCGTGAGCTTGATGCCCGTCTGCGTCGCGAACAACTCGGTCGCGAGCTGATTGGAGGAGCCGATGCCGCCCGAGCCGAATGTGACCGATCCCGGCTTTTCGTGCGCGAGCCGGATCAGGTCGGCCATGCTGTCCACCTTCAACCCCGGCCGCACCACAACCGCCATCGGCACCGTGTTGATCAGGATAACCGGGGTGAAGTCCTTCTCGGGATCGTAGGATATGTTCTTGTAGACGCTGTTGTTGATGGCGTGCCCAGACGGCACGAACATGATCGTGTAGCCATCGGGCTTCTGCCGCGACAGGTACTCCTCGCCGACCACGCCGTTGGCGCCGATCCGGTTCTCGACCACCATCGCCTGCCCCAGCAGCGGCGCGAGCCGGGCGCAGACCAGCCTGGCGATCAGGTCCGTCGTGCCGCCGGCGCTGGACGGCACGACGACCTTGATCGTGCGCCGCGGGTAGTCGGCCGCCGGCGCGGGCGGGGCTGCAAGGCACAGCGCCAGGAGGAGGGCACCAACCGCGCGGGCGAGATCGAACATCTTTCCTCCATTGTCATTGTCCGTTGCTTTTGCAAAAGCGCCGCTCCGCGCCAACAGGCCGTTTGGGTTGCGTGCCAGGCTCTGGTGCGGGACTGCGCTCATGTGCCGGGCCGCGCATCCTCGGCGCTGGGCAGGGCAGGCAAAAGGCGTGGCGTATGGGGCGCCCACGCCAGGAAAAGCTGCAAGGCGACAACGGCCAGGCAGACCAGGAGGAATGCGGCGCTCAGCGGCCGCTCGATGAAGATCGCGAGGTCGCCGTGGGACAGGATCAGGGAGCGGCGGAAGTTCTCCTCGATCAACGGGCCGAGCACGTAGCCGAGCAGGATAGTGGCCACCGGGAAATCGAGCGCCAGCAGCACGGCGCCGAACAGGCCGAATCCCAGCACCTCGGCCACGGCAAACAGCGAGTTGCCGGTGGCGTAAACACCGATGGCGATGAAGAACAGCGCAGACGGAAACAGGAGGCGGTAGGGTACTTGCAGCAGCTTCACCCAAACGCCGATCAACGGCACGTTCAGCACCATCAGCAGCACGTTGCCGACCCAGAAACTGGCGATCAGGCCCCAGAACAGGTCAGGGTGCTCGCGGATCAATTGCGGGCCGGGCTGGATGCCTTGGATCAGCAATGCGCCAAGGATAAGGGCCATGACGGCATCGCCCGGAATGCCCAGGCTCATGGTTGGAATGAAATCGACCTGCGTCTTGGCATGCGCAGCCGCCTCCGGGCTTGCGACGCCCTCGATCGCCCCGTGACCGAACCGGGCGGGGTTCCGCGCGATCCGGCGCTCAATGGCATAGGCGACAAACGTGGTGATCGTGGGGCCGGTGCCAGGCATGGCGCCAAACAGCGTCCCGACCAGCGTCCCGCGCACCATCGGCATGAAGGCGGTCCTCAGCTCAGCGCCGGTCGGCCGCATGTCGCGGAAGCGCACGCGCGTTCCGCCATGGACCATGGCCATGCGGTTCACGCTGCCGATGAAATCGGCGACGCCGAACAACCCCATGGCCACGGCGACAAGCTCCACGCCGCTGTTCAGTTCCGTGATGCCGAAGGTCAGCCGGGCGGCGCCGCTGTTGACGTCCGTGCCGACGATGCCGAGCAGGAGGCCCATGCACGTCATCGCGATGCCCTTCAGCGCGGAACCGCGGCTCATGGTGGCGCCCGCCAACAAGCCCAGCAGCATGACCGCGCAAATCTCGGTCGGCCCGAACTGGAACGCGAACTGCACCAGCAACGGCGAGGCGAAGATCATCACCATGATGCCGACGGATGCGGCGAAGAACGACGAAAGCATCGCAACGCCCAAAGCCGCCCCGCCGCGTCCCTGTTGCGTCAGCGGAAAGCCGTCCAGGCAGGTGATGGCATGCGGCGGGTGGGACGGCATGTTGAGCAGGATCGCGCCGATGGCGCCCCCATACTGCGACCCGTAGAAGATGCCGGCGAGCATGAGGACGGCCGGGATGGGCGGCAAGGTGTACGTCAGTGGCAGGAGCATCGAGATGGCCGTCAGTGCGCCCAACCCCGGCAGCACCCCGATCAGGTTGCCGATCAGCACGCCCGCCAGCGACCACAGCAGGTTGTTCGGCTGCAAGGCCACGCCGAAGCCGGTCCAAAGATCGGCCAGCGCGCCCGTCATTCGTCGGACCCGAGCGTGAACAAGGGGAACTGCACCTGCAGCCCCCACCAGAAGACGACCAGCGACACCAGCGTCATGGCCGCGGCAAGGACGAGCGTGCTCCGCCAGCCATTCCGCCGGTCGGCGAAGGCGGCCACGAGCACGAGGCTGAAGGTTGCCGGCAGCAGCCCGGCATGCTCGCCCACCACGATGAACGCGAGCAGGCTGAGCGGTATGAGGATGGAGGCGCGCAGATCCGGGGCCTGCACCCGGTCCGCATCCAGCGCTGCCCGGCGCAGGCCGCCCAGCACGATGATCAGGCCGGTCAGCAGCATGACCACACCGATGGCAGTCGGGAAGAAGCCCGGTCCCATGCGGCCAAGCGTTCCCAGCTTATGCCTCCGCGCCGCCGCGATCGCGCCTGCCCCAAGGGCGACAACCAGCGCGCCGCCCAGGCAGTCCTTGTTCAGCACGTATGGACGGAAGCCCGCGGCGGGAGAGCGCACCGTCATGTGGCGCGGCGATGGACGGCGCCGCCGTCGATGGTGATCACCTCGCCGCTTGTGTAGCCGGACAGGCCCGACGCCAGAAATGCGGCCATCGCCCCGATCTCCTCCGGCAGTCCGGCACGGCCGAACGGCAAGGCTTGCAGCAGCTCCCGCCAACGGTCCGCATCGCCAAGGCTGTGGGTCGCCTTGCGCCGGAAGATGGTTTCGTGCCGCTCGGTCGCGATCGGACCGGGGTTGATGCCGACAACGCGGATGCCGTCGGCCGCGCTGGTGCTGCCCAAAGCCTCCGTGAAGGCGATCAGCGCCGCATTGCCGGTCGACCCGGCGATATAGCTGGAGTCGACCCGCTTGCCCGCTGAGCCGATGATGTTGACGATGGTGCCCTGGCCGTTCCGCTTCATGGCGGCGTAGAAGCGCCGGCACATGTTGACATAGCCGAAGACTTTCAGGTCCCACGCCTGCCGCCAGGTCGCCTCGTCCACCTCGTACAGCCGCCCCGGCGGGATCGCGCCGGCGTTGTTGACCAGGATGTCGATGTCGGGATGCGCCTCGGCGAGCCGGTCGACGTTGCCGCTTTCGCTCAGGTCGAACGGCGCAACGGTGGCCGTGCTTCCCAACGCTTCCACGCGCGCCCGAACGCCGTCCAGCGCCGCCGCGTCGCGGGCAACCAGGACCACGGAGCACCCTTCGCGCGCCAGCGCCTCGGCGCAGGCGGCCCCGATCCCTTTGGATGACCCGGTCACCAGTGCCTTGCGGCCACTCAGCTTCAAGTCCATGCGGACGTACCATCTCCCCTGGCCGGCCAGCGTCGGCATGAGCGGCTGGCTCGTTCTTATTTTGCTCCTAGCATGCCATTCACGATATCGAAAGACATAAATGATAGAGATAGGGTATGGCGAGGAAAAGCGTCTGCTATTAGCCTTCTTTCAAAATGAGCTTCTCGCCTCCGGATAGACATGCCGAAGGCAGATCGCCTCGCAGCAAGGTGGGCGGCTTCCTCATGCGCGTCGCGTTGATCCACATCCAGATGATCTCAGCCGGACCGATGCTGGACGCCTTCAGGCGCTCCTGGCCGGAAGCCCGCGTCACCAACCTCCTGGACGAGGGCCTGTTCACGTCGCCCGCGCGCGGCGACGCCTACGTCATCGAGCGGTTCAAGGCCCTGGCGTCCTACGCCGCCGCAGCACCCGCGGACGGCATCCTGTTCACCTGCTCGGCGTTCGGCGGCGCCATCGAAGCGGCACGCGACGCCCTCGCGCCCATTCCGGTGCTGAAGCCGAACGAGGCGATGATCGAGGCGGCCGTCGCCACCGGCCAGCGCGTCGGGCTGCTGGCGAGCTTCGCCCCAACCCTGGCCTTGATGCCGGCAGAGTTCCCGCCCGGCACGCTCACGGCTCAGGCGCTGGCCGAAGGCGCGTTCGCAGCCCTCAACGCGGGAGAGACGGCGACGCACAACCGCTTGGTCGCGGAAACGGCAGCACGCGAACTGCGCGGCTGCGACGTGATCGCGCTGGCGCAGTCCAGCATGGCTTCGGCCGCGCAAGCCGTGGCCGAAGCCACCGGCAAGGCGGTGCTGACGGCGCCGGACAGCGCAGTCGCCAAGCTGCGGCGCCTCCTCACGGCCGGCGGAGCCTCGGTTCGATCGGCTTGAAAGCCTGTCATGACGCTTTCGCAGCAGTGATGGGCCGCGAGGACTGCTGGCCGGGGCGTGTCGGCAAACATTAGCGTCAGGGCGCGGTGACCGGGTCGGCATCAAGGCCGCCCGGCGGCGCCTCGGCTGACCGTTGTATGAAGTCGGCGAAGGCGCGCACGGTCGAGGGCGTATAGCGCTGCTTGGGATAGTAGAGATGCCAGCCGGGGTAGGTGCCGGACCAATCCTCCAGCAACGGCACAAGCCTGCCTTCGTCGATGAGGGCACGAACGCGGAACTCGGCCCAGAACGCGATGCCGACCCCCTGCAACGCCGCAGCCAAGGCCAGGTCGCGATGGGAGACGACCAGGGGACCATCGACCGCGACGGCGCACCATCGGCCATCCCGGTAGAATTCCCATTTATACAGCTCGGTCCTGCCCGGCTGCCGCCAATTGATGCAGCTGTGATGAAGCAGGTCCGCCGGCGCATCCGGCCGGCCATGGCGCGCCACGTAGTCAGGCGAGGCCACGGCAACCTCCCGGAAATCGCCGCTGAGCTTGAACGCCACCACGTCGTTGTCCAGCAGTTCGCCAAGCCTGACACCGATGTCGTATCCCGCCGCGACGATGTCGGTCACGGCGTCATCAACCGTCACGTCCAGCACGATGTCGGGGTAGGCGCGATGGAAGGGGCCAAGGATCAGCTCCAGGTAGGTCATGGCCGCAAGCCGCGGGATGTGCAGCCTGAGCGTTCCCGCCGGCCTGCTGCGCAGGTTCGCGACGTCCTGGACCGCCGCTTCCATTTCCCCCAGCGCCGGCTTGAAGCGGGCGTACAAGCGCATCCCGGCATCGGTCATCGAGACGCTCCGCGTGGTGCGGTTCAGCAGCCGCACGCCGATCCGCCCTTCGAGTTCACGGATCGTTTCGCTCAGCGTAGACGCCGAGATCCGGAGCTGCGCTGCGGCGCGTGCGAAGTTCTTGTGGTCGGCCACGTTCACGAAGGCCTGCAGCGCTGCGAACTCGGTGCCTCGCATTATACCCTCCCGTCCGAATATTGAATACGGTTTATGCCGCATTACCCCGCGGATCGTCGCTTCCCAATTTTGCGCCTGACGTCAGCCAAGCGATGGCCGACCAGGATCGCTGCGGATCACCTCGCGCCAGGTGTCGCACAGAAGGGCCGAGAGGACACGACATGGTGGGAACGATGCGGCGCTGGACAATCGATGGGTATGGACGTGGCCGCCTCCACCTGGGGACGGCGCCGATCCCGGAGCCCGGTCCAGGACAGGTGCTCGCGCGGGTCCAGGCGGTGTCGCTGAATTACCGCGATAAGCTGATGATCGAGGACGGCATGGGGGTGCCGCTCGCTTTCCCATTCGTTCCCGGATCCGATATGTCCGGAGAAGTCCAGGCGGTCGGCGACGGCGTTTCGCGCTTCAAGCCCGGCGACCGCCTGATCTCGACATTCATGCCGGGTTGGATCGACGGCACGACGGGCGGCTCGGCCCGGCACCCCTCCTACGAGACGCTGGGCGGCTTCCATCCCGGCGTACTGGCCGAATATGTGGCCTTTCCCGAAGATTGGTTCTCGGCCGCGCCCCGAAAGCTCGACGATGCCGAAGCCAGCACCTTGCCCGTCGCCGGGCTGACGGCTTGGTTCGCCCTGGTCGAGCGTGGCGGCTTGCGGGCTGGGCAGACCGTCCTCGTGCAGGGCACCGGGGGCGTTGCCCTGTTTGGGCTGCAGATCGCTCGGGCGCACGGCGCGGAGGTGATCGTCACCTCGGGTGACGACGGGAAGCTCGCGCGCGCCAAGGCGCTCGGCGCGACGCACGGCATCAACCGCATCACCTCGGACTGGGTCGAGAAGGTTTACGAGATCACCGGTGGCCGCGGCGCCGACCACATCCTGGAGCTCGCGGGCGGCGCCAATTTCGGCCGGTCGGTGGAAGCGGTCGCGGTCGGCGGCCGGATCTCGGTCATCGGTTTGCTGGAAGGGCTGGAGATATCCGGGCCTTCCGTCCCGCTGCTGCTCAAGTCCCCGGTTGTCCAGGGCATCTCGACCGGTCACCGCCGCGCGCTGGAAGACCTCGTGCGCGCAGTGGACAGCACCGGGATCAGGCCTGTCGTGGATCGGCAGTACGGCTTCGGCGACTTGCCTGCCGCCCTGGACCACCTTGATCGAGGGCCGTTCGGGAAACTGGTGCTCGCACTCGGCTGACGGCTGGCTGACGCCGCCGGCTCAACCCTCCATCCAGGATCCCGGAGTAGACAATCTGAACTCTCTTTCCGGCCACCGGACATGCGCTTCCGTTTCGCGGCCTGGCATGGTGCTCGCGGCCACGATGATGGGTGTCGTGCTGGTCACGTTGGATGTCTCGGTCGTGAACGTCGCGATCGAATCCCTCCATGCCTCCTTCGATTTGCGGATTGACGGCCTGCAATGGGTGCTGAACGTTTACACGCTGGCATACGCCACCTTCCTGCTGAGCGCAGGCGCGCTCGGCGACCGGATCGGCGCGCGGGGCACCTTCCTGCTTGGTTTTCTGATCTTCACGTCGAGTTCGGCGGCCTGCGGCCTTGCATCCTCATTCGAGGCCCTGCTCGGCGCCCGCCTGTCGCAAGGGATCGGCGCCGCGCTCCTGGTGCCGTCGGCCATGGCGCTCCTCTACCGCTCGTTCCCGGATGCGCGGGAGCGCGCCTCGGCGATTGGCCTGTGGGCCGGGGCCGGCAGCTTCGCGCTTGCCGCAGGGCCGGTGCTCGGCGGGGCGCTGATCGCGTGGCTCGGCTGGCGCAGCGTCTTCCTGGTCAACCTGCCGGTCGGGCTGCTCGGCATCTGGCTGACCGTCCGCCATGCGCCCCGGCCGGTCCGGACCATCCGGCGCCCCCTCGACGTGCCCGGCCAAGTGACGGGCGCCGCGGCAGTGGCTTGCCTGACGGCGGCCATCACGCAGGCGAGTGCCCTCGGCTGGACGAGTCCATGGATCGTTGCGGGACTGGTTTCCGGTGCTGTCGGTGGCACCCTGTTCCTATGCATTGAGGCCCGGAGCGCCCACCCGATGATGCCGTTCGACCTGTTCCGGGACCGTACCTTCACTGCGGCCTCTTACATCGGCTTTGTCGCGAATTTCGTGTTCTACGGATTGGTTTTCGTCTTCAGCTTGTTCTTCCAGTCCGTCCAGGGCAAGTCGGCCCTGGCGACGGGCTTTGCGTTCGTGCCGATGACGGCGGTCATCATGCTCGTCAATGTCGGCGCTGGCCGGCTGAACGGACGGTATGGCGTGCGGCCGGCCATGATCGGTGGCCTCGCCGTCGCCGCGGCAGGCTACCTGGCCATGCTGCCCGTGAACGCAGGATCGTCGTACTTGGCGCTGGCGCCCGCGTTCCTGCTGGCGGGCGTGGGCATCGCGCTCACGGTTCCGTCTGTGATGACGGCCGGCCTGGCCGGGACAGGCCCGGAGCGTGCCGGCATCGGCTCCGGCGTCATCAACACGGCGCGCCAAGTCGGCGGCGCCATGGGCGTCGCGTTGTTCGGCTCCTTGATCGGAACCGCCGGAGGCGACGCCTTCGTCGCCGGGATGCGGGTTTCGATCGCGCTTGCCGGCTTCGCGCTGGTGACCGCTGGGATTGTTGCCGTCATCTACGTGCCTCGCCGTGTGGGCTCCGCTGGGATGGAACAACAAGCGGCCATGCCGGAGCCGTAGCCCGGACCTGCGCGGCTTGCCCGCGCCTCTGCTCTGACCCGACGAAACGCCTGGCCGAGGCTGGCAAACCGGTCACCCATGCTGCCAAGGATCGACGACACTCAGCCCGTAGCCGTCGAAGTCGGCCACGTTGCGCGTGGCGAGCGTCGCACCGTGTGCCAAGGCCATGCCGCCGATCAGGGCATCCATCGCTGGGACGGGCCGCCCTGCATGCTCCCGGACGACGCGCGCGGCGGCATAGCCTTGGGCACAGTCGGCATCGAATGCCAGGACGCGTGCAGCGAACCCGGCCGCAAGGAACGTGCCGAAGTCCCGTTCCAGCTCGTCGCGCCGCCGGCCCTCCGGCAGTCGGCGCAGGCCGTAGCGGATCTCCGCCACCACAGGGCTCGGCACGAAGAGGTCGGCGCTGGGATGGCTTCCGATGAAGGCTGCCACTGCCGGGTGAGGATGCCGGCGCATGAGTTCGGACACCACGTTGGTGTCGAGCAGGATCAGCGGCCAAACTCCGGCCCGGAGAAGTCCGGCGCCGGCCGCTGCCCGTCATCCGCGCGGGACGGCAGGTCGATATCGACGCCGCGTTCCGGTCCGAATAGCCGGGCAGCGAGCCGCAGGACGCTCTCGTTCTCCTCTCCGCCTGGGTCGCGGGCCAGGGCGCTGCGCAGGGTTTCCCGCGCTTCCTCCTCCAGGGAGCGATGGTGGGCGCGGGCGCGGGCCTTGAGGCGGGCACGCAGCGCGTCGTCGACGTGGCGGATCAGCAAGCTGGACACGGAAGCCTCCTGGTTGGCAGTCTTGCGGCACGAGTTTGCTATCACTCGATAGCACAGCAGCGCCGGCGGATGCTTGTCTGCCGCATGAACCCCCGTTCAGTCGCCGACACGATCCTCCCGGAAGCCCGAGAGGCCGATGCGGCTTGAAACGCCAGCCGCTATCCGGCCTACAGCCACGGGTCGGTGCTGCCCATCCCATCCTCTTGCGCCGGAAGATCTTTCTGAGCCAGCGCGTCGAGCGTGCGGCGTGTCCGGCGCATCGCCTGCTCGGCTTCCGCCATCCAGTGGTCGAGCGCGGCGTAATCGTATGTCCAGCGCTCAACAGGAGTCAGCGGCCCGGGAGCCGGCGCCTTCTCTGTGAGCCAAGTCGGAGGCCGGCCGCGGCCCGGCTCCGGACGGCGCGGGGGCGCCACTTGGTCGCGCAGCGGTGCCATGCCTTGCAGCCCGAACAGCCGGCGCTTGGAGCGATGCGTGACCTCAACCGCAACGCCGGTGTCGGCGAGGCCGTCCAGCAGCACCGTGGCATTCTTGACCGCCATGCCGAGGCCGAGTGCCAAAGAGGTGGCGGACAGCAGCGGCGCGGCCGCCAGCAGGTCGACCGCCTGCGGGGCGCGCGAGTGCCGCCGCCGTCCGGCGACGGCACCGCGTGCTGAGAACCAGGCGCGTTCCAGTTCGGCCAGTCTCTGCAGGCCGTCGGCCGCCTCGCCGGCGAGCGCATCCAAGAACACCGGAATCCAGGCTTCCCGTTCCCACGGCATTTCGGCGCCGAGCGCGCGGGCGCCGGTGAGCGGCAGTGGCGCCCGGAGCAGCCGGCAACGGCGCCAGTGCCGGATCAGCGCGGCGCGGAGCGGGGCGCGGCCGCCGCCCGCGTCGAGCCAGGCGTGCGCGCCGCAGGTCGCCGAGAGCAGCGGCGTGCCGGAAGCGCCGGGCTGGTCGAGCGCGGCCTCGGCCTGCTGGACCAAGCCCTCCTCGTCGAAGTCGGGGGTGGTGATCCAGCGGTGCAGGGTCAGGGCGTGTCGGGCGGCGTCGAAGATGGCGCCGCGGTCGACGATGCGGAGCGCGCCGTCCATGCGCAGGCGCAGGCCTTCCAGCACGGCGGCGAGATGCCAGGGGTCGATGGCCTGCCCGTCGACGGCCGCCTGGCGCCGCACCGCTTCGAGGCGGGCGCGGTGCAGGAAGGCCGGCAGCAGCGGGTGGCCCGCGAGCGCCTGGTCGAGACGGGCAATGGCGGCGGCCGCGCGCTCAAGAGCGCCGATGGCCTCGGGGCCTACGCTGAGCGGCTGCATGACGCGCAGGAGTAGATCAGGCATCGGTCTGGTTCTGACTTCGCGCGCCCTGGGCGAGGCGACGCTGGCGGCTTAGCCCATCTTATTCAGGGCATGGCAGGGATTCGGCGGCGGGTGTCGCGTAAGCTGCTGATGGTGTTTACGGATTGGGTGTCGACGCCATCCATTCACCCGATCACGCCGAGCCACACCCGCCAT
>JAABUM010001019.1_pt1 | contig 44089 bp, 39 predicted proteins | sample 5559161 | NCBI WGS metagenome assembly JAABUM01 (sample SAMN10711868, study PRJNA513369) | rock metagenome | isolation source: Antarctica rocks | place: Antarctica: Victoria Land, Siegfried Peak nord
TGGAACAGCGCATCCGCGACTTCATCGCCTACTGTAACCACACCGCCATGCCCTTCAAGTGGGTCCATAAAGGCCGCTCGGTATGCCACTAACCCTGCGGCCATTTCCACGACCCTGTACTAGCGCGCGCCGTGTGGCCCCCCGCGCGATGCGGTCAGGCGGACGAATAGGCTGAGGAGGCCGATGATGATAATCAGCACGAGCGAGGCCCCCCAGGCTTTGGTGTACGAGTCGGCGAAAGGAGAGCGGGTGGCATACTGATAAATCTCCAGCGGCAGCGCCGCCATCGGGCCACGCAGATCGTTGCTGGCAAAGCTATTACCGAGCACTGTCAGCAACAATGGTGCCGTCTCGCCGCTGACGCGGGCTACCGCCAGGATGACCCCGGTGAGGATACCGCCACGGGCAGCGGGGAGGATGACGCCGGTGATGGTCTTCCATGCCGGGGTGCCGAGCGCGAGGGACGCCTCGCGCAGATTGTTCGGCACGAGGCGGAGGATTTCCTCGGTGGTGCGGGTGATGATCGGGATCATGATGATCGCTAGCGCCACACTGCCGGCGATGGCGTTGTAGTTGCCGAAACCGCGCTTGACCAGCAGCGCCCAGGCGACCGCGCCGATGGCGATCGAAGGGAGGCCGGTCATCAGATCGGCGACGAAACGCACGAGCGACGAGAAGCGCCCACGCCCGAACTCCGAGAGGTAGATCCCTGCGCCGAGACCGACCGGGATCCCGACGATACTTGCCAGGGCTACGATCAGCAGCGAGCCGCGGATCGCCGGGGCGACGCCGCCGCCGGACTCGCCGAGCGCCGGCGGATTCTTCGTGAAGAAGTCCCAGTTGAGGGCCGGTGCACCTTTGACGATGATATAGGCGAGGATGATCCCCAAGATGCTGACCCCGATCACGGCGCTACCGCCGATCAATGCCGTCGCAACATTGTTGACCAGCTTGCGGCGGCGGATCGTCGCCCCGGTCACCGTCAATGAAAAACGCTCTCCCGCCTGCCTCGCCCCACCATCGAGCGTCGCTTGTCCCTGCATACCCTCACTCCCCATCACGCCGATGCCGTTGTATCGTCGGGAATCCGCCGCGCGGCGCGACTCAGATGCCGGTGGCGCGCGTGTCGCCGCCGAAGCGGGCGACGATCAGGCGCGCGACGAGGTTTACCGCGCCGGTGACGAAGAGCAGAACGACCGCGACACCGATGATGGCGCTGAAGTGGAGCGCACCGTTGGCATCGGCGAATTGGTTGGCGATGGCGCTCGCCATCGTGTAACCGGGGGTGAGCAGCGACCAGTTGATGCTCGTCGAGCTATTGCCGATCAGCATCGTCACGGCCATCGTCTCGCCGATAGCGCGACCGAGGCCGAGGATCGCCGCGCCGACGATACCGGCGCGCGCATAGGGGAGGACCGCGCCGCGGATCATCTCCCACTTCGTCGCGCCGAGCGCCAGCATCCCCTCGCGCTGCGTCCCCGGCACCGTACTCAGCACCTCGCGCGTGACCGACATGATGGTCGGGAGGATCATGATCGAGAGGATGACCCCAGCCACGAAGATGTCGCGACCGCGCGCCGGCCCCTGGACCAGCGCGCTCAGCACCGGCACATCGCCGAGTGTCGCCTTCAGCGGGCGCTCCAACTTGTCGCGCAGAAAGGGCGCGAGGACCGCGATCCCCCAGAAGCCGTAGATGACGGAGGGGATGACCGCCAGCAACTCGACGGTGAAACTGATCGGTGTCCGCAGCCAGCGTGGCGCGTACTCTACGATGAAGAGCGAGGCCCCGACCGCGATCGGGGTTGCGATCAGCAGGCCGAGCAGTGACGTGAAGACCGTGCCATAGATGTATGGCAGCGCGCCGAAGGTGTCGGCGGTCGGGTTCCAGACCTGGCCGGTGATGAACCGCAGCCCCTCGCGTGCGAGGGCGACGCGGGCGTCCACGAAGAGAACCACGAAGATCGTCGCGATCAGGACCAGGATCGCCGCCGCGAAGATGAGCGTGACCAGGCGGAAAGAGCGATCACCGAGCGCGCCACCCCGGCCCGATCCGAGATCGAGCCGACCCTTGCTCGCTGCCTGTCCCTGATTTCTCGGTGCCGCCGCCTGCGTCGCCATCCTACAGTTCTTTCCGCTAACGGCGTGATAGGGTGGGCGGCATCAGCGCCGCCCACCCCACCTATCCGCTCTTTACTTCCCGGGGAACGCCTTCTGTCCGTTAACCATGATGCTATTGATGAAGGTTTCGGCGCGGACCACGATGCTCGCCGGCAGCGGGGCGTAGTCGAGCCCCTCGTTGTACTGCTGGCCGGTGTGGGTCGCCCACCAGAGCATCCGGGTGATCGCGATCGCCTTCGGCTGGTCGGTCTGGTTCGGGCAGACGAGGATCCAGGTGATGGCGGTGATCGGATAGGACTGCGCGCCCGGCGCGTTGACAAGCTTGAAGCGCAGGTCCGCCGGTGCTTGCGGTGCGAACGCCTGGCCCGCCGCCGTTACCGACGCCGCATTCGGCGTGACGAACTGGCCCCCCGCATTCTTGATATCGGCAAACGGCAGATTGTTCTGCTTGGCGAACGCCAGCTCGACGTAGCCGATGGCGTAGGGGTTGTTCTTGACCTCTTGCGCAACACCGGGGTTGCCGTTGGCCCCGATGCCGCCCGGCCACTGGACCGCCGAGCCGCTCTTCGGCCCGCTCGCCCATGCCGGGCTGACCGCCGTCAGATAGGAGGTGAAGTTATCGGTCGTGCCGCTGCTATCCGAGCGGTGAACGGTGATGATCTCCTCGTTCGGCAGGGTGACGCCGGGGTTGAGGGCGGCGATCTTCGGGTCGTTCCACTTCTTGGTCTGCTCCAGGAAGATGCTCGCCAGGACATCGCCGTCCAACTTCAGCTTCTGGCTGACGTTCGGCAGGTTGTAGGAGATGACGATCGCGCCAAGGGTCGTCGGAATGTGCAGGATGGTGCCGCCGCAGCCCGCGCTGGCCGCCTGCAGCTCCGCGTCGCTCATCGGCGAGTCCGACCCGGCGAAGTCGACCGTCTTGTCGCGGATCGCATTCTTCCCCGCGCCGGAGCCGGTGCCCTGGTAATTCACCTGCACACCGGTGGCGGTGTTGTATTCGGCGAACCACTTGCTATAGAGCACCTGCGGGAAGGTCGCGCCCGCACCGTTGAGGCTGCTGGCGTCGCCTTGCTTACCGGTGATGTTGATCGAGGCGTTCGGGGTCGCGCCCGCACCAGCCGAGGCGGTCGCGCCGACGGTCGCCGAGCCGGTCGGGCGAGTGGCGGTGCCTACGGCGAAGGTCGTGCGGGTGGCGGGAGCGGTGCTCGCGCCGGTGCCGCTCGTGGGGGCGGTGCTCGTCGTCGGTGCCGCACTGGTCGAGGGGGCGGCGCTCGTCACCGGTGCCGCGCTCGTCGAGGGCGCGCTCGAGGCAGGCGCGCTCGTCGAGGGCGCGCTCGAGGCAGGCGCGCTGCTGGATGCCGCACCGGTGGTCGCGGTGGGCGTGCCGCCACCACAGGCGGTCAGGATGAGCGCGAAGGCCAAGAACAGAGTCGGCAACGCCAGGAGCCGCATCGCTCCGCCCCGCCGCCGAACAGGTCGCTGTGTCTCGTCTCGCATCGTCGGACTCATACGTGTGCTCACTCCTCCGCTTCCGGCCATCCTTCGCGCACCGCCCTCGGCCTTCGAGGCACGATACTCCGCAGGGCGCATTGCGCAACCCCCCGACAGAGCCAAGCGTAACGAGTCGCTGTAAACGCCCCCTTAATGGCTTGTTAACAAAATGTTAAAAGATGACAGGCGGATGGCGGTCAATAGTACTTATCGGTGGATCGATCGGTCGGCGTGGCAGGCCGTACAGGCGAAAGGGCGGGTGATGATCGCGTCACCCGCCCTTTCGGTCGATCTGAACCCGAGGTTCTCCCGCAGTTAGCGCCGACCCTCCGAGGAACGGTCGCGCGAGAGCTTCTTCTTCTTTTTCTTGTCCGCCGGCGTGTCGATCGCCGGGCGGTCGATCACGGCGGTGGTCATACCGACGGTCGAGAAAGTCTTGCCCTTCTTGCCACGCTGGACCTCGGCGGGACCGCCCGCGCGATTTTCCTTCGCCGCGCCGCGTCGCGCCGCCTCGCCGGGAGTGGCGAGCGTGGCGAGTTCGGGCAGCGTGCCCGCCGGGACGCCCCAATTCGGCAAATCGGTGTCGGTGTGGTCCTCGTCGCGCGGGACGCGCCCGGCGGCGTCGAGGATGCCGCCTTCGATCGTCCAGGTCGTCGCGCCGAGGCGTTCGAGGAGTTCCTCATCATGGGAGGTGACCACGATCGCGCCGCCGAAGTGGGTCAGCACATCGAGCAGCGTCGCCCGAGTGCGCGGATCGAGGTGGTTCGTCGGCTCATCGAGGAGGAGGAGGTTCGCCTCGGTCAGCGCCAGCCGTGCCAGCGCCAGGCGGCTCTTTTCGCCACCGGAGAGGACGCCCGCTTTCTTCCCGATGTCGTCCGACTCGAAGCCGAACCGGCTGAGCAGGGCACGCACGCGCGTCAGATCGATCGCCCGCCCGTCCTGCACCGTCTCCAGCACGGTCAGCTCGCGGTCGAGCCCTTCGTGGCCCTGCGCGTAGTAGGCGGCGCGGGTGCGCTCGTCCCAGCGCACGATACCGGCAAGCGGGGACAACTCACCGACCAGCGTGCGGAGCAAGGTCGACTTGCCGGCCCCGTTCGGCCCGGCGATCACGATCTTCTGCCCGCGCCCGAGGGTGATCGGCGCGGTGCGGACGATCGCCGTCGTGTCGTAGCCGATCGTCAGCGGCCCGGTGCGGACCAGCGATTCGCCGCCGCCGCCGCCGCCGCCGAGGCGGATCGCGATCGGCGACACCTTGCGATTCGCCTCCGCCTGCTCGATCAGCGGTGCCTCCTGCTCCAGACGACGCTCCAACTGGCGCTCGCGGCTCTTCGCCTGTGCGGCGCGCGACCCGGCGCGGAAGCGCTGGATGAACGCCTCGTCGGTGGCCTTGCGCTCCAGCGCGGCCTTCGCCAGGGCGGCGAGGCGGTCCTTCTCGGCCTGGCGCAGCTCCATCGCCCGCGCGTAGGCGGCGGGGTAGACGCGCAACGTCTCGTCGTCGAGGACAGCGGTGCTCTCGGTCGTTTTGTCGAGGAAGGCCGGATCGTGGCTGACGATGATCACGCCGGAGTGGCTGCGCGCCAGGTGGTCGGTCAGCCACTCGACCGCGTCGGTATCGAGGTGGTTCGTCGGCTCATCGAGGAGGAGGAAATCGGGCCGCGCCACGAGCGCGCGCGCCAGGGCGACGCGCGTCTGCTGCCCGCCGGACAACTCCTGCGCCACCCGCTCCCAGGTCTCCTCCGCGAGTCCGAGGCCGGTCAGCGCCTCCTCGACGCGGTGGCGATAATCGTAGCCGCCGAGGTTGCCGAACTGCTCCTCCACGGCGGCCCAGCGATCGTAGTCGTCGGGGTCGTCGAGCCGGGTGCTCAGCGCCTCCAGCTCTTGTTCGAGCGCGATGATCGGGCCGATGCCGCTGGTCACTTCCTCCCAGACGGTGCCGGACCCGGCGCGCTCCTCCTGGGCGAGGGCGATCAGCGTATCGCCCTCGTCGAGGGTGACGCGCCCGCCCTCCGGCTCGACGATGCCGGAGAGAAAACTGAGCAGAGTCGTCTTTCCCGCGCCATTCGGCCCGACGAGCGCGATGCGATCGCCGGGATGCACGGTGAGCGAGACGTTCTTGAAGAGGGTGTCGCCGCCACGGATAGCGGACAGCGCTTGTGCGCGCAGCATGGTAGTACCTCCTGATGCCTATCGGGGCATCTGCGCGTGCTTCGCACCGCCTGGCGGACGCTGGCGCACGCTATTCTCATTCGGGAACGATGTGGGAGTGCTGGAGAAAGCAGCCGAACGATGGGACCGAAACGTGTGAACGTTTCCGGTCTCCCGGCGGTGCGGCCAGCACCGCAACCGCGCTAGGAACGAGGGGAGAGCATTATACACCCCGAATACCGTGCGGAAAACGTCCGATGACAAATTTCCAGGAATAACTATACCATAAAATCGGCCCGCCGCATCAATCCTGTCTCAGCGCGGTGCGGTCGACGCGATCGCCACGATCGTGGAGTCGTGCCGTGTGTCATAGCAAAGTGCCAGGATATGCCCGGCGTGCAGCGCCCGTACCGGTTCCCGCGCGCCCGGATGATTGGCGAGGCCGAGCATCGCGCCCGCCGCGATCACGTCGCCCGCCAGCACGGTGCCTTGCTGTGCCACCACGCTGCCGCACACCTCGTAGCAATCGGCCTCCGCGAACTCGGATCGCCAGTCTCCTCCCACGATGCACGATCCTTTCCCGCAGTCGATCACTCGCTATCAGCCGCGCGATATTCGGCTCTGTGGCCCGTCCGCGTGCTATGAGGAGACGAACACTATCCGGCGCTGAATCTTGCCACCTATCCCGCGCCGGTTGAGCGCCGACCGGATCGCTTCTCGATGATAGCGCGCGCGACTTAAGCGCCCGTTAAGGAGGTGTTAGGAGGATGTTAACGGACGGTGCTCGCGGGCAACGCGGCCCGATACGATATCGATTGAGTGACCGCGATGCCTATCCAATAATCCGCATAATCGGGGGCTGCACGGGCAGGCCCGGGGACACACGGGCGGGTGGCTGCGCTACCGGCGGCACGGTACACCCCTCCGGTGGTACTGGACTCTAGTTGACAGTTTCGTATCGGTGCTGCACCGTAGCGAACCGTTGCGGTCTGCGTGCCGTATACTCGGCGTGCCGGATGGTCGCGGGCGTGGCGCGAACGATAGGGGAGGCCGATGCGTAACCCATTGAATCTGCTGTTGCTGTTCATTCCTGCGGCGTTGCTGGGGCGCGTGCTCGGTTGGCCTCCGCTCGCTATCTTCGTCATGAGTGGGCTGGCGATCGTGCCCCTGGCGAAGTGGATGGGGACCGCGACTGAGGAATTGGCGATTCATGTGGGGCCGGGGATCGGCGGCCTCCTCAACGCCACGTTCGGCAACGCCACGGAGCTGATTATCGCCATCTTCGCGTTGCGCGCCGGGCTCGTGGATGTCGTCAAGGCGTCGATCACCGGCTCGATCATCGGCAACCTCCTCTTCGTCCTCGGCCTCTCCTTCTTCTTGGGAGGCTGGAAGCGCGAGAAGCAGGAGTTCAACCGCACAGCCGCCGGGGCGAGCGGCTCGCAACTCACCCTGGGCGTCATCGGCCTGCTGATCCCCGCCGCCTTTTATTACACCCTCAATACGCAGGACACGGTGCGGCGCGAGCTCTTGGAGCAGGAACTGAGCTACGTGATCGCCGCGCTGTTGATCGGCTCCTACGTCATCGGCCTCATCTTCAGCCTGCGGACGCACAAGCATCTGTATGAAGGCGAGGGGGGCGAGGGCGAGCACGAGGGGCAGTGGAGTATCCGACACGGGGTGGGCGTCCTGCTCGCCGCGACCCTCGGTGTGGCGGTGATGAGCGAGACGCTCGTCGCCAGCCTGGAAGAGGCGGTCCACGTCCTCGGCTGGAGCGAGATCTTCGTCGGCGTGATCCTGATCCCGGTGATCGGCAATGCCGCCGAGCACCTCACCGCCGTGACGGTGGCGATGAAGAACAAGATGGATCTGAGCATCGGCATCGCCATCGGCTCCAGCACCCAGATCGCGCTCTTCGTCGCGCCGCTGCTCGTCTTTCTCAGTCTCCTCTTCACCCAGCGGCTGAACCTGCTTTTCAACCCCTTCGAACTGGTCGCGATCGGTCTCGCGGTCCTCATCGTCAACCTGCTCGCGCAGGACGGCGAGAGCAACTGGTACGAGGGGGTGCAACTCCTCCTCGCCTACGCGATCATCGCCATCGCCTTCTTCTTCCACGATTAGAGGGCTGATTAGATCGCTGCGCCAACATCGCTGTCGGCGCCCGGTGCCGAATCGGCTTTTGCCGTCCGTGCTGTCGCGCCTGGATGGTATACTGCACTGGGCTTTCCATAGAAATTTGCTGCGACCGTGGCGCGACAATGTGCCCGGAAAGGGATAGAGACCGCGATGGAGAAGATCGCTATCATCGGACTCGGCCTCATCGGCACCTCGATCGGGCTGGGGCTGCGGGACTGGGCCGCGCGCGAGAAGCAGGCCGTCACGGTGGTCGGCTTCGATATCGATCTCGCGCAGCAGCAGCAGGCGAAGCGGATGAAGGCGACCGATGACATGTCCTGGGACATGCCTTCGGCGGTGCGCGACGCCGATCTGGTGGTGGTGGCGACGCCGGTCGGCACGATTCCCGACGTCTTCGAGACGATCGCCGATCACCTGAAGCACGGCTCGGTCGTCACCGATGTCTGCTCGACGAAGGGGCAGGTGATGGCCTGGGCGCGCGAGAAGCTGCCGACGACCTGTAGCTTTATCGGCGGGCACCCGATGGCCGGCAAGACGCAGAGTACGGAGGGGGCCGAGGCGTCCCTCTTCAAGGGCGCGACCTGGTGTGTCTGCCCCTCGGTGCGGGCCAACGAGGCATCGGTGCAGACGGTGCTCGGTCTTGTCGCCGCGCTCGACGCGGAGGCGCAGTTCATCGACGCCGATGAGCACGACGGCTTCGTCGGCGGCGTCAGCCACCTGCCGTTCGTGCTATCCAGCGCGCTGATGAACACCGTCAGCGTCAGCCCCGCCTGGCGCGACATGAAGCTCCTCTCCGCGAGTGGCTTCCGCGATGTCTCGCGCCTCGCCGCCGGGGGCATCGAGATGCACCGCGACATCTGCCTGACGAACCGCGAGAGCGTGCTGCGCTGGCTCGATGCGTACACCGCCGAGCTGCACGCCTTCCGCGCGACCCTGGCCGACGAGGGGCCGGACCAGCGGGACAGGCTCGGCGTGTTCTTCGCGCAGGCGCGCGACGCCCGTGCCGACTGGGCCACCGCCGAGCGCACCGATGGCGAGCTCGCGCAGGAGACCGAGGCGGAGTTGAGCAAGAACGGCATCGGCGGGCAGTTCGGGCAGATGCTCTTCGGCGGGATGTTGCGGCGGCGCCTCGACCCGAGCAAGACGGGCGGCACTGCCGACGCCAAGCGTCCCGAGCGCAAGGACCGGAAGTAGCGGGGGCATACGCCCCCTGACGCCTCGATCGAGCCGATCGCGCTACGGCACCAGCGCCCATTCGTTCGGCAAGATATACCGATAGAGGTGGCGCGTAGGGCGACCTGCGGCGCGGATCCGGCCCCGATCCTGCCGCAAGATCGCCGAATACGAGTTCTGGACCTGGACGATCCGCTGCGCGTTCACGTTGAAGAGGATCAACCCGGCGGAGACCGGTGTCAGGCTGGCCTTGCGGGTGAATTCGTCCACCACCCGGAAGGGTGGGGTGGCGGTGGGATTGAGCGAGCCGAGCAGCCCGTGGATCGCCGCGTAATCGCCCGCAGGGTTGTGCCGGTCGAAGAGGGCGAGCCCCTCGATCAACTCGTCGATCATCTCCGTATCGAAGGGGCGGGCGATCCGCAACAGATCGCCGAGGTTGGCCGGTTGGTGGCTGCATGCGGCGGTCAGCACCTTGGCGGCGTGCGCCGGGCCGACGAAGCTGATCGCGCCGCCCGCGTCGATCACATTCAAGCGTATAGTCGTCACTGAAGCCTTCTTGTCCCTCGTTGTCCCGATCACCGCATCGTGTCGTATCCGTGTCCGGCCCAAGAGGGAAGTGTACTACAGGCCAACGGCGACGCTCGTACAGCAGGCACACCGCGCATCTCGCCCCCCGCCGAGCAGTCATCGCGAGAGGAGCCCCGGCCATGACCCAATACCCGCCCGAGCTGCGCCGCTACGCCCGGCAGATGATCCACCCCGCGATCGGCGAGGAGGGGCAACGTGCCCTCGGTGCGGCGCGGGTGCTGATCGTCGGCTGCGGCGCGCTCGGCACGCACATCGCGGACACGCTGGCGCGGGCGGGGGTCGGTTTCCTCCGCATCGTGGACCGCGACTTCGTGGAGCTGCACAACCTCCAGCGGCAGGTGCTCTTCGATGAGGACGATCTGCAAGGAGGAACCCCGAAGGCGCTCGCCGCGACCGCGAAGTTGCGCCGGATCAATTCGCGCATCGCGATCGAGCCGATCGTGGACGATGCGAACGCCGCGAACATCGCCGCGCTGATCGCCGGGATCGACCTGATCGTCGATGGCACGGACAACTTCGAGACCCGCTATCTCCTCAACGACGCCGCCGCGCGCGCGGGCCTGCCGTGGATCTACGGCGGGGTACTCGCCTCCTACGGGATGACGCTGACGATCCTGCCGGGCGAGACCGCCTGCCTGCGCTGCCTCTTCCCCGAGCCGCCCCCCCCCGGCGCGGCCCCGACCTGCGACACCGCCGGGGTGCTGGCCCCCGCCGTGGCGCTGATCGCCGCGCTCGAGGCGGCGGAGGCGCTGAAGATCCTGACCGGCGCGCGCGACGCCGTGAATCGGGAACTCCTGGCGTTCGATGTCTGGCGGCTGACGGTCGATCGCCTTCCTGCGCATCGGCAGGCCGACTGCCCCACCTGCGGCGACGGTCCGCACAGCTATCCGTTCCTCGACCCCGACACCGCCAGTCGCAGCGTCTCCCTCTGCGGGCGCAACGCCGTGCAGATCACCCTCGCCAAGCCGCCGACGTTCGCGCTGGCCGGGTTGGCGGAGCGTTTGGCGGCGGCGGGGAGCGTGCGCCACAACGAGCATCTCCTCCGCTTCCGGCCCGCCGAAGGGGCGTATGAGTTGGTGATCTTTCCGAATGGCCGGACGATCGTGCATGGCACCGACGATACCGCGCTGGCGCGCGGGCTCTACGCGCGCTATGTGGGGCTCTGAGTCGCTGAGCGGTGGCGGGGCAGTTCGCCCGGATCAGTGGACGATACGGCGCAGTACTGCTTTACTTGATCGAGGTACGGCCCGTTGCGCGCGACGTACCGGCGCAAGGGAAGTACTACCGCAACCGATCGTTGGCGACTCACCGTTGAGGGTGTGCGATGTCCGATAAGTCACCGAATAAATCACCGAAATACGAGCGCGAGATCGCGGAGATCCTGGATCGCATGGATCGCGACGAGCCGCGCGCCCAGCGGGTGAAGCGGCAAGCGCGGCAGGCGACGACGCGGCGGCGCGCGGCGACCTCCGACCGGCTCGCCAGCGTGCGCGGCGTCTTCAATCAGTTCGGCGCGACGGCGGGCTGGGTCTGGATCGGGGTCACCTTCGGCCTCGGCCTGCTCGGCCTGATCCTCAGCGCGATCTCGCCGATCCTGGCGACGGTCTGCGCCGTGCTAATGTTCCTCTCCTTCTTCAGCCCGCTGATCCGGCAGGTGAGCGGCGCGCCCGCCCCGGCACCTTCGACGATGTGGCGCGGTCAGGTGGTCGACATCCGCCCGCGTGGCTTCCGCGCGATGCTGCGCTATCGCTGGCGTCGGCTCATGGGTGGCGGCGGACCGTACCGCTAAGCGAGCGATGCTATCAAGTGATAAGCTCTGCGGGGGGCGGCAATTGCCGCCCCCCGCATTATTTGTCGTGCGCTCCGGTACCGTCGCCGACACGCGAACAGCTACCATCGCGGGCGCTTGCCACCGCCTTCTCGCTCTGGCACAATGGTGGCATGGAGGAACAGGTAGCAGCACACGGGGCGGTCGATGAACTGGCGGTGAGCCGGGCCTGGCAGGCGGGCTGGATCCGCCCGGAGGCCCTGCGGACGACCGACGGGCAGCCGCTCACGGTCGTCTATCGGGGGCGCTGGACGTTCGGCTTCGGCCCCGATTTTCGCGGCGCGCTGATCGCGTTCGGGTCGGAATTGCGGCGCGGCGATATCGAGATCCATCTGCGCTCGTCCGGCTGGCGCGAGCACGGCCATCACCTCGATCCGGCCTACAACGACGTGATCCTCCATGTCGTCCTCGACGCCGACGGCCCGGTCGCGCCGTGCCTGCGCGCGGACGGTATCGCCGTGCCGGTCCTGCTCCTCGCGCCCGCGCTCCGTGGCCCGCTCGTCGCCTTGCCGCACGACCCGACCCTCGCGGCGCTCGGCGCGCTCCCGGCGGATGAGTGCGTGGCGCAGGTGACCGCCGCCAATCGGGCGACCGCGCTCGCCCTGCTCGACCGCGCGGGGGACGCGCGCCTGACCGCCAAAGCGGCGCAGTTCGAGGCGGCGTTCACCGTCACAGCGCCGGGGCAGGCGCTCTACGCCGGGTTCCTCGACGCGCTCGGCTACACGCGCAACCGCGCCCCGATGATCCGGCTGGCCGAGGTGCTCCCGCTCACGATGCTCGAATCGCGATTATCCGCCGGCGATGCGCGCGGCACCTTCCGCCGAGCCGCCGCCTTGCTCCTCGGGGTCGGCGGCTTCCTGTCCCTCACCCCCGCACTGATCCCGCTCGCCGGCTTCGACGCGGACGACGTGGCGGCGATCGAGCGCGCCTGGGCGGAGCTGGGCACGCCCTGGCGCGAGACGTGCCTCGCACCGGACGAATGGGATCTGGCGCGGACGCGACCGGCGAATCATCCGCTCCGCCGCCTGCTCGGCCTGGCGGGGATGTTGGCGCGTGCCGGGCAGTCGGGCCTGCTCGCGGCCACGTTGGAAGGGTTCGGGGCGGAGGAAGCAGCCGTGGGCCTCGCGGAGTGTCAGGCATTCCTGCTCGGCCCGCCGCGCGCCGCCGATCCGCAAGGGCGCTTCGTCGGGAAGGACCGCGCCGCCGAAGTCCTGGTCAACGTCGCGATCCCCTTCGCCCTGGCCTATGCCTCCTGGTCCGGGGGCGACCGCCTCGCCGGTGCCGCTGCGGCCCTCTGGGAGCGCACGCCGCCGACCGGGGGCAACGAGACGACGCGCGCGGTCCTCGCCCGCCTCGGCGATCCGCGCTTGCGGCTGCGAACGGGCCGCGCGCAACAGGGCGCGTTGCACCTCGGTCGCCACTTCTGCGAGCAACGTCGCTGTTACGAATGCCCATTGGCGCGTCTGAGCCTTTTACTTCAAGCATAAGTTCGCGGAAACACGGACTTATGCTTGAAGTAAAAGAGCCGTCAGGGGTGACTTTCTGCCAGTTCCATTGGTAGCCCGGTCCGCATCGCGTTCGCGCGATGTGGACGCTCGATCGCGCTTACCGCGCGGAGGAGTGCAAGGACGTTTCAATCCCGGTACCGCGTGACAATTCGTGCAGGCAGCGCCGCATCATCGCCGGGTTGTGGAAGCGGAGGATCGCCGTATCTGGCTTGCTTTCCTCACGGATCAGCCGCTCGATCGTCGGGCGCATCTCGCGGCGGTAGACCCAGACCCAGCGCAGCAGCGTGAACGTCATCGGGAGGGGCTGGCAATCGGGAGGCGCGGGGGCGTGGCGTCCGATGATCGTGGATAGTTGGCGCTTCGCGATCCAGCGCCACGCCTGCCAGATGCTGTAGTCGGGCAGGATGATCGTGTCGGCGGCGGCGATGCGCGCGCCCCACGTCTGCCACGGCCCGACCCCTTCGATGATCCAGGCGTTGCGCGCCAGGAGATCGTCGTGGACCGCGATGAACTCGTGGTCCGGGATGGTGCGGCAGCCGGGTTGCCAGACGATCAGATCGAGGTGGATGATCGGCAGCCCGAGAAGACGATTGAGTGCGCTCCCGAGCGTAGACTTGCCCGTGCCGACCGAGCCGATGATCATCACGCGGCGCATCGCCTCTTCCCTACTAGCCGTGCACTCTCCCTCTCGCGCTTGTGTTGGCAGGGCGGAGCCTCGTGGGCCTCTCAGCCCTCGCGGCGGGCGCTGCGGCGGCGAAGCATCGGGCGTTCGTTCGGCGCGGCGCGCAGGACGAGGACGCCCGGCTCGTCGATCAGTCCGCCCGCGAGCAATGTCCCCATCCCGGCCAGCAGCGCCGCGATGAAGAGGAACGAGTAGCCGAGGCGATCGACGATCAGGCCACCGAGCGGTAGGGCCAACATCGCGATCGCCAGGACGATCCCGGTGACTGCCTGCGCCGCGATCCGCTCGCGCGGGGTGGTGAGCGCGGTCTGGATCGCCGGGGCGGCCAGATCGATCCCGGCGCTCGCGACGCCCCACGCGACGAAGACAAGGCCGAACGCGAACAGGCTCGTCGCATCGCCCCCCGGCAGCCGATCGCGCAGGGCGGCGGAGCCGAGCAGCGGCGGCAGGGTGAGCGCCGTGATCGGGGCGATGAGGCGGACGAAGGTCGTCAGTTGGAGGACGAGCGGGTTGCCCGCGCCGATGCTCAACCCACGCCAGATGAAGGCTCCGACCGCACGGGCGATCACGAGCGCGACGATGTAGAGCGCGACGTTGTTGCCGGTCGCGCCGAGCTCGCGCACGGCGTAGATGATATAGAAGGGATCGGCGAGCGCGCCGCACGCATAGAGCGCCCGGAAGAAGACGAAGCGGCCATAGGCGAGATTATTCGCCAAAAGTTCGGGGATCGCCAGGAGATCGGTGCGGGTTGGTATCCCCCGCGCCCGCCCGCGCCAGCCGAGCGCCAGCACCACGACCAGCACCACAAATGCCATCAGGAGCGCCGCCCCCGCCGTCGCGAAGAGGCCCGTGAATCCTGCCGGGAACGGTGCTGCCAGTTGTGCCGCTGAGCCGCGCGCCACGAAGCCGCCGAGCACCGTCCCGACGATGCCGAGTAAGAGCCAACGCCCCCAGCGCGTGCGCCAGGAGCCATCGGGCCGCGTGATCCGCGCCAGCGCGGGGCGCAGGGTGGCCCCGATGCCAAGGCAGCCGCCGATCAGGGCGAGGATGAGGAGCGGCCTGCCGGTCAGGTCGCTACGCTGACCGGTCAACCAGTCCCCCGCGCGCGCGAGTGCGAGGAGCAGGCTGCCCGCCAGTCCGGTGGCGGCGATCAGCGCGATCAGGCGCACGCGCGGCCAGCGTTCCCCGGCGAGCGGTGTGACGAGCGCCCCGGCAATGGCGGCGACCCCGAGGACGATCGCGATCGCCCGCCCGACCCCGAGGGCTGAGGTTCCAGCGGCGGCGAAGAAGAGGGGCAGGACGATCACCGGATGGAGGCACGTCTCGGCGAGACGATCGAGGAGTTCGGCCACGCCGACCAGGAATGTCCCGCGCCACGGTTGCGGCAACGTGGGTGTGGGGGGCGGCAATTGCTTGGTCGTTTCCATCGCTCGCCGTCTCCCTACGCTGCGCGTACCACGACCCGCGCGGCGCGCGGGCTCACCAGCCGGGTGAGCGTTCGGTGACGCTGATTATAGGGATGGTACGAGCGCGGGCGCAATCCCGGTGGCGACGGTATCGGACACCGGTTCCCCGACGAAGGAAGAATCAGCGGTGTTAACGATCTGTTGCAGGAAGATCGCCAGCAGCGTCGGATCCCACTGCGGGCCACGATTCTCGCGCATGATCGCGAGCGCCTTCTCGACCGGCAGCCCGCGCCGATAGGGGCGATCGGAGGTCATCGCATCGTAGGAATCGACGATCGCGACGATCCGCGCGTCGAGCGGGATCGCTTCTCCTGCGAGGCGATCGGGGTAGCCGGTGCCATCCCAGCGCTCGTGGTGGTGCCGGATCGCCGGGATGAGATCGCGCGCGGAACGGAGCGGGGCACAGATCGCCGCCCCGGCGACCGGATGGCGCTGCATGATCGCGTATTCGTCGGCGGTGAGCGCACCCGGCTTGTCGAGGATCGCCTCCGGGACCGCGATCTTCCCGACATCGTGCAGCGTCGCGCCCATACGCAGGATGCGGAGGCGCGCGCCGCTAAAGCCGAGGGTGCGCCCGAGTTGCTCCGCGTGCTGTGCCAGCCGCTGGCAATGTCCCTCGGTGGTCGGATCCTTCGCCTCGATCGCATGGGCCAGGCTGAGGATCACCGTCTCGCTGCTATCGAGATCTTCGAGCAGCAGCGCCTGCGCGACCGCCCCGCCGATCTGCAACGTCAACAGGCGTGCGATCGCCAGGGTCCCGACCTGATAGGCATCGGGGCGCGAGGCGCTGAAATTGACCGTGCCGATCGTCATCCCATCCGCGATCAGCGGCAGTATCAGCACGCTGTGGGCCTGGGGCAACAGGATCGCTTGTTCCGATGGCGCGGCGGCGAGGTTCTCTTCCGCGTGGCTGAGACGGAGCGCCTGACTGTGTTCGAGCACCCAGCCGGCGAATCCCACGCTGCGTGAGAATATCTCCGCACCGTAACTGCCATGCCTGGCGGCATCGAGCGCGAATGCGCGATAGTATTGCCTGTCGGTGGCGACCAGGGTCAGCGTGCAGCGCCCGAAGGAGAGGAGCCAGCGGGCTTCCGAGGCCACGACGTTGAGGATCGCCTCGATCGAACGGGCGCTGGCGATCCGTGTGCCGATCTCGGCGATCGTCGCCAGTTGCAGCGCCAGGACGTTCTCCTCGGCTCCCACCATTGCTGTGCTGTCGCGCGGAGATGAGGCGGCAAGAAGCGTCTGTAAGCGACCGGTGCGCGGCACGACACTGCTCATAGCTGGTCGATTTCCACCTTCACGAGATCGGTATAGGTGTTCACGCCCTTGAACAGGTCCACCGTGGCGATGATCTCGAAGCACTCCTCCACGGTGATACCGGTCGCGAGCATGTTATCGAAGTCGGCTTCACCGATACCCATCGGGTTGGTTGCGGCCTTACGGGCGAACGCCACCATCGCCCTCAGCGTGTCGGGGAGCGCCTCGTTGTTGCTGTTCTCGTCGGTCAGCTGCCGCAGCCAGAGGGTCTGGACGCCCTGGACGCTCAGACTATGCAGATGGACCTGTTTCGCGTACTCGCTCCCGGAGATATCCGAGACGACCACCCCGATCATCTCCTTGACCGTGCGCGGTAATTGACCCTGGAGGATGGTCACCTTGAACTTCTGCCAGTTTGCGGCGAGGAGCGGTGGGTTGGAACCCATCGAGCGGAAGAGATTGGGCACCATGCCGAAACCGAGTTCCTGCTGGATCTCGTCATACGTCTGGCGCGCGAGCGGATCGGTGACAAGCGCGGGATCGGTCAGCCCGAAACGTGCCATTGGTTATCCTTACTGCGCTGATCGAGGACTCGTGCCACGAGTATAGCAGTGGTATCTATAATCCCGATAGGGGTAAATTTCCCCCCCAACAAACCGCTAAAAGTCCTGGGTACTCACGGGTACTCATCGCGGTTGTCGGTGCTCAACAACCGTCCCGGTCCGTTTATCGTTTCATGGAAGCACGCATGGTGCGCGGCCTAGCGCGTGAGCAGCACCGTCTGCGTGGTGGTGTTCCCCGCCGCATCGTTGACGCTGACAGTGAGGCGGCGCGGCCCCGTGGCGGCGGCGCGCGCGTCCCAATAGCCGATCCATAGGCCGAGATCGCGGGCGAAGACCGGATCGGGGAGGGGCTGGTCGTCGAGGAGGAGGACGACGCGCGTCACCCCGATCGCGTCGCTGGCGCGGACCTTGATCGTCGGCACCAGGCGTGGCAGCACCCCCGCCGTTGGCGCGACAATTTGCACGTCGGGCGGGACAGTGTCGTAGCCGGTCGCGCCCCAGAGCGCCTCGGTGATCGCCTGGTGCCCCGCGTTGGTAGGGTGAAAATCGAGCGGCATCCAGGTGAGCGTACGCTCCTGTCCGGCGAAGCGTGCGGCGACCGGCGCGACCGCGATACCACGCCCCGCCGCCGCCTCGCCCAGCACGCCGTTGAAACGCGCCACCCACCACGCATCGGAGCGGACGATCTGCGGATCGCCGCCGGCGGGGTCGTAGATCGTCATCGTGACGATATCGCCCTGCCGCACGCCATCGGTCGTCGTCGCCGCGATCAGGGCATCGAAGATCTGCCCCATGTCGGCGCGATACTGGATCAGGCCGGCCTCGCGTGCCGCATCGTCCGCCCCCTGGAGGGCGCGCAGATCATTCCCGCCGAGATCGATCGTGATCGGGCTGACGCGCCAGCCCGCGCGCCGGGCCTCGGCGAGCGCGCCCTGCGCGGCGACGAGCTGGCCGCCGGTGATGAACGAGCGCGCCGTTTCGCCGCTGACGCTGAGGTTACGGAGCTGGATCGCCCTCCCGGCACGCCGTTCGAGCAGGCCATGCAGGAGCGCGACATACCCGCGCGTTTCCGGCATGCTGGAGAGGAGGCCCACCCCCAGGGAATCGCCAAGCGCGAGGTACAGTTCGCCGATCCCCTGGGGCGCGGCGGCACCTTGTCGCGCCAGCGGGGCGGGGGCGAGCAGCAGGAGTGCCACGAACACGAGCATGACCGGCACGCGGAGGGGATGTTGTCGGCGTCGTTCAGGCATCGCTACGCGACTCCTCGGCGCGGATCGCCGCGTCGCGCGCGAGCGCCTCCTGCACGACCGGACGGTCGCGGTCGAACGTCAGGCGCGCGACCACTTCGTGGGGGGCGAAGAAGAAGGTATCGACGCCGTCATGGGCGGCGAACTCCGGCAGGTGCCGCTCCACGCGCAGCAGGAAGTAGCCGACATGGCGTTCCTTGCGATAGGTGAAGCGCAGGTCACCGAGCCAATCGAGGATGCGCGTCGCCAGGCCCATCTCCTCCATGACCTCGCGGACGGCGGCGATCGCCACCGATTCCCCCGCCTCGATATGGCCCTTCGGCAGGACCCAATCGCCCGTGCGGGAGAGGCGCAGCGCGACGTGGCCGTCCCGGTCGATCGGGACGCCGCCGCCCTGCTCGGTAAGCTCGGGGGCGTCCGCGAGCGCTGGGAAGGGGTTGCGCACGCTCTCCCCCCGGAATTTCGCGTAGGTCACCGGGATCAGTTCCGGCAGGACTGCGGTATGCGCCAGGATCGGCATGAAGTTCGCGTCGCCCGCCCAGCGCGGGACGACGTGTATGTGCAGATGCGTCGCGATCCCGGCACCGGCCACCGCGCCGAGATTGAGCCCCACGTTGAAGCCGCCGGGGCGCAACGTTCGCTCGATGAGCGCCGTGACCCACGGCAGGAGCGCCGTCATCTCGGCGAGCGCCCCGGCGGGGAGGGTCGTGAGATCGGCGGTGTGCGCGTAGGGGACGATCAGCACATGGCCGGTGTTGTAAGGGTACAAGTTCATGATTACGAAGGCATGCTGGCCGCGATGGAGGATCAGCGTTGCGCGGTCATCGTTCGCGGCGAGCGCATCGCAGAAAACACAGTCGCCGCCCTTGTCACCACCGATATACCCCATGCGCCAGGGGGTCCAGAGCCGCTCCATGCGTGTCGCCTCATCAGTGGCGCGACCGGCAAGGGGCCGCGCATGGGAGAAGGAAGGCCCATAGGTACGACATAACCACTCTGGTATAATCATACCATGAGCGTTCGGTCACGCATTCTTGCCCGCATCGCCTACTTGGGGCTAGGTGCAGTATCTTCCCACCTTCGGGAGTGCTTTCGTGCGTCTCGCGCCCGGGGCCGACGAGCGCCGGACACCACCCAATACGCTGCGCTCGGTCTGTTGCTGATCCTCCTCGGCAATCTCACCCTCACTACCCTGACGTACGACTGGATCGGCCTGCTGCCATATCACGACCACCTGTTGCTCGATGCGCGCGGACTGGGCCTGGCCCACCACGCGCACCACGGCGACGCCCTGGCGCAGGCGTTCGCGGCGTTGCAACCGACCACGGGGCATGATGAGCAGCGCGCCGACGCGCCGGTGCCCGTTGGCGCGGGAGTGCTGTCGTTGCAAGGGTTTACGGGGCTTCAGCCCGAGATGAACACCTACAACGCCACCGGGCTGCTGGCCGTGATCGGCCTGTGGCTCCTCTCGCGCCGTGGCGTTCGCTGCCCGGTCCCCCCCTTCCTGCCCCGTCACGGCTGTTTTCCGCCGCCCCTCCTGATGCCGCCGCGAGCCGCCTGAGCCGTCCTGTGCGTCTGTAGCGGCAATGCTCACGAGGTCGCGGACAAATCCCCGATCGCGTCGTCGCCGTACATTCGCCGGACCGCAGTGCGCTGGTCGTGATGGCGTGCGGCTCTTGCTGCACCGCGAGCAAAAAAAGAAAGCAGGGACTGATGCGATCATCGAAGCGCACCGGCGCGCTCCTGAGGCTGGTGCTATTGTCGGCGTTGCTGGTCGTCGGCGTCGCGCCACAGGGCGTGTCTGCACACGAGCAGCGCGATATCGTCGGCGGGAAGTATCACGCGGTCGTCGGGTTCTTGAATGAGCCCGCTTATGATGGGCAACTCAATGGCCTGGACCTGACGGTAACGAGCAAGACGGACAAGAACGCCGATGGCAGCGCCAAGGCGATCGAGGGCCTGGAGAAGACGCTGAAGGCGCAAGTGCTTGCCAACGGGAAGACGCTCGACCTGCCGGTGCAGACCCGGTTCAACATGCCCGGCAAGTACGCGGCCTACTTCATGCCGACCGCCGCAGGGCAATATCGCTTCCGCATCTATGGCATGATCAACGGCGAGGCGCTCGACGAGACGTTCGAGTCCGGGCCGAACCGCTTCAACGATGTCGGGTCGATCAGTGCGCTCCAGTTCCCGAATCAGGTCACCACGCCGCCCGCCGATCTCCAGACGCAGCTCGACAATGCGCGATTGACGGCGGGGATGGCGCAGAATATCGCCTTTGTCGGCGTCGTCTTCGGCGCGCTCGGCGTGGTGATCGCGGCGCTGGCGCTGACGCGGCGGCCCGCCGCCGCGTCCCCCGCGCCGCGCCAGCGGGTCAATTCTCACGGTCGGGGCGACGATTAGCGCCGCTGGAGTGGGCGGGGGGCCAGATCTGCCCCTCGCCCCGCTTCCCGCGCGCAATAGGGGAGCGATCGCCGCCTGCGGATGCATCGCCTGAACACAAGACCGGCATCGGACAGTGAGTAGAGATGCACTTGATCGTGTTACATGGAGCCGCCGGTATCTGGGATGAGGTGGCCTGCCTCGCCATCCCCGCGACGGTAATCCTGGGGGTCGCCCTGGCGGTCCTGCGCGAGAAGCCACCGCCAGACGATACGACTGGCATGGATCCTGTCGTTGCCCATACCGATGAAGAGACTATCACGAGCAGGCATGGCACACCGCGTGAACAGCCATGAAGTCGCGCGTTGGCCTGTTGTTCGGGTTGCTGCTCGGCGTCGCGCTCCTGCTGGCGCGGCCCGCGCCGATCTCCGCGCACGCCAATCTGACCCGCTCCGAGCCGTCCTCGGGGAGTGCCAACGCGACCGCGCCGACGACGATCCGCCTCGTTTTCAGCGAGACGCCGGAGGTGAAATACAGCGAGATCAAGGTCTACGATGTCAACGGGCAGTCGTACGATCAGGGGTCGTTGCAACCGATCCCCGGCGAACCGCTCGGGCTGGCGATCGCGGTGCGCGCGCTGCCGCAGGGCGTTTATACGGTCAGCTGGCGTGCGAGTTCGGCGGTGGATGGGCATAGCACCGCCGGGTCGTTCGCCTTCTCCGTCGGCACCGAGCCACCCCCGCTGACCGCCGCAACGGTCCCCAGCGATACACAATATATCCCGCCGACGGTCCCCGAGACGCTCGTGAAGTGGCTCACCATCCTCGCCGCCGCGACCGTCGTTGGCGCGCTGGGCTTCCGCCTCTTCGTCTGGCTGCCGCTGTCGCGCCAGGGCGACCTGGCGGAGGCCACGTTCGGCGGGTCGCTCGATCGCGTCGTCACCCGCCGCCTGGCCCTCCTGGCCGGGGGGGCGTTGCTCGTCTTGCTGCTCGCGTCCCTTCTCGGGGTGGGCTTGCAGGTGGCGAAGGTGACCGGGCGCTCGTTCCCTGGCGGCTTCGTCGGCGGCGCGCTCGGCGATTTCCTCCTCAACACGCGCACCGGGGCGATCTGGCTGGCGCGGCTCCTGCTGCCGCTGGTGGCGGGGATGCTCCTCGCGCCGGTCCTCGGCGCGGCCCTGCGGCGCGACGATGAGGGGCGCGATGAGGAGCGGACGGCGGCGCTCGGCGCGGCGCTCCCGGTCGCCCTCGGCCTCGCGGGCGGGGTCGCCTATCTCCTGACCCTCAGCCTGATCAGCCACGCCGCCGCCGCCGCGTTCTGGATGGCGCTCGCCGTCACCCTGGACTGGCTCCATCTCGTCGGCACCGCCGTCTGGATCGGTGGCCTGATCGGCTTCGCCCTGATCGTCCCGCCCCTGCGGGCGAGTGGCGCGGCGCGTCCGCTGCTGGTCGCGTCGATCGCGCGTTTCTCGAAGCTCGCCGTGGCGAGCACGATCGTCCTCGCCCTCACCGGGACCTATAGCGCCTGGCTGCACGTCAGCGGGCTCGACGCACTCACGCAGACCGATTACGGTCGTGCCCTGATCGCGAAGCTCGCCCTCTTCGTCGTGCTCCTCGGCTTCGGCGCGTTCAACCGGCGCTGGCTCTTCGCGCGCCTCGCAACGTCGCCCAAGAGCGGCGGGGGCGGGAAGGGTGGCGCGGCGCGGGAGTCGGTGGCACCCCGCCTGACGCGCCTCTTCGGGCGTACGGTGCGGGCCGAGGTGCTGATCGCGGCCCTGCTGCTGCTGGTTGTGTCGCTGCTAGTCGGCTTCGCGCCCGCGCGCGAGGCGCTGGCCCAGGCGCGCGGGCCGCAGCGGGCACAGACGACCGTGGTGGATGGGGTGCGCGTGACGGTGACGCTCGCCGCGCTCGAACCGGGCAACAACAGCTTCGATGTCTCCTTGCGGGACGCGAATACCGATCGCCCGATCGCCGACGCGGAGAAGGTGACGTTGCGGGTATATGAACCGGCGATGGACATGGGCGAGGAAGAGGTGGTCACCACCGCGCGCGGCGACGGCCACTACGCCGCCAGTGGCTCCTATCTCTCGATGAGCGGCCAGTGGGACATCCGTGTCCTCGCGCGCCGCACGGGGATGCCGGATGTCGATCGATCGTTCTCATTCCTGGTCGGCTCCGTGGCGAATACCGCCGCCGATGCGATCCTTCTCACCGAGCCACAAGTGCCGCAGTGGAACACCACGCGAGGGATCGGGACGATCGCGATCGCGATCGCGATCATCTGCACGCTCCTCGGCGTGCGGCTTTTCCGAAGAGGATCCGGCTTCGGCACCGCCCTGCTGATGCTGGTGCCGACCGCGCTCGTCGTCGGTGGCTATCTCCTGTACAGCGGCGAGCCGAATGAGGTCATTGTCAATCGTCCGCCGGAACCCCCAAACCCGGTCGTGGCCGATGCCGCCTCGATCGCCCGTGGTCAGGCGCTCTTCGCGCAGAATTGCGTCTTCTGCCACGGCAGTACCGGGCAGGGCGATGGCCCGTCGTCACCAACGCTAAACCCCCCACCGCCCGACTTCACCCTGCCGCACACCGCGTATCACAGCGATGGTTATCTTTTCACCGCGATCCGCGATGGTCTGCCGGGATCTGCTATGCCCGCGTGGGGCGGGAAGCTGACCGAGGGGCAGCAGTGGGATCTGGTCAACGCGGTCAGGCAATTCAACCGGCTCACCGTCGCGGGCGCGACCCCGCCGCCGTTCAGCACCCTCCCGATCGCCATCCCCCCAGCCGCACCGACCAGCGTACCCTGACACGGCACTGCCCTGATCGCTCGGGGCCGCGCCGGCTCAACAGTGCTTATCGGATCCACGCCGATACGGGGCTGGGGACGACCGATTCAGTGCGGTGCGGTACGTTCCCGTTCGCGTTGTTCGATCGCGCGACCCTCGCTGCCGAGCTCCTCGGCGTCGCCACTCGCGAGGCGGACACGGTTGCGCCCGGTGGCTTTGGCGCGATAGAGCGCGTCGTCAGCCGCGCTGAGCAGCATCTCGCCGTGTGTGCCCTGCGCGGGCGCGGCGGCGACGCCGATGCTGATCGATACCGCGATCTCCGTGCCGTTCGGGAGGCTGAACGGGTGTCGCGCCACCGCGGCGCGCAACGCCTCCGCGCGGCGCAGTGCCTCTTGCTGCGGCGTGCTGTGGAGGACGAGCAGAAACTCCTCCCCGCCATAGCGTCCGGGGAGTTCGTGTAGCCCTGAACTTGCGGTCATGATACGAGCGAGTTGCAGCAGCACGGCGTCTCCCGCCTGATGCCCGTAGGTATCGTTGATCCGCTTGAAATGGTCGATGTCGAAGAAGAGGATGGCGAAGGCCGTGTCGCTGTGCCGCTGCTGCGCGAAGGCCGTCTCGATCTCGGAGACGATCGCACCGTGATTGGCGAGCCCGGTCAGCGGATCGGTGCGCGCCTGCTGCGCGAGGAGTGCGTTGGCACGGGCGAGCTCGTCGCGCAGCAGGCGGGTTTCGCGCAGATCGGCCTGGAGTTCTTGCTCCGCGCGCGTCCGTCGGAGGAGTTCCGGCATGATCAGGCGGTTGAAGGCGGCGCTGGCGAGGACACAAGCGCTGAGGGCCGACTGTTGCAGGATGAAGTGCGAGCCGGGTGTCGAGTAGAGCAGGGGGAGGAAACCGAGGGCGGCGCACGCCCCGGCGATCACTCCGGCGAGGCGGGCGCTCTTGTAGAGGCCGGTGGAGATGGTGATGAGCAAGAAAACAAGCCCGAACGGGCTGTTCGCCCCGCCGGTCGAGTAGATCAGCCCGGCGGCCAGCAGAGCGGAGTAGAGGAGCACCACCGCGAAGAGATCGCGGCCATAGCGCCGCCAGGGCAGGAATGCGATCCCCAACCCGGATACTACGCCAAGGACGACCATCCCGAAGGCGAAATTCCGACCGCCATAGACATCGTCCGGTGCCAGAAGGGCGACCAGCAGGTGAATGATCGAGCCACCGAAAAAAGCCAGGATGATCGAGAGCCGCATCCGGCGGTCGAATTCATCGAAGGCAATGTCTGGCCGCGCCGACGATAGAACCTCCGCCCGGTGCCATGCGAGCAGCCGAGCGCTGAGCCACCCTCCTGTGCTGGTCCGCGTTTTCACTCTTCTTATCCAGTACTATGGCCGTGATTCTTCTTCCAGTGTAGATAACCTTCAGGGGTATAACCACGCCACATCGGTCTTACGCCACCCCGCTGGAAGTACTTGCGCGGTTCGGCGCTACCCCCTGTGGCGGAAGAACGGTGGTGGATGGGGACCCACGTCGGCGCTTCCGCCGCTCAGCCGTGCAACACCTCGCGCAGCACGGCGATGCCCTGCTCCAGAAGTTCGTCGGTCGCCTGTGTCCCCATGTGCCCGATGCGGAAGACCTTGCCATCGAGCGGGCCATAATTGTTCCCGACGGCCATGCCGTGCGCGCGCAGGCGGGCATCGAGGGTCGGCCAGTCGAAGCCTGCGGGCATCTTGAGCGCGGTGACGGTCGGCGAGGAGTACGCCTCGTCGCGCGGGTAGAGTTCCAGGCCGAGCGCGCGGGCCTGATCCCGCCAGGCTTGCGCGATCCGCGCGTGGCGCGCCTGCGCGTTCGCCAATCCTTCCGCCAGCAACGTTGTACTGGCGGCGTGCAGCGCCGCGACGGCGTGCCACGAGTGGGTGTAAGGGAAGTATTGGCTGGTGGCGGCATGGCGGAAGGGGGCCAGGGCATCGTAGCCCTGGTAGTGAAGCTGCATGACGCGCTCCCAACCGCGCGCACTGACCGCGACCATCCCGACATCCGGCACCGTGGCGAGGCACTTCTGCGAGCCGAGGAGGCAGAAATCGATCCCCGCCGCATCGGTGTCGAGCGGGGTGCCGCCGAGTGAGGCGACGGCATCGACGGCGAAGAGGGCATCGGGCACGACCGCACGCAGCCGCCGCCCGACCGCCTCGACCGGCGTGACCGTGCCGCTCGGCGTCTCGCAGTGGACCATCGTGATCAGCGTCGGATCGTACTCACGCGCCGCCGCCGCCACGGTGTCCGGGTCCGGCACCGTGTCCCAGGGGAACTCCACGATCCGCACGTCCGCCCCGACCGCGCGCGCCATGTCCGCGAACCCCGCGCCGAACAGGCCGCTGGAGATGGCGAGGAGCCGATCACCGGGACCGAGGGTACTCTTGATCGTCCCCCAGAGGACGACCATCGCCTCGCCGAGCGCGATCACCACATCGTTGCGGGTCTCCATGATCGCGCCGACGAGCCGGGCCGTGTCGCGGTACAGCGCGCCGAACTCCGGTTCGATGTTGGCCGAGCCGTAATCGTGGCCGTACGCCGCCAGCGTTGCGGGCGCGACCGCGACCGGGCCGGGCACCAGGGGGATGCGATAGGTCTTCATTGTCTTCTCCATACACGGATGGCGGCAAGGAGGCGACGCTGTGCCGCCGCTCATCGACGATCGGGATGCCGTTCGTTAGAAGGCGCGGACATCGCGGAAGGCCTGGCCGACGAGAGAGACGGCTCGTTTCTTCGGGCGAGAGCGCCTCGAGCCCGAAGAAGCCGGGTTCTGGCGTCTCGCCGCCGCCGCCGGTCGGGGTGCCGCTCCACTCCTCGACGAGGAAGGCGATCGTGAAGGGTTGGATCTGGTCACCGTTCGGGTAGGTGCCGCTGTGAGCGGGGTCGCTGTAGATGCCGAAGGAGATGGCGCGACCGACGGTCAGGCCAGTCTCCTCGTGCACCTCGCGGGCGAGGGCATCGGAGACATTATCATCGAGTTCCAACCCGCCCGCCGGGAGCCCCCAGGTGCCGAAGTCGTCGCGTCGCTGGCGAAGGACGCACCTGGTGGGATCGCGGATGACAGCACGGACGCCCGCTGCGATGGTCTTCTGGTGACCGATCTGGCGACGGAGCACCCCGATGTACGACATACCCACCATTTGCCGATTTTCCGATCCGTGATCTATGGCCCGGACATCGCCGACCCGCGAGTAGCGGTAGTATGCCATGTCTGTATCGCTATCGCCGAATCGTGCTGCGGTATCTCGTCGGTTGTCGTGACGACAGGCACCGGGCGTGGTGGCAAGGCAGGGGCAAGCGGATGATGGTGCAAATGAGCAGGCCAATTGCGCCCTACTGGCCAATTCCTTTCACTCAGGCGAGGCGCGCGACTCTTGTCTCATTGATGCACGCCGGTGTGACATAATATCGGGTGGGTCATCTTCCTCGCTGCGCCGACTGCTATACTCGGCACATGCACTCACCCACCATTCGCCTGATTTACTTGGGAACATTCTTCATTTCGCTGCGGTTTTTCGCGGCGATCCAGGTCATCTATTTCGCCCGGGTCACCGGCTCATACACCCTCGCGATGAGCCTCTTCGCGGCGTCCACCATAACCCAGGCCTGCGCCGAATTGCCCACCGGGGTCCTCTCCGATACATTGGGGCGGAGCAGGACCGCACTCCTCTCGACGCTCGCGGCGCTGAGCTCGGTCACGCTTTACGCGCTCGGCACGGGATACTGGTTCTTACTCGCCGGTGCCGTGGTCGAGGGCCTGGGGCGTGCGCTGGGGAGCGGGAATAGCGAGGCGCTACTATACGACGCGCTGCGCGATGGCGGAGAGGAGGGGCGCTATCACCACGCCATCGGGCGCGCCCGGGCGATCGAGGCGGCGGGCTTCGGGCTTGCGGCATTGCTCGGCGGTGTCATCGCCAGCCATTCCATCGGCCTCGCCCTCTGGCTGAGCGTGCTCACCCAGGCGATCGCCGTCGCTATCACGTTGCGGATCATTGAGCCAGCCTCGGCGAGTCGCTCGACGCTCAATCCCTACCGCCACCTGCGCGAGGCCGTGACGGCCTTCCGCCAGAATCCGCGACTGCGCCTGCTGACGCTGGCACAGACCTGGAGCGAGGCCCTGGGGGAGTCATCGTACCAATTCTCGGCCATCTTCTTGCAGACGGTATTGCCGCTCTGGGGCATTGGGGTGATGCGCGCGGCCACGGACCTCCTAAGCGCCGTGGGTTTCTATTCCAGCGGGGCGATTATCGACCGTCTCGGGGCGCTCCGGGCGCTCGTCGGGCGCTTCCTGGGCGACCGCGCCCTGATGCTCCTGGCCTACGGCGTGCCCGGCCCGTGGTCGGCCATCCTCCTGACCATCACGGCCCTCACCTACGGCCCCGCGCAGGTGGCCCAGGGGACACTGATCCAACGCGAGTTCGACCCGCAGCAGCGGGCGACGATGGGCTCGCTCGATGCGCTGGCGGGGAGCCTCGGCCTGGCCGCCGTCTCGGTCGCTATCGGGCTCATCGCCGACCGCATCGGCCCGCGCAACATCCTGCTCCTGGCCCAAGTCCTCCTCTTGCCCGTCATCGCCATCTACTGGCGCCTCTTCTATCATGATCCCCGACCAGATGAGAATACGCCGGGTGCATGACTCATGGGCCACGCAAGTCGGGTTAATGGTCACTGTATTCGATCCCGAAGCGCAGAGTGCCCAGTGCTCGACCTCACCAAACTGATGACAATAGTAGCGTTTAGCCGGAGATACACTATCGCCCCTTGTGCGCGCCACGATCGTGCGGCATCCGATTTATGCTGTGGTAGCCGTGCCCGCCTCGCTCCGCTCTGCGATGAACGCCATGATCGCGGCGATCACCTCGTCCCGCTGCCGATCCTGGAGCATCTCGTGTCCGGAGCGCTCGAACGCCAGCAGGCGCTTCTGCGCGGCGGGTGTGCCGCTGCGCTCGTGGATGATCCGCGCGCTCTCCGGGCGCACCACGCGATCGCGCGGCGGATAGATGGTCAGCAGCGGGACACGCACACGGGGGAGTTCGCGTTCCACCACCCTGCCGAACTGGATGAGCGAGTGGACCGCCGCGATCGGCGCGTCGGCGTAATTGGTAGAGTCAGCGGCCAGCGACCGATCCTCGAACGCGCGCAGCGGATCGACCCCCGCATGTCGACCGGTGCACGCGAGTAGGGGAATCAGCGCCGCCCCGGCGATGTTCAGGCGCAGCGCCGGGGCGATCAGCGCCACCCCCGCCAGCCGTTCGGGGCGGAGCGCGGCGAGATGCAGCGCGACGAGTCCGCCCATCGAGAGTCCCATCACCACGACGCGCGCGCAGCGATCGAGGAGCGCATCGAGGGCACGCTCGCCATCCTCGTACCAGTGGTGCCAGGTGACGCCGCGCAGATCCTCCGCGCGGGTGCCGTGCCCGCGCAGGGTCGGCAGGGCGTAGGGGATACTGCGCTCCTCCAACGGCGACACGAGGCGATCGACCGTCGCGAGGCTGGATGTGAAGCCGTGGAGCAGGAGCACCCCCACGCCATCGCGCGCGGTGGTGACGGGTGTGGCGGGCATCGGTCCCTCCCGAACGGCGCGAAACGTCGTGTCGCGATGGCAGGCCTTAGTGGGCGATCAGGCTGGCGCGGCGCATCGCCTCGTAGAACTGCGTCCAGGTGGTCCCGGTGGCGTCGGCCTCGTTAAAGGCCTGCGCGAGGCTCCAGGGATCGTGCGCGGTGAGGGCGATGGTCGCGCGCTGCCTGGCGATCCGGTTGACGGTCGCCTGACTGAGCGCGAGCACCTCCGGCAGGGTGGTGGGGTTGATGCCGCTGAGAACCAGGAGATCGGCGTGCGCGATCCGGGACGCGGTGGCGTTCGCCACGCCGGTCGCCAGCGTGTACTCGCGGCGGCGCAAGCTCCCCTCTTCCTCGTTGGCGACCAATGCGGCATCCTGCGGCAGGGCGACGGTGCTGATGTAGGTATGGAGGGCGAAGTCGCGCCACGGCAGATGGCAAAAATCGAGCGTCGGTCCATATCCGCCCAGGCGCGAGGTGAGCAGGCGCAGGATGCGCGCGCCGCGCTCGTGGGCGCTATTGAAGATCAACCAGCCCTGTCCCTGCTCCAGTCGTTGGCCCAGGTGATCGCAATAATTATTTAGACGGCTTAGCAGATCGGTGTCTTGCACACTGATACCGCCGAAGCTTCGATCCATCATCGCTCCTCCTTCTCAGTATGGAAGAATTACGATGCCCGGTGGTGGACGCTGGTCGAGTCGTGTCTGGGCGATCGGCGGCGCTAATCGTACCGCAGGCGTTGCGCCCCGGGAAGGGCTGCCGAAGGGCAAGGAAAACCCCGGCACCAACGGTGCCGGGGTTGTACGGCAGCAGCGAAACGGAAGGGGCAGTAATGGGGGGGTGAAGAGGCGGGGGGGGGCCAAGTGGGAGTGTGATCGGGGACTCAATAGGGGCTGCACCCTTGCGCCTCGCTGGCTATGCGCTTGTTAAGGCTCGTTGCCGAGCATAGCACGCTGTAGTGCATGGCCCGTGCCACGATATCGAGGGGCTGCGATGCCGGTCGTGCGCCGACCCGATCCGGGGAACAACGGGGGAGCGGGCCTTGGTCTGCCCAGCGAAGGCATCGTATATGGTATAGTCTCGCCTCATGAGCAGGCACTCCCCCCTGGCCTCCACCGCGACCGCCCCCTCGGCGTTGCCTGCGGCGGCACCGCGCGCACTCGGTGCTGCGGCGCACACCGGCGCGGCTCCGTGGTTGACGGCACTCCGCCTCGCCGGGCTGACCCTCGTCTACGCCGCCCTGGCGATTCTCTTCACCTGGCCGCTGGCGACACAACTCGGCACGGCGATCGTCTCGCCGCTCGACCCGCTCGACAGTGTCTGGCGGGTGGCGGAGGGGCAGTACCGGCTGCTGCATCACCCCGGTACCCTGCTCGATGCCAACATCTTCTATCCCTACCGCAACTCCTATCTCTTCGATGAACTCTTGCTCGGCGCGGCGCTGCTGACCCTGCCGCTGCATCTCTTCACCGCCAACCCGATCCTGATCTACAACGTCGCTATTCTCGGCACATTTATCCTGAGCGGTCTGGGGATGCACGCCCTGGCGCGACATCTCGGTTGCGGCACACCGGGCGCGCTCGCCGCCGGGGCCGCGTATGCCTTCGCCCCCTTCCACCTCGATCATCTGCCCCACCTGGGGCTCCTCTCGGGGCAGTACTTCCCGCTGATCATCCTCCTGCTCGATCGTCTCTTCGCCGCGCCGCGCCGGCGCGAGGCGCTGGCGCTGGCGGCCTTGCTGGCCCTCCAGGCTCTCTCGGCGCAGTACTACGCCCTTTATCTGATCCTGGTCGTCGGGGGCTTCGTCACCTTGCGGCTGACCCAACTGGCGGTGCGGCGACAGTTTCCCGATCGCGGGGTGTGGCTGCGCCTGCTCGCGGCGGGGGCGCTCGCCGCGAGCCTGGTCCTGCCGGTGGCGGTGGCCTATCGCTCGGTGCAGGGGGAGTTCTCGTTCGAGCGCTCGCTCGATGAGAACGTCCTGTATTCCTCGAACCTCGCCAGCTTCTTCACGGTCGATGAGCGCAATCGGGCGTGGGGGCAGGCAACCGCGCCCCTTCGCGAACAGGGGCGCTACACCCCCGAACGCAACGCCTTTCCGGGCGCGATCGTCCTGATCCTGGCTGCGCTCGGGCTGCTCGGCGCGTGGCGACGGCGTCTGGTGCAATATCTGGCCCTGCTCGGTCTCGTGGCGGCGATTCTGATGCTCGGGCCAGTGCTCCAGATCACCGGCGACCCGGCGACCCGCACTTGGACGAGGATGCCCTACGGCTTCCTCTACGCCCACCTGCCCGGCTTCGATTCGATGCGCGTCCCCGCCCGCTTCAATATCCTCTATGGGCTGGCGGTGGCCGCGCTGGCAGGGGTGGGGCTGACCTGGCTGCTGGGGCGCATCGGGGCATGGCGCGCGCGGCTGACCGGCCTCGCGGGGCGGGCGCTGCCACTCGGCCTCGCGGCGCTCCTGCTCGGCGGCATCGTCGCGGAGTCGCTGACCTTGCCGTATTCCCTCATGCCCCTCCCCACCGCCGCGACGATGCCCCCCGCCTACCGCTGGCTCGCCGCGCAGCCAAACTCGGTGTTAGCCGAGGTGCCGCTGCTGATCTCCAAGGAGCGGGGCGCGGAGTTGCTGAACAATCAGTATCAGTATTACTCCTTCTACCATCAGCGTCCGACCGTCAACGGCTCCGGGAACGTCGCCCCCAAGGGCTATCAGGCGCTCTATTATGAGCTGCGCGACGGCACGACGCCGCGCGCGCTCGCGATCTTACAGGGGCTCGGCGTCACGCATCTGATCGTCCACTACGATCGGCTCACCCCGGCCAGCGCAGCGAAAACCCGCGCGACCCTCGGCGCGGCGACCGATCAGGTGCGCGAGGCCGCGACCTTCGATCGGGATGTGGTCTACGCGCTGACGCCGACCGCTCGCTTCGCCCAACTGCGCGCGCGCATCCCGGCGGGCGCGACGATCTACCTCTCCCGGGAGGATCCAACCGGGGCGTATGGCGGGATGCTCGGCTACATCCTGCGCGACAACCCGATCTACACGCGGGTTCGCGTCGATTACGGCCAGGAGTACGCCGGGTCGCCCGACCCGAATGCACGCTACGACTACGCGATCCTCTACCCGCAGGAAGACCCGGCCAGCGTCGGCTTCGCCGATGGTGTCGTCGTCTGGCAGGACGAGGTGGTGCGGGTCTACGGGCGACCGGAGCGCTGATCTCCCGCCCTCGCCCTCGCCCTCGCCTGTATACTCGAACGCAATACACTACAGCGCCCGAGCGTGTGAGCGCTGCTCGATTACGACCAACCGAGGAGGCGACGTGCTCCGACAACTCCTGATCTCCCTCTCCCGGCAGGCGTGGGGCTATCGGCTGATCCTCAGCAACCCGCTCACGCGCGGCATGGCGTGGCGGTTCGTGGCGGGCGAGGACCGCGCGGCGGCGATCGCGGCGGTGCGCGCGCTCAATGCGCGCGGCATCCGCGCCACGCTCGACTACCTCGGCGAGAACGTGGCGACGCGCGAGGAGGCGATCGCGGCGGCGGACGAGGCGATCGCCGAGCTGCGCGCGATCGCGGAGGCGGGGGTCGAGGCGAACGTCTCGATCAAGCTGACGCAGTTCGGCCTCGACCTCGGCGACGATTTTTGCGCCGAACAGCTGGGGCGCGTCCTCGATTGCGCGCGCCAGCACGAGAACTTCGTCCGCGTCGATATGGAGGGCTCGGCCTATACCGCGCGAACATTGGCGATCGTCCGGGCCGCGCGGCGCGAGTACGATGCCGACACGGTCGGCACGGTGATCCAGTCCTATCTCCGGCGCAGCCAGGATGACGTGGCGGCGATGATCGCGGAAGGTTCGCGCGTGCGGCTGGTGAAAGGGGCCTACGACGAGTCCGCTACAGTCGCCTATCCGCAGAAGGCGGACACCGACCGCGCCTACCGTATCGAGATGGAGATGTTGCTGGCGCGGGGCTATTACCCCGCCCTCGCGACCCACGACGAGCGGCTGATCGGGCGAGCGCAGGGGTTCGTCGCCGCCGAGGGGATCGCCGAGTCGCGCTTCGAGTTTCAGATGCTCTACGGTGTCCGGCGCGACCTGCAAGAGCGGCTCGCGAGCGAGGGATACAACGTCCGTTGCTACGTCCCGTACGGCACGCAGTGGTATCCCTACTTCATGCGCCGCCTGGCCGAGCGCCCGGCCAACATCCTCTTCATCCTCAGCAATCTCGTGAAGTGAAGCGAGTGGGCGAGTGGGCGAGTGGAGAAGGAGCGAAGTCGGCAGAACAGGAGTGGCGTCGCCCTTCGTGTTTTCTTTCTCCGCCCACGCGCCCACTCCGCTCACTTCGCCCAGTCATTCGCGACACGTTTCCTTCCTCGCGTGCGTATCTGATAGTGCGTGAGTGGTCAGCGAGAGGAGTGGCGCGATGCCGGAGTTTCCCCCACAGTATTCATCCCCGAGCCAGCAGCAGAGCGGCTATCAACCGCCCTTCTACGCCGAGGTGCAGGAGCAGGCGTTCACCCCCGCACCACGTCCCGCGAAAGAGCCCTCGACCGGCCTGTTGCTCGAATTGCTGGGCCTGGTCGGCTTCGCCGGGATCGGCTGGTTGTGGGCCGGGCGCACCGGTCTGGGCCTGTTGATGCTCTTCGGCTTCTGGGCCTTTCTGGCGGTAGAGTTCGTGCTGCTGTTCGTGGCGATCGGCTTCTGCCTGATTCCTTTCAACTTCATCATCCCGGTCGCGTCGGCGTTGCTGATCCAGAAGTATCTGCGCGAGCAGCCGCGCGTGTACCAAGCCCCGTCTACCCAGCAGCCCTTTTAGTGACACATGAGGCATCGAACGAAACGACGCGGTGCCGTGCCAGCGCACGGCACCGCGTATTTAACGTGACATGCAGAGATATTCTGGTAGGATGGTGCGTAGATTCGGTAGCGCGTGATGAGCGGGGAGCGGCCACAAGGTGTGGTCCGCCTGCCCTCACGTAGTGACGAAAGGACGTGGCGATGAGCTACACCCCGCCGAGCGATCCGCAGCCCCCGATCGGTCAGCCACAGCCACAATTCGGGTTGCAGCCGCAAGATGACAACGATAAGATCGTGGCGGCGCTCAGTTACATCTTTGTGGTGCTCGTCTCGATCGTCGTGCTCGTCACCGACATGAAGAACAAGCCCTTTCTGAAGTATCACGCCTATCAGTCGCTGGTCTTCGGCATCGCGATCTGGATCCTGCCGACCGTGCTAAGCTTTGCCATCGTCGGCCTCTGCCTGATCCCGTTCGCGGTGGCGGCGCAGTTCTACTACGCCTACCTGGCCTACACGAAGGGGACGTTCACGATCCCATTGATCACCGACCTGACCGGCAAGATCTTCAAGGATTTCCCGATCGAGCGCCCCGGCACGATGTAGGGTTCGTGGGGTCCCTATAAACGCGGGAGGGGGCGGCACTTGCCGCCCCCTCCCGCGTCTTGCCCCTTATGCGGGGCGGTCGAGCCGGTAGGGATCGATCTCGCGGAGGAGCGCCGTCAATTCCCGATTGTGCGGGAAGGTCAGCAGGGCCATCGTCACCACCGAGCGTGCATCGAGGCGCTGCTCGCGCTGGAGATAGGCGAGCGCCAGGTCCGCGTGGCCCCCGGCGGGCATCTCCCAGAAGTCCGGCAGGGCGGAGGGCTTGAGGATCGGGTCGGCGTCGAGCGCCTCCCCGAAGGCCGCGAGGGTGCCGGGCCGGTCGTAGCGATAGGCGGCGGCGATGGCGTGGGCGCACCGCCCCTCGGCACCGCTTAATCGGGGGGCGCTCTCGACCAGGCGGAGCGGTTGTAGTTGAGACCGTGGCGCGGGCATGATGCCTGGCTGCCCCTGGCGTGGGAAGGCGCTGAAGACCGGTGGACGCTCGGCGTTTGTTGGGGTGCCAGGTGTTTTCGGCGCTGACGCTTGCACCGGCGCTTGCCTGGCCAGTGCCAAATCCGTCGCGGTGGGTTCTAGGGCTGGCACGGCGTTGAAGCGCGGCGCGGCGCGGCGTGGGCGGCGTGGCTTCGGCTGATACGGCGGCGCATCGGCGGCGGCGCGATATTGCACGACCGCGCCGCCGCCGAGCGCCAGGCCCAGCATCAGGATCAGGCCGAAACGCAGCCCCGGCGCGTCCGAACCGGCTTGCACAGCGGGTGGGGCGGCGGTTGTCACGGGTGCCGCAGCGATGGTCGGCGTCGCCACCTTCGCCGCACTATTCGCGGTCGGTGTGGCGGCACGTGCGGCCCCTACGATGGTCGGTGTCGCGGCGACCGGCGTCCCTGCAGCGTTGCTCTGTGGCGCTCCCACCGTCGCCTGCCCGAAGGCCCAGCCCGCCAGTACGAGCCCCGCCACGATCGCGCGTCGTTGTCCTCGTCCCATCAGCCCCACCATCTCTGTATCGGTTCATCGGGCGGCGCGCTCGCGCCAGCGGCACCCATATCGTTTTTCGTCAGCCTAACTGTGTCAGCTTAACCCTGTAGGAACGCGCGGACCCGGTCGTGTGGCAGTGCCTCGCGCCGGTGCCCGTCGCGCCCGTCGGTCGCCGTCGCGGCGCAGAGCGCGTTGAGGACCGACTCTTCGGTCGTCTCGACCGTCGCGCGGAAGAGAGCGTCGAGGACCGGGTGGCCCTCGTCCACGGTGACTGTTTGCCGCGTCGGCCCCTGCGGATAGTGCGCGATGCGGTCGGCGACCGAGAAGGCGAGCGCCAGATCGCCGCTGCCGTGCCCACCGTGCGAGCCGGTGCGCGCCAGTCCGTGCGGCACCCGCCGCGCGAGTCGCCCCAGCTGCCTGGCGTCGAGCGGTGCATCGGTGGCGAGGACGACGACGATCGAGCCGTATTCGCGTGCCGCGTTCGACTCCGCCGCCAGCAGCCGACCGACCGGCACCCCGGCGATCAGCAGATCGTCCGCGCGCCCGAAGTTGGCGAGGACGAGCGCGCCGAGGACCCAGGTCGCGCCGTCGGTGTGGACGAGTCGCGAGGCGGTGCCGATGCCGCCCGCCCAGCCGTAGCAGGACATCCCGGTCCCCGCGCCGACGTTCCCTTCCGCGACCGGCCCGTCCCGCGCACCGTCGAGGGCGGCGCGCGTCTCCACCTCCCCGACATGGCGTCCGCCGATGTCGTTGAGGTAACCGTCGTTGCACTCCGCGACGACCGGATTGATCGTGGCGGTGGTGACGCCGATAGCCGGGTGCCGTTCGATCGCCCAGCCGACCAGCGCGTCGGCCACCTTGCCGACGTTGAGCGTATTTGTCAGCACGATCGGGCTCTCCAACTGGCCTAACTCGGCGATCTGCATCAGGCCGATCGACTTCCCGTAGCCGTTAAAAACCTCGGCTGAGGCGGGGACTTTGCTGGCGAAGAGATCGCCGCCGTGTGCCAGGATGGCGGTCACGCCGGTACGGACCGGGCCGACCCCGCGAACCAGCGCCCCCGCACCGCGCCGGATCGTCGTATGGCCGACGGTCACGCCCGCCACATCGGTGATCGCGTTGGCCGGGCCGGTCGGCAGCATCCCCGACACGATGCCGAGATCGCGCGCCCGCACTCGTTCTGCCGTCCCCATCGCCCCCTCCACTGTCGTCGCCGTGTCGGGCGTGAGTGTAGCAGAGTAGATGTACGTACACAAGGGTGATCCCGTCCGTACGCTATCGAAAATCGGCGCGTGCTGTGACCTGGCGGCGTGTTGGCGCGTAGATAGAGCAGAGTGCGAGGATGCCGAAGCGGTGCGCGGACGGAGGGGGATACGATGCTGACTCGGGCGGCTTTTTGGAACACCTTGCCGGACGGTGTCGCCGTGCTGGAAATCCCGCGCGACGAGGGTGAGCGATCCTTCGTACCCCTGCGCGAGACGATGATCGCGGGCGAGGTGGCTGGCCCACTCGCCGCGCTGCGCGTGACCCATACGTTCGGCTACACGCCCGCCGACTTCGACCGCCCGATCGAGGCCCTCTATCGCTTCCCGCTGCCGGGCGATGCGGCGATCACCGCTGTGTCCGTACGCTTCGGCGAGGTGACGATCGACGCCGGGTTGCAGGATCGCGAGGAGGCGGAACGGGCGTATGGCGCGGCGAAAGAGGTCGGGCAGCAGGCGGCGCTGGTGACGCGGGAGTCCCCGAACGTCTTCACGCTGCGCCTCGTGGGTCTGGCACCCGATCAGCCGATTGTCGTCGCGACGAGCTACGCGCAGTTGGCCTCGGCGGCGGCGGAGGGGTGGTCCATACGCCTGCCGCTGACGACCGCCCCGCGCTACGTGCGCGAGGACGAGGCGGGGAGCCGCGCCGCCGAGGGGCAGCCGCTTGCCGTCCTGCGCAATCCGGGGCACCGTTTCTCGCTCGATCTGCTGGTGCGCGGGACGGGGGCGATCGACAGCCCGACCCATCCGCTCGCGATCAGCGAGGAAGGGTCGGACGGAGCCGATCGGCACGTCGCCCTGCGCGATGGCGCGACCGTGCCCGACCGCGATTGCGTGATCACCTGGCGACCGCAGCAAGAGGCGGCGCGACCGATCCTCGGCGTGCTGACACAAGATGATGGCGCGGCGGGGCAGACCTACTTCCTGGCGACCCTCGCCCCCCCGGCCACGCCCGTGCCCGAGGAGGTGCGCGCGCGCGAGGCGATCCTGCTGGTCGATCATTCCGGCTCGATGAGCGGCGCGAAGTGGGAGGCCGCCGACTGGGCGACACGCCGTTTCCTCGGCGATCTGACCCCGCGCGACACCTTCGCCCTCGGCCTCTTCCACGATACTGCCGCCTGGTCCGCGCCGCGACCCGCAGGGGCGACGGCGGACATGGTGGCGCGCGCGACCGACTTCCTGCTGACGAACAAAACGAGCGGCGGGACGAATCTCGGCGTGGCACTCGAACAGGCGCTCGCCCTGCCGCGTGATACCGTCGAGCGCGCCCGGCACCTCCTGATCGTCACCGACGCCGAGGTCACCGACGCCGACCGCATCCTACGCCTCGCCGAGGAGGAGGCGCGGCGCGACGATCGGCGGCGGATTAGCGTCCTTTGCATCGACGCCGCGCCCAATGGTTATCTCGCCACGGCGCTGGCCGAACGCGGCGGCGGGGTGGTGCGCTTTCTGACGAGCGCCCCGGAGGAGGGGGACATCACCGGGGCGCTGGACGCGATCCTGGCCGATTGGGCGGCCCCGTTGCGCCTGGATGTCCGCCTCGCGAGCGATCGGGGAAGTATCGAGGGCGTGCAGGGGAGCGCCGCCGCCACGTTGTCCCTCGGCGATCTGCCGATGGGGCGCACGATCTGGACGGTTGGGCGCGCCCCCGCCGGTGCCGCGCCGATCACCTTCCGTGCGAGCGACGGCAATGGCACATTCGCCGAGGCGCGGGCGACCTCGCTGCCCGACGCGGCGCTGCTGCCCGCCCTGAAGGCACTCTTCGGCGCGCGGCGCGTGCTGGCGCTCGAACACCTGCAAGGGGCCGGATACGAGCCGGGTGAGTTGCGCGCCGCCCTCGCCCGCCTCGGCTACGATCCGGCGCAGGCGTTGCATCCGGCGAGCGGCGAGCGCAAACTTTATCGGGAGAACGCGCGCGCGGCGACGCAGGGGGCCTTGCGCGCCTTGCTCGTCGCGGAGGCGCTGCGCTACGGGCTGGCGAGCGCCGAGACCGCGTTCGTCGCCGTGCGCCGCGAGGCGGGGGCGCGGGTTGCGGCGACGGTCGTCGTCGCCAACGCGCTCCCTGCGGGGTGGTCGTCGGCCTTCGCGGCGGGCGGCGGCACGCGCATGATGCGGATGGCGGCCTTCGCGGCACCGTCATCGGCGGGGGGGAGGGTGAGCGAGCAGCGGTTCAACTTGTGGCAGGCCGACGGGCGGGGGGCGATCTTCAACAAGCTGACCGGCGCATTCGTCCCCAGCTCGCCACCCACGCCCGTGACCGCGTCGATGTCACCGCCTCGTGGCCAGGTCGGGACAACCATTTTCAACGGCGTGCCGCAGGTCGCGTCCGGCAACGCCACGCTCTTCGACGCGACCACCACCGACGCGACCGCGCTCCCCGCGTCCGGCAGGCTCTCCCGCTTGATCGTCCACTTCCCAGTTGGCACCGACTCCGCGACGCTCGATCGTTCCCTGCTCCTCGACCTTTACGTGGACGATCTCGCCGCGCCGCGCGTCAGCGTGTCGCTAACGGCGATCGCCGCGCAGGGAGGAGTACGCCCGCTCAATCTCGTGTGGCGGACGGGTCAGCCGCTACGCCTGATCCTGCGCGATCCGTTGGGACTCTGCATGCAGAAAGGGTTGGCGCTGGAGGTCGCGCTGGCATAGGCGCGATCCTTGGCGTCGTGCCGTCCCATGCGCTACCCTGCACGGGGGCATCCCGCCCCCGTGCAGTCTCGTCTATAACCGTGCCTGAGAGGGGATAACCATGTCACCGCTCGTCGTCATACCCTTCCTGCCGTCGTTATCGTCGCGCGCCCGGACCTTCCCATGCGCGTGATCGCGGGCGAGGCGCGCGGCACGCGCCTGAAAGCGCCGGAAGGGCTGCGGACCCGCCCGATGGCCGACAAGATCAAGGAGTCGCTCTTCTCGATGCTGATGGCGCTCGGCATCGAGCCGGAGCGCGTCCTCGATCTCTACGCCGGGAGCGGCGCGGTCGGGATCGAAGCCCTCTCTCGCTCGGCGGAGTGGGCCGACTTCGTGGAGGGGCGGGCCGACGCCTGCGACGTGATCCGCGACAACTTGCAACACACCAAGTTCGCGGACCGGGCGGCGGTCCACCAGACCAAAGTCGAGTCATTTCTGGGTCGGCGTCCCGCCGTGCCCTACGACTTCGTGATCATGGACCCCCCGTACGCCGATCCGCAAATCATCACCCTTCTGGAGCGGTTGGGGCGCTCGGCACTCGTCGCGCCCGGCACCGTCGTGGTGATCGGCCACTCGCCGCGCGTAAATTTGCCCCCGGCCCTGCCCCCGCTGCAACAGCTCCGGCAGCGCTGCCACGGCGATTCCTGCTTCGCGATCTATGAAGTGGCGGGAGTGCCAGGCGAGCTTCCGGTGGCGGATGCCGGGACGAGCGCGTGATGCGGTGGTGACCAATAGCCCGATCGCGGCGTCGGTACACTCCTGCGGCGCGGTGTCCGCCTGCCACGCCGACGCTCGCGGGGCGTTTTTCAGGGCAGGAAGGGGCTGAGGTCGCGGTGGATCGCCGCCAGGGCCTCGCGGGCCGGGCGGTCGCCTTCCAGGAAGCGCGCCACGCCGACCGCGAGTGCCGCCGCGATCCGCGCCTGCTGCCCGACCAGGATCGTCCGATCGCCCGCGTTGGTGAGGAAGCCGAGCTCGAAGATCGTCGCCGGGGTGCGCGGGTCGACCGTCGATTGGTAACGCCGCCGATTGTAGGCGTAGTAGCCGGTCATCGCGCGCGTGATCCCGTCGTCGAGCGGCAGCCCAATCGCCGCACCATACTCCTCGCTGAGCGCCGCGATCAGCAGGTCGTCGCGCTCGCCGATCAGGCTGTCGCGGTAGCGGGCCAGCTTGTAGCCATGCGCCCCGCCGTCGGTACTGGCGTCGCAGTGGATCGCCACGAAAGCGTCCGCGCGATAGCCGCTCGGCACCGCCGCCGGGAGGAGATCGACCGTTAGACCCTGCGCGGTCAGGAGCGCCGCCGCCGCCTGGCCCACCGCGAGATTGATGTCCACCTCCCGGTAGCCGCCGCCGCTACCGCCGGTCTGGTCGCGCAGGCGCGCCTGATCCTCCGGGAGGTCGGCGATCTGCCAGTGCCCGGCCTGGAGCCCTACGCGCAGCACAGGCCGGTTGGCCTCGGCCCCGGCGATCGGCGGGCGCGAGCCGAGGCCGAGCGCCAGCGCGGCGGACAGGCCGAGGAACGCGCGCCGCGTGAGTGCCGTGGTGTGGAGGGGCCGTCGCGCGGTCATCGCTGCTCCCTGTCGTGTCTTAACGGCGGACTGTGGTAGCGCTACAATGCGTGCGGAAGGGGACGTTCGCGCGCCGCACGAGTCGAATTGCGTGCCAGTGGATACAACGTCGCGCGGCCCGATTTTGTGCCGGAAGTGGGGAGGAACGGATGAGCGCCACGATCGCGATCCAGCTCGACGACCAGATCGCCACGATCGCCCCGGAAATCTACGGGCACTTCGCGGAACACCTCGGCACCTGCATCTACGACGGCTTCTGGTCCGGGGAGGGGGACGCCGGGAAGCTCGTGGACGGCGTGGTCGCGGCGCTGCGCGCGGTGCGCCCGAGCGTGCTGCGCTGGCCGGGCGGCTGTTTCGCGGACGATTACCACTGGCAGGAGGGGATCGGCCCGCGCGCCGACCGCCCGCGCCGGATCAATATCCACTGGGGCGAGACGGTCGAAAGTAACGCCTTCGGCACGCACGAGTTCGTGCGCCTCTGCCGCGCGCTCGGGGCCGCGCCCTATTTCTGCGGCAACGTCGGCAGCGGCTCGCCGCAGGAATTACGCGATTGGGTGGAGTACTGCAACTTCCCCGGCGGTACGACCTGGAGCGCGTTGCGCGCCGCCAACGGCGATCCCACGCCGTTCAATATCCGCTACTGGGGCGTGGGGAACGAGAGTTGGGGATGCGGCGGCAATTTCACGCCGGAGGAGTACGCGAGCGAGTATCGCCGTTTCAGCACCTTCCTGCGCGATCTCGGTGCCGACCCGCTCTACCTGATCGCCTGCGGCCCGAATCGGCACGATCTCGACTGGACCGAACGCTTCTTCACCACCTTACAAGCGAAGAGAGGGTTCTCGCGAGTCCACGGCTATGCGCCCCACTATTACACCAGCAACCGCGATGCGCGCGCCGGAACCGCCATCGACTATACCGACGATCAGTGGTACGCGCTGCTGGCGCAGGCGGCGGGGATCGAGACGCTGATCACCGAGCAGCGCGCGCTGATGGACCGCTTCGACCCGGAGCGACGGATCGGCATGATCATCGATGAGTGGGGCACCTGGCACCCGCCGACACCGGGGCGCAACCCGCGCTTCCTCTGGCAGCAGAATACCCTGCGCGACGCGCTCGTCGCCGCCCTCTCGCTGGACATCTTCGGGCGGCACGCCGACGTGGTGGCGATGGCGAACATCGCCCAGACGATCAACGTCCTCCAGGCGCTCCTGCTGACGGAGGGGGACCGGATCGTGAAAACGCCGACGTATCACGTCTACGATCTCTACGCGCCGCACCAGGGGGCACAATCCGTGCGCGCCGAGTTCGACGCCGACCGCCTCCACTTCAGGGCATCGGATGGCGACGGCGCGCTCTTCGGCCTCGCCGGATCGGCCTCGCTGCGCGGCCGCACCCTCACGCTGACGGTGGTCAACCCGGCGATCGGTGCGCCGGTCGAGGCGACGATCGATCTGCGCGGCGCGACGGCGATCGGCGCGGCGGAGGAGGTCATCCTGACGCATGCCGACATCCACGCGCACAATACCTTCGACGCGCCGGAGACGGTGGCGCTCAGCGCGCCGCGTCAGGTCGCACTCGCGGGCAATCGGTTCACGCACCAGTTCGCGGCGCAATCGGTCACACGCCTGACGGTTCCGCTGGCCTGAGCGGGAGGGGCGAAGGGGCGGGGCGCGGTTACCTTCCGGCACTATGCCCCTTCTTCTTGCTTGTAGCGCTAGAGCAGGGCGCAATAGCGATCCGGTGTTCCGGGGGTTTCAACCCCTGGCTACGGGCACCTGACGGCACCGGCGAAGTCCGCCCACGCGGACTGGTGCTGCGGCGCAGGGTCAAGCTGCTGCGTAGTGCTGTAATCAGCGTGCCCAGCGGAGGATCAGCGGATCGACGCGGCGCGCGAGGTCGAGGAGTCCGGCACGCGTCGCCTCCGGCAGCGGCAGGAAGGGGTGGCGCGTGTGCGCGCTCTCGATGATGCCCCCCTCCGCCATCAGCACCTTCGTCGCGCGGAGATTGCACTGGCGATTCTCGAAGTTGATCAGCGGCAGGTGCCGGTTGTAGAGGGCCAGCGCTCCCTCGCGGTCCCCGGCCAAGAAACGGCGCACGATCTGGCCGATGGTCTCCGGGATCATCGCGCTCGGCATGCAGCCCGTCGCGCCCGCGTCGAGGTCGGCCATGAGCGTGATCCCCTCCTCGCCGTCGAACGGGCCGTCGATCCGGTCGCCAGCCAGCGCGATCAACTCGCGCAGCTTCCCCGCCGCGCCCGCCGACTCGATCTTGAAGTAGGCGAGTTGCGGGATCTCCCGCGCGAGCCGCGCCAGGAAGGGTGCGGAGAGGACGGTGCCGCTCATCGGCGCGTCCTGCACCATGATCGGGATGTCGATCGCCTCGGCCACCTGGCGGAAGTATTCGGCGACCCCGGCCTCGTCGGTGCGCAGGGTGGTGCCGTGATAGGGGGGCATCAGCATCACCATCGCCGCCCCGGCGGCTTGGGCGCGCCTGCTGCGCTCCGCCGCGATCCGCGTGCTGTAATGCGTGGTGGTGACGATGATCGGCACCCGCCCGGCGGCGTGCGTCAAGATCGTGTCGATCAACTGCTCGCGCTCCGCATCGGTGAGCGCGAACTGCTCCGAATAGTTCGCCAGGATGCAGATCCCGTCTACCTTGGCGTCCACAAGGAATTCGATCGCCCGCTTCTGGCTCTCCAGATCGAGATCGCCGCGCTCGTCGAAGGTCGTCGGGGCGATCGGGAAGACGCCCGAAAAGACCTGTTTCGTCATATCGCCGCTCGCTCCTCCGCCCCACGACACACGTTCCCACGCGGGCGTATGGTAGCACGAATCGTGACAGCTTCAGCGATGCAGCTGGCCGAGCCTTTCGCGGAGTGGCACGATGATGGCTTTCGCTTTCTGCTGCTGCTTCCGAATACCATGCAATGCTGGTGCTTCGACGAAACGCCAGCTCAGCCAGGCCATGCCGTAGGTACAAGGGAGCGCTAACAGCGTGAGCGCGATGGCCGAGATCGAGCCGACCGCCTGGCTTACGATCAGTTGCTGGATGGGGAAGGCGTATAAGTACACGCCATACGAGAGATCGGTCGAACGTGTTGCCGGACGATCGGCGGTGTCGTGCAACGCATCCCATAGTACCCCATTGTGCTAGATCAGCGCCAAAGGTTTGAGGGCCAGCAGGGGCTGGCCCAGGAGGCAGTTGAGGTAGACGCCGAGCGTGTGGGCGGCGAGCTTGGCCTGGACGCGGGCGCACAGGCCGCTGAC
>JAABUM010001020.1_pt1 | contig 44026 bp, 85 predicted proteins | sample 5559161 | NCBI WGS metagenome assembly JAABUM01 (sample SAMN10711868, study PRJNA513369) | rock metagenome | isolation source: Antarctica rocks | place: Antarctica: Victoria Land, Siegfried Peak nord
TAGGGTTTCGCATCTGTGCGAAACGTTTCGCCGCGGGTACTTTGAGTTTCGCGTTTCGCATTTCACGTCTGAGGTTTAAGCACGAACCCTGCACCTGCCCCAAAGCAGGTGGAATCTTGATCGCTGTGCGGGTCAACTTGCCGACATCATACAATGTCATCGATGTCCAAGGTGCCGTTTGCCAGGGCCACCATGGTGTCGCGCAGCTTGCCCACACTCATCGCCTCGTCCAGCGGCGTCTTGCCTTCCTTGTCCTCCGCCTGCATCAGCACTCATTCGTCGCACAGATTCGGCAGCGCTGAGCCACGCGCATTGCAGCGACCAGCGGACCCATGGAAACACGTGTTCATTGTCAGGTGGTGGACGCATAGGTTCGTGCACGCTCGTGGCAACCGTCAGGCTCATCGAAAACATGTCCATTGCCAGCAGCACCACGCATCAGTCTGCGCGCACTCACGTCCGTCTTCGCGCCAGACGCGGTCAGCACCAGCGCCGAGGGCTGCTGCTGCGCGCGGACCGCCACCATGAGCGGCGTCTGCCCCTCCCGGTCCGCGGCGTCAATGTTGCCGGCGTGGTGGCTGAGCAGCACCTTTATGGCCTCCACCTGAATATTGTGCCAAAGGATGAACCTGGTGCAAAGGTTGCATCAGTGAACTGCAAAGCTGCAGTCACTCGGTCACTACATCCAGCGATGAGCTTCATGGTATATGTGGTTTGCTGTTGAGCAGAGGGACGCACATGTTTTGAGCAACTGCACACCGGGCACACCGCAATTAGAGGTGAGCTACGGCAGCATTGCTAAGATACAGGGCGGGAGCTGACCTTGCCGGCGGCCGCCGCTCTGTGCAGTGGTGTGTTGCCCAGCTTGTCCGCCATCGTCGGCTGCGCGCCATGCCTCAGCAGCAGCGGGATCAACCCTGTCCTTCCCTTGCTTGCCTGCAGCGTGTTCAGGACGTGATAATGTCCCATGCTGTCTCAAGACCTGTCTCTTCAACCGCTTCTCACCTTCCCAGTTGCGGCTCGGCAAGGGTGTCACAGTAATCGAACGAAATTTGACCAGAATGCGCCCTTCATGTCGTGCATCCACTCACCGCATAGTGCAGGGGAGTCTGGCCGCCCGAGGTGACGGCATTCACGTCGGCGTCAATGCCGATGAGGCGCTCCACGACCAGCTCATGGCCGGCGCTGACGGCGGAATGCAGCGGCGTCCATCCCTGCACACACAGCATGGTGACAGCGGATCACATCAACATATAGCAGCCGAAATGCAATGTAGCTGCTGCAATCATGCATGCTGCATCCATGCATCTTGCAGCTCAGCTTCGCCAATAGGGAAACGCGGTGTGCGCGCCTCGTCGTCTGCCTGCTTGACGGAGGGCGCGGCGCCCTTTGCGATCAGGAAATTGACCATGGCGCCGTTGCCGCCGGACGCGGCGGCGTGCAGCAGCGAGCGACCGTCTTCGTCGCGTGCGATGATGAGTCGCCTCAAGTCCGGCTCCGCGATGCTGCTGATGTACTCCAAGTTGCCCTCCCGGGCCTGCTCGCACGCCTTGTCCATGGCTGTTTGACGTGCGTTCGCTTAACAGTGTCTGATTTCGTTCCCTTCGAAGTGTAGACAGATGTGCAATCTGAGGTGGAATGTTAACGAACACTTCGCGGGCTGATAAGCGCTTGATTGACTCAACAATCGTGCACTGCTGCAAACGCGTGATTGGGCTCGCAGAAAGCAGAGCGGGTAATGCAGCCTGCTGAGCTGACGCAGCACGACCTGTCAGACTCAGTCAGACAGCAATGCAGCTTTGGTCGCCAATGCAACGATCAATTTTCAGGCATCCTGAGAATCACAAGTACGTTGTGTATCGCCTCAGCACATTAGCCAGCTGCGCTGCATCGCCATCTGCACTTGAAAGAGTGCCATCGCTTGGCCTTAGTAGCTTGAGCTCGACTACACCAGCCGCCCGCATTCCAGCATGCGGCTGCTGTCGTTGTTGGTGCTTCTAGTAGGCCTTTCGGCATCAACTGGAGCCCGCGAAGCACCGGAACGCGTCCGGGCGCCAGTCATTCTCGTGCCAGGTGACGGCCGTCCTGGGACGCGCACGGCAGCATGCACACCACCTTGTGGCGTGTTTGCCAGTCGCAGCACGGGACAAGCTTCTCGATGTGATGTCATTTCATTCTTTTCCTGCACAGGCCTCGGCGGCTCTGTGTTGGAGTCGAAGCTGGACAATGTGACGCAGCCGCACTCTGCGTGCGCCAGCACACACGACTGGCAGGTGGAATGGGTCGTTCCATCGGTTGAGATCTTACTGATCGACTGCCTCCTGAATAACCTGCTGGTCCGCTTCGACCCGGCGACCGCAACGTGAGTAAAGCGCATACTTCGTCAACCGCATGCGCTGATGCATTGCGTCAGGGTGGCTTTCGGCATGCGCTGATGCGTCGCCATCGCAAGTCAGATTTTCAAGGTAAATATAGTTAATAAACCGAAAATGACGTCAATGTCCGTTGCGCAGGTACCACAACAACACAGGCGTGCAAATTCGGCCGTACAAATTCGGCGACATGGAGGGCGTTGCGGCGCTGGACCCGCAGCTGCCGTTGGCCTCAGCCACCTACGCCGACATGATCAAGGCGCTGGGCCATGCCGGCTACAGGGAGGGCACGAACCTGTTTGGGGCGCCTTACGACTTCCGGCTGGCCGCCGACGGCTTGGAACAGGTAGGCGCTGCATTTAGACGCCGAGTAAGTCTTCCGTGTCAGACGTCTGTGGCATGAGGGCATGCATGGAGTCGCATGTTTGTGTTTGATGCTTTTACCGATGCGTTTACACAGCAGTCTCGGGTGCTCGAGCACCAATAATTATGCCTGCAGATCGGCTGGTACAAGCGCTTCCAGAATCTCATCGAGGAGGCGGTCGAGAAGAATCATAATCAGCCGGCAGTGATCGTCACCCACTCGATGGGCGGCGTTGTTACGTATTACTTCTTGAAGATGGTGAGACGCCACCACGTCGATGTCGGAATCTGGTTGCAACGTGCTTGCATCTCTGGCGGTGGTGCACAGCGCGCTGTCTGGGCCTGTGGCAGTGGGCGTGTTGAGAGCAGCCCTCCGCTCTCGTTGTTCCTTGCTGCTTTTTTCACCATGGCTGAAGCACGCAGCTGTTGTGCGCAGATGGAAGCGGACACTGAAGCTGTGCTAGAAGACTGGACCCAACGGCACATTGCCGGCTTGATCGCTCTAGCCGCACCCTGGTGAGTCTTGCCCTGTGCACATTGCATGTTGCCGCGTAGCGACACTCCTGCTGCCAGACCCGTTTTGCATAGCTTGCACGTGCGTTGCGAATCATCACCATAAAATGTAGTCTGCTGCAGGGAGGGTTCGGTGACAGCAATGAAGGGGCAGATCTCAGGCGACCCCTTCGATCTGCCGGTGCCGCACGCCCTGCTGCGCCCTGTGCAGAAGACCTCGCCTAGCGGCCTGTGGCTCTTCCCTCGAGGTGTGCACTGACTTCTCACACAGCACACCTTGATCCTCCTCTGCGCAATGGCGTGCCAGGCCTGTTGCGCCTGTTGAGGCGCCTCCGCATCTGCTGCAACCAGATATCGAGGACATATGCTGTCGTATCTGCAGCTGCGGCGTACGGGGATGACGTGCTGGTGGAGACGACGGGCGGCGAAAGCTACACGGCATCAGTGGACGACGCGATGCGGCTGCTGAACGACCTGAACCTGACGCAGCAGGCAGCCATCTACCCGCACGTCTCCGAGCTCATCAACCCGCTCACGCCGCTGCAGGTAACCAATCAGCTCGTGGCCGCTGGAGGCCGCAGCCAATTCTGTACGAACTGCTGTCACACATCAGTTCGATTGCTTGTCAGGGTCCGACTTATGAAGATGGCCGTCTTTGAGCCTGTTTGGCGCCTGTGATGCCTGAGTCATATCCGCGCGCAGGTGGTGCCCATGCTCTGCAACTCAGATTCGTCTCGGCCTGATGAAAGATGGCCTTCAATGACGCCTAAATGAAAAAATTGCATGCAGGTGCCGGTGCACTGCATCTACGGCACGGATGTGGACACCGAGGTCGGCTACCTGTACGATGTGAAGCGCTTCACTGGCGAGGTGCCGCCGGCGCCACACAAGATCCGGCAAGGGCCGGGCGATGGCACGGTCAACCTGCGCTCGCTGCAGTCCTGCCGGCAGCTGGGCCCGATGGTGAGTCCTGCTCACTTATTATACACTCTTCTGTCCGGTTCATTGGACGCACTCGTGCCGTCAGCTGGGCCTGATAGTGAGTGCCGTTCAGTTTGATTAAACTCTTCTGTCTTGTTCAATTGGGGGCTGAAATGTGGTGGCAGCGGTACACAGGTCATTATGGGCTGCTCGCGCTGCTTGCCGCGCAAACAGATCCCAGCCAAATCGCACAAACTTGGATGCAAATATACTACTGGATTGCAGGCGGAGCAGCATGTACCCAACCCCAACGCAACACACCTGGGCATCCTGATGGACGATGCCGCCATCGACCTGGTGCTCAGCCTGGTGGATGACCTCCAGCGGCAGACGCCATTCTCAAAGAGCCTCGCCGGCGCTGAGCCAAGCTACCGCGGCGGTGGCATATTTGGGCGTATCAAGCAGGCCTTCTCCGCGGCTGCATGACGGCCGCGTCTAGTGTCCTGTGTACGGCTTTTGTGTCGCATATGTTTTGACATGAGTCCAGGTTGCAAGGCATGTCTTGCTGACAAGTTAGCCGTGCAACTGTTGTGTTCGGTGTGTTGTATGTCTAGTGTGCTCTGTGTGCTGTGTTCAGTCAGTGTCAGACAGGTCTGACAAGTCGTCGCGCAAACCCTAGATTCATTCAAGTTTTGAAGTTGTGTCGAAGTCTTGATTGCACAAAAGCGCACCGCTCACAGCTTCTTGCCGCGCGCAAGATTGAGTCTTTCTATTGCGAGCAATGACGTGCTGAGCGTGGTACACCAGACCAGGCCCACGGCCCAGGTGCTGACCGGACCCCGAAAGCAGTGAGCAACCAGCCATGAGCGGCGCGGAGCGCTGGCTTGCATCGCAGGCGGGGGGCAGGTCCTCGCGCGCGTCACAGGACAGCGTGGTCTACAACGTCGGCATGGATCGCGGCAATGACGAGAATAGGAGCCCACCGTCAGCTGCTCGGAGGCCGTCTCGACGCAGCACCAGTGGTGGGCACACCGTCTCTTGGCGCCGAGATTCCTTGCCATGCATCTGCAAATCATCTGTAAAACCCGAGACCCAGAACACCGATGTGATGTATCATGAAAGCCTGGCTTTCGTTTCCGATTCGTTGTTAACATCCACATTGGAGCACCAGCTCGCACCACCAACACTGAACTGCGAATTGCATTGGTAACGAAGCTTTGCAAATCCAACAACCCACAGAAACACCGATCGCTCGCGCAGCCGTGATGCCGGAGTTTTCCCCGGAGCGGTCCAGCACAGTCTTCCGCAGCGGCAACGAGCGCCTGTATGAGGCGTACAACGACCTGCACTCGCTGGCGCAAGACTTCGAGAAGCCCTTCGATGCGCCGGCGATTCTGGTGGTCGGTCACCAGACAGACGGCAAATCAGGTGGGTGTTTGCTGCATTGCGGCGGCGGCGCGATCGCCTTTCAGCCCCATTGCCATAATCATGGCACAGCTGCATCTGCCTCAACCACAAAGCAGGCAGGACGAAAAGCTAGCACGGCCACCATCTGAGGCTCCTGTGCAACCTGAACTGATCTCACAGTCACATGCCGTCATACCTGTGGCGCACGCTTGCTACTGCGACGGCTTGCATCCATGGCTCCCAAACAGACGGCACCCCTCTGCTGCTGCCGCGCAGCGCTGATCGAGGCGCTGATGGGCTTCCAGTTCAACCACGTGGGCGGCGGCACCAAGACGCGGCGCCCCATCACGCTGCACATGCAGTACAACGCCGGCTGCGTGCAGCCGCACTGCTTCCTGGTCACCGAAGACTTTGGCGACCAGGAAGTCACCCTGGAGGAGCTGCAGGTGCGCTACAGGATCGTTTACCTTTAAGATCGTGGCGTAAGCAATTGAACGATCTGCGACGGAAGACTCTGGTGGTTCGAAGGTCACCCTGGAGGAGCGGCAAGTGCGCCGTCAGTTCAATGGTGCATGGCCGAATGGAATGATGGCCCACCCTACTGCATTCAGCGGCCTGGCATTGGGTGTCGGACTTGCGTCTACAGGAAACCACCAGGCGCCCGGCGTCTGATCTTTTCTGGGTGTTGGGCTTGCGCACAATGGAAACTCAATCGGACGGCCGGCGTCTGGCATTCTGTGGAGCTGCATGGCAAGCTTGTGACGGCAATGCAGCAAATGTGCTGCTGCCGCTGCTGCAGGAGTACATCGAGAACGAGAACACGCGGCTGGAGCGGGAGCACCAGTTCTGGGCCAAGGAGATCATCGTCAAGATCGAGTGAGCAGAGAGTGCCATTTGATGATGCTGAGCCTCACCACAGCTAGACTTCATGCCTCCTCTCCACCACCACAGCCTGCCCAAAGCTGTGACGGGTGCTGAGAAGCGTGCGTTTTTGCCATCGCAGGTACAAGTTCTGCCCCAATTTGACCATCATCGACACCCCAGGTGAGACTGCACCGGGGTCATGCTTTCAAAGGTCTGTGGAGCTGCAGCACTTTCTGATCAGTATTCCAGGTTGCATCCCAGGATCCCCCAGGCTGTCGTCCAGGTGCTCTGCATATCCCTGGTCCATCACAGCGGCGGCGGCGGCGGCCGGCAGTACACTGCCAACTGCCGGCGCCATGCCCTCCCAACGGGGGCAGCTGCAAACCTCACATTGTATTGCGCGCTCGACGCGTCTCGGACATGAACATGACGTTGTTGCGCAGGCCTCATCTCGGCGGCGCCGGGCAAGCGCAACGGGCAGCTGCAGGCGAGCGCGAGGCAGGTGGAGGGCATGGTGCGTGCCAAGATGGAGCAGAAGGAGTACATCATCCTGTGCCTAGAGGACTCCAACGATTGGTCCAATGCCACCACCCGCCGCCTCGTCATGCTGGTGCGGCGCCAAGCCTTTTGCATTGTATATTACGGGGATTGCACACCTGCACCTGCAAGACCGCGTCGCCTGCCGCACACGCTGTATGGCACAGCCTGTACATTGAACCTCATAATAGACCCCAGAAACCCTCCTGACGTGGGATGCTTTTGAGCTTCCATCTGGCGTGCCAGCAGACGAATGCAACAGTGCGCGCAGGGTGATGGCGAGCACCAGGCTGACCACTTTGGTCGGTCCGCTGAAGACAAACTGATACGAAAGGAAGGTCAACGCTGGCGTCTTTGGCGCAGACGGACCCGACGCTGGAGCGCACGGTGATGGTGAGCACCAAGCTGGACACGCGCATCCCGCAGTTTGCACGCGGCCAGGACGTGGACCTGTTCCTGCACCCGCCCGGCCGCCAGCTGGAGCCCTCCATGCTGGGCGGCTCCCCCTTCTTCACGTGCGCTCCTGTAATGACGCTTGCGCCCCTGCAGACTTTGGTTGTATTCGCCCTACCCACTACCCCGAAAGCTTCAGGTGTTGCGGCTGGCCGGCATGGGCCAGCGTGATGCGATGCGCGCTGGGATCGACCTGAGGAGCCAGTGCGGTGCCATACTATGATACAATGCCACACAGACAGCGGTCGGCGTGTATGAACGCAAGGTCGGAAAACGAGGCGGGACTGACGTGCAAGTGCCCTCATTGCAGGTCGGTGCCGTCGGGGCGGGTGGGCAGCGCCAAAGACGCGACCTTCCGCTCCAACGAGGGCTTCCGGGAGGCAGTGCGTCGGCAGGAGGAGGCGGACGTCTCCGTCCTGGAGACGCGGCTGTCGCACGTCCTGGACAAGGGCGAGCGCGCGCGAATTGGTGTGAGCCAGCTGCGACGCTTCCTCGAGCAGCTGCTGCAGCGCCGGTGAGCCAGTGGCTGCCACTGCTCAATCACATTGGCAGCCTCGGCTCGCCTCGAGCCATTGCAGCCCCAGCAGCGTCTGCCATGTGCACAGCACCCTCTGTGTGCTGCGCACCAGTTGAAATCTGGAACCCCTCGACTGAGTAGGTTTTCAATTCTTCAAACCCTGCAGGTACCTGGAGAATGTGCCGGCAATTGTGCCGCTGCTGGAGCGTGAGTTCCGCTCCGCCGCCGCCAAGCTGGAGGCCACCCAGGTGCGCTGCGCAGTTGAAACATCACCTGTCCAGCTGACGCCTTTCTGTCAGCGTACTGTCAGTTTCTAGGTTGCTTGGTTTCTCCCCCTCTTGGTGATGCCACGGGGCAAGCTGCCACCTTTCCCAATATCCCAGATCAAAAATTACTCGTGTTCTTGCTACGGGGCGAGCCGGACCGCCTGAGGAGTGCGGCCGCATGTTCCAGCCGCATGTTCCTCAGTCCTTCCAATGTTCCTCAATCCCCACGATTGACATCCTGTTTGACTCTTGGACTACTTTCCTTTTCGCTACAGGGCGAGCTGCTGGACCTGGCGCCAGAGCGGCTGAAGGAGCGGGGGCGCATGTTCCGGGAGGCCTTCCTGACGCGGCTGGCGCTGCTGCTGCGCGGCACCGTGTCCGCGCCGCCCGAGAAGTTTGGCGAGACGCTCGCCGACGAGAACATCCGCGGCGGTGCGCGCTTCAGAACACACCTTCTGTATGGTCGAGTTTTCATATTCGTCGAGAAGCTTCACAGGTTTGAACAGGCCTGATGCAAGTCGCTGCGCCTTCGCTTTGTGAGGCGCCCAGCAGACAACTGCAGTGACGAGCCCCTCAACATGTGATTTGCACTACCTGCAGCGAGGAGCATGTGTCATTTCTCTCTTGCACGTCTCCCTCTGCCTTTGCACTGCAACCCCCACTGCCTGGCGCTGAAGCAAACCGGAGGGTGTCAACGCGAAGTCTTCATAAGTCGTATCCGCCTTACTCGTAGTCAGAAGAGGCTGTGCAACTTCCATCTGACATCCCTACATGTATCAAAATGCGCACAGGCGCATTTGTGGGCCCGGATGGGCGGCCGCTGCCGACCCCGGAGGGGCTGCCGAACGCGCACATGCGGCTGTACGGAGGCGCGCAGTACCACCGCGCCATGGCCGAGTTCCGCGCAGCCGTCGGCGCCATCGCCTGCCCCGACATCACGTGCGCAACTGAATCACAAAGTCTTCACACACATGTTTACACTGTTGTGCGCACCACCATCCGCAATGCACCGCGCCCTGCTGTTGCGCGGCTGTCGGCTCCAGCGCCTGCCCCGACATCACGTCCGCTGCCTGCATCGAGTGCCACTCCTACTGCGGTTGGAAGCATGCATGGCAAGCTTACTCAGCATGATGCGAAATCGTCTGCAGGCGGGGGGTGATTGTCAACGCATCGGCGTGAACGACTTCCACGACGACGTCAACTACTTAGTGACAGCAGAAATACGTCACACACAATACATACTCTGTCTGCAGGCGGGAGGAGATCGTCAACGCGTGCGGCATGGACGACTTCCACGACGGCGTCAACTACATGCGCACAGCGTGCGTCATCGCGGTGTCGCGCGCCCGCGACATGTTCGAGCCATTCGTGCACCAGGCGAGCCGCCCAGCCTCCTCCATGACACCCTTCAAGCAATGACACCTCCGGTCCTATGCAGCCACGCAGAGCCAGTCCCTGCCCGCCAGACAGGCCTGAAATATGCGCCTGGCAAATAATGTGCAGTGCACTTTTGATGGATTAGTGAGAAACACGCCGGAGTGTGCAAACGAAGCGCCCTTAATTGACTTGAATGCCATTCTTCGTGCTGCAGCTGGGCTACCGCTTTGCGCACGTGCTGCGGCGCATGCTGCCGATCGCGCTGCACCTGCTGGCCAAGGACGGACGGGGGCTGACGGGCCACGACCTCTTCCTCAAGCGCCTCGGCAGCTCCTTCCACTCCTTCGTTGAGGAGGTTGAGACCGCCACCCGCAACAGGTGAAACACATTAGACACAGCGTTACTAACACATCTGTTGGATGTAGCCACAGGCAGACACAGCATGAGGGAAGTGTTGGGGGTCCCCTCCACGGGGCTTTGCTTGATGGTGATGGGGGCTCCGCTCGGCCTTGCAGCTTGTGCTGGGGCGGGCCCAGCATCCATTGCAGCATCGCTGACTCTTTGCATGTCGATCCTGCCTTCTGCAGGCTCCCCGTCTTGGCTGCTGCTTTGAAGCAAGTCATACTGATGTTCACCACTCGTGAACCAATCCTGCGGCAGGTGCATGGAGGACCTGACGAGCGTGACGCGGTATGTGACCTGGAGCCTGCACACCAAGTCCAAGGGCGCCCTGGAAGCCATGCTGCGCCGGGTGCGCCTCAATCATGATGATGTCGCGTGATCACGGAATTTTGGGGCTGTTGTACCTTCCTGCTGCGATTGTCTCAGCGCAGTCCACAGCATTGAGCCCATGGCATGTCCCTTGGCTAGTCAGAAACAGCTTGCACTGTGCCAAAGCGGCTGGAGGCTGGGACAACGGTTGACCTGCACGCCTGATGTTGCGCCGCAGATGGCGGCGGCTACCAATGCGGCGCGAAACAACATTGTCGGAACAGCTGGAGTGAGCCTGAAACTGCAGCTGATGTGGAGATCATGCTGTGCCGTAGATGCCAGCGGTGCAGGAGCAGAGCGGCGGCGGCAGCGGCGGCAAGGACGGCGCACGGAACGGCGCGGCGGCGTCCGGGAGCGGCGGCGGCGTGGCAGAGCTGCTGGAGAGCACCCTGTGGAGCCGGCAGCTGGGCTCGCTGTCGGAGCCGCTAGTGGCAGCGCTGGTGGGCCAGGTCTTCGAGGGTGCGCCGCCTGCTGAATCCCTAAACTTTCCTGCTGACGGCAAGTGTTCGAAATGTGCATGCTGCTGCCGCTCTGCTTCTTCGCGACCAGCTCGCTCATGTGCGGGCGTGCGCGACGAGGTAGTGACGCAGTGAACTGACAATGACTTCAGACATTCTTCCGTTCCGAGTCACCCACATGAGTGCACCTCCAATTGCAGGCATTCGGGACCAGGTGGTGACGACGGCGGAAGTCACATTCGACCGCTTTTCTCTGATGCCGCCGCTGGACTGTTCCTTCCGACGCAGGCATCTGGGACCAGGTGGTGACGATAGTGGAGGTCAAGTCCAATTTCCTAATACCGCTGCTGGACGCCTCCCCGGGCGCCAGATCATCAAAAGTACACATGTGCTGTGATGCAGGCATCCGGGACCAGGTGGTGACGACGGTGGAGCTCAAGTTCAACTGCTTCTTCCTGATGCCGCTGCTGGACGCCTTCCCCGGGCGCCTGCGCGAGGAGCTGGAGGCCGCCTACGCGCAGGACCTGGACGCGGTGTTTGACGTGACGGCAACACGCGGCGCGCTGGACGCCCGCCTGCGCTCCCTGGAATCCGAGCTGCACCAGGTGAGCTGACGTGGTGACGAAGGAACCAGTGAGACTTCCTCGGTTCTGAGGAGAAGTCATCTGAACACTGCAGTGGCAACCGAGCGGCAGTGGCGGGCTGGCAGGGTAAGCGCATGGTTGTTGTATTTGTGTTGAGCATGGAGCCGCCCCCCTATTTCGTCTCTCCCTGTTCCATCCCAAGTGTCATTGTGTGCAGGTGGAGTCGCTGCAGCGCAAGTTTGCGGCATCCACCTGACGCTAGCGCAGCAGCGGGAGCACGGCCGCCCATCAATACAATCGGCTCATCATCACAACCTCGGACTGAGATGTCCAACCGTGCCCCGCAGGTGGAATCGCTGCAGCGAAAGTTCGCCAGCATCCACCTGACGCTGGCGCAGCAGCAGGAGCAGGCTTCAGGGGCGCAGCCGGGCACCACCAAGCCGACGGGGCCCGCGCCCGAGCCCCTGCGCATGAGCGCGCTCAACCCCATGCGCTCCCCCGACAGCCTGTCCACGCCGCCCGCCAAAGTAGGAGTTTCTGCAGCACCGGAGCATTGTGTTCTCATTCCACCTCCTGCTCAGGATGTGCACAAGTGCTCTGAACCTAATCAGGGGAGCAGTCGAAGCTGAGTCAGCAGCTGGAGGCGCTGGAGCTGAGCTGGGCAGCGCAAAGCTAGTAGTCCACTGACGGACTCCGACCTGACATCTCCGCTTTCTGTGACGCCACAGGTGCAGTCGAAGCTGGGCAAGCGGCTGGAGGTGCTGGAGCTGAACCGGGAGCGCAACCCCCTGTCCGCGCACGCCGTGCGGTGACGGCGCGCGGCAAGCCCCCCGCCCCCGCCGGCGGTTTGGAAACTAGCTGTTGGTGCTGCCGCTGTTGGCAGCCGGGAGACAGCTGCAGCGCAGCCGGCGGACTGGGACAACTCCCTTGCCACCGGCAATGGCAGCCTGGCAGCAGCAGCGGTGGCGCGACCGCCAGCGGCTTCGTGGCCGCAGGCGGCGGCCGCAGCAAATGGCTGCCAGGCCGCGGCGGAGCCGCCGCCGGCGGCGCGGACGCTGGCCAGGCACCTGGCGTCAGTGACCTGGGATGTCCCCGGCTCAGGCGACGGTGAAGCACCACATCGCAGCAGCGCATCTGGCGCCGCAGCCGCGCCGTCCGGCAGGCAGGCGCCGCAATGTGGCAGTGAGCGTACGGTCAGGCCGCCAGACTATGCGACTGAAGACGCACTGGACAGCAGCAGCTGGTCGCCTGGGGTGCGGTCTGCTGCCAACGCCGAGCGGCGCCGCGGAAGCCGGTCCAGCCTGGCGAGGCTGAGCCTGCGCACTCGTTACGGCGGATACCAGGTGGCGACTGCGCCGTCATCGACGCTGCAGTTGCCCCGGGCCTAAATTGCAAGCGGCAGTGCTGGCAGGCGGCCAGGATTGTGCTGTAGACATGGAGAGAAGATGCCGTTGGCAATGCTGCGCGGGTGGGGGCTTGCCGGAGAGACAGGGATGTGAGAGCATTTGAGATGTTGACATTTGAAGTTGAAGACGAGCTCAAATGTACGACTTGGCATGACAGTGTGATAGAAATCTGGCAGGTGCAGCGGCAGTTGATTACTTATGCAATGCAGGTATTTGCAGCTTGGACTAAGGACAGCGGAGACGGCTTGGCGCCGTGACATCCTCGATAGATGTTGTTGACATTTCTAGCAGTTGGAAAGACAGGCATCATATTCAGATGGCAGCTTGTCTGTAATTGTAGTGTTGGCTAAATGCTCGAGGCCGATTGCATTACATATAGTAGATGCCCCTCCCCCTTTGAACCCTAGAAACCCTTTGAACCCTAGAAATGCAAACAGGCTGCGGCATCAACGTTTCCACTGCAACATTCGATACGAAATCATAGGAAACCCTATGTATTTAGCAACGAATATAGGACAACATACTATGATCATGGGTACCAATGGGCGCCATGCCGGCCGCCAAATGTCAAATCTGACTGCCAGCAAATCTGGCCTGCGCATCAACTACAATCCGGATCGAGCAAGCATGAAATGGATGCTGGCCTAGGTTGAGCCGCAAGTGCCCAGAAAACTTCCACGGCGTTCAGGTTCGAACAACTTTTGGTGAAAGCGGCGTATGTGCGATCACAGCGCGGTGCCGCCTTCACTCACGGCACGGACACGTATTTGATCGACGCTGGCAGCCCATTGCTGGGCCGCGTGCCGCCGCCGTCGGCGCCCGGCGACCGCGTGCCGCTGCCGCCCGGCGACCGCGTGCTGACGACGTGCTTGAAGGCGGGGCGCTGGATGTTGCTGTGCGCGAACGGCGAGACGCGAGGTGCCGGCGACGCCGGCGTGGGGTGGCTGCCTGCTGCCGGCGTTTGCGTTTCCGGCTGCAGCTCCCGCCGCGAGCTGGTGGACGACTGGCCGCGCTCGGAGTCAGACAAGCGTTCGTCCGTCACCGCATCCTTTTCCTGAAAAACCACAGTGCAATGGTGAAGTAATGGATGCAGTGCGCGACAGTCGGATGCGTGCAGAACTCGAGACGAAGGGAATTTTCATTGTGTACTCTAGCCCCAAAATGCTCGAGCCCCACCTGCTTTTGGTCGCCGTCCTTGTCTTCGTCCTCTGAGCCCTCTTGAAGCTCCGACTCAATCACCCGCATGTGCTCCCTGCCCTTGCCCTGCATCCCACCGGCAAGCCCGGCGGTCATGGATGAGCCACGGCGATCCGCGGCGAGGAAGTTCCGGCACGTGTGTAGGTGGGCATGGCCGGGTGCAGGCGGGCAACAGTCAACAACACGTATACGGGTTGCCGAGGGCCGGAAGGAACCCACATAGAGAGGCAGCGCCATCAGCCCAGCCAGGCAGCCAGCCAGTACTTCTGCGAGCACATAATACCTGCAACAGCATCTTTCCATTAGAGGAACGTGGAATAGTCGCTGAGTGCCTGTAACAGCGAGGCTGATGCGGTTGCACGCATTCAAGATGCGATGACATTCAACAAGTTCACACGCGTGAGGGCTGGCTGTCCTGAGGCAAGCGCCGCCGAACCGCACCAGGCATCCCCTGGAACACACAGCGAGGAGGTCCTGTCAGCCACAGATATGCCAGGCGTCTGTCGCTGGGTGTCGGGCAGCTGAGACAGGCACTGCGCGCAACGCGGCAGTGCAGTCAGGGCACCTGCACTGACCTGAGTTGCAGTGGAAGACGGCTGTTGTACCCAGAAGCACACATGAGAGTCAGAATACTGAGCGCTGCATGGCCTGTCCTTGTGAAAGTCAAAACAGGATTGTGGTGCCGTTACATCCCCAACCTCAACATGAGGCCTCACATGCAGTTTTGCATACCTGCTGGGCCGAGCGTTCTCGCTGGGTTCAATGACGCCGTCGTGAACTGTCCTGCAGACGTCGCGCATGCCCACAGCGAGATTCTGCAAAAGAAGACCTTGCATCTCAAACCTAGGCAGCAGCACTAGCGATAAGGTCACACAGTGCTCACAAAAATCAGACTCTCCTCCTGCCGCGCTGCGTCGCCAGAGACAGGCATGGCAAACGGTCCATGTCCATCATCAAGTCCATCGAATGAAGCCGCACCCCACGATGAGGGGCCCCACAATTCCAAAATTGGGTTTGCCGATCGCGACGGCGTACACAGTGGACACTGCATTCCTCCAAGGACAGTCTCAGCTCAACGGACAACTGTTGGCATCTGACGTGTTGGACGTCAAATTATGTTCAGCAGTTGCGTCAGCAACATGGTGAATACAAGGACTTTGACTGGAGTTCACTTTTCGAGATCGCACCCAGCACGAATGTCATGATCAGCTCCCAGCCAAACGCCTGGCCCTTGGAGACGCCCATGCCCGGCCTGAAACAGGCCTGCACACGCATATCTTACGGTTTTTTTTTTTTTTTTATTTATTTATTTTGATTTTGATTAAAAAATCAATCATGCTGCTGCCTTTGCTCATACATACATCAGCTCATAATACAAACGCATATCGAAACGCAACACTGAAGTGGCTTACGCCGTTGTCCACGCCGATGGCTGCCCCGGGCGTCAAGCCCACCTGCGCCAACAAAAGCGATACTTGAAAGCAATTTCGCGCTCGCGTCAAGTGCCCTTGCGGCTCGCAGCCTTTTTTGGCGATGAGCAGGCAAGCGCACATGGCCCATTCAGAGCAGCGGCCCTCACCGTGAGCAGGGTGCCGATGATGGCTGCGGAAATCTGTGCCACAATGTACAGCGCCCCCTTGGCCAGGCTGATGTGGCCCGTCAGCAGGGTGCCGAAGGTGACTGCCGGGTTGAGGTGTCTGCATGCATGATGATCGAAGGACTCGAAAACCGCTTCCGACCCCGGGCGCAGTTCATCTCGTGATGAACATCGGTGATGGCTTACAAACAGCAGCATCAGGTCGAAGGAACAACACGTCAGCAGGCATGGGTTACGAAGAGTAACTGTGACAGGCGAAGACCTCACCCGCCGCTCACATTTGCGGCAATGTACACCGTGACAGCGAGTATCAAGCCTGCGCCCCAAACGGACATGCAATGCAATCAGTGGCATGCCACTTTGGAATGTCCATGCAAGCCTGCTGCAGCATACCACGAAGCAGCAGCGCTGCGTCCGAAGGGTTGGAGACGGAGAGTTGTCAGCAATGCAGTGCAGGCGCACCATTTGCGACGGCGCTGAATGCGGGTGGCGCCGCATTTCCAAACAGAGTGAAGAGCATGGTGCAGAGAAACTCCTGCGCATGGTTACATTTGATCACATCACATTCGAGTTGATGAATGCCGCGTGCGCAGCACTTTCACCATTCATTTTATCGCCAAAGTCCTGGCCTAGAGGACCAGCTCATGTCATCAGGTCAACAGATTTGATCAGGATCCAGAATTTGAGCCCACCATCCACAGCGCGAACAGAAATTTGCGACCAGCGACCTTGCCGTGCTGCGACACCAGCAGGCCGCCCTCGTCCCCATCGTCTGACTGCTTCGCCTTTGGCTTCGAGCCGTTCCTGCCACCGCCATCTTCGCGCATCCTGCAGAGGAGAGGTCGCGCCGGCTGCTCTATCTGTCGTACACGCCATGCACGCTCGCGACACAGCATGCATTGATTCCAGTCCTTTGGTATTGGTCACCCGAACTTCTGGCGCAGCATGATGGTGGTTGCACCTCTCGGTAGCCGGCGGAGGACCCACAAGGCTTCTGGGATCCTGGTCACGGTTCCGGCGCCGGGCTGAACGGCGATCAGTCAAGTTGCGCTGCCCGCAGGATTGTGGCCAGGAAGATTTTGTAAGTGTGTCGCAGGCGGCAATACTTGGGGCGGGATTCGGGGCTGGAAGCTGTGTGCACACCTTCTTCAGCAGCGATGAAGAAGGTGTTACTTCAGCAGCGATGAAGAAGGTGTGGGCAGGTACACTACTACAGGGCGAGTGCAATTTCTTGGGCGGTTCAATTGGTCGGGCAGGACGGGTTCGCACCAAGGAACAGGTGGCAGCCATCCTGCACGCCAATTGCGGTCACCAAAGTCGCAATTTGTCACTTATGAATGAAAGAATTCCAGAATAAAAACGTCGCTGCGCAGCGGCAGTGCCGGCGGAGCTGAATGTTGCCCGCTTGGTGACAACAAATGTGAATGCAATGAGTACGACCAACGATGCTTACGGCCGCCAGTCGTAAGTAAAGCCTGGGTAGAAGCTCCATCCAGGCAGCAGTTGTCTGCCTAGATCCGATCTGATGTTTCCAACGGCGGGGATCAGCCACTCAGCCGCACTATGAGACGCCTGCGGCGCAGATTCCCCCGCTGCGCGGTTTTGGAGGATTACTGCACAGATGACGGATCTCAGTCGCTGCCGGCATCCCTGATCCACGCCGCGTGCTCACAACGTCGTGAAGGGTGGGCGCAGGGACTGGGCTCTGTTGTGGGCGTGTGGCCGGTCAGCAAGCGCCTGCGTCGACCAACCCGATGGTCACTTTCGAAATGCGAGCACCGTCAAGCCGAAGTCCCACGCGACTGCCACAGGCACTGCATTCAGCCGGTCCGCATCCGGAGGTTCTGCCCGGCGTCCACAGAATGACGCCAATCCGCCCAAGGAGATCCGCCCGAGGAGATGACGGACCTTGTTAGCGCGCGGCGGCGACAGCGACGGCCCAGACTGCATCGCTGCTTCGTGCGTCTGTAGCGCCGGGTGCGCGCTGGTGTTCGATTGCCCACGCTCGATGTTGTCCATTCGCTCCTCATTAGCTGCCGCCTCCTCCTGTGCAAGTTTGATCCTCTTCGGAACGAAGGTGTCGACGAACAAACCCAGACATGTTTCGATCTTCACTGCTGGCGGCATGCAAGCCCGGGCCATCAAGGTGGGTCCAGGGCAGATGGTGGGCTTCATGCCCGCGGTACTTCATATCGCAGCACACGGTGAAACGCGGCACTTCAACGCGGTACTCCAACGCGGTACTTCAACGCGGTACTTCAACGCGGTACTTCAACGCGGTGCTTCGTATCGCGGCACACGGTGAAACCTGAGCGCTGTGAGAAATCTGAGACTTGTTCATATTTGCGTATTGCACCTGCTTTGCATCATCGCTGTCCTCGTCTGTGACTTCTTCAAACTCCGAGTCGATTGGCCGCATGAACTCTCGTCCCTTGCCCTGCACACACACACACACACTCACATCAAAGACGGTCACGGCACGGCACCAACACTGCCAGTGCTGGCCAGGGTGCACCGTCAATAAACCCACAAAATACTTTGTACAGCAGTGCTCACGTAGAGGGGCATGGCCATCAGCCCTGCGAGGCAGCCCGCCAGTACCTCTGCAATGACATAGTACCTGTGGAAGCAGGTGGCGCTTGAGTGGAAGTAGGAACGCTCAGATGTGTAATGCCACATGTGCCATGCGTCAGACAGCCGGAATCAGCAGCACTCCATCTGTGTGATATGCACAGATCCGCGTGCACAAATTTGCAAGGCGATAGCGGTCGCATCCACAGGACCCACCAGGCATCGCCTGCGTTGAACAAGTGCTCCTCGGTGTGGGGCGCAACACACGGGTGTCACAACAAAAGTGCAGTACCGAGAGCGACCAGACTACAAAGGGAGCATGATTGCACTGACCTGAGTTGCAGTGGAAGACAGCTGTTCCAACCACAGCACAGCAAAACTCGTCAGAGTCTTGAAGAAATGTGTTTTCCAGAAAGCGCGGTGACCATGGAACGCATGCAGCATGTTCCATTTGTGTGGTTGAGGCAGCACATTTTCTCACGGAAAATGCAGCCGGTATGATGATTGAGAGACAGGCTTTCAAGTGAGGCAGCAGGCACCTGCAGGACCGAGCGTTCTCGCTGGGTTCAATGACGCCGTGGTGAACTGTCCGGCAGATGTCGCGCATGCCCACAGCGCAACACTGCGACATGTCAGAATGACACAAGCTCAATATGACGACGACACCTCCGACACACAGGCTCAGCTGAGCCAGGCTGAACGGCGGGCAAGTTGTACGGCTGGCTGCTGTGAAGAAAGAGACGGCGCACCCGACGATGAGTGGCCCCACATTTCCGAAGCTGGGTTTGCCAATGGCGACCGCGTACACTGTGGACACTGTGTCACACACAACAGCATGTTAGCGGTGCTGCCCTCGCGTTCGCCTAGGTGCACCATCTTTGAGGCAACCTGTGAGACGCAGTAACGGCAGAAGGGTAGACACGCTGACGCTCGGAAGAAACAAACAACAGAATCACGACCATTGCGTCATCGGTGCGATAGCCACCCTTACCAAGAATGAATGTCATGAAAAATTCCCAACCAAACGCCTGGCCCTTTGAGACGTCCGCGCCCGGCCTGAAGCAGGCCTGTTATCGCATAAATTACGTTTTAGCAGAAAGGCACAGCCTTTTGGTGTTTTGCAACACGATCGAAAACCGCAAGTTGGGTTGCCTTACATCGTTGTGTACTCCGACTGCTGCCCCGGGCGTCAACCCCACCTGCGCGGCAATTGCTATTTTTTTCACGAGTCATCTGTGCTGGTATGCATTACATGGTGGCGGCCTGCACATTAGACGTTCGATAGGGGCCTGCGATCACTGGGCAGGGGACCTCATGGCCGATCCGCCATGAACAGCATATGAGTACGAACAGACTTACTGTCAGCAAGGTGCCGATGATGGCCCCGAGAATCTGCACAGCTATGTACAGCGCCCCCTTGGACAGGCTAATGTGGCCCGTCAGCAGTGTGCCAAACGTGACCGCTGGGTTGAGGTGGCTGCAAATACAAACTATCGATCAAGAGACGTGTGTTCCAGCGGTGTCACTTGACGCATCGAACACGTTGAGCGTGCTGTTCGTCAGACACATGCGTCAGGACTGCATCAATCAGAAGCAGCAGGGCTGGCCATTCCGACGCTCACCCGCCGCTGACGTTGGCGGTGATGTAGACCATGACCGCCAGCATCAAGCCTGCGCGATGCAATGGCGAATCGACGTGTCAGATGAACAGATAAGTCGCGGGGCCGTCCAGTGCCAGAGGAGCACGACATCGGTCTCACACGCCTTGGTATTCAACACGATTTGAACGCCGCTCATGGGTGCGTCCAGCATGCCGCCGCACCATTTCCGACAGCTCCGAAGGATGGGGGAGCCGCATTGCCGAACAGAGTGAAGAACATGGTGCCCAGAAACTCCTGCGTGTCGACAAAAGCACCATGATCCAGCATGGCTTGTATTTGACTGTGGCAATGACTGATTTGGTCAGTGCCGCATGCTGTGGGCAACGGGGTCACAGTTTGTCACGTTTATAGCCAGGGGGACCAGCTCATGATCAGCAGGTCCTCAGATTCGACCAGGATCTGAGATCTGAGCCCACCATCCACAGCGCGAACAGAAATTTCGTGCCGGCAAGCTTGCCGCGCTGCGACACCAGCAGGCCACCCTCGTCGCCATCTGCCGACGGCGCGGACGGCGTATCCTCTGGCCGTTTGCCGTGTTGCTTCCCCATGTCATCGGATGCCCTGCGAGCGTCCGCGACAGTAGTACAGTCGACGGGTGGCCCTAGTTATCGTACTGTCGAGCATAGTTTACCAGCGGCACTGTTGCTGCTATCATGGTAAAATGTGATTCTGATCGCAAGCCTCACCCATTCCTTTGGCGCAGCATGATGCAGAGTACTGTTCCACAGCCGATGCCTCGCGCGAACCGAGGCCGCGAAAATGTGCGAGAGAACCTGCCGCAGCCGCGGACTGCTGTAGCAAGACCAGGGAAATTGACGCGGTCCTTGATACAATGCAGGATGTCGATGGCCTCTTTGAGGAGGTGTAAGTAGCTTCATTTCGCGACAGGATTTGTGCAATTTCAGCACAGGGCGACCGTTCGTAGGTCAAACTGCTTCAGGGTTTTTCCCAAAGTTACTTGATCTGAACTCTGAACCAGCAGCTGGATCACAAGATTGTACGCGATCTAGAACCGGCATACAGCCGTCCAGGCGGCAGCAATGGCGCCGGAGGTGCATCCTCAAACCAAAACCAGATGGTGCTTGCGGGCATCATCCAACTCAGTACGGCGTTCTGAAGGTGTGCAAGCGAATGTAGTGGCCTGATGGCAGGCCGAAGGAAGCAACACGCAGAATTGTCTGCATTGCGCACAAGAAAAGGCAGGAAAATCGCCACGTGCTCGCCGGCTTTGCGCTGGCGCCGCTGATGCTTCCACTGGCTTCCTACAGCGCCAACATTGGCAATGCATCAGCAGGCGGATTGCCGCCGCCGCCGCCGCCGCCGCCGCCCCAGCGGGGGTGTCACACGCTCTCGGCGAGCGGCGGCGACGGCGAGTCGTCGCAATCCCTCTCGGCGACGTCATGCACGACTGTCGGGTTGGCACTTTGGGCGGCCTGCGCCCTGTGGATGATGTGCATGCGCTCCTTGTTCTCCTCGTGCTCCGCCTGCACGCATGTTTCCGCGCTGCCGTCAATGTGTGATCCTCGTGAGCGCTTTGCATTGCCGCAAGGGACACACATTTCTGGCACACGGTCGTCATCTGTGCGGCAGATGGATCAGATTCTGCAGTGCTCGGCGCCACTTCCCGCCAGTGGCTGCAGGAGAAGTTGGCTGGGCCCCTGGCAGTGAGCACACGCACCTCCATGTCAATGCCGTCAGATTCCACTTCGTCCGGGTCGATCTCGAACTCGGCGTCAACGTGCCCACTCTCCTCACCGGTGCCATACTGCGCGTTGCATCCAGGGCATCAGCCACAGGACAGACATCCGGCAGGGGAGCGCAGCTCGAGGCATCATCGGCTGGCTGCCGCCGCACAGGTTGCGCACCCCGGCCAGGCAGGTTGCAGCATCATGGCGGGGTCCGCTCGTCTTTCACAAGCGAGCACATCGACTCACCAGGGGCCAGGACAGCAGGCCCGCGCATGCGCCTGCAGATGCCCAGCGCATTCGGTTGGTTGGACATGCGCACGCCACAAGGCTGAACTTCGGAGTTTAAAAGGACAAGAACTTAGATGAGTGTGTGCGGCACCAAGTTGCGAGCATTTCTGCTAAAAGGTAGATCCAGATGTCGCCTGCATGCAGGAGATGACACATTCAGTGTGCAGGTGTCAGCTGCGGTTTGCCGACAGCCAAACATCAACACGACATGCTCACCAGTGGACGACTGCTGCGGGTGGAAGTGACCGTGCAGGATTCAGCGATGCCTGTTGAGGTTCAACACGTAGCCCTCAGTGTCTCACGATCAGTAGCCATGTGCAAACGATCGTCAAAAAATGCAAAAACTAAGGCCAGCAGCTCCATTTGTATGCCAAGGTGACACAGACCTGTGTTGCTGCCTGCACAATTTGCCGCAGCCCAGAGGGAGGCTCCGACAACCAGAGGCCAGCATGATCGAAGCGTGGGTGAGATCTGAGCCAGCTCAACAACCTCGTCACGATCATTGCGACATGCTGTTCACCAGCGGGCGCTCATATGCCGGCGCGTCGCGTAACTCACCCCACATTTCCGGATGTGACCCGTAATGAGCATGGCGGAAGAGACTGCGGGATTCCGGTGCCTGTGACCAGAGGATAGTCACCAGTCACGACACACATCAGAACACCACACAGGACACCATCCAATGGTCGTCAGTCACGCGACTTCGGTGCCAGCAGACGGCAAGGAGCATGTGTGACCCGCCGCTGACGTTGGCCCCAATGTGTATTAAGACCTGCACAATCCAATAGCACAGCTCTTGACAATCCATGCAAGAGGAATCTGCTGCTGCTGCTGCTGCCGCCGCTGCTGCTGCTACCACCGCTGCTGCTGCCGCCGTCGCCGTTGCTGCTGCTGCCGACAGAAGGAAAACTGGCCATGAGTTCACATACGGATGAAGCGTACCGCTGGGGTGAGTCCGTTGCCGGTAGGAGCGAACTCTGGAGGAATTTCCAAAGAGCGAAACCAGCAGCAGCCCCAGGAACTCCATGAATATTGCGAAGAGAAATTTCTGGGACGTGGGGCGGCCTGCAGAACAGGGAGCTGAGGTATGAGTGCCCTGCGCGGCGCAAGCTGATCAAACTGAAATTCACTTCCCGCCGCATCGCCAATGCGCTCACCTGGCTGCGAGACGAGCAGGCCGCCGGAGCTCTCCGCCATGCTGATGGACTTGACTGCTTGAAAGACCTTCGTCGATGATCGCAAGGCGTTGATGACCTTGCCGCAGCATGTCGACCGGACGCCGCCATCGCGATGTGCTTCCGTGTTTCGGATCCACGACATCACCGTTTTGGAGCTCCATTGATCTGCAGTGAATGCGTTGACATGATAGAGTATGATTTGGTGCAGCTCAAGGATCGCATCAGCTCGAGTTTCACGGATATATTTCACAGAATTTTGTTCCGCCTCGCAGCGCGGAAGCGAGGCTTTGGACTTTTCAGCATAGCATGACTGGTATTAGAGATGACCCTGAAGACGATATGCGACGAAGCTGGAACAAAATCGCCACAATGGCTCTTGCTGACGACAGCCACATGAACGACCGCAACACGAGTACGGGCAGCTCGCGCGCAAGCATTAAGAGCTAAAATTTGTCAGTTTGAGCTTCTGCAATTTGAGCTTCTGATGCACCGTGCGCAGAATGCGCAACGATTCCTCAAGTGTCGTGATGAGCAACGACGGCAGGACGTCTTGACGTTGAGTCAAGTAGTCTCCCCTTCAGGCGTGCGGCGAGAACTGAGCTCGTGTAGGCAGCTCACCCATTATTCCTACGACTTTTGCAAAGCCGACCGATGGCGTGATGGCTGCACTGTTGTGTGCGCCCTGCCTCGCAATACGCGACGGCCCTATTCTCGAGCTCCCAAGCCGACAGTTGCGTTCGAGCTGAGAGGAATGCGCGATGCCGCGCCGTCCGAGGCAGATGTATGGATCAGGAATATCTTATGATACGAGCGATATCGAGCGATATCGAGCGACGATATCGATGCGCTGTCAGCGGTGCAGCAATCAGATGCACGGCAGCTTCCATGTGTCCCGTGCGCTTGCGATTCCTCGTTTCCTTTCGATCATGTCACACCCTGTCAGACATATCACTGTGTTGTCATGCGGGCATAATGTCCAAGTTGCATGGCTGATTTGTCAGGGCGTGGTACGTCTCTTCGATGTGCTGAGTCAGCTGCCCTGATAATCCTGGCATTTCGTTGATGCCGCGGGTGCGTCGAACGGCATTTCGAAACCATGGTACTGTCGACATCCTCCCTCGCAGTGGTTCCTGCGCCAGCGCACGTCCTCGATGAGGTGCGGGGTTGCGTGTATGCGAGGCCGTTCGTGCAGTTTGTTTCTTCACGTCGACGGAGTCTCGTGGGAAGCATGGCAAGACTGAACATGCTGCCGTAGCGGCCCATACGCCACATGAGCACCCTCGCCACATAGCGCTATCCTGAACGTGAAAGCCAATGAAATCTTCTCTATGCACGCAGGCGGCCCTGCATGCGTACTTGGTGCAGCACGTGCTAGGCTTCCCGCAGTCTGAGCCGCTGACCGCGCGCCAGTTTGCGCATGGCCAGAGCAACCCGACGTATCTTGTGCAGGTTCGTCTGCCCTGTGCATGCGACCTTTAGTTTAACAGCTGCTGACAGCCATTCGATTCCAGTCCACGACAGAGCACGGCAGACTGCTTCCTGTCAATGCGATGGTGTCGTGAGCTGAGCGTTTGACGCCGTAGGCCGGCTGCCACAAGTATGTGCTGCGCAAGAAGCCGCCCGGCAGGGTGCTGGCGTCGGCGCACGCCGTCGACCGCGAGTTCCGCGTCATCGCCGCACTGTCTGCGCACTCGGAGGTGAGAAGCGGGCTGTGCATGAGGAGCCCTCGCTCAGCAAGCGAAACTCTGCTGCTGCATCATGGCAGCAGAGGGATTGGCATGGCATGGTGCTGCATTCATGCGTGCTTTGGGTGCCCCAGCTGTAGCTGAAAGTCGTCGCTGTTAGCAGGTGCCGATGCCACGGGCTGTGCCTGTGCCAGGATGACATCGTGTGGGAATGCCTTGGCACCTGATATGTTGCACTGCAGTCAAAGTCTGTTGGGTCTTACCACAACCTTGCCGCGCCTGCTGCGTGCAGGTGCCGGTGCCGCGGGCGCTGTGCCTGTGCCAGGACGATGCTGTGGTTGGGACGCCATTCTATGTCATGTCCTTCGTCCAGGGGCGCGTTTTTGACGACCTGTCGCTGCCTGAGCTGGCACCCGCGCAACGCACTCAGGTATGCTGATATTTCTATCGGAATGGCCAAATCTGGCGCACCTTTGTCGGGAGCTGCTCAGTGCACTTCCTTGACGAAGATGACGCTCCTGCCGGCAGCGGGGTGCCGCTGCATCTGGGAAGCAAGTATGGCTTTGATCCGCAGCTGCGGCTGTGCATGACAACAAGCCACTGCTGTGATTGCCAACGAGCTGCTGGCGCCACACAGGTGTACATGGCGGCGGCGGGGACGCTCGCAAAGCTGCACAGCCTGGCGCCGGAGGAGGCGGGTCTGGGCGATTACGGCCCCCGTGCCGGCTACTGCAAGCGCCAAGTGGGCCCAGCACTGGGTTGTGGCGTCTGACGACTTGCATGCAACCTTGGGAATGCTGTTAGTCTTGGAACTACGGCCCCCGCGCCGGCTACTGCAAGCGCTAGGTGCGCCCAGCACTTGTGGCCATGAAATGGTGCTGACAAATGGATCTGTGCCGTGGTCGTGTGGTAGCTCAGGCCTGCCTGCGCACAGCAGCGCTGGCATGCCAGGACCCGCCCGGCGGCATGTCATGAGCGGCTCCGTAGGGCGACTGCGGGATATCCTGCAACCCGCATCTGTGCTTTACTACACAATCCCTCATTCTGTTTGAATCTACACAGTCTTGGACACGGTGCCGCAGGTGAAGCGGTGGGCACGGCAGTACCAGCTGTGGGTGCTGGCAGGCTCAAAAAGTGCCGTGACTGGCAACGTTGTCAGCATGCGAAGAGTTGTATGCACACCATTGCTGCAGGTGAAGCGGTGGGCGCGGCAGTACCAGCTGTCGGTGCAGGCGGGCGCGCAGCCGCTGCGAGAGGTGCTCGCGCTCATCGACTGGCTGCGCGGCCACATCCCGCCCGGCGACGACGACGCCTCCGCCTCCCGACTGTCCCACGGCGACTTCAGGTGCTGGTCCATTCGTTGTCTTCATTTCAGAGCCCTGAAAGCCCCTGGCACATCCGATGTGCTAAGATACACGAGGAACCGAACGTGCGAAGGCGTTGCATCCTACCAGTCAGGTGCTGACGTCGCTGGACTGGGAGCTGTGCTTTACCTTCAAGCTCCACCTTTTATGTGTGTGACGCCAGGCTGGACAACCTGGTGTTTCTTTTCTACGCGGAGGATCCGAGCTGGGTGCTGGCGGCGCTGGACTGGGAGCTGTCCGCCATCTTTCGTATTTATTTTCATGCATTTTTCACACTGTTCTCCCATTTCCAGGCTGGACAACCTGGTGTTTGATGAGGAGGACCCGACAAAAGTGCTGGCGGTGCTGGACTGGGAGCTGTCCACCATCGGCGACCCGCTGGCAGACCTCGCCTACGCCTGCATGCCCTACCACCTGCCCTCGGTGCGGCGCCTGTTGTTGCACCTCTACGAGTTGATTTTCTTGTTCCATCTTGTCATTTTGAACATATGCTGCCGGACCGCGCCTACGTCTGCATGCCCTACTAGACCCTTGGTGCCTCTCTCGTGCCTTATGGCTGCCGAGCGGCATGCTCAGCTGCAGACCCGGCTTGAGCGTCATATACAGTGCAACACAGTGTGCTTGTGCCATGGGTATTAGCAAAACTTGGCCGACGTGCTGGCAACATCCGCTCGACACCATGCAGGCCGTGCCGTCAGGCATCGCGCTGCCGCAGTCGCTGCCGGCGGGTGTACCGACTGAGGAGGAGTTTGTCACGGCGTACGCCGCGGCGCGCGGCATCCCGCCGCCACCGCTGCCGTCGCTTGCGTTTCATCTGGCGCTGTCCATGTTCCGCGTTGCCGCCATCCTGACGGGTGACGTTTTGCTGTCCCTACAAGTCCTATACGAAACGCTAGAAAGCCCATGTTCCGCATCGCCGCCATTCTCGCCGGTGACTCCTTGTCCGCTGCATTGCAGGCTGGAGGCAGCCCCGCCTCGGCCGGCGGTGTTGTTTGGGGAATTTCCAAGGGCGGTTTCCGTTCGGTTCGGAAGTCATCCTCGTTTCGGTTTATGCCATGAGAAACAATGGCGCTGACGCACTGAAAATGGTGTGCCGCAGGCGTCGGGGCGCGAGCGGCGCAGGGCAACGCCTCCTCCGCCCGTGCCAGCCAGGTGCGCCCTGAATCAGACCACATGCTGCCGTCTGAGCTTCGTCGCAAAGTCAGTGTCTGCTGCGAGGCACGAGCGCCGCAGACAGATGTCCTGTCGACGACCGCTGCAGCTTCAAACACAGCCGTAGCCCTGGCCAGCACCAGACGACTGCGCCTCAGGGCCGGCTCGCAGCTAGGGATGTCATGAATCATCTCGGTCGGAGACCGCCTCAGCATACTCGTTCATAGCACTGCACAGATGGGCGCGTCAGCGAGTGAGTCCGCTGTTGCGCATGGTGTGGAGACCTGTTTGAACACCACGATCACGGCGTGCCGCAGGCGGGGGCGTCGAAAATCGTTTCTGCCATCGCGCGCCGCGCGCTCAGCCTCATCGCCGACGCGGGGCACCTGTCGCTGCCGGAGGCGCCGCCGCAGGCCTCCGGGATGCAGGAAGCAGCACGGCCAGCGTCGCAGCTCCTCCAGCAGGAGCTGGCGCGCATCGGCTGCAGCGCAAGCGGTGGAAGCAGCACGAGCGGCTTCAGCGGCGGCGGCGGCCATGAGGTCGCCGGCAGCTCGGAAGCCGAGTGCGGGCAAGACGGCGCCAGGCAGCTCGACGGCGCCGGTGCTGCATCCTCTGGCAGGGGCTCTCCCGACGGCGGCGGCGGCGGCGGCGGCGGAGCAGAGGGCATTGTGACTCGGCAGCTTGCGGCGGCGCAGGCAGGCAACGGTGCGACTTCCAGCACCGGGCTGGGCCCGTCACCAAAAGCCGCGGCGCTGCTGACGCGCCTGCAGGATTTCGTGGCGGAGCACATCCTGCCGGCGGACCCAGTGCTGCAGGCGTTCCACGGCGACCGACACAACCCCGACAGGTGCTGGAGACATCGTGCTGTCTCTGAGATTTCTTTTGTGTCTTCTCTGCATTGCATTGACCACACGAACTGAGCGTCCCGCCAGATCCGCTGTGTCCTCCACCGCCGCACATGAGCACTTCATTACAGCTGGCAGCCCAGTTGGAATCCTGGCCGATGCACAAGCCTCGACTGCTGATCTGGTGCTTCGCGCAGGTGGCAGCTGCACCCTCTGAGGGCGGAGCTGCGTCGCAAGGCGAAGCAGGCGGGGCTGTGGAACCTGTGGATCTCGGCGGCCATGGCCGAGGAGCTGCGGCCGCTGGTGCGCGTTGTCTCTCCCCTCTGTGGCATAGACTGTCATGTTGTGATAATTGCGATAATTGTGATAATTGTGATAATTGTGATAATTGCAACTCCCCGAGGTGAGCTGCTCAGGTTGCAACACTTCAAATACTAGGAGCGAGGCATTTCAGGTCTCCTCATGTGTCTGTCTGTCTGTCATTCAGACTCACATATGCTCAGTCCAGGCCGACCTTGACTATGAAGATTCAGATGGGCGATTGGACCAGTCTGTTCTTGATGAACCATGTTGCCTCGACTGAGCATTTGCCATCGTTGCGTGATGGCAACTGGCTCAAAAGGAAGAGGCACCCTATCGTGTATGAATGGCCAGCACCAAAGCCTGCAGCACACGATGCTGGCATTGGGCCATACCCTCTGGCATTATGCAGGAGGAGACTGTGGGACACTTGCTGCTGGAGCCCTGGCTGAGGTATCTGGAGTATGCGCGCTGAAGCGACAACTGCACGGCCGAAGAGCACCCTGGATTATCCATACGTCAAGGCAAGTTCACGGATGTGCTTGTCTCAAAAGCTCTTGTCAGGTGCGGGAGGGCGCGGTGGGGGGGACCCTGGGGCCGGCGCTGAGCAACGTGGACTATGCGCACCTGTGCAAAGCATTTCGCCCTGATCGTGTTTGTGTCTATCCACCAAGAGGCCACGGTGGGGACCCTGCCGCTGGGGCCGGGGCTGAGCAACCTGGGACTGCGCAATCTATTCAAAGGTTTTCTCTGTACAAAACTCAGCTCCACAACATCACTGTCCTTGGACCGCAGGAGGTGGCGGTGGAGAAACTGCTGCCGGCGCTGAGCAACCTGGACTACGTGCATCTGTGCTTAGCTCGTTGCCCTAATGTGATTGTGTCTATCCACAGGAGGCCGCGGTGGGGGAGTTGCCACTGGGGCCGGGGCTGAGCAACCTGGACTATGCGCACCTGTGCGAGGTCATGGGCCGCATCACCTGGGCCGCGGAAGCCTTCAACTGCAACGCGCCCGACACCGGCAACATGGAGGTGCGTCTTCCTTCACGGGCGCTAACCTATGCAACCAGTTTCGCCCTGAGCATTGCATGTGCCCCGGAGGTCAGGGTTTCAGACGAGAGACTCCTGGGGTGGCGCCTTTCATTATCCAATCCTGTCTAAAGTTCCTTCACTCCTACACATGCGACTAGCACATGTTGGCAACCGAACTTGAAACCCTGAGGTGTGCCCATGCAGGTGCTGGCGCGGCACGGCATTCTGGAGCAGCAACTCATTGAAGTTGAAGACACTTTACCGGCTTGCAGCTCAGCTCACATGCAGGTGCTAGCGCGGTATGGCACCCTGGCACAGCAGAAGGCGTGGCTGGTGCCGCTGCTGCATGGCGACATCTCCTCCTGCTTTGCGATGACGGAGCCAGGGGTCGCCTCCTCTGACGCCACCAACATCCAGTCCTCCATCACGGGCAGGCAAGGATGCTGTGGTTTGTGCGCAGTAGTGTTCCATATTCAAGCCTCTATTACAGACAGGCGAGGTGGCACCCGCCACCGTCGTAAGGCAGAACAAGGCTGTTTTGCTCGACAGAAACTGCTGCCGGTGCAGTGCTTCACCTAGAGGCAGCTGTCTGCTGCAACTCCTGGAAGCTAGGCGGGACTGTGCCGTTCTCAGGCAGGCCTCCTGATGAGATTAGTACTGGCTGCATCTAGCCGCCGCCTTCCGCCATCCGCAAGCAGAGACCACGACTCTGCATCTTGTTTGTGGTGTCTTTGGCCGAGCAGCTGGGCTTGGGCCTTTTCGAATAGTTCTCGATGCCTCCAAATGAAGGAACATGTCCTTTGGTACAGGGACGGGCAGCTGGAGGTGCATGGGCTGAAGTGGTGGACGACAGGCGCCTGCTCACCCAACTGCCGCATCGCCATCTTCATGGGCAAGACTGACGCGGGCGCGGCGCCGCACCGGCAGCAGTCCATGGTGCTGGTGCCCATGGATGCGCCAGGTGGGCTCCCCAGAGGATCCAGGAGGTGTAACGCTGCTCATCACGCAGATGCGAGCCTTGTACGAGCCCGCCGGCAGCAGTTGACCAATCCAGCGGGGATTGCACCCAGGCTAACACTTGGTGTGCTCCTACACGTGCTCATAGGTTGCAAAGGTGTGAGAATTTGACCTTTGAATGCAGGCGTCAAGGTGGTTCGGCCGCTGGAGGTGTTTGGGTACGACGATGCGCCGCACGGCCACGCTGAGGTGCTTTCACCATTGCAGATCCTGGAACCCCGTGCAGACACGTTCCTCATGCACGGCACGGCAGCTGCCCACCTGGCAATCGCGCATACCAAGAACCAGCCAAGTGTCTGCTGCAGGCCCTTGTGTACCCTGGCGGTCACATGACTGCCATGTTCGCCAACCGCGCAGGTGAGCTTCGAGCGGGTGCGTGTGCCCGCAGCCAACCTGCTGCTGGGGCGCGGCCGCGGCTTCGAGATCGCGCAGGGCCGCCTAGGCCCCGGCCGCCTGCACCACTGCATGCGCGTCATCGGTGCGCCACCAACCCCTGTCTACTGCTTCATTTGTGCAGGGCCTCATACTGCAATGCAATGCAAAACCTCTCTGCCATGTAGGGCTAGGGGAGTGCGCCATGGGTGCTCATGGCTGCCTGCACGCTGGACCAAATTTCAAGCTGATCTGAAACCAGGATCTCATGTAACTGGAAAACCCTGTGCTGCGCAGGGCTGGGCGAGCGCGCCATGGAACTCATGGCGGTCCGGGCGCTGGACCGCTTGGACTGCAAAGAGATCAAATTAAGGCCAAATAGAAAGACGAATACACCTGCCGCGCAGGGCTGGGAGAGCGCGCCATGGAGCTGATGGCAGCCCGGGCGCTGGACCGCGTGGCGTTTGGCAAGCCCATCGCGGAGCAGGGCGCCTTCCGCAAGGAGCTGGCGCACCAGCGCATCCAGCTGGACGCCGCCCGGTAAGGAGCGAGACAAAATCACATGCAGCGCAGGCCAGTTGTTGGGTAAGCGGCCTGTGCTGCCGAAACACGCCGAGTTGTTGGCGCCTTGCGGAGGGCAGTGGTCCGCTCATCTGCACAATCTTGTTCAAACGGACGGCAGTTGTGGCGGCTTGCTCGTGCTGTGCCGCCTTGTCAGAGCTGGCTGTCTGTCTTGGACAGGTGGACGGTGCTGGCTGCGGCAGATGCATTGGACAAGGTCGGCAACAAGGCCGCCAGACACCATATTGCCGCCGCCAAGGTGCACCTCTGCCAGCCCCACATGCGCGCCCCATACATACTGGCGGCCGGCGGACGCTTGCTGTCAGCGGTGCAACGTCCGCCGGAGGCTGGGTGCCGTGCACACGACAGCACGACCTCCTGGCTTGCTGCCGCGTCAACAGAGCCTGTTCTGCAGTTGAGCGCACAGCCACCCAGGCCCGACTTTCGCTTGTCCTGATCTGTTGCAGCTGTTCCTTCGTGCGTAGGTGCTGGCGCCAAATGTGGCGCTCGCGATCCTGGACGCGGCAATGCAGGTGCACGGCGCTGCGGGCGTCTCCTCCGACACGCCGCTGGCGCAGCTGTATGCTGAGGTGACGTTGCAACCCGGCTATCTACCTCTCTGCGATCATGAGCTTGAGTGTGGAAACCTGAGATGGCCGCTATGCTGTCCCACTGGGCACAGACTTTTTAGACTTTGCGACGCATATTGGCGAATTGACCTCGCAGGCAAGTTGTCGTCTTGTCGCAAACCTGCAGCTGGGGAAACGGCGTGATATAGCTCGTGTTCTCATCACCTGCAGGCGCGCACGCTGCGGCTTGCGGACGGGCCGGACGACGTGCACCTGGCGTCACTCGGCAGGGAGGAGCTGAAGAAAGCGGCCGCGGCGCGTAGCAAGCTTTGAGGCTGACACGTGCTTCTCAATTTCCCGGACGAGTGGAATTGGAACCCACTGTGTGGGCTGGTCAATGATGCACGGATATGTCCTCACGGGAGACAACGCCGCCGCGGCGCGCAGCACAGCTGTGCACTGGAACGTGGCCTCGCATGCACAAGATGCTTTTGGCAAGCCCTGGGGCGGCACGTACGTAGTGCAAGGGTGGTCGAGTGGCTGCTGTCCGATGTACACAGATGGTAAGGTCACAGCGCCTTTCACGGCACATTTTCCATTTGCGGGTGGTCTACCAAAGCAAGGCACCTTGCCGCTCCGGCGCCACTGTATATTGTGCTCCTCACTGAGTTGAGCTCCTCATCCGGCTCACAGGACGGAAGCCACCTGCATATAACACGCACATCAAGCCACCTGCAGTGCGGCTGCTGAAGCCGAGGGCAAGCTGGCCTAACGTCCCTTGCTTCCAGCTTCCATGGCAGCATGCCCGAATGCCTCCGCTGGATCCTCATATGAGCAGCCGACACTCAGCACCGACATGTGAGCGGGGGCTGTCACGCCCTTGCTCATCCACTGTCACCACGGCGCGCGCAACCGCATCCGACGATGCGTCCTTGGCCAGCAGCGTGCAGGCTCTGACACCTGCGAACCAGGATTGCAGCTCATATGACACAGCGACAGAGGAATCTATCCTCCAGCTTGACGCCCAGCCCCCGCCGGCTGATCCGGCGGGCGAAAGCGCCGATGAATTAGGGGACCTGGATGCGCGCGGCGCACAATTCTGCTCGCCTCCGGCCTCCGAATCCAATGGGGATGCCGGATCGGGCCGCGAACAGAACCGTGAGTGGTCGTACGGTGACCTGGTGTACTGGGAGCAGCGCTACGCCAAGGAGGTCGCACCGGGGTCGACCGCGCCGCCGTATTTCGACTGGTGCGCGCACACTCGTCCAAGATATGCCCCAGAGATTCATGAAGCGGTGCAATGTCCTGCAGCAGCTTGGGAGGCATCTTTGGAGGCGCCCGGCGATCTTGACAAGCTTGACATGATGATGCGGTAACTCGCAGGTACCTGCCATACGACAACTCGCCGCTGCGCGGCCTGCTGCATGAGCACGTGCCACTCGACGCTACAATCCTCCAGGTGCGCACACAAGGTCTGCGGCAGCAGCCGCGCGCAGCCCCGCCTGTTTGCAAAGTTGCGCAGACCACCTGCTACCTGGCACAGAACGCCACCAAAAGGCAATCGAGCAGAGCAGAACAGGACTCTGGCTGCGCACATGACGCCCGCAAGATTAAGTGCTGCGTGCCGCACGTGCAGGTGGGCGTGGGGACATCGGAGATGCAGCGTGAGATGGTAGAGGACGGCTACCGCCTGATCCTCAACACGGACACCTCCGCCGTCGCGGTGGGCCCATCAAAACCTTACATGAAATGCATACCCTAATGTTGAGGACGGCTACCGCCTGATGCCCAACACGGATTCCTCCGCCGCCGCCTGTGGGAGCCTCGCTCTGCTGTGCTGTGTAGCATCTCCGTGATCTCCTTTTCACTCCGATTCGCCATGTGCACTCACGAACGCCCGGCCTGAGGTTCCTTGCCCGAGTATTTAGCAAATCATACCTGCAGGTCGAGTACATGCGCGCACAGCACGAGGCGATCACGCAGCTGTCGGTGCGCCTGCCTTCTGCACTTCCTCGGTTTCATCAGCAAGCCGCCGCCCGCTTGTTCTTGGCCCATCGACGGCCACGCAGTGAGACTGCAGCTGACGAGGCAAAGACACATATCAAACCTTAAACCCCTGCACCCTGCCGCGCAGTACCACCCGCATGCCGCAGTTTGACAGCGGCTCAATGGGCGCGGTGCTGGACAAAGGCACCCTGGACGCCATCATGTGCGGCGAGAGCGCGGAACACGATGCTCTGGCGATGACCTACGAGTGTTTCAGGTACGAAGGCGATATCAAACCGGTACCGTCTTGATTTAGAAAACGAGGCACCTTGGATGCTATTATGTGCGGCGAGAGCGCGGAACAAGATGCTTTGGAGATGGCTCACGAATGCTCCAGGTACAGATCTGATTCATCCCTGATACGAGCAAAAGCTGACACGAGCACCGTCTTAATTAGCGAAGGAAGGCATCCTGGATGCTATCGTGTGCTGCGATAGTGCGGAGCAGGACGCATTGGAGATGGCGTACGAGTGCTTCAGGTGCTGGCAAGACACTCTGAGCTGGAAATTTACAGCATGTCACCCTCAGAATCTGGTGCCATGTCTGAGCATTGGCTCGAGAGTAGCACAGGGCTGATCTTCGCACACCATGGCTTTGCTGCGCTGGCAGTCGCCACCTGCCGTACAGGTAGTATACTGTCTTGGTTTGTCTTAGTTCCCTTCTTGCAGCAATGCTGAACTCTCACGTCCTGCACTTGCAGGGTGCTGGAGCGTGGTGGCGTCATGTTTGAGGTGCGGCATCGTGTGCAGAAAGCGTGCACATCACGGTGCAGATTCTGGGAAAATCGCATGTTTGCCATGTGCTGTCCGTGTCTGCCTTCATCCAGACCCCGCTGGACAGAGGCCATATGTATCAGAGTCGTGTGTACCCAAGACCTGCTGTTTCCCTCTGCTTTCGCAGGTCAGCTTCGGGCGGCCCAGCCGGCGGCTGCCGTGCCTGCAGCTGCTGCCGCCGTACGCCTGGGCCTCTGTAATTGTGTACGCCGTGCTGCACCCCAAGGCAGAGGCGGCGGCGGCGGCCGCGGCGGCGAGGGCGGGCAACACCGGCAGGCCGTCGCTGCCGCCGGTGCTCGGGCCGTATGACCAGGCAGTCGCGGTGCGTGTCGGAATTGGATTTAGGGTTCAGAGCTCAGTCTGTGAGCGGAGCTATGGCAATCTTGACCTGCAGCTGGGCCTCTGGCACATGGGCCTGATGCGCTTCAGTGTGTGCAGCTGCCATATGTGCATCAGTATGTGCAGCTGCGACCATCGGCGTGTGCTGCCTTCCTTTGGCCTCTGGGTAACGATGATGTGTTGACATGTGTTTGCCTTGTGTGCAGGCTGTGCTCGACGGCCTCGAGGTGGACAACTACTACTTTGCGTATGTGTGCCGTAAGGCCCCATAGCTGGGTTTACCGTTCACGGGCCTGCCCTGCTGGGCTGCGACGCTGTGTGTGGGGGCATCGGAGCGGTGCGCCAATAGAGCACTGAGGCGGCTGGGGTGTGGACGGAGAATAGGGACGGAGAATAGTTTTGGGCGTGCAGCGCCCGCGTGGGCGGACCAGTGAGGCTGCGAGGGGGCCAGAGAAACTATGCCTGAATGAGAGGCCGCCGCCACATGCCCACCCGCACCACGTTCACGGTGGTCGTGGCTGAAATATTCTCAGCCCTGATATGCTCCTCCGTGATCTTGGTGCCCGGGCTGCAGCCTTTCAGACGCCGCCGCTGCAGTGCCAGCTGGGCGGTAGTGCGGGGGCGGCAGATGTTGGCATAATAATAGAATAACAGAATGGTAATCACAGGCGCCTCCCTGCCTGCATGCTGCATGTCCGGGAATCAGAGCAGGTGGCGCATGCGATACTTGTGCAGTTGAACGCATAGCGTACCATGGGGAGGTTGCATGGACACAACTGGCGTACGTCGTTGCCTTGTCATTTCGGTTGTTTTGAAAGGAATCAAGGGACTCAGGCCAAGCCCCCCAACCAGCCAACAGTCGTATGACCTCGAATGCATGCTGCTGTGAGGAAGTTCAGACTGGCAGCAAATAACGAAACATCGCTAAATGGTCAATCCGCCAAGAATCATTTCATCGTAACTTGTAACTGATCATGCCTGCGTGAACTTGACATCCTCTCCATTTCAATGGCAGATCATTTGAGCTGTGCTGTTTGCTTCAATTTCGCCTGCGGCACATGGTGTCTGCCGTGCCCACCAATGATTTTGCAGTGCATCCACGCGCGTGCCCCCATGCTGCCATATTGTTGCAGTATCCCCACAGGCTGTCTCTGGCTCACAGCCATGGTGCCGCCGCGCTCTCTTTCAGCCAAATGCTGCGCTATCGATCAGCCGAACGCGCGGACGCTGGTCAGTATTCACGATCAGGACCAACGCCAGAAGCATAGCGAGCGCCACCTGCGCGGCACATACAGCTTCACTTGTCTTTTCCACCACAGGTCAACTTCCCGTTCCGCAACACATGTCCTTGCCTGGCGGCGTGTAGATCCCAGCTATTATATGCCCAGGCAATGCAGTTCTCCAAGAAGTGCACTGCAACCCCGGTATTTCGCAGATCTGCAGCTGGCGCTGCATGGCTGTGGGAGACGCTTCGACGCCGCTCGATCCTCGCCAGGCCGCATGGGGCGCTTTGCAAGGAGCGCTGGGCGCTTTGAAAGGGGCGCTCGCGGCCGAGTAGACACGCTGATGCCCTGGCAACATGAGAATGAGCTGCACTTTTGGGACAAAAATCAGAATTGAAACACTCACCGGGCTCGCGCCCCGCACGAAGGGCGGCGGGCTGGCGCCACCAGGCGCCCTTGCCGGCGGCGGCTGCGCGTCGGCCGCCAGGGCGCTGGCCATCAGCCAATGTTGCAGCGGCGCCGCGCCGCCGCCCGGCAGCCCCGTCTTGTTCGTCCCCTCCGCTAGCGCCTCCTACATGTTTGTCACCTTTCATAATGGGTCAGGCATGTTTGTCACCGTACATAATGGGTCAGAAATGGCAGGCTTCGCTCGTTTTTGGGAGAACGAGCGCCCGGCAGCCCCGTCTTGTTCGTCCCCTCTCGCCAGCGCCTCCTACGTGTTTTTCACCATACATTGACGTGCCAGAAATGGCAGTTTCGCTCGACTTGTGGAGAACGCCGCCCGGCAGGCCCGTCTTGTTCATCCCCTCCGCCGGCGCCTCCTGTCAGTCTCCTTGGCGCCCCTGTGCACAACATTCCAGACACCCTCGGACATATAGCAAAAGGATGTCAGTTCTCTTGAGCAGATTGAGCCCTGTTGCATCATAGTGCCAGTGTGCCAATGCATGCTGATGACAATCAAAAGTTGACGGGATCTATAGGTTGGAAGGATTACATGAGTCGCATGGGACAATTGGGACAAGTCACAAACGCTTGACTCTGCAGACGTTGGTTTGCGCCAAAGATGCGCACCCTGCCGGAGGCGTGGCCCGCGTCTTGCGCCTCTTGGCAGGCCGCCCGCCCTGTCTGTCCTCGGATGGTGCCGGCTGCTGCGGCGGCATGTGTGGCGGTGGCGGCGGCAGCTGATGCGCCATGACGCGGCCGGCGCCTGTTGCACGCCCACCTGGCCAACTGTCCAGCGAGCTCTCTTCGCCGTGCCAGCTGTTGGCGGAGTTATCCGGGCGCCGCAGCGGCTGCGTGGATGCTTGGCTGACCGACTCAGCTTGCGGCACGCTGCCACCAGAGGTCTCTCGGCCTGCCACAGGAGCAGCTGCTGCCGGTGCCGCCGCCTGCTCTTCAGCTGCCATGGGAGGCGCAGGAGCCACCACAGCCGGCTCGGCCGCCGATGGCTCGTGCGCCCGCTGTTCTGCTGCTGCCGCTGCTGCAGGCTCTGCTGGAGACGCTGCTCCTGCTGCCGCTGCCATTGGAGCCGGCGCCGCCGCTGCTGTTGCCGGCTCGGCTCCGCTGCTGGTCCGCACGGTTGGCTCAGCGGCTGCTGCTGCATGCCTGATATACTGCCCTGGCGAGCTGCTTCGCAGCTGTTGCTGTGGCGAGCCACCGGCAGGCGACCAGTCTGGCACCGCTGCCGCACGCTGCAGAGCCGCCGCCGCTGCCGTCGCCACTGGTGCCTGTGCAGCCGCAGCTGCTGCTGCATGCAAATAGAGATGTCAGCATCGTCCCCATCTATTGACTCTGAGTGAACCTCGAGACCCTGAGCTCTGAAAATTTGCAGCTCGGCGGTGGATCTTTGTTAGATTGTAGAGGCCACTTGTGCCAGGCAGCGTAATGCATGAGCACAACATTCGTGACCTCTGCAATTGCGACACTCGAGAGCGTGCTCATGTGCTGCACGAATAACAGGTCATCTTCAGATTGATGCGGCGGGCCGCGGCCGCGAGTGCTCAAACCTGCGGAGTGGAAAGTATGATTTTGTGTACGATCTCCGGGCTGATGGAGCAAACAGGCAGCTTGTGCACGGGCGCGCAGTTCACCCGTAGACGATGTGGCAGGATGGCCTCAGGCCGGACCCGGCCCGCCGCAGAATCCGCTGCAGTAGCGCACTGCTGTCCATGACGTCTGCAGTTGGCCGTGCACGCCGTCGAGCCGTTTTGTCGAGCATTGTATATTGCAACAAAATGCCAAGGGCTCCCGTCAGCTGTGCATAAGTCTCTGCGACACTGCCCCAAGGCCCACCGCAGTAGTGCCACGGCGCAGGCGGTGGCGTCACAGCGGCATTGGCACGGGAAACAAAACACCGGTAGTTCGACAGCTCAGGATAATCCGGTTTCAGATGCTTTCATCCTTGCGCAGAGGGCAAATGGCAGACAGTATTGCGGTGGGCCCGTCGCCGGCGACGGAGGGGCGGTCTATAGCCTGAGACACAGTAAACGCTGCGTCACCTTCAAGTTGGACCATCGGCCGAGCCCAAAGGGCGCCACAGGGGTTCTGCAAGCCCTATGCAGGATGACTAGTGCCAGTGCCCAAACTGGGCCAGTTTTCAACTTGATTCAGGCACTACATCAGAACCACATGGCTGGCTGGCCTGATGCCGCCAGCACTACTAGTGCACGGCGGCGCAGCCTCTGGCGTTCTCGGTGCTGCACATTGTTCCACGTCAGCATGATGGCCACTCAGTCATTGGGTTGCCGCCGTGCCTCTCGAAGCGGATGGCATGCGGGCCAGGTGCAGCGCCAGCAGGGTTTTGGCGGCGGCCGTCAGCTGTAAGTCCGGCGACGCGACGGTGACCTGGAACTGCTGGTGGCTGGACACGTCCACCTCGATGCGCACCAGCTCCAGCACCTGCGCGTGTGCGGGATACATGAGGGAATGAGAAGAGCAAAATCTAGAACCAGCGCTATCGAATGCTTCTTTCACGACATGCGGGCAGCAGCCACAGCTGCTGGCTGCTGGTTTGCAGCAGCTACAAGAGGAATGCTTGAAATCTACCGTTGCGAAGGTGTGCAATCGGCTGAAGCTGCAGACAGCCAGCTACAGACAGCCGCAAATGCTACCCAGATGCTGCGTCGAACAGCCTGAACATGCAGCAGATGGGACACGTCTTGCTGTAGCTTGGGAGCGAACCTCCTGCGGCGACGCGCCCGGCGGCGCGGAGCAGAAGCTGCCGGCGGCAACAAAGTTCTCGGGCCGCGGGTCGAAGTCGCGCAGGTCCGCGAGTTGCAGCGCGGCCAGCAGCTGCGAAACGGCGCCGTGCGATAGCGGCGCCCTCCCGCGCGATGCGCTCCGTCAGCTTGTGCGGCGGGCCTGCATGCATGTAACAAATTGAACAAATCAAGGCTGTGGGCATGCGCGTTTGATGTTGCATATCACAAGACAGCGGCGTCTCCTGCGCCATACGCTCGGTCAGCTTGTGCGGCAGGCCTGCACTCAAACGTTGATGTATGCCACTGTCAATGAGCTGACCTGCACTGTCAGTTCCTGGTCTTACCGCTGAAACATGGGAGCCGAGCTAGCAACAGAATCGAAACAAGGTCCGGCAAGAGGCAAGAGGGTTCAGGCTTTCAGAGGTACCTGGCCAGCAGCACCACCGATTCTGAGGCGCCAACGCCGGGGCTCAGGGAATAGCCCAGCTGCAGGCGCGGGGGGTCGCGAAAGGGCGCCAGCGCCGTCACTGTCAGCGCCACCACCACCTGTCGATGCAAAACAAGGCATATGTATCAACCCCCCCGAAATCCGTTTTGGGTTTGACATGTAGAAAGGGGCTGCGGAAAGGCGCCAGCGTTGCCACCGCCAGCTCCACCATCACCCGTCGGAACAAAATTTCCCCTGAGGGCTGACAAGAGCTTCCAGCGATCATGCCGTGCCCACCAGTCCAAAGGTCCAAAGGGTGGCCGGGCAGCAGGCCGGCATGCACATGTCCCACACCGAGGAGGTGCACGCAAGCTTGCAGCGGATGTGAAGAGGAGCGCTTCAGATTTCGCACGCACGCTTTGGGCAAAAGCAGCTCGCGAGTTTCTGCTCACCTGCAGGTAGCTGTCCTCGTACAGGATGCCCGCGTCCACGGCCGTCAGTCGGCGGAACCACTTGCCCACGTCTCCCGCCACCTGCCGCAAGGAAGCAGGGGCTGGCAGGCAAGAGTTTCCTGGCCTGCCCGCCTTTCGGCAAGTCTGTTCGGCTATCGACATTTTGTTGTTCTTGCTGCCGTGGTCAGCACCTCAGGCCAGGAGCCCTCACTCGCTGCCACCGCCAGACAAGGCCCTCACAGTTGTCAAAGCGGTTCGTGGCCGCATGGAGCAAGCACCTGCGGCGGAGGCATCTGCGGCGGCGCCTGCTGTGCCGGCGAGGGCCCGGAAGCCTGCAACAGCGGCGACGGCGGCGGGGCAGCGGCCGGCACGGGCGCGGCGCGGGGGCTGGGCCGCGCTGCAAAGGGGTCTGCGTGCGTCTGCGGGGCCGGCAACAAAATAGCAAGCTAGTCCATCTTCGACGCCCTCACAGCTAGCGGATGGAAAGCTGGTTACAACACAGTCAATCGATGCGAAGGCGCTTGAGTGGTGATGAAAGCAGGTGACGAGAGCAGGTGCGCAGTTGAACGCAGAATGGCATGTGAACGTGCGAAAACAGCGCACACCACGTCGGACGCCACCGGTGGCGTCGCGGACGGCTGCGCCGCGGGCGCCGCGGACACGCCAGCCATGCCTGACAGCAGCTCGTCCAGCGGATTGCTGGTCTTCGGTTACCCGTTTGCCAGCGGTGCGCTGCTGGAGTAGTCCTACAGGAACAATGCACAAGTACCATCTCAGATACCCATAGGCTGGGCGGCCTTGCTGTCAGGCCGAACATGTGAGGACACAACCTGTGCTCAGTAGTTCGAGCTGCAATTCTGGCTTGCATCCTGACTCGAGTGCTGCAGGAATGGCTGCATGGCAGCCAGCATGAATATGGGCACACCCAGTGCAGCCTTGCACAACACTTTGGATAGCAGAAATGGCAGCTGCTCGACACAGTGCACCACGCAGGCGCGAGACACCTGTGTGACAGCGCCTCCCCAACCAGCTGCCACTCTAGAAGTCTGCGATTCCCATCAAGCGTGCTCCCCAGAGACGCAATACGTGTCCTCAAGTCCCAGTGACCAGCATGCACGCCGGCGCACCCTCGTCGTCGACGCCTATGAGCGGCGCCTCTTGTGAACTTGACAAACCCTACTTGACATTTACCGACGCTGCCCGCACCGTCGTCGTCGATGCCGATGAGGGGCGCCTCCTCCACGACGGGCTGCGGCTCGGGCACCGGCTCAGGCTCGGGTTCTGGCTCCGGCTTGTTTGTGTCATTGGGGCGTGCTCCTGCGCCTGGCCACACAGAGGAGTTCAGGATGAATGAGGTTGCACGATGATAGGATCCCAGTACACAACGACAGAGACATGTAGTACAAGAGCAGGCCTGTACATGCAGTGTGTGGTACTGCCCAAGAACGCACATCCAAAACATTCAGAGCTTACCGGCGGCGGCGAGTCCAGCGCGATACCTGCCTTCGCGCCGGCGCCGGCGCTGTCCTCCGCCGACATCCAGGCGGGCTTCTCGGCCTGCTCGTTCGTTGTGGCGCCCTGCAGATCAACAGCACGAGACTGGGAAATGTGACAGGGAAGGCTGACGAGGACGGGGAGTTGGGTCGGCATGCATGTCGGAGACAGGTGGCAGGATCATCCGGCAGATTGGCGCCAGGTGCCTTGCCCAGTACATCGGCAAAGCAGCAGGTACAGGGCCCCGCTCACAGCTTGAGCCGGCGTCGATGTATGAAAACACATGAAATGGCCTGCATACACAAGCAAGAAGGCAGACAGCAGCTGCGACTTGCCCTCCACCGACGCGCTCAGCAACAGGTGGTTCAGCATCTCGAACTGGTCCTCCGCCGATGTGTCTGTCAGCAGCTGCCCGTGCTCGCCTGCACAGAATGCACAGCTGATGTCGTAAAAAGCGTAAATTAGCATCCGCACAGAGCCCAATGCTTTCAGGCATGCTACTTGGCAGAAGAGGAAAGCATCCATGTTATTCCCGGGGTGTGATGCGGCGGCTTCTATTCGACTGCCGCATGCGATCAAACATGCTCTGACGTGTTGCCGGCACGCCGCTGCTGGCCTAAAACATGTTCCCGAGCATGTACACGGTGAAGCGGCTCGAGTGGTTCACGCATATCAGAATGCGCAGCCCAACACACATGCACAACAGCAGGAAACCGACGATGTTCAGGTAGTCTTGGTAATTGAGCTTCAGCTGCACGCACGGAAAAGCACAGTAGTCCACCAAGTGTGCTGCACGGTGAGTAGAGACTGACACACAACATGGAACACCGCCGCATGCATTTCAGATGCGCCTACCATGGGGAGAAGGCGTCGCCAGCCCGGCTTGCGGCGCCGACTGTCCTCATCAGGACTGTCCTGAAGGACAGAATGAGTGAAACGCGGTCACGGCTAAAGCTGCACGGTGAGTGCAGCGAATGACTGGTAAGTATGACACCTCCTGCCATGACGGCGCCTCATGATTCCACGGCACTCACCCAGGCGGGCCGGTCGAAGCTTGGAAACTTGCTGCGGGATTGGCTCCTCATCTGCACGCGACAGGCTGCGCACTGCTCCTCTGCTCCTGTGGAGCGAACAGGAGTGCAGTCACAGCAAGAGACGTGGGCATCCTGTTGCAGTGTGCGTTCCGGCAAAGTCATGAACCCTGCAGATACCTGGATTTGACTGCGCGAAGGGACACTCGCCGCGCCCGCGACTGCAGCTTCAGGAGGTCAGGCCTCGGGACCATCCGTGCACCTTGAGCTCCTCTCGTGGAGGGGTGCCCAGCGGACCTGGAGAGAGATGCCGACATTCTGCCGTACGAACAGGTCGCCTGCTGAGCCCTGGGCCTTGCACCCCGGCGAGCCAGTGCGCTGCAGGTGGAGGTGCAAGTCTGACCCGTCCGCATTCGGGTGGAGAGAGTTGACTTCTGCGCCTCTTCTACGCGCATGCTCCTTTGTGCGAAAGCGTACCGCGTCGCCCGTGGTTCCTCCGAGGCGCCGAAAATCGGCGACGCGCGTCGGCTTTCATACAGGTTGCCGTTGTCCGCTGGGCGGGCGCTGAGTCCGCAGTTTGTCGATTTCGCCTCACAGTGCACGGGTCCGGTGCACGGGCGTTCCGTGCCATGTCGGAGTCACTTCAAGAGGCCAGAGTGAAGCGCCACAGAGTGCGCCGGAGTGCGCCGAGTCGTTTGCAGATCGGGAGTGGCGACCATGCGCGCACGTGCCGTAACCTTGCGACCCTTCCAGTGTGGGCAGTGTAATTAATTCGTTAATAACAAAGGTTGTTAATAACGTGTTATTAACAGGTTTTGAACACGGGCCATGTTCGGAATTAGTTGTTATAAACACCCTGCATGTTATTAATGCACATAATTAATTGCGAACAGGGTTTGTAACATGTGGTGCACGCGCCTTCAGCGTCGGCATTTCGAGCAGTGCAGGGCCAGTTGCTGCTCAGACCAGTTTGCGCACGCCGTGGCACAGTCCTGTGGCAGCTGCTTCGAGGGCCGGTCGACCCGAGCACCCTGTGAACGCGCACTTTGTGAAGTCTGATCCCGGTCAGAGGCTACTTGTGCAGTGCAAGTACTGCCACAAAACTTTCAGAGCCGCACCCTGTCGGACAAGTTTGCGCACTTGATCGGTTGCACCG
>JAABUM010001022.1_pt1 | contig 43979 bp, 38 predicted proteins | sample 5559161 | NCBI WGS metagenome assembly JAABUM01 (sample SAMN10711868, study PRJNA513369) | rock metagenome | isolation source: Antarctica rocks | place: Antarctica: Victoria Land, Siegfried Peak nord
ACTAGTACAGCGGGGCTGAAGTAGCCCGGCGGTTCAGGCGACGAGAGCCTTGCCCTGGTAGGTCCACTTGAAGGGCCTGGCCATGGTGCGGTTGTAGTAGGCGATGAAGGCCAGCACCCGCTCCTGCAAGTCGGCGACCGAGAGGAAGGAGCCGCGCCGCAGCAGCTTGCGGGCGAGGATGCTGAGCCAGAGCTCGACTTGGTTGAGCCACGACGAGTGCTTGGGCGTGTAATGGAAAACGACACGATGGCTGGGGTCGCGGAGGAACGCCGCGCGGCTCGCCTGGCTGGCGAGGATGCCGCGCTGGCCCTTCGCGCCCAGATCCGCCTCCAGGCCCGAGGCCCGCGCGACGAACCGCACCAGCGAGGCGGACTGATGGATGTTGAGATTGTCGACGACGAAGTGCCAGCGCGCGGCGGCGGGGTCGGTCGCCATCACGCCCTGGATGTGGGCCACGAAGTCGGCCTCGGTCCGGGTCGCGCCGCAGGAGGGCGCGACGACCTGGCCGGATGCCACGTCGCGGCTGAGGATGAAGGCGCGGGTGCCGTGGCGGATGTACTCGAACTCGCGCCGTTCCACCTTGCCGGGGGCCGACGGCAACCCCGGATGCGTGCGCTCCAGCGCCTGCACGCCGGTCAACTCGTCTGTGCTCAGCACCCGTTCCCCCCGCGCCAGCAGGCGCGGCGCGGCCAGGTACAGCCCGGATACGTCGGCCACCGCGGCGACGAAGGCGGCGTCCGCAGGCGGCGGGGTCAGCCAGTAGCGGATACGGTGCGGCTGGAGGTCCCCCTTTTGAGCAGCCGCCCGGCGTGGCGCGGCGAGATGGCCGGGAGGATGCCGCGCGCGACGATCTCGTCGGCCACCTCGCGCCCCGTCCACTGGCTGATCGGCCGCCCCGCCATCCCCGGCGCCTCGCAGGCCAGCGCCACGATCCGGCAGACCTGCTCGGCGGTGATCCGCGCCGGGGTGCCGCTGCGCGGGGCGTCGGCCAGTCGTTCCTCGACGCTCAGGTCGGCCAGCGCCACCGGCTGCAGCCCCAGCCAGCGCCCGCGCCACCGCCGCACCGCCTCGACCGCCACCCCGAGGGCGCGGGCGATCTGGGCGTTGTTGCTCCCGCTGGCCGCGGCGAGCACGATCCGCGCCCGCAGCGCCCGCTGCTGCGGCGCGGTGGGCCGGCGGGCCACTGCCTCCAAGCCCCGCCGTTCCTCGCCGGTTAAGGTCAGCGTCGGCGGTTTGGGGCCACGCATCGCATCCTCCTGGGGCGACACCACTTACGACAAGCGGCACGGTGACCCAGCCTACCACAGGCCTACTTCAGCCGCCGCGTACTAGCACGATCCTCGGCACGATCACGCCGATCGTCGTCAAGCTCTCGTTGCACAGCCTCGACGATGCCGGGGCGACGATCGGGCGCATCTACGCCGTCTCGGCGGCTGGCAGTATCGCCGGAACCTTCCTGACCGGCTTCCTGCTGATCGATCTCTTCGGTAGCCGCACGACCGTCTGGCTGATCGCCGCGTTCCTGTTGCTCTGCGGCCTCGCGGTCGGACCGTGGCGCGGGGCGCGTGCCGGGGGCGGCTTGCCGCTGATGATCCTGGCACTCTTCCTGCTCGTGTCGCCGCTCCTCGTCGTCATCAAAGCGCTCCCCGGCCCTTGCCAAGCCGAGACGAGCTATTTCTGCATGCGAATCGAGACCACCAAGACACTCGATGGCCGGACGGCGCGCGGTTTCTACCTCGACCGGCTGATGCACAGCGCCCTGGTCGATGACGATCCGAGCGCGCTGGTCTACGACTACGAGCGGGTCTATCGCGTGCTTACCGAGGAGCAATTGGCGCGCGATCCGGCGCTGCGCCTGCTGGTGATCGGGGCGGGTGGCTACTCGTTCCCACGCTACATGGCTGCTTACCATCCTGCAGCGGCGGTCGAGACGTTGGAGATCGACCCGGGTGTCGTGCGTTTCAATCAGCGCTATCTGGGATTGCCGACCGATACCCCGATCGTCACCCACAGCGGCGACGCGCGCCTCTTCCTCAACGGGAACGAGGCCGGTGGTGCCGCGCCACGCGGGGCGTATCGAGTGGTGCAGGGGGATGCCTTCAACGATGTCTCGGTGCCGTACCATCTGACGACGCGCGAATTCGACACCCTGGTCCGCCGAAGCATGACCCCCGATGGCGTCTATCTGGTCAACATGGTCGATAGCGGGTACGAAGGGCGTTTCGTGCAGGCGTATACCAATACGCTGCGCGCGGTCTTCGGTAATGTCGTGGTCTATGCGCTCGATGGACAGGTCGGTCGCCCCGGCCACGCCACCTTCGTGATCGCCGCCAGCGATGCGCCGCTGGCGACGCCCCCGGTGAGCGGGTGGACCCCGTTCGCGCCCGCCGATCTGGCCGCGCGCTTCGCTTCCCGTACCGATCTGATCCTCACCGACGATCATGCTCCGGTCGACACGCTGCTGCGCGCGGCGCTCGATGAGCGTTAGTCGCGGTGTGCGGCACCGTCGCGGATGATCGCCGGGTCGCCGCTGGAGTTCCAGCTCGGCGAATCGCTGGCCGGGAACGACTCGTCGTCGGCCTCATCGATCGCGTCGCTGGTCGTCCGCTCACCCCCCTCGATCGCCGGATTATCCTGCTCGGCTGGCAGGCTTTCGTCGCGCAATGCTTCGTCGGGGCTGCGATGTTCCTCGCTCATCGAGAATTCCTCCTCCTCAGATCACCGGATCATGGCGTGACGACCTTGTATTGTCCGCTCGCTGCTCAGACCTCGCCGAGATGCTCGTTCTTGGCGCGCGAAGCGGCGGCGAGTTCGGCCTTGTAGGCGATCATCTGTTCCAGCAGGGCCGGATCGTGCGCGGCGAGGATCTGCACCGCCAGGAGCCCCGCATTCGTCGCGCCACCGATCGCCACCGTCGCGACCGGGATGCCGTTCGGCATCTGCACGATCGCGAGGAGCGAATCGAGGCCGTCGAGCGCGCGGCCCTTCACCGGCACGCCGATCACCGGCAGGGGAGTATAGGCCGCGACCATCCCCGGCAGGTGAGCGGCGTTGCCCGCCCCCGCGATGATGACCTTCAGTCCGCGAGTGTGGGCGACCGTGGCGTAGTCGGCCATGTCGGCGGGGGTGCGGTGCGCCGAGACAACGCGCACCTCGTAGGGCACGTCGAAGCGCTTGCAGATCGCGGCGGCGTTGCGCATCGTCGGCAAGTCCGAGTCGCTGCCCATGATGATCCCGACGAGCGGCTGTGTGGTCATCTAGCCCTTCATCCTTCTTGTCATTCCTTACGCGAGCCACTGTCCGTCGCGCATGATCTCGCCGCCCGCCAGTTCGTTCTCCTCGCGCCAAGCGCGGATAGTGCGCGGCGTCAGCACGATGTAGACATACGTGTTCGCCTCACGACGCGGCTCGAAGCCCGCCGCCACCCGGAACGCTTCGGCGGCGGTCTCGTCGAGCATGCCCTGCGCCACAATTGTGACTTCCCCGGCGACGATCACGACATCCCGCGTCCCATCGAGTGCGATGCGCATCCGTCCGGCGCGGCGTAGGTTGCGGACCGTGCTGCTCTCGGCGAGGGTGGCGAGGATGATGCGCTCGGCGTGCCAGACGAACGAGAGCGGGATGAGGTAGGCATTGCCGCTCGCGCCGCTAGACGGCACCCAACAATCGACCGCACCCGCCAGTCGCGCTAGGGTGTCGGCTTTGCGCTGCGCGGTACTGCGCGGTGGTTCCATCATTTTCCTTCCTTACAAGCGCACACATGCCGCCGCGCGCGCCGCAACCCCTTCGGCGGCGGCGATGTCGGGGCCGAGCGCGGTGACGTGGCCCATTTTGCGTCCGGGACGGGAACGGCGCTTGCCGTAGAGGTGGACGTGCGCGCCGGGGACTGCCAGCGCCTCCGGCAGGCCGTGCGGCGTCGCGTCCACGGGGGCGTCGCGCTCGCCGAGGATGTTGACCATCACGGCGGCGGGGGCGACCAGATCGGTCGCGCCGAGCGGCAGGTCGAGGATCGCGCGCAGGTGGTTCTCGAATTGGGAGGTGACGCAGCCCTCGATCGTGTAGTGCCCGGAGTTGTGCGGGCGCGGCGCGATCTCGTTCAGCAGGATCATGCCATCCTCGCGCTCGAAGAGTTCCACGCCGACGACCCCGACCCCCTCGACCGCCTCGACCGCCCGCCGCGCGATCGCGGTCGCCCGGGCGATCACCGCCGCGGTGACCGGCGCGGGGGCGCGCACGATCCGGCAGATGTGCGCCTCGGCGGCCTGCACCGTCTCCACGACCGGGTACGTAACGATCGCGCCGCCGACCGATCGCGCCACCATCACCGCCAACTCGCGGCGGAAGGGCACCCAGGCTTCCGCGTAGAGGGCGCGACCGGGCGCGCCGAGCCGCGCCCACGCCGCCGCGAGGGCTTCCGGGCCGCGCACGGTGGCGTTGCCGTAGCCATCGTAGGAGAGGCGACGGGCCTTGAGGACGATCGGCCAGCCCCATTCTTCCGCCGCGTGCAGTACCTCTTCCTGGCTCGCGACCGCGCGGAATGCCGGGAGGGGCAGATCGGCGGCGGCGAAGGTCTCCTTCTGGCGCAGCTTATCCCCGACCAGTTCCAGGACCGCCGCGCCAGGACGCACCGGCGTCCCCGCCGCCGCGATCTCGGCCAAGAGTGCCGGATCGACGAACTCGCTCTCCAGTGTGATCACCTCGCAGCCTGCCGCGAAGCGGGCGCGCAGGGCGGCGTCCTCCCACGGCCCCACCGTCTCCGCGTTCGTCAGGCGCCCCGCCGGGCTATCGGCCTCGCGCCCGAAGATCGCCACGTCGATGCCGAGGCTGATCGCCGCCGCGACGGTCATCCGCGCCAACTGCCCGCCACCGAGGATGCCTACGCGCATGGGTGCCTCCGTTAGGGTGAGTCGGCAGTCGGCAGTCGGCAGTGGCGGAGGGTTATAGGCACAGCGCCAGCAACGAACCCTTTTGCCGTCTGCCGACTGCCGACTGCCGACTGCCGACTACCACTGCAATACCCCGGTGAACGCGACCGCTTCATCGTTCGCCCGCGCGCGCGGGGCGATGGTGCCGATGACGGCGCTCTCGTAGCCCCGATCCGTCAGGTGCGCCGCGATGGCGGCGGTCGCGTCCGGCGCGGCGACGATGATCAGGCCCGCGCCCAGGTTGAAGGTGCGGAGCATGTCGGCGTCGTCCACGTCGCCCGCCGCGCGGATGGCGCGGAAGATCGGTGGCGGCACGAGCGCCCCGAGGTCGATCAGCGCCTGTTGTCCCGCCGGGATGATCCGGCGCAGATTTCCCCTGATCCCACCCCCGGTGATGTGCGCCAGCCCGTGCAGTCCTTCATCGGTGAAGAGATCGCGCACGGCGTGGTAGTAGGGGCGGTGGGGGCGGAGGATCACGTCGAGGAACGGTTCGCCGTCCACGTCGCGCCCGGCCAGCGCCGGATCGCGCGCGAGGAGGGCGCGGACCAGCGAATAGCCGTTCGTGTGCAGCCCGTTCGAGGCGACCGCGATGATGCGGTCGCCCGGCGCGATCCGCGCGCCGTCGATGATCCGCGCGCGCTCGACCACCCCGACCGCGTTGGCGACGAGGATGTAGGTGCCCGCATCGAGGACGCCCGGCTGCTCGCTCGTCTCGCCGCCGGTGAGGGTGCAGCCCTGCGCGCGGCACGCCGCCGCCAGCCCCGCGACGAGACGATTGACGATCGAGCCGTCGAGATGGCCGCAGATGATCGCGTCCTGCACCGAGAGGGGATGCGCGCCCATCACGATGATGTCGTTGACGAGGTGATTGACGAGATCCTCGCAGAGCGATTCGACCCGGTCGTGCGCCAGCGCAAGCTTCTGCTTCGAGCCGGGCTCCTCGGTCTTGAGGACGAGGACCGGCTGCTCGTAACCGGGGAACGAGGCATCGAACAGGGTGGCAAAAGCGCCGAGGCGGTTCAGCACGCGGCTGTCGCCAGTCTCCAGGCTTGCGGCCATCGCCCCCTTCACCGCGTCCGCAGCGGCGATATCGACCCCCGCCGCCGCATAGGACAATCGCTCGCCACCACTCATCGGCCTACCTCCGCAAAAAGTGAACAGGAGACACAGTGACACAGATGACGAAAGGAGATAATTTTATCGTTCTTCCCCCGTCCCTCTCTGTGTCTCTGTGCCTCCTGTTCCGTTCTCACCGTTCAGAACAAGATCGGGCAGGACCAGGTCGCCGCGCGCGATGCGGGCGAGGGTGTCGACGTAGAGGGCGTGCTCGTGGGGCAGGATGCGCGCGGCGAGGGTGGCCGCCGTGTCGCCCGGCCCGACCGGCACCAGCACCTGCGCGATGATCGGCCCCTGATCGTATTCCTCGGTCAGGTGGTGGATCGTCGCGCCGGTGACCGTCTCGCCCGCCGCCAGCACCGCCGCATGGACCCGCTCGCCGTACATCCCCTTGCCGCCGAATTTCGGCAGGAGCGAGGGGTGAACGTTGACGATCCGCCCGCGCCAGCGTTCGAGTACCCGCGGGCCGAGGCGCTTCATGTACCCCGCGAGCACGACGAGATCCACGGCATAGTCCGCGAGCGTCGAGGCCATCGCCGCGTCGAGCGCCGTCGGATCGGGATGGGTCTGATTGCTGAGGTGGACGACCGGGATGTCGGCGCGGCGGGCGCGTTCGAGCGCGAAGGCCCCGGAATTGTTGCCGATGGTCACGACCGGGGTCGCGGCGATGCGTCCTTCCTGGCAGGCAGCGACGATCGCGCCGAGGTTGGAGCCGTTGTGCGAGGCGAGGAGACCCAGGCGGATCATCGGAGGAGCCTGATGTGGCGGGCACGGCATGGGCGGGGTAGCTGTCCCCCGCCCGCGCCGTATCCGACAATGCTCGATACCCGTCCGGCGTCAGCCACCGACAACCGCCATGTCGGCGCGCAACGGCAACTGGCGCGGGTTTTCGAGCGCGAGCTTGTCGAACTCCATCTGCACGCTGACGGGGTAGTTCCCGTTGAAGCAGGCGAAACAAAACTCGCTCTTCGGGATGTCCAGCGCTCGCGTCAACCCATCCTCGGAGAGATAGGCGAGCGAGTCGGCCCCGATGTATTCGCAGATCTCCTCGACCGATTTGTTGGCGGCGATCAACTCTCCGCGCCGTCCGGTATCGACGCCGAGGTAGCAGGGCCACATCATCGGTGGCGAGTGGACGCGCATGTGGACCTCGGTCGCGCCGTTCTTCCGCAGGAGTTCGATCAGCGGGCGGCTGGTGGTGCCGCGCACGATCGAGTCTTCGACGAGGACGACACGCTGGCCGCGCAGCGCTTCCGGCAAGGCGTTGAACTTCAACCCGACGCCGCGCTCGCGCAGGCGCTGATCGGGCTGGATGAAGGTGCGCCCGATGTAGCGGTTCTTCATCAGCGCCTCGGTGTAGGGGATACCGCTCTCCCGGGCATAGCCGAGCGCGGCGGGGGTGGCGGAGTCCGGCGCGGCGATGACGATGTCGGCCTCCGCAGGTGCCTCGCGCGCGAGTTCCTCCCCCATCCGCTGTCGCGCCAGGTGCAGGCGCTGACCGCCGATCGCGCTGTCCGGGCGAGCGAGGTAGATCAGCTCGAAGACGCAGGCGGCGTGGCGCTCCGATTCCTGACCCACATAGGAACGGACACCGTCGGCCCCGATCCCATCGATCAGGACGATCTCGCCCGGCTCGATGTCGCGGATCAGGGTCGCGCCGACGGTGGTCAGCGCGCACGACTCCGAGGCGAGCACGTTGCCGCCATCGGGTAGCCGCCCCAGGCAGAGCGGGCGCACCCCGAGCGGGTCACGCACGCCCACGACCTCCGTGGGAGTCATGATCGTCAGGCTGTACGCCCCGAGCATCCGCGGCATCACCCGCCGCAGCTTGTCGACGATGGTGTCGCCGTGCGCCGCCGCGATCAGCCGCGCCACGATCTCGGAGTCGGTGGAGGCCAGGAAGCGCTCCCCCTCCTGCTCCAGTTCGGCGCGGAGGCGATCGGCGTTCGTCAGATTGCCATTGTGCGCGACCGCGATCTCACCGAGACTCGACCAAGCCAGGAAGGGGCTGGCGTTCTCGATGTTGCTGCTGCCGGTGGTGGAGTAGCGGGTGTGGCCGATCGCCAGATCGCCTTTGAGGCGACCGAGGTCTTCTTCCTCGAACGCCTGGGAGACGAGACCCATGTGGCGATGCACCGCGAGGGGCAGCTCGCCATCGGCGCGGGAGACGGCGATGCCGGCGCTTTCCTGCCCGCGGTGCTGGAGGGCGAAGAGGCCGAAGAAGGTCATGCGGGCGACATCCGCACCGGGGGCATAGGCCCCGAATATCCCGCACTCTTCATGCAGGTCGTCACCTTCGAGAAACGTGTCCTCAGCAAAGACAGCGTCGGTCGGTGCGGTTGATTTTTGGCTCATGCCCGGCTGGTTCTCCCCTATTCGGTCCGTCGCGCTACGCCCGAAAGGGCGAATGGTGTTCGGGAGCGATCCCCTGCGCCGCCGCGAACATCCGCAGTATACCATAGCCCCCGTGTCGGCCCGCCCTCGCCGAAGGGGTGATCTCGGGCGGTCGCGCTCAGGAACGGCTCGCGCGGGGCGGAAATTCCTGCGTCACCACGGATCGATGCTGCGCTCGCGCGAGGAGGGAGCTTCGGCGCGGCGGGGCGGGGCGGTCGGGCGACGGGCAAGCCCGTGCTCGGCGACGCGCGGCGGGGCCGGGGCGACCTGGAGGGTGACGGTGAAGCGGCTCCCCTCGCCGATCGTGCTCTCGACTTGGACCTCGCCACCCATCGCGGCAACGAGGTCGCGCACGATCGCCAGCCCGAGACCGAAGCCGCCGGAGGTGCGCGCGCGCGAGACATCGGTGCGGTAGAAGCGTTCGAAGATGCGGTCGAGATCCTCCTGCGGGATGCCGATGCCGGTGTCCGCGACGGTCAGTGCGACCCCGTCGGGGCCGAGCGCGTGGAGGCCGATCGAGACGATCCCGCCCGCCGGCGTGTAGGAGAGGGCGTTGCGGACGAGGTTGAGCATCACCTGGGTCAGGCGCTGGCGGTCGGCGCTGATCGCGGGCAAGCCCGGCTCGACATCGCGCACGACGGTGATCTGGCGCTCCCGCCGCGCCAGCGGCGCGATCGCGCCGTACACCTCGTCTACCACCTCCGCCGCCGTGACCGGCGCGAGGGCGATCTTCAATTCGCCCGACTCGGCGCGAGCCAGGGAGAGGAGTTCGTCCACCAGCGTGCCGAGCCGCTCGGTCTCGCGGCTGATGATCCCCAGATAGTTCCGCAATTCGGCGGGCGGCGTTGCTGCCGCGCCCGTCGGCTCATCGAGGCCGATCAGCAGCGAATCGACATGGCCGCGGATCGAGGCGATCGGGGTCCGTAATTCGTGGGAGACGTTGACGATCAGCTCGCGGCGCTTCTGGTCCGATTCCTCCGCCTTGGTGGTGGCGGCGCGAGCGACCGCCTGGGTGGCGGTGAGACGCACGGAGAGATCGCTCTGCCCGAGCATCAGCCGGGCGAAGTGCGCGGAGAGGTAGGCGAGGCCGTTCAGCAGATACAGGGAGCCGAAGGCCAGGATCAGGCCGAGCGGCACCTGCGGGAGGGAGAAGAGGAAGCCCCAGATGCTGAGCGGTCGCCCGAAGATGCCGTCGAGCAGAAAAGGAAGCGGGGCGAAGATCAGCCGACCCGAGAAGGCCGCCAGCCCGGCGGCGATGATGAAAGAGAACAGGCCGAGCGGGAACTTCGCCAGCAGGTAGAGCAGGCTTGTCCAGGTGACGCTGCTCCCGAAGTGCGCCTTCAACCAGCTGGTGAGCCGCATCCCCGTCGGGCGCGGCGGGTACATCGGTGGGATCGCGACCCCGAGCCACCAGATCGCGATCTGTCGTTCCAGCGCCGCCAAGCCCCACCAGCCGAACAGGGCCAGGAAGAGGATCGGGATGCCGACGCCGGCGATTGCCGAGCCGAGCCCGGCGAGGAGGGTCGGCACCAGGAACGCGAAGTAGACGATGCCGAGCGGGCACGCCGCGAGCAGGTAAAAGATGTTGCGGTAGGTTTGTGGGTGCCAGGCGATCGCCAGCCAGCGCCGCCACTCTTCGTGGTTGTGCTGGCGCATGAGCGTTGCCTGTCCATCCCAGGGTCGTCGGTCCATCATTCCTCACCTAACGGTCAATACCATCCATTGGCAAGTATGCCACCGCGTCTCGCTCGGCGTGTGACGAAAGTGTGGCTAAGGGATGACGATCATGCCGCTTACGGCACATGCTCCTCGCTGCGATTCTTGCGAGACAGCAGGAAATTTGCTATCCTTTCCGTATGGTAGATGAGAACTCTTCTCAGCTAATAGCCGAGAAGAGTACGGAAGGATGGTTGACGACGACAATGGTCACCACGCGCTATGATGCACTGCTGGTGCGCCTGCGCCAGGACGGCTACCGGCTGACGCCGCAACGCATGGCGGTGTTGCGCGTCCTCTCCGAGGATCGTGGACATCCGACCGTCGAGCAGGTGTATGACCGCGTGCGCGACGATTATCCGACGACCAGCCTCGCCACGATCTACAAGACGATCGATATGTTGAAGGGCATCGGCGAGGTGCTGGAACTGAGCGTCGGCGAGAGCCACCGCTACGACGGTCGTGATCCCCGCCCGCACCCGCACCTGATCTGCGAGGTCTGCGGCTCGATCACCGATCTTACCCTCGACGGCCCGCTCGGCGACCCTGAGATGCTCTCCTCCGCCGCACGGTCGGTCGCGGGCGCGGCGGGCTACCACGATGTGCGCCCGCAACTCGAATTTCGGGGGCGTTGCGCCGCCTGTCAGCAGGTGGCCACCCTTGCTCCCACTCTAGCATTATGAGATAATTTAGTTGCGAAAGTCCCCCGGCGCGGTGTCGATTGGGCGGCGTATCGGATGGTTTGCCGCCGCTCCCCGGGCCGTCGCTGTGGCATAGAGGCGCTCGCTCCGTTATGTGGCGGGGTGGTGTCGTGAAGGAGGAACGGTACATTGTCCTCGCTCGAAATCAAGAATCTGCATGCCAAAGTCGAGAATAAAGAGATCCTGCGCGGCGTCGATCTGACGATCGGTGAGGGCGAGGTTCATGCGCTGATGGGGCTGAACGGCTCCGGCAAGAGCACCCTGGCCTACGTGCTGGCGGGCCACCCGAACTACGAGGTGACCGAGGGCGAAGTCCTGCTCGATGGCGAGAACATCCTCGAACTCGAACCCGACGAGCGCGCGCACCGCGGACTCTTCCTGGCGTTCCAGTATCCCACGTCGATCCCCGGCGTGAACGTGGCGAACTTCCTGCGCCAGAGCTACAACAAGGTGCAGCAGTCGCGCTTCATGCAGGCGAATCCAGACGCGGAGTACAAGGCCGCGCCGGTGGCGGAGTTCCGCAAGCGCCTGAACGAGAAGATGGGTCAGTTGCGGATGGACCGCTCGTTCATGGGCCGTTATCTCAACGAGGGCTTCTCCGGTGGCGAGAAGAAGCGGATGGAGATCCTCCAGATGGCGATGCTGGAGCCGAAGTTCGCGATCATGGACGAGACCGACTCCGGCCTCGACATCGACGCGCTGCGGACGGTGGCCGAAGGGGTCAACTCCCAGCTCAACGGCCAGCTCGGCGCGCTGGTGATCACCCACTATCAGCGGTTGCTCAACTACATCAAGCCGCAGTACGTCCACATCATGATGAACGGTCACATCGTCGCCGACGGTGGCCCGGAGCTGGCCGAGGAACTCGATGTGAAGGGGTATGACTGGCTGCGCCAGACCTACGCCCCCAACGAGCCGTTCGTCGGCGATGAGTCGGAGGCCGCGCCCGCCGGCCCGGCTGGTGCGCCCGGTATCACCGTCACCCGCACGCTCACCGGTCGCTCCTAACCGGCGAGGGACGCTGACGGGCGATACCCTGTCCCCGTACTATCGGCGTCCCAACGCCACACACCAAGATTACGTGGAGGTAGGCATGAGCACCGTAGAGAATGACATCCAGCTCACACAGGATTACGACTTCAGTTTCTCCGACAAGGAAGACTACGCCTTCAAGGCGCAACGCGGCCTCACACGCGAGACCGTGGAGCAGATCTCGGCGATGAAGAACGAGCCGGATTGGATGCGCGAGTTCCGCCTGAAGTCGTACGATTACTTCCTCAAGCGCCCGATGCCGACCTGGGGCGGCGGTGGCGCGCTGGGCGAGATCGACTTCGACAACATCTTCTATTACATCAAGCCCTCCGAGAAGCAGGGCCGTACCTGGGACGAAGTCCCGGAGTACATCAAGGATACGTTCGAGAAGATCGGTATCCCCGAGGCGGAGCGGAAGTACCTGGCCGGCGTCGGCGCGCAGTACGAGAGCGAAGTGGTCTACCACTCGCTGCGCGAGGACTTGCAGGCGAAGGGGGTCATCTTCTGCGACACCGATACGGCGTTGCGCGAGTATCCCGACCTGATGAAGCAGTATTTCGGCACGATTATCCCACCGAACGACAACAAGTTCGCCGCCCTCAACTCGGCGGTCTGGTCGGGTGGCTCGTTCGTCTACATCCCGGAAGGGGTCCATGTGGACGTGCCGCTCCAGGCGTACTTCCGCATCAACGCGGAGAACATGGGCCAGTTCGAGCGGACGCTGATCATCTGCGCCCCCGGCTCGTACGTCCATTACGTCGAGGGTTGCACCGCCCCGACCTACGGCTCCGAGTCGCTGCACTCCGCCGTGGTGGAAATCATCGTGCAAGAGGGCGCGCGCTGCCGCTACACGACGATTCAGAACTGGTCGAAGAACGTCTTCAACTTGGTCACCAAGCGCGCCGCCGCCTATAAGGACGCGACGATGGAGTGGGTCGATGGCAACCTCGGCTCGCGCCTGACGATGAAGTATCCCGCTGTGTGGCTGATGGAGCCGGGCGCGCGCGGTGAGGTTCTCTCGATCGCCTATGCGGCGGACGGGCAGCACCAGGACGCCGGCGCGAAGATGGTCCACGTCGCGCCGAATACCTCCTCGACCGTCACCTCGAAGTCGATCTCGAAGGGTTCGGGGCGCTCGTCGTATCGCGGGTTGGTCAAGGTCCATCCGGGTGCGACCAATGTGAAGTCGAGCGTTGTCTGCGATGCGCTCCTGCTGAACGAGGAGTCCCGCACCGACACCTACCCGTACATGGAGATCGAGGAAGACAACGTGACGATCGGCCACGAGGCGTCCGTCTCCAAGGTCGGTGAGGAGCAGTTGTTCTACCTCCAGAGTCGCGGCCTCAGCGCGGACGAGGCGATGAGCATGATCGTCAGCGGCTTCATCGAGCCGATCGCCAAGGAGTTGCCGCTCGAATACGCGGTCGAGCTGAACCGCCTGATCCAGTTGGAGATGGCCGGGAGCGTCGGATAGCGACGAGATGGGGGACGGAACAGGAGCCACAGAGACACAGAGGACGAACGAGAGAAGGACGATTTGAGGGCGCGGTGCCGGTGCAGGCCGGGTACCGGAAGGCAGGCCGTCAGACTCCATAATACCTCTAATATTCTCTCGTTCGTCCTCTGTGTCTCTGTGGCTCCTGTTCCGTCCCTCGTCCTATTCGTCACTGGGTAGCAAAGGAGGGGTATGAGCACGACATTGACGCGCCCCACGGAGTCGCAGATGCGTGGTTTCACGCGCGACGGCGTGGTGGCTCTATCGGCGGCGAAGGGCGAGCCGGATTGGGTGCTGGAGGCGCGGCTGCGCTCCTGGGAGACCTACGAGGCGACCCCGATGCCGACCCCGCGCGACGAGGAGTGGCGCAGGACGAGCATCCGCGCGCTGAAGCTCGATCAGGTCCGCCCGTTCGGGGCCGGTTCGCCGCCGCAGGAGACGTTGGCCGCCCTGCCGGGCGAGGTGCGCGCCGGGCTGAGCGAGGAGGGGCGGGCCGGGCTGCTGGTGCAGCACAACTCCGGCACCGCCTTCCACATGATCGGCGCGGAGGCCGCGAGCAAGGGCGTGATCTTCCTCGGCCTGGACGAGGCGATCCGCCAGCACCCCGACCTCGTCCGCAAATTCTTCATGAGCGAGGCGGTCAAACCGAGCCACGACAAGTTCAGCGCCCTGCACGGGGCTTTCTGGAGTGGTGGCACCTTCCTCTACGTGCCGCGCGGCGTCGCGATCGAGGCGCCGTTCCAGACGCGCGTCTATGCGGACGCCGATGCGCCCGCCGTCTTCGCGCACACGCTGATGGTCCTGGAGGACAACGCGCACGCCGTCCTGATCGACGAGTTCATCTCCCCGACCGCCGAGAGCGGGCAGGGCTTCTCGAACGGCGCGGTGGAGCTGCACACCGGCGCGAACGCGCAGTCGCGCTACTTCAGCGTGCAGGATTGGGGTCGCCATGTCTGGCACTTCAACACGCAGCGCCTGATCGCCGACCGCGATAGCACCACCAACTCGCTGACGATCCTCCTCGGCTCGAAGCTGACCAAGACCAACGTCGAGAGCTCCTTGCGCGGTCAGGGCGCGACGAGCGAGATGCTCGGCATCTACTTCGGCGACGGCACCCAGCACTTCGACCAGCACACGATGCAGGATCATGTGATGCCGAATACCACCAGCGATCTCCTCTTCAAGGGCGTGCTGCGCGACCGCGCGCGGCAGGTTTTCTCGGGGATGATCAAGGTGGAGCCGGGCGCGCAGAAGACGAACGCCTATCAGGCGAACCGCAATCTCCTTCTCTCCGACAAGGCGCGCGTCGATTCGATGCCGAAGCTGGAGATCGGCGCGAACGATGTTCGCTGCACGCACGGCGCGACGATGGGGCAGGTGGAACCGGAATATCTCTTCTACCTCCGCAGCCGTGGGCTCGGACGCGAGGAGGCGGAGCGGATGATCGTCGAGGGCTTCCTCGATGAGATCGTCCAGCGCATCCCCCTCGAAGAGGTGCGCGACCGCCTCTCCGACGCGATCCAGTCCAAGATGGGCCTGCCGCCGCGCGACAAGGCCGATTACGCCATCTAGCGAGTGGGCGGAGTGGGCCAGTGGGCGGGGTGGGCCAGCAGAGAGAACGCGGAAAACCGATGGCGATCGGCTTATCTCGTCGCTCTTTTCTGGCCCACTGGCTCACTCCGCCCACTCGCCCCGCAGGGGCTCTATGCCGACCGAATTCCGTGCCTTGCGCGCCGACTTCCCGATCCTGGCGGAGCATGCGAATGGGCATCCGCTGAACTACCTCGATAACGCCGCAACCTCCCAGAAGCCGGAGACGGTGCTGCGTGCCCTCGACGGTTTCTACCGGACGTATAACGCCAACGTCCACCGGGGGATCTACGGCATCAGCGAGCGCGCCACCGCCGCATACGAGCGCGCCCGGCACCTCGTCGCGCGCTTCATCGGCGCGACCGACGACCGCGAGGTGATCTTCACGCACGGCACGACCGAGGGGATCAACCTCGTCGCGGCGGCGTGGGGACGGGCGCATGTTGGCGCGGGCGACGTGATCATCGTCTCGGAGTTGGAGCACCACTCCAATCTCGTCCCCTGGCAATTGCTGGCGGAGGAGCGGGGCGCGACCCTCGCCGCGATCCCGCTGACCGACGATGGCCGCCTCGACCTCGACGCCTACGACGTGCTCCTGACGCGCCACGCCGGGCGGGTGCGGATGGTGACGACCGCGCACGTCTCGAACACGCTGGGAACGATCAATCCGGTGCGGGAGATCGCGCGGCGGGCGCACGCGGCGGGCGCGCTCGTGCTGCTCGATGGCGCGCAAGGCGTGCCGCACCTGCCGGTCGATGTGGTCGATCTCGACTGCGACTTCCTGGCCTTCTCGGGGCATAAGATGCTCGGCCCGCTGGGTATCGGTGTCCTCTGGGGGCGGCGCGCGCTTCTCGAAGCGCTGCCACCCTTCCTCGGCGGCGGCTCGATGATCCGCCGTGTGACGCTTGAACGGACGGAGTATGCCGATGTGCCCGCCCGTTTCGAGGCCGGGACGCCGCCGATTGCAGAGGCGATCGGCCTCGGTGCGGCGGTCGAGTACCTGAGCGCGATCGGCATGGACGCGATCCGGGTTCATGAGGCGGCGCTGACCGCCCACGCGCTCGGTCGCCTGGGCCAGGTCGAGGGGCTGACGCTGCACGGTCCGCGCGATGTGGCCGACCGCGCCGGGGTCTTCGCCTTCACTTTCGCCGAGATCGACGCGCACGATCTGGCGGCATTCCTCGATGGCGAGGGGATCTGCATCCGCGCCGGGCACCACTGCTGCCAACCGCTGCACGATCGCCTCGGTGTGACCGCTTCCGCGCGCGCCTCGATCGCCCTCTACAACACGACCGAGGAGATCGATTATCTGGCCGACGCCCTGACTCGCGCCCGCGAGATGCTGATCTTCTAACAACGTCTTTCGCCACCGGGCAGGTGCATGGCGATGCAGCGCCCCTTCTGCCGACTGCCGACTGCCGACTCACCAGGAGGCCCCATGCCATTCGTGCGCGTCGCCGGAACCGGCGACATCCAGCCAGGCCAACCCCTGCGCGTCGAGTTCGATGACGAGCCGGTGGCGGTCTTCAACGTGGACGGCACCTTCTACGCCATCGGCGACATCTGCTCGCACGAGGAGGCGTCGCTCGCCGATGGCGACGTCTTCGGCACCTGCGTCGAGTGCCCGCTGCACGGCGCGGAGTTCGATCTGGTCACCGGCGCGGCCCGCACGCTCCCCGCGGTCGCCCCGGTGGCGAGCTACGAGACCAAGGTCGAGGATGGCGGCGTGCTGGTGAACACCGAGCCGCGCTGAGCAAATCAAGCAGAAGCGAATAAGGGGACGGGGCGCTGGTCCGATTACCAGCGCCCCGTCCTCCTTTGCCTACGCGGTGTACGTTAGTCGCCCGCCTTGCCCGCCGTCCCTTGCAATGCCGGGGCGGGCGACGCGACGGTGTTCTGCTCGCGCGGGCGGCGGGTGAGGGCGATCATCTGCTTCTCGGTGGGGAGGAAGTAGGCGATGCCGAAGGTGAGGACGACCAGGATGACCTGGAGGCGCAGCGCCCAGGGGATGCCGTAGGCGTCGGCGAGCGCCCCGGTGACCGGCACGCCGAGTGCCCCGGTGATGAAGCCGAGGCCGAGGATCAGGCCCGAGGCGAGCCCCGCGCGTCCGGCCATCAGTTGCTGCGCCATCACCAGCATCAGCGGACCGGTCGAGGTGGCGGTGAAGCCGAGCAGCGCGCCGATGAGGAAGCCGATCGGGCCGGTGAACTGCGCGAAGAGGAGGATGATCGGGATCGTCAGGATCAGCGAGCCGATCGTCACCGCGCGCCGCCCGAAGCGATCGGCGAGTCCGCCCGTGCCGATATTGCCGAAGGCGCTCGCCAACACGACGACGGTCGCCAGGAGACTGTAGAACGCCGCGCCGTATCCCAGCTCCTTGTACCAGATCGGGATGAACGCTTGGACGCTGATCATCGTCCACGAGCGCGACATCATCACGCCGACGATCGCGATCAGCGGCCCGACCGGGATCGGCGCGGCGGGGGTACTGGCCGTGATGCGCGCCCTGACGGGCATTTGCAGCGCCACCTTCCGCATTTCCAGGATCATCCAGAGGGCGATCGTGAGGACCGGCAGGATCAGGACCGCGGTGCCGCGCACATCGAAGAAGTGAAAGAGGGCCGCGCCGATCAGCGGGCCGGACGCGACGCCGAAGGTGCCGCCGCTGACGTAGGCTCCCATCGCGGAATTGCGGCTGCGCTCCGGGATCACCGCCGCCGCGTTCAGCGAGCCGAGCGGGTGATAGGCACCCGAGCCGATCCCCGCCGCCGCCGCCAGGAGGAGGAGGATCGGGAAGGTCGGCGCGAAGCCGATCAGGGCGAAGGTGAGCGCGGTCCAGCAGAGGGCGAAGCCGATGTAGCGCGTGCCGAACTTGTCCGCGATGTAGCCGAAGAAGGGCTGTGCCAGCGAGGCGGTGCCGTTGTAAGCCAGCGTCACCAGCCCGACCGTGGCGAGATCGAGCTGGAAGCGCCCGGTGAGGATCGGGTAGAGGACCGGCAGGATTCCGGCGTACATGTCGACCGTGAAGTGGCCGAGCATCAGGGTTAACAGTGGGCGATTCCGCAGCACGTCACTCGACCGACTCGTTCTTGCCGCCATGCCCCGTCGCCCCCTCGCGATCGCTCGCGCACGCCACTGTGCGGAATGCACACCGAGAGCATTGTACTGTAGTCGGCGCGAGATAGGTCACACGCGCATGACGATACCGCACTCTACAGGAGTCTGTCTCGCCAGTTGCTCATCTGTCGGAGTTGCTGGCGCATTGACACACCGGATCGTTCGCGGTAGGCTGCGATACGTTCAGATGAAGAGCGGGCCTGCGCCGACGGGTGGCAGCGGATGCCGCCGAGATCGTGCCGTTGCTGGCGGCCTGAGGGTCGCTGCTGCGGCGAGCGGTTGAGTGAGCGGTCGCGTGCGCGTCGTATGGGCGGGGCAGCGCCACACGATGGAATGACGGTGTTTGGAAGAGGGGGAGGGTACGGGAATGTCGCAATTCAAGATCGTCCAGACCGGTGCGCCCGTGGGGGCGGAGCTGGTGCCCGAGCGCGAGGGATTGGCGGAGTTCGCCGGTGATCTCGTCAGCTATGGGTCGCTCAACACGCCGGAGAAGCTGATCGACGCCTGCCGCGATGCCGATGCCTGCCTCGTGCCGGGGCAGTTTTTCACCGAGGAGGTGTTGAGCAAGCTGGAGCGCTGTCGCGTGCTGGTGCGCTACGGCGTCGGCTACGACACGATCGATGTCGATGCGGCCTCGAAGCACAACATCCTCGTCGTCAACATCCCGGATTTCTGCCAGCCGGAGGTCGCGAATCATGCGCTGGCGCTCTTGCTCGACTGCGCCAAGAAGATCAGCCGTCTGGATCGCTGGATGCGGACCGGCGGCTGGCAGGGCGGGCGGGCGCCGTTCCTCTCGCCGATGGGGCCGATCCACGGCGAGACGGTCGGATTGATCGGTTTCGGCGCGATCGCGCGGACCTTCCACCGGAGCGTCGCCGCGCTGGACATGAAGGTGCTGGCGTATGATCCGTTCGTCTCGCAGGAAGTGGCGGCCTCGCTGAACGTGGAGCTGGTGTCGCTCGACGAGCTCTTGCGGCGCAGCGACTACGTCTCGATCCACGTCCCGCTGATGGCGGCGACGAAGGGGCTGATCAGCGCCGAGAAGTTGGCGCTGATGAAGCCGAGCGCCTACCTGATCAACACCTCGCGCGGGCCGGTCGTGGACGAGACGGCGCTGATCGCGGCCCTCCAGAACGGACAGATCGCCGGGGCCGGGCTCGACGTCTTCGAGCAGGAGCCGCTGGCGAGCGATAGCCCGTTGCTGCGGATGGAGAACGTGACGGTGACGCCGCACACCGCGAGCTACGCCGACGAGACCTTCCGCATCATGTTCCGTCGCGTCGGCGAAGAGGCGGCGCTGGCCCTGCGCGGCCAGATGCCGAACACGCCGGTCAACGGCAAGATCAAGCCGAGCCTGACCTGGTTGAACGCGGGGTAAGATCCGACGGCGGGACGGATCGCCACGAGGTGGGGCGGGATGGTAGATGCCATCCCCGCCCCTTTTCGCCTGTCCTGCCGGTCAGCGAACCAAATGCGTTCGATCGCGGTGTGGCGGTGTGCGCGATGGTGCGAGTCGCCCGGCGAGGCGGATGAGGCGTCGCGCCAGGGGGAGCCGGAGATCGCCGCGCGTCGCCCGCGTGATACGATGGTCCTCCGTGGCGGCGTTGCGAAGCGTTTATTGCCGTTCGAGGCTGTGCCAGGTGGTGAAGAACGGATCTTCTGGCAGCATTCCCCCGGTACCGATGGGATAGGGATTGCGAACTTCGTGGCACCTTGGCTATTATGGTGCCAAGCGTCGCGTGCCCGGGGCGTTTTGTCCTGGTCATGGAGGCGTGTCACCCCGAGGGATCAACTATGGCCGTCGCGTTCAATCACACCATCGTCGCCGCGCGAGACAAGCACGAATCGGCAGCATTTTTCACCACCCTTTTCGGCCTCCCCGAGGTGACGCTGTGGGGGCCGTTCGCCATTGTGACCCTCAACGATGGGGTCTTCGTCCAGTTCGCCGAGCCGGGTGTCGCCGAGATCCAGATGCAGCACTACGCCTTCCTGGTCGATGACAGCACGTTTGATGCGATCTATGGGCGGATCGTGGCGGCGGGGCTCGACCACGCGGGCGCTCCGCAGGGGACGATGCCGAACCAGATCAACACCAACCACGGCGGGCGCGGCGTCTACTTCCGCGACCCGTCGGGGCACGGCCTGGAAGTCATCACGCGCCCCTACGGCGCGACTGCCTAAGCGCGAGTGGGGGCGGGGGGCTATGCCCGCGCCCGCCAACGTTTGCTTCATAACGCTTCGTTAGCGACTCACTTCTAATTGCACTATCCTCGGTGGATGGCCAGCAGGCTGCGAGAAATTGGCGCTGCTGCACGGCCTACGCACGCGCCATCTGCGTCAGCGTGGCGTCGAGGCGGGAGGCGAAGCGGGCGCGGTCGCGCGGGGTGAAGGCCGACGGTCCTCCCAGACTGTCGGCACCGCCGAGGTCGCGCAGGTAGCGGTTAAGCTCGCGCATGGCGAGCGCGTCGCCGATACGGTCGGCGGTGAACTCGCCGCCGCGAAAGTCGAGGCAGCGCCCCCCGGCGGTCAGGCTCCGCGCGGCGAGAGGGATGTCGGCGGTGACCACGAGATCGCCGGGCATCACTCGCTCGGCGATCCAGTCGTCCGCTGCGTCCGGCGCGTTGCCGACACGGATCAGGGTCACGCCGGGCGGCACCGACAGCGGACCGTTCGCGACGACCGTCAGCGCCAGCCCCAGGCGGGCGGCGGCGCGGTAGATCAGCTCCTTGACCGGGCAGGCGTCGGCATCGACGTAGACGTTCATGCGTCCCCCGCCGCCTCCTCGATCAGCCCCGCCGCGTGCCGGGTCGCGGCGGCGTGGATCGTGGCGATCGGCAGGCCGGTGGCGAGGGCGAGGGCGGCGCAATCGTCGTATTCGGGGACGGCGGCGACGATAATGCCGCGCCAGCGCTTCAGCTTGGTCCGCACCTCCCCCCAGGGGGTCGCGACGGTGGCGAACTCGCGCGCGGCCTTGCGGCGCGCGGTCGTGGTGAGGCGCACGCCGAGGGTTGTCGTCTGTTCGATGATCAGCGCGGCGAGTGCCTCGGCATTCTCAGGTGCCGCGAGGGCCGCGACGGCGATCGCGGGCCGCCCCTTCTTCATGATGATCGGCGTCAGCCAGGCGTCGAGCGCGCCCGACGCGAGGAGTTTTTCGAGCAGCGGCGCGTAGAATTGCGGATTCATGTCGTCGATGTTCGTCTCGATCAGCGTCACCTCGTCGCGCTCTTCGTCGATGTCGGGCGACGGTGCCGGGGTGGCGGTGACAGGAGCCTCGCCGCTCGTGTCGGCCTCGCCGAGCCAGAGGCGGAGGGCGTTCGGCCAGGGGAGTTCGCGTTGTCCGAAGCCGTAGCCGACCGCCAGCAGGTGCATTGGCGGGCGGCGGAACTCGGCCAGCGCCGCGACGATCGCCGCGCCGGTCGGCGTGACCAGCTCGCGCTCGGTCGGAGCCTCGCGCAGGGGCGCGCCCGCCGCCGCCAGCAACGCCAGGGTGGCGGGCGCGGGGATCGGGATGATGCCATGCTGCGAGCGGGTGAAGCCGCGCCCGTCGCTGAGCGGCGAGCAGTAGATCTCCTCGATCCCCAGCAGATGCAAACCCAGCGCCGCCCCGGCGATGTCCACGATCGAATCGACCGCGCCGACCTCGTGGAAGTGGACCTCCTCAACGCTCGTGCCGTGAATCTGCGCCTCGGCGCGGGCCAGCGCCGCGAAGATCGTCAGGGCGTTCGCGCGGGCGGGGGCGGGGAGGGCGCATTCCTCCAGCAGCGCGCGGATCGCGCGCCAGGGGCGCTGCGGCTGCGGTTGTGCGGGATCGAGGACGATGCTGACGCGCGTGCCGCCGATGCCGTGCTGGCTCACCCGCTCCGCCACGATCTCGTAGCCGTCGAGCGCGGGCAGCGCCGCGCGCAGGCCGTCCGCGAGGGTCGCCAGCGGCAATCCGGCATCGACGAGCGCGCCGAGGGTCATGTCGCCGCTGATGCCGCTGGGGGCGTCGAAGTAGGCAATCCTGGTCATGCGCCGGTCGGCGTGGTGGCGAGCGATGTGCGTCGGACGACCTGGATCGGGCGCGGGGCCAGGCCCTCTTCCTCGGCGCGCAGCTGCCCGCAGGCGGCGGCGATCGAGACGCCGCGCGACCAGCGCACCGTCGTGGCGATCCCGGCCTCGCGCAGGATCGCGGCGAAACGCTCGATCGCGTTGTTGCTCGGCGGCTGGAACGGCCCGGCGGCGGTCGGGTTGCAGGGGATCAGGTTGACATGGCAGAGGAGCCCCTGCAACTTCGCCGCGAGGATCGTCGCCAGCGCGGGCGAATCGTTCATGTCGCGGATCAGGATGTACTCGAAGGTGACCCGTCGGTGCGTCGAGTTGACGTAACGGTGGCACGCGCCGAGGAGTTCATCGACCGACCAGCGCTTGTTGAGCGGCACCAGCGAGGAGCGCAACTCGTCGGTCGGGGCGTGGAGCGAGACGGCGAGATTGATCGCCTGCGGCTCGGTCGCGAGCTTCTCGATCCCGGTGACGATCCCGGCGGTGGAGAGGGTGATCCGCCGCGCGCCGAAGTTCAGCCCGGCGGGATCGTTGATAATCCCGATGAATTTCATGGTGGGGCCATAGTTCGCCAGCGGCTCGCCCATCCCCATCAGCACCACGTTCGTGAGCGCCCGCCCGGCGGCGCGTGCGCGGCGGGCGAGGGTGATGACCTGGGCGACCATCTCCCCCGCCGTCAGGTTACGCTCCAACCCGCCGAGCCCGGTCGCGCAGAAGGTGCAGCGGATCGGGCAGCCGACCTGACAAGAGACGCAGGCGGTGGCGCGGTCGGGGTAGAACATCAGCACCGCCTCGACATGGCGGTCGTCCTCGGTGGCGAAGAGGGTCTTGATCGTCTCCCCCTCCGGCTCCATCAATGTCACCTCGCGGACGTTGCGGTAGGGGACGAAGGGCAATTCCTCGGCCAGCCGCGCGCGGAGCGCCGCCGGGAGATTCGTCATCTCCTCGTAACCCTCGACCAACTGTTCGTAGGCCCAGCCGAAGATCTGCTTCGCGCGGTAGCGCGGCTGGCCCCACTCCATGAGGCACGTTTCGAGTTCAGGCAGGGTGAGATCGTAGAGGCTGACGGTGGCGGGCGCTGACATGGCTCCTCGGCGCTCGTGGCGCGCGGCGCTGCGTTCCAGATCGGGGGCAGCGGGGGGGCGCGAAAAGGACATAATATAGGGATTGTACGCTATCGGGCCGGACGTGGGCAACGCAACCGTTATGCGTTGGGCGCTCGCTCGGGCGGTTGCCGCGCTGCCCCGATTGACAGGGCCGCGCGCAGTCGCTTATGAGTGTGCCGGATGTTTGGCGGAACGTGAGGGGAAGGGGGCGGATGGTGCGAATCCTGATCGGCGAGTGTAAACAGGAGGTCTCGACCTTTAATCCGGCACCGAGTCGATACAGCGATTTCACCGTGCGTACCGGGCAAGACTTCCTCGTCGCCCACCGGGGCGGGCGGTTGGAGGTCGGCGGCGCGCTCAGCGTCTTCGATGCTGCGCCCGACGTGGAGCTGGTGCCGACCTACAGCGCCCACTTCATCACCTCCACCGGGCCGCTCGCCGTCGCCGATTGGCGACGGATCGCGGACGAATTCCTGGCCGCCGTGCGCGCAGCCCCGCCGGTCGATGCGGTCTACCTCTCCTTGCACGGCGCGATGGCGGCGGAAGGGGAGGGCGACCCGGAAGGGTTTTTGCTCCAGGAGGTGCGGGCGATAGTCGGCGAGCGGATCCCGATCGTCGTCTCGCTCGACCTGCACGGCATCCTGACCGACCGGATGTTGCGCCATGTCGATGCGCTGACCGCCTTCCACACCTATCCCCACGTCGATTTCTTCGATACGGGCGTGCGGGCCGCGCGCCTGCTGCTCCGCATCCTCGCCGGGGAAGTCCGCCCGATCATCGCGGCGGTGCCGATTCCCGCCCTGGTGCGCGGCGACGAATTGATCACGGCCACCGGCCTTTTCGGTGCGTCGATCCGCGCCGCACAGGCGCTCGAGCGCGCGCCGCATGGCCTTGCAGCGGCCATGTTCATCGGCAATCCGTTCACCGATGTGCCGGAACTGCGCTCGAACAGCGTCGTGATCACCGATGGCGACCCCACGCTCGCAGCCTCCGAGGCGGAGCGGCTGGCGCGCGACTTCTGGGCCGTCCGCAAGTGCCTGCAACAACCGCTGACGCCACTCGCCGAGGCGGTGCGCGCGGCGCGGGGGGTGACCGGCACCACGATCATGGCGGACGCCGCCGACGCGACCAGTTCCGGCGCGTCCGGCGACAGCAACGCGATCCTGCGCGCCCTGGTAGAGGGCGGCTATACGGGTCGCGCGCTGATCCCGATCGTGGACGCGCCCGCCGTCGCCGTCGCCAGCGCGGCGGGGATCGGCGCGACGATCACGGTGCCGCTCGGTGGCAGCGTCGATCCGGCGCGTTTCTCGCCGCTGACGATAACCGCGCGGGTGCGGCTGCTCTCCGACGGGCGCTTCATCAACGAGTCACACGGGACGCTCTGGGAGGGCGGCGATACCGCCGTTCTCGAAGCGGAGTCGATGACGATCGTTGCGACGAGCCGGGCGGTCAGCCTCTACGATCGCTCGCTCTTCTACGCGCACGGCCAGGACCCGCGCTGCTTCGATCTAGTCGTGGTGAAGTCGCCCCACTGTCAGCCGCACATGTTTCGCGACTGGGCCGACCTCTACCTGAACGTCGATGCGCCCGGCTCGACCAGCGCGAACCTGCCCTACCTGGGACACACGGCCTGCGCGCGCCCGATCTTCCCGCTCGACTCCGAGGTGCCGTTCGCGCCGCACGCGCGCCTCTATCGGCGAGAGCGGTGAGAGCGCGCCTATGTGAGCGCGCGAATACGAGAAGAAGGGAATGACGATGCGCATTCGCGAGATCCGGGCGGCGGGGCTGCGCGGCGGCACACCCGAGGGCGGGTGGAGCAACGAACTGACCAACGAGGTCTGCGTCCACACGCTGATCGCCGTGCATACCGATGAGGGGCTCGTCGGGGTCGGCAGCGTCTTCACCAGCGACGCGCTCGTGCGGGGCGCGCTGGAGGTGCTCGAACCGCTCTATCGCGGCGAGAACGCGCTCGAACCGGAGCGGGTCAGCGAGAAGCTGCACCAGCACACCTTCTGGCAGGGGCGCGGCGGCGCGATCACCCACGCGATCAGCGGCATCGACATCGCCCTCTGGGATCTCCTCGGGCAGGCGACCGGGCAACCGGTCGGGCGACTGCTCGGCGGGCGCTATCGCGAGCGGGTGCAGCCCTACGCCTCGGTCCTCTTCGATGAGCCGGGGCCGCTCGCCGCGCGCCTGCAAGCGCTCCAGGGGGCGGGCTTCGCCGCCTTCAAGCTCGGCTGGGGGCGCTTCGGACGAGAGAGCGCGGCGTGGGACGAGGCGACCGTGCGGGCGGCGCGCGAGGCGGTCGGCCCCGACACGCAGCTGATGGTCGATGCGGGGGCGAGCGACGCCTTCTGGCGACAGGGTTTTAAGTGGGCGCTGCGGACCGCAGGGATGCTGGCGAGCTACGATGTCGCCTGGTTCGAGGAGCCGTTGTCCCCCGATGCCCTGGACGACTACATCGCCCTGCGCCGGGCCGCGCCGCTGCCGATCGCCGGGGGCGAGGTGCTGACGCGCCGTCAGTCGTTCGCGCCCTGGTTGCGGCGCGGCGCGCTCGACATCGTGCAGCCGGACGTCACGAAGGTCGGCGGGATCAGCGAGGAGCGGCGGATCGGCTGGCTGGCGCAGGAGTGCGGCGTGCGCTTCATCCCGCACGGCTGGAACACCGCCGTCGGGCTCGCCGCCGATCTGCAACTCGCCTCGGCGTTCGCGACCACCGATCTCGTCGAGTACCTCATCGACTCGCCCTATCTGGACGAACTCTCGGGCGGAGCCTGGCAGTTGGATGCCGACGGGATGCTCGCCATCCCCGCCACGCCTGGCCTCGGCCTGACGCTCGATCCCGAGGCGGTGGCGCGCTACACGGGCGGGGCGCGGTTGCTCGAACGCTGAGGCTGCCGGAAGGCCGGTACCCATCGTTGGGTGTGAACTGCTTGCCCGATACTCTTTCCTATCGACACCAGGAGTCCAACCGCCAGCCGGTACTTAACGTGCCTTCTTGACAGCGCATGCGGCGCTCGCTATGTTCTATGCACACGATTGCATAGCCGGGCGTTGTCCGACATGCGGGGCGCGAACGAGAGGGGCGAGGCGAGTGTCGGGGCGGGTCGCATCGATCGAGGATATCGCGCGCGTGGCCGGGGTCTCGCCTTCCACCGTCTCGCGCGCCCTGCGCGACGACGCGCGGATCAGCGTGGAGACACGCGCGCGCGTGCGGCGACTCGCGGGCGAACTCGGCTATGTCCCGAACGGCGTCGCGCGTGGTCTGCGGGAGCGCCGCACCAACACGGTCGGTCTCGTCGTCACCTCGATCGCCGACCCCTTCTGGGCCGATGTGCTGCACGGCGCGGAGGGAGCCGCGCGCCCTTCGGGGATCGGGGTGCTGCTGAGCAGCGCTTACGAGGATCCGGCACAGGAACTCGTGGCGATCGAGCGCTTCTATCAGCACCGCGTGGACGGTATCCTGATCGCCGACTCGCGCCTCGGCGCGCGCGACGCCGCCCGTCTGACCTCTGTTCCCGTGCCGACGGTGCTGGTGAACAGCCAGGTGGATGAGCCGCGCGAGGGGTTGCGTTCCGTATCGATCGATGATTACGCCGGGGCACAGCTCGCGACCGAGCATCTGCTGTCGCTGGGGCATCGCCGGATCGGCTTCCTGGGCGTGGGCAATCGTCCCCGCTCGCATCGGCGGCGCTCCGAGGCGTGGCGGGCCGCGCTCCGCGCCGCCGGGATCGCGCCCGATCCGGCCTGGCTGGTCGTGCCGGACGCCGATACCTCCCTGGAGGACGATGCTGCGGCGGGCGAGGCGCTGTTGCCGCGCCTCCTCGATGCCGGTGTCACCGCGATCAGTTGCTACAACGACATGGTGGCGATCGGGGCGCTGGTCGGTTGCCGGGCGCGCGGCATCGCCGTGCCGGACGAATTGAGCATCGTCGGCTTCGATGATGTGCCGATCGCGCGCTACGTCGCCCCGCCGCTGACGACGATCCACCAGCCACGCGCCGAACTCGGCGGGCGGGCGATGGCGCTCCTGCTCGATCTGCTCGTCGGCGAAGCGGGCGCGGACGCGGTGATCACGCCGACGCTGGTGGTGCGCGGGAGTACAGGACCAGTCGGCAGTCGGCAGTCGGCAGAGGGTGATCGTGCTGAAGCAGCGGCATCCGTTCAGCCGCCGCGCCGCTAACGACTTTTCTGCCGACCGCCGACCGCCAACTGCCGACTATCAGGAGGCGTCATGGACGAGCACGCGACAATCCGACTCACGATGGCCCAGGCGACGATCGCGTTTCTCAAGGCACAGTACGTGGCGCGCGATGGGGTGGAGACCGCGTTCTTCGCCGGGATCTTCGGCATCTTCGGGCACGGCAACATCGCCGGGATTGGGCAGGCGCTGGGGCATATGCCGGAGTTCCGCTACTACCAGTCGCGCAACGAGCAGGCGATGGTCCACGCGGCCACCGCCTACGCCAAGACGAAGAATCGGTTGCAAACGTTCGCCTGCACCTCCTCGATCGGGCCGGGCGCGACGAACATGCTGACCGGCGCGGCGACCGCCACGATCAATCGCCTGCCGGTCCTCCTCCTCCCCGGCGACATCTTCGCGCGCCGCAACGTCGCACCGGTCTTGCAGCAGTTGGAGTCGGAGGGCAGTCAGGATTTCTCCGTCAACGACGCCTTCCGCCCGGTCAGTCGCTACTGGGATCGGATCAACCGTCCCGATCAGCTGCTGACCGCTCTCCCCGCCGCCCTGCGCGTCCTGACCGACCCGGCGGAGACCGGCGCGGTCACGCTCTGCTTGCCGCAGGATGTGCAGACCGAGGCATTCGACTACCCGACCGCCTTTTTGCGGCGACGGGTCTGGGCGATCCCGCGCGGACGTCCGGATCGGGCGGCGCTGACCGAGGCCGCCGCGCTGATCCGGGCGGCGCGGCGACCGCTGATCGTCGCGGGGGGCGGCGTCCTCTACAGCGAGGCGACCGGGGCACTGCGCGCGTTCGCCGCGCGGACCGGCATCCCGGTCGGGGAGACGCACGCCGGGAAGGGGGCGCTGCGCTACGACGATCCGCAGGGCGTGGGCGCGATCGGCGCGACTGGCACGCTGGCCGCGAACCGCCTCGCGCACGATGCCGACCTGGTGCTCGGCATCGGCACGCGCTGGAGCGACTTCACCACCGCCTCCAAGACCGCCTTTCAGTATCCAGATGTCCACTTCGTCAACATCAACGTCGCCGCGTTCGACGCCGCCAAGCACCACGGCCTGGCGCTGACCGGCGATGCCCGCGCGACGATCGAGGAATTGGCGACGCTGCTCGCCGGGTATCGCGTCGCGGACGATTATCGCGCGGAGGTCGCTCGCCTGCGCGACGAGTGGGACGCCGAGGTGGACCGGATCTACGCGATCCGCAATACACCGCTGCCGAGTCAGGGGGAGTTGATCGGCGCGGTTAACGAATCGGGCGACCCCGAGGGGATCATCGTCTGCGCCGCCGGGAGCCTGCCGGGCGACCTGCACAAGCTCTGGCGCGCGCGCCACCCGAAGCAGTACCACCTCGAATACGGCAATTCGTGCATGGGCTACGAGATCGCGGGGGGGCTGGGCGTCAAGATGGCCGCGCCCGACCGCGAGGTCTACGTGCTGGTGGGCGACGGCAGCTATCTGATGATGTCCTCCGAGATCGTCACGGCGGTGCAGGAAGCCCTTAAGCTGACGATCATCCTCCTCGACAACGACGGTTACAAGAGCATCGGCGCGCTCAGTCGGTCGCTCGGGCAGGAGGGGTTTGGCACGCGCTACGCCTACCCGAGCGAGGGCGTGTTGCCGGGCGACGAGGCGGGTGCCGCTGCGCGCCCGCTGCCGGTCGATCTGGCCGCGAACGCGCGCAGCCTCGGCGCGCGGGTGATCGCCTGCGAGACGTATGCAGACTTCGTGGCGGCACTCGGCGAGGCGCGCGCCGCCACGGAGACGACGGTGATCCACATCCACAACGATCGCTACGTCGGGGTGCCGGGTTACGACAGCTGGTGGGACGTGCCGGTCGCGGAGGTCAGCGAGTCGGCGGCGGTGCGGGCGGCGCGCGAGGAGTGGGCCGTTATGCGGGCGAAGGAACGCTCTTTCTTGTAGAGCACGTACGACAAACGATTCATGATGGCATGCGGACGGGGCGTGCCGAGGCTGTTGCACCGTCGAAGCGATCCGGCGGGCGAGGAGAAGGGAAGAGCGGTGGTGCGATGACCGGAGGGTGGCGGATCGGCAATGCGCCCTGCTCGTGGGGGGCGCTGGAGTTTGATGGATTGGCCGGGGAGCCGATCGGCGCGGCGCGGATGCTCGATGAGCTGCGCGATACCGGCTACACCGGCACTGAATTAGGCGACTGGGGCTTCATGCCGACCGCCCCCGACGCCCTGCGCGACGAGCTGAACCGCCGCGAACTGGCGATGATCGGCGCGTTCGTGCCGGTCGCGCTGCGCGACCCCGACGCCCACCGCGCGGGCGAGGCGGCGGCGCTGCGCGTGGCGCGGCTGCTCGCCGCCACCGCCGCCGATGGCCCGGAGGCCGAGCGACCGTGCCTGGTCCTGGCCGACGAGAATGGGACCGTCCCGGCGCGGACGAAGGGGGCGGGGCGGATCACGGCGGAGCAGGGCCTGGGCACGGCGGAGTGGCGGACCTTCGCGCGAGGGGCGGAGCGGATGGCGCGCGCGGTCCGCGCGGAGACGGGGCTGCGGACCGTTTTTCATCATCACTGTGCCGGATACGTCGAGACGCCGGACGAGATCGCCCGTTTTCTCGATCTGACCGATCCGGCGCTGATCAATCTCGTTTTCGACACCGGGCACTATCTCTACGGCACGGGCGACAACGATCCGCTGGCGGTCCTGGCCGGGCTCGATCGTTTCGCCTCACGGATCGGCCACATCCACTTCAAGGATTGCGAGCCGCACGTCGCCACCGAGGCGCGCAATGCCGGGTGGGACTATTTCGCGGCGGTGCGGCACGGCGTCTTCTGCGAACTCGGGCGGGGCGCGGTCCCCTTCCTCAGCGTGACGGAGCGGTTGCGCGCGCAGGGTTACGCCGGCTGGATCGTGGTAGAGCAGGATGTGCTCCCCGGCCTCGGCACCCCGCGCGCGAGCGCCGCGCGGAATCGGGCCTATTTGGAGGCGCTAGGGTTGTAGGTGGGGGAGTAGTCGGCGATCGGCGGTCGACGGTCGGCAGTAGTGGCGCGGTGCCGATAGCTGGCAATAGCTGGTAGCAAACCCCCTACGGACTACAGACTACGGACTACCGCTCTCTGCCGACTGTCGAGTGCCGACTCGTTACTCGCTCCCCGGCATGATCTCGTGCCGCACGGTGCCGCCCTTCTGCGAGGTCACCGTGACTGTCAGCGGCCCATCGGCGCGGACGAGCCATTCGGCGCGCGCCTCGTTCTTGAGGATCGTGGTGCCGAAGCTGAACGCCCAGCCGGTCGCCTGCGCGCGCCCTTCCAGGTGGCCGAGGGTTTGCTTCGCCTCGCCGAGCAGCACTTCCGCGCCCGCCCCGGTGAGTTCCGCCGTGACCGGCTGCGCCACGCCGAGCCGCGTCGCCTTGTCGCTGATGTTCGTCGGCAGGAAGCCCTCGTTCTCCACGGTAATGCGGACGACGTGCAGGCCGGGCGCGACCGTCTCCGTCTCTGCCTTGGCGATCCGCACGCGCGGGGTGATCGCCGCCTGGCGCAAGACGAAGGCGTGGTTCTTGGCGCATTCCTCTTGCAGGAATTTGGGCGGCGCGTTCTGGCGTACCTTCTTGCTGTGCCAGCCGCCGATCTCGATCGCGCCGAGCTGCGGGTGATCGAAGGGTCGCCAGCGCTCGAAGCCCTCGCCGCCGAGATTTTCGTCGAGCCAGCGGAGCAGCTTCAGGCCGTCCTCCTCCGTCTGGTCCTTGGTGTGCCACGGCCCCTGCCAGCGCCCCTCGATCCCCGCGCGCCCCTCGATGTCCCAGAGTTCCGGCGCGAAGCCGAAGAGGCCGAGGCCGTCCCAGGTCCACTCGATGAAGCCGCCCGCCGCCGACCGGGTGCCGCGATCGTCGATCGCCGGGTAGGTCTCGTAGACCGAGCGGCAGGGGTAGCCGACAACCTCCTCGCCCAGTTCGCCGATCCGCTTGTAGAGGGCGAGGTCGCGCTGGGGGAGTTCGCTATCGGGGCGCGAGCTCGGCATGCGGAAGAGGACGCCGCCGGTGGTGTGGTAGTTCTGGATCATCGCGATGTTGGGGTGCGCGATCACGAAGGCGGCGAGGGCGCGCGTCTCCGGTTCCGAGAGGGGATACGGCCCCGCGCCCGCCTGCGAGGTCGCCCAGTTGCCCGGATAGTTGCGATTGATGTCGAGGCTCATCTTCGCCGGGGCGACCTTCAGCGGCCCGCCGTGATATTCGTGCAGGACGCCTTCCGGGATGACGTGGTAGTAGCTGCCGCCGCGCTCGTCCGGCGCGCGCTTGAGCATCAGCCGGTCGTCCTGCGCCGAGACCTTCCACTCTCCCTTCGGATCGAGGACGCGCATCGTCAGGATCAGGCCATCGCCGTCGAGATCCTCCTGGCGCAGCCCCGGCTGATCCTCCTCGTAGGGGTAGGCGCGGGTGCTGGAGCGGAGGGTGTAGGGGGTGGTGAGGTAGCGCTCCGCGCCATCGGGGTTGACGCGCGGCAGGACGTAGAAGGTGCGCGTATCCACCAGTTCGGTGATCAGTTCGTCCTGCCCGTACTTCGTCAGCAACTCGTTGATCGAGTAGAGCGCCGCCGCCGAGCCGGTGACCTCCCCGGCGTGCATGTTGGCATCGATGTATTGGGCCGGTTTGGTGTCGGGCGCGCCGGTCGCGCCGTTGGTGATCGTCAGGCACCAGATGTCGCGCCCCTCGTGGCTCTGCCCGATCGACGCGACCCCGGCGAGGGCCGGGAAGGCGTCGGCGTAGCCGCGCAGGATGGCGGTCAATTCCTCATACCGATAGAAGCGATCGAAAGAGACGGTCGGCGCGTTCGCCATGCGTGGCTCCATCCTCTACCCCTGCGGGCGCTAGGCGGCGTGTCGGTGGGTGGGCTCTGGACAAGCAGGATACCCGGCGTGGGCGCGGCGAGCAAATAGTGTCGGGGGTCTGCGAAAATCGGCCCCTGGTGCGGCAGGCGTCATTGAAGCGGAAGCGCTCATGGGCGTACACTGGATCGTGATGACGCATGGATCAGGTCTCGGATCGGAGCCGGATGCTACAGCTACAAGAACGACTCGCGCCGTTGCGCGCGCGCACGGGCATGGATGAACTCTCGTTCCGTCTCACCGCCCTCCTCGGTCAACCTCCCTTGATCGACGCCACCCTCCGTCTCTTCTCGGCGGGGATCCTGCCGCCGCAGGCGCGTAAACGCTTCCTCTTCGCCGGACTCGAGGCGCATGAATTGGCGCGTACCCTGCGCGCGATCCGCTCGCTCGGCGATTGGTCCGGCGCATGGTCCGCCGAGGCCCGTCGTCTGGAGATTCGCGCCCTCGCTGCGGAGCTTTCCGATGCCCCCGAGGCGGTCGCGCGCGCGGCGCGTTTCTGGCACGCGGCGTCGCTCGCCTATGGCTTCGCCGGGACGGCGGTCGGGGTGGCGACGACGACCGATGCCACCCTTGAGGAGGCGCGAATGGCCGCCTTTCGCCGCGCCGCGCCCGGCCTCGATCCCCCCGCCGAGGCGGTCACACTCCCCTGGCGCGATACCCCCCTCCCCGCCTGGCTGCGTCGCCCGGTGGGGCCGACCGGGCCGACGCCGCTGGTCGTCCTCTTCAACGGGGCGGGGATCGTCAAGGAGGAGATGACCCTCTGGGGGGAGGCGTTCCTGGCGCGTGGCCTGGCGATCCTGGCGTTCGACGGGCCGGGCTGCGGCGAGTTGCGCGGGCGCATGGCGACCGACCGGGGGCAGGAGGATATCACCGCGACGATCCTCGCCTGGGCCGACGCGCACCCCGCGCTCGATGCCGATCGGGTGGGGCTGCTCGGCGTCAGCTTCGGCGGGGCACAGGTGATCCATCATGCGGCGCGCAATCCGCGCGTCGCCGCGTGCGTCTCGGTGACCCCGCCGTTCGATCCCGCATCATACGTCGATCGCGTCCACCAATTCGTGATGGCGGAGATCGCGGCGCTCGTCGGCGCGACCAACGCGGCGGAGATCGTGGCCCGCGCCGGTGAGCTCTCCTGCGTCCCCTTTGTCAACGATGTGCATTGCCCGACGCTGACCATCGGCGCGGCGATGGACACGATCCTGCCGCCGACCGAGGCGGGCCGCCTCCACCACGCCCTGCCCGGCCCCGATAAGACGCTGATCTATCTACGCCGGGCCACGCACATCGGCCTGTCGCACATCGACGTCTGGACCGTGCTCGCGGCGGAGTGGCTGGCGGTGCGGTTGCTGTCGCCGGTCACGGCTGCGTAGCCATTACGCGATGATCGACAGATGGTGCCCGATCGTCTTTTGTTCCAAAACACTGGCCCCGACACAAGGTCGGGGCCAGTGACGTTGCGGGGGTCAGCGCGTCTGACCTACTCGGCGTATGACGAGCATGGCGATACCACAGACGATCGCCGCCGTGATGCCGACAAGACCGATATCCACCAGGACAAACGCCCAGCTTTCTGCGGCCTCGCCACTCAAGAATGTCGCCGCACCGCCTGCAAGGAGTGTTAGGAGCGCTGAAACGACCCAGCGCGTTCGCATCGCCATGATCCGACTCGACAGCAGTCCGATCAGCGCACCCGCCACTATCGGGAAGATCTCGCCCATCGCTCGCTCCTTTTCCGGGTGTGCCCGGTCCGGCGACTTGCCTCCATTGGCCCTCCCGCGCTCTCGGCTTACTTTATAGCACACCGCCTGGAGCGCACAAGTCATCCCCGGTGCGCGCTGCGCCCTGTATGCGGCGCCCGAAAGGGAGACACGCATCGGGTACTCGCGCCCGGTTGCGTTTCGCCCGGCGATACGCCTTTTCGCGTAGCTCGGGTATCCCTTTACCGGCGCGGAAAGATGCGGCGCATGGCTCGTGCGATGAGGCCCGGACCGCGCCCAACCCTGGCGAGTTCGCCCAGGAATTCCTCGGCGGCGGGATCGAACTCGCGCGAGAGGATCGTGACCTCGGTGAGTGCGGAATTGGCGACGCACGGACTGGCGCTGACCTCGATACTGCCGCCCGCGCCGTGGAAGCCGATCGCCGTCAGCGAATCGCTGCTGAGGGCGAGCCCCCAGTCGCTTTCGGGGCCGAAGAATTCGCGCGCCAGGCGTAGCACGCGGCGCGGCGGGAGACTGGTCTCCGTCCCGTAGCGCGCCACAATCCCCTCCTCGATGATGCCGCGATGCGCTTGAATACCGCTGGGCGTGCCCGCCTGGCGAGGCCGACTCGCTCACCGGGGCCGCGAGGCGGAAGGGTATACCGCCTATTATCGATATACCGGACCGGCGCTCGATACGCGCCGATCACGCGCGGAGTGCTCGGTCGGTGGAGTGCCCGATAGCGGGCGATTGCAAGTGCTGTGCCAGGATGGCATGGATCGCGTGTCGCTACGGCTGGAAGCGCGACAGGTTCCGTGTGCCGTGTGCGGTAACGCAGTGGCGCGGTCGTGTCCGGGCTCTCCCTCGAGGATAGGAACGTGCATCGGACCTTCGTCGCCCGCAAAAATCCCGCGCTCGGTCGCTCTGCCTTGTGCGCCACGCGGCAGCACCACGGCGACCGATGGCGTCCCCGTTGCGAATGGTGATATATAACGGCGTACCCGTCGGCATATGCCGACGGGTACGGGTTGTGCCGTCAGGGTGCGCGGGGCGACTCAGCCCTTGACGGCACCGGACAGCAGGCCACGCATGAAGAGGCGACCGAGGGCGAGATAGACGAACACAGTCGGCAATGCGGCGATCACCGCGCCCGCCATCTGAATGTTCCATTCCACGAAGTAGCTGCCCGCCAGGTTCTGCACCGCCACGGTGACGGGCGCGAGCCGGGGGTTGTTCAGGATCAGCAGTCCGAGCAGGAAATCGTTCCAGACGCTCGTGAACTGCCAGATGCTCACCACCGCGAAGGCGGGGAGGGCGATCGGCAGCATGATGTGGCGGTAGATCCCGAAGAAGGTTGCCCCGTCGATCTTCGCCGCATCGACCAGCTCGTCCGGCACACCGAGGAAGTAAGAGCGGAACATCATCGCGGCGATCGGGATGCCGAAGATGCAGTGGGTCAGGATCAACCCCGGCAACGTACCGTAGAGCTGGAGCATTTGGAGGGTCTGCACCAGCGGCAGGAGCACCGCCTGATAGGGTAGGAAGAGCCCGAAGAGGAAGAGGGTGAAGATGATGTTCGAGTAGCGGAAGCGCCACTTCGAGAAAATGTAGCCGTTCAACGAGCCGATCAACGAGGAGATGATCGCGGTCGGGATGGTGATCTGGAGGCTGTTGAAGAAGTTCGGGGCGACGCGCCCCCAGGCGGTGCCGAAGCTGCCGAAGTCGAGACCGGTGGGGAGTTCCCACATCGTCAGGACGCTCACATTCTGGAAGGGCTTGAAGGCGGTGATGACCAGGACGTAGATCGGCAGCAGGAAGAAGAGCGCGAACGCGATCAGCACGAGATAGATCGCGGTGCGGCTCCAGAGGCGACTCAGCGAGAGGGTCACTGGTTCTTCTCCGCGCGTGCGCTGAAGATCATGTAGGGCACGATCAGCAGCAGGGCCAGCAGGAGCATCACGAAGGCGATCGCCGACCCTTGCGAGAACTTATTGCTCTGGAACGTTGTCTGGAACATGAAGAGGGCTGGGGTATCGGTCAGGAAGCCCTGGCCGCTGGAGGTCATCACCACCGTGATGTCGAAGAGGCGCAACGAGTAGGTGCCGAGCAGGATCGCCGCCGAAAGGGTCACCGGCGTCAGCAGCGGGATGATGACGTGCCGGTAGAGCGCGACACCGGTGGCCCCGTCGATCGCCGCCGCCTCGCGGATCTCGCCGGGAATACTCCGCAGCCCGGCCAGGTAGAGGGCCATCACGTAGCCGGACATCTGCCAGGTGGCGACGATCGTCACCGCCGCGATGCCGATGCGCGGGCTGGTGTACCAGTTCGACTTCAGGAAATCGAGATGGGCGTATTCGAGGAGGCGGTTGATTCCCGACGCCGGGTTCATCAACCAGCGCCAGGCGACGCCGGTGACGACCGAGGAGATGGCGAAGGGAAGGAGGAAGATGGTGCGGAAAACATTCTCGCCACGGATCCGCTGATCCAGGAGCAATGCCAGCGCGAAGCCGACGACGATGCACTGGGTCATGAAGAGGGTGGCGAAGATCGCCGTGTTCCGCAGATCGATCTGGAAGCGCGGGGTCGCGAAGAGGGTTTGGAAGTTGCGGAGGCCGACGAAGACGTAGGTCGGCAGGGCATCATTCCAGTTGACCAACGAGATATAGCCGGTCCAGGCGATGAAGCCATAGATGAAGACGCCCACGGCGAGCATCGAGGGCAGGAGTGCCAGGATGGCGACCAGCATGTCGCCGCGTGGCAAGACGGATCTCCGGCGCGGCGACCGAGTCGTGGTGGGGGCGAGGACGGCCTCCCGGCCGCCCTCGCGAATCGTCTCGCCCTGGGCCATCAGCCGACCCCCGCATCCTTGGCGATCCTGACCAACTCGGCCTGTGTCGCCGCCACGTCGCGCTTGCCCGAGAAGGCGTTGAGCGTGTTGACGAAATCGGTCATCCAGCTTTCCTTCGCCGCCGCCCCGTGGTTCACGCTCGGCAGGAGTTCGTTGCTTGCGAAGTCGGCGATCGCCGTCTGCTGGTAGGCGTCGTAGAGACTCTTGTCCGCGTCGTTGCGCGCCGCGATCGAGCCCTTGATCGGGTTGAAGGCATCCTGCCCGGCCTTGGAGCCGCAGACCTTCAGCCAGGCGAGCGTGGCGTCGCGGTCCTTGATCCCCTTCGGCAGGCCGAATGAATCGGCCAGTACGCCGTAGCGCCCCTTCGAGCCGGGGGTCGGGACGTAGCCGAAGTCGGCGAACTTCTTCGACTTGAAGGTGCCGTTGGTCCAGTCGCCATTGATTGTCATGGCGGCGGTCCCCTTGATTACCAGATCGGCGGTGTCGCCGGAGTCGACGCTGGGGAAGTTTTGGTTGGCGTAGCCGAGCATCCGCTTCAAGGTTTCCAGCGAGGCCGCCACCTTCTTATCGGTCCAGGCGAACTTGCCGGTCCACAGGCCGCGATATTCGTCGGGGGCGAGCGTGCCCATCAGCACCGTCTCGAAGATGTGCGAGACGTGCCCCGGTGCTGCTTCGCCGATCGCGAGGGTGTCGATTCCCTTCGCCTTCAGCTTGTCCGCTGCGGCGAAGAATTCATCGAAGGTGTTCGGTGCCGTGATGCCGTTGTCGGCGAGCACCTTCTTGTTGAACCAGAGTATGTTGGAGCGGTGGATGTTGACCGGGACCGACCAGAACTTGCCATCGTTGGAGGCGATGTCGATCAGCTGCTTCGGGAAGACCTTATCCCACCCCTCGCTCTTGAGGAGATCGTCGAGCGGCTCCATGCGGTTCGCGACCACATGGGTGTCGATCAGCTCGCGCCCGAGGTGGACCTGGAACGAGTCGGGCGGGTTGTTGCCGAGGAGGCGGGTCTTCAGCGCCGCCTTGGCGTTGCCGCCCGCCCCGGTGCCGCCGGAGATCGCCGCGTTGACGATCTCGACCTTGGCGTTCGCCGCCGTGTAGACCTTGTAGAGGGCGTCGAGTGCCTCGACCTCGCCCGGCGAGGTCCACCAGGAGTAGATCTCGAGCTTGCTGCCCCCGCCGCTGGCCGCCGGACTCGCGGCCCCCGGCATGCCGCACCCGGCCAGCGCGCCCATACTCACCGCCCCCGCGCCGAGCACCAGGCCGCCGCGCAGGAAATCACGTCGTTTAAGTCGTCGATCGAACATTGCTCCCTATCCTTCCCACCCACACAATCAGACAGTTCATTGACATAGGGCGATCCTGGCCCCAGCAAACACCGTACACCGCAGCACGGGTGCAGCACCCGACGGGAAGCTGTACGATGGAGTTGCCAAAAAGGCGGAGCGTACAGCGGCACACGCTCTCGCAACGATGCGAATGAGGCATACATTACCGCCCGCCACATGATGAGAAACGAGCGGGCTCTATGACGTTGATCAACTTCTGGTAGCGCATCGCCGGTGTGCAGATATTGTATCGGTAGCCTATTGGCCTGTCAATCGGTAAGGGTTTCGCGCTGATGTCCTATCGGCTCGCTGGGCGGGCACGCGCTGATGTGGCGGTTTTATCCGGTTCGTTGCATACTTATGGCATGGCGTTGACGGAAACGAGTAGGCTGGCGCGACGGTAACAGCGAATCCGCGCATGGTGCGAGGCGGATCGGTTCGGCCCCCGAAAATCTTTCCCGAGCCGCTGACCGAACGGGGCATCGCCCCCCAGTAGGCTCAGCCGGGTGCATCGCCCGTTATCCCGATGGGGGCGTCCGTCGCTACGGCCAGGATTCCCCGCAGAGTGATCGGCACGCCCGAACGGGCACGCCGGTCGAACGAGGTGGTACCACGGGTGTGCATGATGGATGCGCTCGTCCTCAGGTGAGGATGGGCGATTTGCGTTTAACCGGGTCGGCGTGAGGCGTGCCAAGGGCCGCACTGGCTGGTGCGTCGTACGTGTCGGCGATAGCTGGCGATGGCTCATGAAGGGCACGAGGAGGGGACGATGGTCGGTGTGGCGAAGGGGACGTTCGCGGAGGTGTCCAATAAGCCCGATTTCCCGGCGCAGGAGCGTACGACGCTGCGGCGCTGGGCCGATGAGGGGACGGTCCAGCGGTATCTGAAGCGCAACGAGGCGGCGTCGGAGCGCTTCTCGTTCATCGACGGGCCGATCACCGCGAACGGGCTGATGGGGGTCCACCACGCCTGGGGCCGCACGTATAAGGACCTCTTCCAGCGCTTTCACACGATGCTCGGCAAGCGCCAGCGCTACCAGAACGGCTTCGACTGTCAGGGGCTCTGGGTCGAGGTCAACGTCGAGAAGGAGCTGGGGCTGCGCTCCAAGCGCGACATCGAGGTCTACGGCGTCGCCGCGTTCGTGGAGCGTTGCAAGGAACGGGTCTGGAAGTACGCCGCGCTGCAAACAAAGGCGTCGCAGCGCCTGGGCTACTGGATGGACTGGGACAACTCGTACTACACGATGTCCGATGAGAACAACTACACGATCTGGGGTTTCCTCAAGGAGTGCAGCGAGCGCGGCTGGATCTACAAGGGCCACGACGTGATGCCCTGGTGTCCGCGCTGCGGCACCGGCCTCTCGGAGCACGAGATCGTCACCGACGGGTATCAGGACCGGACGCACACCAGCGTCTACGTCCGCTTCCCGATCACCACACCGGGACACGAGGGAGAATATCTGCTGGCCTGGACCACCACCCCCTGGACCCTTTCCTCGAACGTCGCGGCGGCGGTCCACCCGGAGTTGATCTACCTGAAGGTGCGCCAGGGCGATGCGATCTACTACGTGGCGCAGGGCGCGGTGGGGACGGCGATCCGTGGCGCGCACGAGGTGTTGGCCGAGTTGCCCGGCAAGGAACTCCTCGATCTCACCTATCGTGGCCCCTACGATGAACTGCCCGCCATGTCGGATGTGCGGCACCGCGTGATCGCCTGGACCGAGGTCAGCGCGGAGGAAGGGACCGGGATCGTCCACATCGCGCCCGGTTGCGGCAAGGAAGATTTCGCCCTCTCCAAGGAATACGGGCTCGACGTGATCGCGCCGCTCGACGAGTCGGGATTCTACGTGCAGGGCTTCGGCTGGCTGACCGGCAAGGAGGTCGGCGAGGTGCCGCTGCTGATCACCGCCGATCTGGAGCGCAAGGGGCTCCTCTACCGGATGGAGGATTACACCCACCGCTACCCGACCTGCTGGCGCTGCGGCACCGATCTCGTCTTCCGGCTGGTGGACGAGTGGTACATCAGCATGGAGGAGTTGCGCGGCCCGATGATGCGCGCGACCGAGGAGATTCGCTGGCTCCCCGGCTTCGGCAAGGGCCGCGAGCTCGACTGGCTCCGCAACATGGACGATTGGATGATCTCCAAGAAGCGCTACTGGGGGCTGGCGCTGCCGATCTACGAGTGCCACGCCTGCGGCACCTTCGAGGTGATCGGCTCCGAGACCGAACTCAAGGAACGCGCGGTCGCGGGCTGGGACGAGTTCGCGGGGCACACGCCGCACCGCCCCTGGATCGACGCGGTGAAGGTCGCGTGCCCGCAGTGCGGCGGGGAGACGAGCCGCATCCCCGATGTCGGCAACCCCTGGCTCGACGCGGGGATCGTCCCCTTCTCCACCCTCGAGTATCGGCACGATCGCGAGTATTGGCGGCAATGGTATCCGGCGGACTTCATCACCGAGTCGTTCCCCGGCCAGTTCCGCAACTGGTTCTACTCGCTGCTGGCGCAAGGGGTGGCGCTGACCGACGAGCGCCCCTACAAGGCGGTGCTCGGTTTCGGCCTGTTGCGCGACGAGCAGGGTCGCGAGATGCACAAGAGCTGGGGGAACGCGATCGAGTTCGAGGAGGGCGCCGAGACGATGGGCGTCGATGTGATGCGCTGGCTCTACATGGCCGGCAATCCCTCGACCAACCTCAATTTCGGCTACGGCCTCGGCGACGAGGTGCGGCGGCGGTTCATCCTGCCGCTCTGGAACAGCTACGCGTTCTGGGTGACCTATGCGCGCCTCGATGGCTTCGACCCGCGCGCGCCGCGCGTGCCGGTCGCCGAGCGCGCCCCGCTCGATCGCTGGATCCTGGCCCGCCTGAACGAGACGACCCGGCAGACCCGCGCGCGCCTGCTCGACTTCGACGCGCAGGGGGCGACGCGCGCCGCCGAGGCGTTCGTGACCGACGACCTCTCGAACTGGTACATCCGGCGCAGTCGCCCGCGCTTCTGGCGCAGCAGCGACGACGCCGACAAGGCCGCCGCGCACGCGACCCTCTACGAGACGCTGGTGACGCTGGCGCAACTCCTGGCCCCGATCATCCCCTTCCTGACGGAGGAGATGTACCAGAACCTGGTCTGCTCGTTCGACGAGTCGGCCCCGGAGAGTGTCCACCTCTGCGACTATCCGGCCTACGATCCGGCCCTGGCCGACGCGGCGCTGCTGCGCGACATGGCGACGACGGTGCGGATCGTGGAGCTGGGACGGCTCGCGAGGACGAAGGCGGAGCTGCGCGTCCGGCAACCGCTGGCGCGGATGCTCGTCCACCTGCCGCCCGCCGATGCCGCAGGGTTCGCGGGACTCGTCGGCTTGCGCGAGCAGATCCTCGATGAGCTGAACATCAAGGAGATCGCGCCGATGGCGCAGCCGGAGGACTACGTCACCTACGAACTGCGCCCGAATCTGCCGCTGATCGGCAGGAAGTACGGCAAGCAGATCCCGGCGATCCGCGCCGCGCTGGCGAGCGCCGATGCCGCCACGCTCGCCCGGCAGGCCATCGCGGGGGAGACCGTCACCCTGCCGCTCGCCGACGGCACGACGCTGCCCTTCGCGCCGGAGGAGTTGCTGATCGACACGCGCCAGCGGGGCGGCTTCGCGCTCGCCGAGGATGGCGGCTACGTCGTCGCGCTGGAGACGGAGTTGACGCCGGAACTGCGCCGCGAGGGGCTGGCGCGCGACTTCGTGCGCCTGGTACAGGAGGCGCGCAAAGACGCGGGGCTGCGGATCGAGGACCGGATCCGCGTCACCTACAGCGTCCCGGCCGGGGGCGAGGCGGCGGCGGCGATCGCGGCGTTCGACGCGGTCATCGCCGGGGAGACGCTGGCCGACCTGTTGCGCGCCGGGGGGCCGGAGGAAGGGGCCTTCGTGGTCGGGGCGAGTGGCGATGGTATGCCGACGACCCTGGGCGATGAGGCTGTCAGCTTCGGCCTGGTGCGCGCCGGGTCGTGAGTTGTGTGGGATGGGGGTCGGCGGGCGGCATGGCCCCCACACGACCCACTTGCTGCCCTGGCCCAGCCGCCGCTCGCTGGCGGTGAGCGATTTTTGCACTGTGCGGAAACCTTCGTGCGGTATACTGCGTCAGAAAAATGGGCGCGGTTCGCATACCGCACGGCGTCGGTGATATTGGTCGTGAGCATGGGAAGGAGTTGCGATGGCGAATCGCCGCCTGCTGCCTATTGGGGCGTTGATCGTCAGCCTGATCGTATTCGGTGGGGCGCTCGCCTTCGCCCTGCAACCGTTGGCGAGTACCCCCCCGGCGAGCCCGACGGTGATCCAAGCTGCCGTAACACCGATCTCCGGCACGATCGTTGCCGTGGCGGCGAACGGTACCGCCACCAGCCCGCCGATCGCCGAAGTAACCGCGACCGCGACCGTCTTGGTCGTCCCCACCGCGACTGCCGCCGCGCCATCGACTCCCACCAGCCCCCCGATCGTGGCGACGCGCGCCGCCTCGGTTGTCGCGCGGACGCCGACCACGGCACCGCCGGTCGCGCTGACGGTGGCCCCGAGCGCGCCCACGGTGGCTCCGGTTGTGCCAACTATCGCCCCCGTCGCGCCGATGATCGCCCCGGCAGCTCCGGTCGCGCCGACCCCCACCGTGGGGGTCTCTGCGGGCGCGTTGCCCCCGGCGACCACCCCCGCCGCCGCGCCGCCGCCGAGCAACCCGGCGGTGATGCCGCCGACCACGACCCCACTCCCCGCGCCGGTCCCGACGAAAGCGCTGCCCGCCAATATCCCGCCGGTGACGTCCGGTGCCGCGCCGCGCAATGTCGGCCTCCCGATGCGCGTGATCATCCCGAGCATCGGGGTCGATGCCTCGGTCGAGCAGGTCGGAGTGACCGCCGACGGGGCGATGGATACCCCGGCGGACCCGTGGAATACCGGCTGGTACGCGCCCGGCGTCAAGCCCGGGCAGACGGGGAATGCGGCGATCGCCGGGCACGTCGATTATCACGGGATCGGCCCGGTCGTCTTCTGGGATCTGAACAAGCTGGCGGTCGGGGCCGAGGTACTGGTGGTAACCGATGCCGGGCAGACGCTCCGCTTCACGGTGCGGGGCAGCGAGTACTACACCGATGACAACGCGCCCTTGCTTGACATCTTCGGCCCGGCGAATACGGTCGATCTCAACCTGATCACCTGCGGCGGCACCTTCGATCCGGTCACGCGGCACTACGATCAACGCCTGGTCGTCTTCACGTCGTATGCGGGGCGGTAGGCGGCGGGCGGATCGGCCATAGCGGCCAGCGTCGCCACCGTCGCGCGGAGATCGGCGGGCGATATCTGTCTTCCCGGAGTCTCAGGCGACGGCGAATGGTGGCTCGCCGAGTGCGGCGCGCTGCGGCGTGCGCGACACCCACGCGATCTGCGTGCAACGCATCAGCAGCGGCGCGCCGATCGTCGCGTGGTGGCGCATCTTCACCGAGATGATCGGCGGGAGGCGCTGATCCGTCGTCGCATGCCGCGCTTCCCCGCGACACGGCCCCGGCACAGCGCTGTGCCGGGGCCGGATTTATTTCATTGTCATCAGGTGGTCCCTATGAAGCATTCGATTGCGGGGATCAGGGCGTTGATGTCGGATCGTTGAATATGGAATCCCTGTGAGGGAGTTGTAGGTATCGTATTTAGTACGAAGAGTTAACATGTCATGGTTCTAGTACTACAACGAGAGAACTCATGTGCTATATCCTGCCAGACAGCGAATGCGGCGGCGACGGTGGGAGTGATAGGCGGCCAGCTTGCGGCGTTGCTGGTACGCCAGCCAGGCCAGCGCCGACGC